>Ga0268266_10000538_pt1 | contig 52841 bp, 53 predicted proteins | sample KBSS13metaG_FD_190356 | JGI IMG/M metagenome (GOLD analysis project Ga0268266, IMG submission 190356) | Switchgrass rhizosphere microbial communities from Kellogg Biological Station, Michigan, USA - KBS S1-3 metaG (SPAdes) (version 2) | ecosystem: Host-associated > Plants > Roots > Rhizosphere...
CCCAAATCTCGGCCCGTTGCTCCGCTGAGTAGTAAATCCGCCGTCGCTGCTTCATCGCCGCCACTCCATCTCATCTCAAGATTGAAGTGTTGCGTCGACCCATTGAACCCACCCCCCATTTCGGTCATCCCGATTGATGAGTTCACGGGCTAGTACGCGCTGACCGCCTTACTTCCCGTCGATCGAGAAGGCGTAGAACTTGTTGTTGCCTTTGAACTGCGGGCCGAGGTGGGAATAGCCGGAGCCCCAATAGACCACGCCGCCCGACACCACCGCCCCGGCGATCACCGAGCCGCCGGACGGGTATTTCCACAACACTTGGCCGTTCGTGGCGTCGATCGCCAGCATGTTCGACCAGCCGGGCGAGGCGCCCATCGAGCCGGCATAGACGACGCCGTTCGAGACGGTCATCGGCGCCATGTCGACCGCGGCGTGCAGGTCGGGCGTCTGCCAAACGATCTTGCCGGTCACCACGTCCAGCGCCGCCCACGAGCCGGCATTGCCGCCGGGATAGGTCTGGCCGGTCGAGTTGCCGATCGAGACATAGACGCGGGTTCCATCGGTTGCCGACCCCCACATCATCCCGCCGTCGGGTGAGCCGGGGCCGGCCTGGCGCGACCAGATCATCGCGCCGGTATCGGCGTTGAAGGTCGAATAGATGCCGCTCTTCTGACCTGCGCCGACGGCCATCATCGAACCGATATGGAATTCGTTCGGGGCAGAGCCGAAATCGTAATCGGGGCCCGCGCCGGCCGGGCAGTTGCCCTGGCCCGGCATTTCGGTAAAGCAGGCCGTGTTCCAGTCGTCATTGTCGCGCAGCCGCTTGGCCCATTTGACCGCTCCGATGGTCATATCCAGCGCCACGACCGAATCGACATGGTCGTCGGGCGACAGGCACCCGCCCTCCGTGCCGCCATTGCCGACGCAGGTGAGATAGGCCGGATCGGTCGGCTTGGCGTAGTTGTTGCCGGTGCCGACGAACACGGAACCCCGCGCCGCATCGACCACCGGCGCGCTGCCCCACACGGCGGTGCCGCTGTAGTTCGGCGGCGCCATGTAGGTCTTCCACAGGATGCCGCCGGTCGCGGCGTTCAGCGCCGTGACGTTGCCGCGGAAGAAACAGCATTGATAGCCGGGAAAGGACGCCGCGCCTTCTTCTGTCGAGGCCACCCCGACATAGATCACGCCGGCCGCTACCGAGGCCGAACCGGTGATGGCGGCATGCGGCTGGGTATCAGCGACGGCCTTCCATTTCAGTGCGCCGGTCGCGGCGTCGATCGCCAGCATGGTGGCGCCGGTCAGCGTGCCGACATAGAGCACGCCGCCGGACACGGCCGGGCTCGCCCGCACCACGGTGCCGGCCGGCAGCCCGTAGTCGGAGATCAGATGCTTCCACAAGGTGACGCCGGTCGCCGCGTTCAGCGCCTGCAGGTTGCCGCCCCAGTCCGGGACATAGACCACGCCATTCACTACCGCCGGCCTGGCCGACACGTCGCCGCCGACCGTCGCGATCCATTTCGGCTTCAGCCGCGCCGCGTTGCTGCGGGAGATGATGGTTTCGGCCCCGGCATTGGCGGTATTGGCCAGATTCTGCCCGAACATCGGCCAGTTGACCGCGCCCGCCGGACCCGACAGCGCCAGTACGGCCGAAACACTGACAAGAGATGCTCCCACGCGGCTACGCGTCATGACTGTCTTCCCCCGGTCAATGACGAAGCGATTGCGGCCGATTATATCGCCGTTCTTCGCGTGGGGCTCATGACAAACCTGTGGTTAACAGGCCAATGACTAACAGGCCGGTTACCGCAGTCGCATTAGATCCGAATCCGGCTCAGATTGTATCTGATGGTCTCGAAATGCTCGGCGATCGTCCAGGCAACTTGATTTTCATGCACCACGTCAGCGCCGCAATAGGCGCAGGTGAAGCCTATCTCCAGGTCCCATTGAAGCTGCCGCGGCGTAATATGATGCAGGCTTCCGCATGTCGGGCAGGAAATATCGCCCCCATAATCTTTCATAACGATCGGTCCTCCATTCCCGGGGGGTTCCTCCGGCCAACAGGTTTCGTCCGCCCAATGGGCTCGTCCGTTTAAGGGTTAGGACAAGAAACGACCGGATGCGCGGGGTGTTCTGCGACATTTCTGGGGCAAGGCCGGAATTGGTGATCCAGCCGGCGATGAAACATTTCGGGTTGTTGCCAACTCCTCCTTATCGACCCGTCCTAACCGGAGCCTGCGATATGGAGCCGAACACTTCCGTTCCCGGCCAAATACAAAAGATCAGCGTTTCGCTGCCGGAGCCGCAGCGGAGTGCCTGAGTCGGTAATGCCGAACCAAGTTCGCGCATTCACGGGGATCAGGGGCATCGCGGCGCTTTACGTCGTCGTCTATCATTTCGGCCTCGCCGGCATGTTCCAGGGCCGAACGCGCGCGATCCTCGGACACGGCTATATCGCCGTGGACCTGTTCTTCATGATGAGCGGCTTCGTCATGGCGCTCACCTATCGTGACCTGTTCGCCGGCGGCCGGCCCCCGGGTGGCATGCTGCGCAGCATGCTGGATTTCCTGGGCAAGCGGATCGCCCGCATCTACCCGCTCTATGCCCTGGCGTCGGTGGCGGCGCCGGTGGTCGTGATCTGGGCGGGCCTGTCCAGCCGGGCGGACCAGATCACGACGACCAAGATACTCGCCAACCTGTTCATGATGCAGTCCTGGGGGATTTCCGAAAGCTATGTCGGCCCGGCCTGGTCGATCAGCACCGAATGGGCGGCCTATCTGATCTTTCCGCTGCTCTGCGCGATCATGCTGTTCGGCGAGCGTCAGGCTGCGCTCGCCTGGTCCTTCGTCGCCTTCCTGTTCCTGGCGCTGCTGGCCGAGCTGCCGGCGGAGACGACCCATGTCGTCCGCGCTGCCGGCCCGCTCGACCTCTATGATGGGCGCAATTACGGCGCGGCCGCCCGCTGCCTGATCGAATTCCTGCTCGGGATGATGTGCTTCCGCCTCTCCCGGCACGAAGGCCTCGTCGGCCGGCTCGGCCGCGATTGGGTCGGCTTCGCGCTGGTCGCGCTGATCGGAGGCCTGCTCGCCATTCCCGCCAGCGACATATTGATCATTCCGTTGATCGCGCTGCTGCTGGTGTCGTTGGCGCGGGACGAGGGCCGCGTCGCCGGCTTCCTCGGATCGCGCTTTCTGAATTGGTTGGGGACGATTTCCTACTCGGTTTATCTGTTCCACACGACGGTGGCCGCGATCGTCGAGCCGCCGATCAGGCGCGCGGTGGAGGGGGCGGGTATGCCCGACGCCAAGGGTATCGAGACGTTTTGCCTGGTCGCAGTCGTGCTGCTGACCGCCAGCCTGACATATAGTTTGGTCGAGAAGCCGGGGCGCAGCCTGCTCAGGCGCCTGCTCGATTTTGGACATCGCCTGCCGCGGGCGTCGATGCGGTAGTGGCAGAGGCCGGTTCCTGGGGCCCGGAGGCAAGCCGGCCCCGGCTATATTGCCGTGGCGAGCAGCCCATGACCCGTTTGAAGGCGGTGCTGAAGGCGCTTTCGGAATCATAGCCCAGCGCGCGGGCGATGACGGACACCGGATCGCCCGAGCTCTCCAGCCGGTCGCCGGCCAGCAGCATCCGCCAGCGCGCCAGATAGTCCATCGGCGAGGCCCCGACCGTCTGCTTGAACTTGAGTGCGAAGCTGGACCGCGACATGCCGGCGCGCTCGGCCAGCGCCTCCACCGTCCAGCCATGTGCCGGATCGTCATGGATCGCGCCGATCGCCGCCGCCATCTGCCGGTCGGCGAGCGCGAACAGCCAGCCTGTGCCCGCACCCGGTCCCTCCGCCAGATGCACGCGCAGAGCCTGCACGAGCATCATCTGGGTCAAATGCTGGGCCATCATGTTGCTGCCGGGCCTGGGCTCGCGCAGCTCCTGCATCATCCGCTCGACCGACCAGCGCAGCGCCGCCTTTGCTGCTTCGTCGCGGATATGGACGATGGGTGGCAGCATCCCGAGCAGCATGCGGGCGTGATGAGCCGCCAAGGTGAAGAACCCGCCGACGATGAAGCACCCGCCGCCGCCATTCACCGTGCGCACTGCCCCATTCTGCTTGTCCGCGAGCAGCGTGTGCGCGTCGATGGGTGTCAGCCCCAGGCCGGTGGCAAGCGAGAAGGGCCGACCGCTGGGCAGCAGGAAGCAGTCGCCGGCGCCGAGCCGCACCGGCTCCGCCACGCCCTCGACCGCGAGGAAGCCTTCGCCGGATACGACGGCATAGCACTTGATGCCGTCATGCCTGCCGAACCGGATCGCCATCGGCGCGCCGACATCGAACCCGCCGGAGATGTAACTCCGTGGTTTCAGCAGCGACAGCACGTCTGAGAGCGGGTCCATGAGCAAATCCGGACGATTGCGAAGATAATGCGGAGTTTAGCGCATAGATCGTACGAAGGCCACCGCCCATCTGGGTAGCGACCGGGCCGAGAGGCGGCTCCGGAGCGTGTACTCAAGGAGAATTGTCATGCGTGTCTTCGTCACCGGCGCAACGGGTTTCGTCGGTTCAGCGGTCGTCAGTGAACTCATCGGCGCGGGTCACAAGGTGCTGGGCCTCACCCGCTCGAATGCCGGCGCCGCCGTCCTGGCCGCTGTAGGCGCGGAGGTCCATCGCGGTGCGATGGAAGATCTCGAGAGCCTGCGCACTGGCGCGGCCCAGGCAGACGGCGTGATCCATCTCGCCTTCAACCACGACTTCTCGAAATTCCAGGACAATTGCGAGCAGGATCGTCAGGCCATACTGGCGATCGGAGCGGTGCTGGAGGGTTCGGACCGGCCGTTACTGGTCACCTCCGGCGTGGCGCTGCTGACCGAGGGCGGCCGCACCGCGACGGAGGCGGACGCGCCGGCCCATGGCTTTCCCCGCATGTCGGAAGCGACTGCGAACGAACTGGCCGTCCGTGGCATCCGCGCCGCCTCGGTCCGCCTGCCGCCCACCACTCACGGCCACGGCGACCATGGTTTCGTTCCCCACCTGATCGGCTTGGCGCGGGAGAAAGGCGTCTCCGCCTATATCGGCGATGGCCTGAACCGCTGGCCCGCCGGCCATCGCGCTGATGCTGCCAGGGTCTATCGCCTGGCACTGGAGCATGGGGCTGAAGGCGGCCCGTATCACGCAATCGCGGAGGAGGGCATTTCTTTCAAGGAGATCGCCGCGACCATCGCCCGCCGCCTGGACGTGCCGCTTGTTTCCAAGACGCAGCAGGAGGCGGAAGAGCATTTCGGCTGGTTCACGATGTTCGCCGGAATGAATGTGCCCACATCGAGTGTGCGGACGCAGGAGCTGCTGGGCTGGGAACCGACTCAGCCGGGGCTGATCGCGGATATGGAGGCGGGGTATTTCGGGGGATGAACACAGACCCAACTCTGCAGCCGGCATAAACGCGCGGCTGCTTCAGGTGTTCGGGGCTGTGGTTGGCGGCCCCGACGCCTGGCCGCTCTTAGGACTTGGCCGGGGCAGTGGCTTCCGCGATCGCCGCGTCATGGTACCAGCAAGCACTGACGGCGTCGCTGACGCGCTGGGCCATCAACTCGGCCGCGTCGGTGCTGGCGCGGTGGCCGGCGATGGCGCGGCGCCCGCCTACGGGGAACTGCAAGATCTTTGCCGACTGCCCATGGGCTGACTGGCTGTGGGTGTTGATCATTTTTCAACTCGTCTTTCGTGTCCGCTATCGCGGGCCAAATCATCGTTGCGGGTAATTTGGGCTCATCGGCGCGGCATGCACGTGCTTAAATTCGATGGCTGCAATGATGAAAATTTAGACACTCTGCCTTAATTTTAATCACTCCCATGCAAGCACACGCGCTCCGCCCAGGCCGAAACCGTCCGTTTCCTCTCGCTTTGTAACCGTTTCTTTGCGGCAAAAGGTCCCGACATTCGCGGCCGAATTGTCGCCGGGTGGCGGATTTCTGCGGGATATCCGCCATGTGCCGCTGTGCGACTGGCTGGAACCCGCCGGGTGGCCTCGACAGAGGGGCCCGAGTTGGCACATTCGCTGCAGTAAGGAGAAACGCTCTTCGCGAAATCCATCAACCTTAACCTGACAGGCAGCCAAGGGATCGAGATGACCAAGTACAAGCTGGAATACATTTGGTTGGACGGCTACACGCCGACCCCCAACCTGCGTGGCAAGACCCAGATCAAGGAATTCGACGCGTTTCCGACCCTGGAGCAGCTGCCGCTCTGGGGCTTCGACGGCAGCTCGACCCAGCAGGCCGAGGGCCACAGCTCCGACTGCGTGCTGAAGCCGGTCCGCGTCTTCCCCGACAGCGAGCGCACCAACGGCGTTCTCGTCATGTGCGAAGTCATGATGCCCGATGGCGTCACGCCGCACGTGTCGAACAAGCGTGCCACCATCCTGGACGACGAAGGCGCCTGGTTCGGCTTCGAGCAGGAATACTTCCTGTACAAGGACGGCCGTCCGCTCGGCTTCCCGGCGGAAGGCTATCCGGCCCCGCAGGGCCCGTACTACACCGGTGTCGGCTACAAGAATGTCGGCGCCGTCGCGCGTGAGATCGTCGAAAAGCACCTCGACATCTGCCTCGCCGCCGGCATCAACCACGAAGGCATCAATGCCGAGGTGGCCAAGGGCCAGTGGGAATTCCAGGTGTTCGGCAAGGGCTCCAAGCGCGCCGCCGACGAGATGTGGATGGCCCGCTATCTCCTCCTCCGCCTGACGGAGAAGTACGGCATCGACGTCGAGTGGCACTGCAAGCCGCTGGGCGACACCGACTGGAACGGCTCGGGCATGCACGCCAACTTCTCGACCGCGTTCCTGCGCGAGACCGGCGGCGAGGGTTATTTCCTGGCCCTGATGGCGGCGTTCGAGAAGAACCGCGAAGACCATATCGCGGTCTACGGTCCGGACAACCACATGCGCCTCACCGGCAAGCATGAGACGGCCTCGATCCACCAGTTCAGCTGGGGCCTCAGCGATCGCGGCGCGTCCATCCGTCTGCCGATGAACTTCATTAAGAACGGCTATCGCGGCTATATGGAAGACCGCCGTCCGAACTCCATGGGCGACCCCTACCAGATCGCCTCGCAGATCCTGAAGACGATCTCCGAGGTTCCGCTCCCCACCAGCGCTGCTGCCGCGGCCTGAACCCAGGTAATGACCCCGGCCCTAAGCCGGGTCATCGCTCGAAAAGGGGCGCCTGCGGGCGCCCCTTTTTTTGGCCGTTTCCCGACGGCCCGATCCCGCTAAACTCACGGCACGATCACGATCCAACGGGGAACGCCGCCATGCGCTTCATCGACCGGGACGAGGTGGCCCGCCGGCTCACCTACGAACGCTGCATCCCGATCGTGCGCGACGCCATGATCGCCCTGTCCCGCGGCGAGACGCGCCAGCTGCTGCGCTCGATCATCCCGCTGGCCGAGGGGCGCATGTTCGGCATCATGCCGGGCGCGCTGAGTGAGAGCGCGCCGTTCGGCGCGAAGCTGATCAGCGTCTATCCTGAGAATTTCGCCAAGGGAGTGCAATCGCACCAGGGCCTCATCATCCTGTTCGAGCCCGACACCGGCGCGCCGGTCGCGGCTGTCCATGCCGGGGAGGTCACCGCCATCCGCACCGCCGCGGCCAGCGCCGTCGCCACCGACGCCCTGGCCCGCCCGGGCGCAAGCCGGCTGGCGATCCTGGGCTATGGCGAGCAGGCGGCGACGCATGCGCGGGCGCTGGGCAAGGTGCGGCGGCTGGAGGCGATCGCGGTCTGGGGGCGTTCGACCGACCGCGCCCGGGATTTCGCCCGGCGCATGGAAACCGAACTCGGCCTGGCCGTAGCCGCGGTGGACAGCGTGGAGAAAGCCGTGGCCGATGCCGATATCGTCTGCACTGTCAGCCACGCCAGCGAACCGATCCTCCTGGGCAGATGGCTCAGCCCCGGAACCCACGTGAACCTGGTCGGCTCCAGCCGCGCCGGACCGGTCGAGGTGGACAACGACCTAGTGGTCCGTGCCCGCTTCATCGCCGACAGCCGCGAAGGCGTGCTGACCCAAGGCGCCGAGTTCCTGCGCGCCAAGGCCGCCGGCCTGATCGGCGACGACCACATCGCGGCCGAGATCGGCCAGGTACTGGCCGGCGACATCCCCGGCCGCCGCACGGCGGAGGAAATCACCGCCTACAAATCCCTTGGTCACGTGGTGCAGGATTTAGCGACCGCGTGGGCCCTCTATGCGGAGGGCTAGGGCAAACGGTACGGATGACCGACAAGGCGACTCCTGAAGACCCGATCTTTTTCGGCCCTTTCTATCTGGCGCCGGCGGCGCGACGCCTGGAAAAGGCGGGTGTCGCGGTTCCGCTGAGCGGGCGTGCGTTCGACCTGCTGGTCGTTCTGGCGGAGCATGCCGGCCAGGTCATCGGTAAAAGAGAGTTGATGGCGCGGGTCTGGTCCGATGTGACGGTCGACGAGGGAAGTCTGCGGGTCAGTATCGCGGTCCTGCGCAAGGCATTGGGCGACGGCGAGGCGGGTGCCCGCTATGTGATCAACGTTCCCGGGCGGGGCTACAGCTTCGTGGCGCCGGTCTCGCGGTCATCGGGCCCGGCAGATCCTCCGCTGGGAGATAAGACGGCGCCCACCCGGCCATATGACCTGCCCGTGCCGCTTACGCGGATGGTTGGCCGCGACGGCACCGTCCAGGCGGCTTCGGCGCAGTTGCAGGCGCACCGGTTCCTGACCATTGCCGGACCAGGTGGTATCGGCAAGACGACCGTGGCCCTGTCGGTCGCGCATGGGCTGCTTGCCCGGTTCGAGGGGGCCGTCCACTTCGTCGATCTGGGACGGCTGAGCGACCCCCACCTCGTCGCCGGCACGGTCGCCTTGACGCTGGGCGTGCCGGTCAGCTCCGGCAATGCGCTCCCCAGCCTGATCAACACCCTGCGGGACGAGAGGGCGCTGCTCGTCCTCGATAATTGCGAGCATGTGATCGAGGCTGTTTCGGTCCTGGCGGAGACCATCTACATGCAGGCTCCGCTGGTCCATATCCTGGCGACCAGCCAGGAGCCGATGCAGATCGAGGGTGAGCATGTGCATCGGCTGCTCCCGCTGGACTATCCGCCCGGCGACAGCGGCCTTACCGCGGCCGCAGCCTTGGACTTCCCGGCGGTCCAGCTTTTTATGGAGCGCGTCGTCGCGACTTCGGATCGCCCCGCGCTAGACGACCGGGAGGCGCCGGCGATCGTGGAAATCTGCCGTAAGCTCGACGGCATACCGCTCGCCATCGAGCTCGCGGCGGCGCGCGCCGCCACGCTCGGGGTCTTCGAGGTCGCCGCGCGACTGAACGACCGCTTCGCCCTGCTGACCAAAGGCCGCCGGACGGCATTGCCGCGGCACCGGACGCTTCAAGCCGCGCTCGACTGGAGCTATGAACTGTTGCCCGAGCCGGAGCAGCGCCTGCTGCGCAACCTGGCGGTCTTCGCCGGCGGCTTCTCACTGGAGGCGGCTAACGCCGTCGTGGGTGAGGACGATTACGGCGTGTCTTCCGTGGCCGCGGACATCTCGAACCTGACCGCGAAATCTCTTATGGTCTTCGACCGCCCGAGGAGCCCACCGGACGGATCGGCGGGCTCCGGCCGTTGGCGGCTGCTCGAGACGACCCGGGCCTATGCACTCGGGAAGCTCGGCGAAAGCGGTGAACGGCAACGGGCCGTGCAGCGCCATGCGGCGTTCTTCCGGGATTATTTCGCATCGATCGAAGCGGGCTCGAAGATCGAGGCCGCTTCCGAGGATCTCGTGCGCTATCGTGAGGAGATCGACAATGTGCGGGTGGCGCTCGATTGGTCTTTCTCTCCGGGCGGTGACCCCGCGATCGGTGTCGGGCTGACGACGGCCTATGTCTGGGTATGGCTGCATCTGACGCTGTATTTCGAGTGCAGCGAGCGGACCCGGCAGGCGCTGGACTGTCTCGGGACCGGCTCGGACCTGGATGTTCCGCAGCGCCTGAATGTTCCGCAAAGACTGCAGCTGCTGCTGGCGCTGGCGATGTCGCTGACCAGCACGATGGGGCCGGTCGAACGGACCAGGAGCATCCTGCTCACCGCGCTCCAGATCGCCGAAAGCCACGACGATCTCGGCGTTCACCTGTGGATTCTGTGGGCGCTGTGGGCGCTGCAGCTTAATATCGGCGAATGCCGCGCGGCCAGGTTCACCGCCGCACGCTATAACCGCGTTGCCCCCGGCACCGACGACCCAGGGTCCATCCTCCCCGGTTTTCGGCTGCTCGGCGCGGCGGTGCAGTTGGGCGGCGATCAGCGCGAGGCCCGGCGCTGCCTCGACCGCGCGCTGGAGCCGCCGTTTACGGAGAACGATCCGCAGCATCCGGTCTGGCCCCAGCAGCACCGGGCGATGACTCAGGCGACGCTGGCGCGGACGCTCTGGCTCCAGGGCTTTGCCGATCAGGCCCGCCATCACGCGCGGGAGAGCTGCGACGGCGCCTATGCCGGGCCGGTCGAGGTCACGCGGTTCGAGGTCCTGCGTATGGCGATCTGCCCTGTCGCCTTCCTGACCGGCGATCTCGCCGCCGGCGAACGCGGCGTGGCGATGATGGCGGACCTCACGGCGAGCACCAATGCGGTCTTCTGGAAAGTCGTCGCCCGGTTCCTGGAAGGTACGCTGCTGATCCGGCGCGGCGAATTCGGCAAAGGGTTGGCCCTGCTGCGCGCGGCGTTCGATCCATGCGACAGAACCGGCTGGAGGCCGGGCTATCCGGAACATCTGGGCGTTCTCGCCGAAGGCCTGGCCGGGCTCGGACGCCATGCCGAGGCGATCGCCGCGGTCGATCGGGCGCTCGCGTCGGCTGATCACGGCGGAGAGCGCTGGTGCGTCGCCGAGCTGCTGCGCATCAAGGGCGAGTTCCTGCTCCAGGACGCCGGCGACAACTCGATCCCGGCGGCCGAGGGCTGGTTCCGCGATGCGCTGCAGCTGGCCCGCAAGCAAGGCGCTCTCGCCTGGGAACTGCGAACCGCCGTCAGCCTTGCGCGCCTGAAGCTGCGGCAGGGTCGGGGGAACACCGCCGCGAGGCAAATCCTGGCGCCGGTCTATGACCGGTTCACGGAGGGTTTCGAAACGGCTGATTTGCGCTCCGCAAGGACCATGCTGGAGGCGCTGTAGGGCTGCCGGCGCAACGCCTACAAGCCAAATATGCGAAAACGTCGCTTCGGAATAATACTGGAGGGAAATTCCAGTTCAATCCTGCGATAATACTGGAGGGCAATTCCAGTTCAATTCCCAGAATGCCGGAGTGTTTTTATTGTATAAAGTAACTCTTTGAGCAAAAGACATCGGAGGATATAGTATCTGGAATCCAGATTCATCTGGCTCTCGAAAATGTCACAGAGGATAGAGGAAACTATTTCAGCCCAGGGACATTTTTCTGATGGGTTCTTCAGAGAAGAAGTAATGCAGATGGCAACTGGGATCGTCAGCTCTCCGCCTGTTCCAAATGAGCCGTTTCAGATAAGCGGCGGGAATTGCCTCCCGCAGGTGAATCTGGAATTGCTGCGGCGCCGGGCACGACTCAAGATGATGCTGCGGCGGTTGGTTCCCGACTGGGTCTATGTATTACGGAAATGTTTACTGGATTTTCACGCCGGTCATGGCGCCTATCCCAATATTCTGAACCCCCGCAGCTTCAGCGAGAAGATACAATACCGCAAGCTGTTCGATCGCCGGCCAATCCTGGTCAAGTTCGCCGACAAGCTGGCGGTGCGCGACTATGTTCGCGACCGGGTGGGCGGCGACATCCTGCCGGCCCTCTATCATGTGACCGAGGATCCCGCCGATATTCCGCTGTCCGTGCTGCCTGACCGGTTCGTGGTCAAGCCGACCCATGGCTGCGGGTGGATTTACATTGTCCGTGACAAGAGCAAGGTCGATGCCGAGGCGTTGAAGCAAATCTGCGCCGGCTGGCTCGAGGAGAACTATTTCTACCGCGCCGGCGAGTGGATCTATAAGTCGATCCGGCCACGCATATTGTTCGAGGAGCTGCTCGACGACGGCACCGGCGGCATCCCTTACGACTACAAATTCTTCGTCTTCGACGGCCGTGTCCAGATCATCAGCGTCGATATCGACCGCTATGGCGATCATCGCCGCAACATGTACGACCGGGACTGGAACAAGCTGAAAATCGGTTTTCAGCGCGCTACCAGCGACGCCGTGCTGCCGCCGCCCGATCAGCTGCCCGAGATGCTGCGCTATGCCGAAACGCTGGCGGCGGGCTTCGATTTCCTGCGGATCGACCTGTACGCCATGGGTTCCCGCGTGGTGTTCGGCGAGATCACGGCCACCCCGGCCAGCGGCCTTGAGCCTTTCTGGCCCGGCGGAACCGATCGCCGGCTGGGCGAGCTGTGGACTATCGACATGAAGTGCCCCCCGTTCATCGCCGTGCCGAGACTGGGCAAGCCGGCCGCGAAGGCGGTGTTCGAGAGGCCTTTAGAGCCAGCCCATCACATTGCTGACGATCGTCATCGTATAGATCGGGACGATAATTCCGAGCGCCACGACGGTCCGGCGATTCGTGACCTTCATATGCAGCGCGCGGTTGAGGAAGAGCGCGGCAAGAAGCGCCTTCCACAGCCACCACCATGAGCCGTAGCGGTCCATCATCAGCCGCATGAGCGGATTGCCTTCGATGGCGCCTGGCGTACTCGCCAGCGCGGCATTCGTGCTGAATATGTCGGCGATCTCGGCAACGGCGAGGGTGATGAGAAGCCAGCGCGCGACGGTAAGCGCAGGAGGCCTTGGGCTGAAAGAGGACATGGAGGGCCGACGTCTCCTCTCGCTGGCGGTATCAACCCAACCCTAGCCGGTTGTGTTTCGTTCAATCAACGGGCGGGGGCCCCCCATGAAGAGGTAGGGGGTATTGTAACTCCGGATCAGCGATCGTCGGCGAGCACCACAGCATAGGACGGTGACTGCGACACAGCATGCCATTCGGCGACGGCTGAGCCGCTGGTCAACAGGCGTGCGATGAATTCGCGATCCGGATGGCTGTCAGCCGCGACTTTGCCCACCGGCTGCGTCGGCGAGAAGGATGGCCTATCAAACCGCGCCACCTCAAACCGCGCCAGGAAATCCCGCGCGCCGTCATGCGTGACGGTGGTGGCGCCCGGCCGGGCCGGCTGAAGGTCCGGCGCTTCGATCCGGGCGATCCAGGCCTGGGCCGTGCTCTCGGGCGCCGGGTCGGCATAGGCGGCGGCGCTTGCGACCAGGGCGGTTGCGACAAGGCTGGGGAACAGAGCTTTGCGTGCCATGATGTCTCTCTCCATCTGAACGAGCGGGCCGGCAGGGCTGGAATTGTCTTTCATGACGACCTTCATGAATATTAAGATGACGATCGTCATGTTTGTTTCAAGAGCCGTGACGCAAAAAATTTCGGCTGGCGCCCGGCGGCCTTGGAATCCGCAGGCAAGACATCAATTTATAGGTGACGATCGTCATGAAAGGAGTGAGGCCGTGCGACTGACCAAGGCCGAGCGCGCCGAAAATCACGAGCGGATCGTGCGTGTCGCCGCCAGGCTATTCCGCGAGAAGGGTGTGAACGGGGTCGGGATCGATGAGATCATGGCCGAGGCCGAGCTGACGCATGGCGCTTTCTATGGGCACTTCCCATCGAAGACCGCACTGATCGGCGAGGCAAGCGCTCGCGCGATGGAGGAATCCGGGCTGGCGCGGCTTGAGGGCGACCTCTCGCCCGGCACGCGCAGGAGCTTCGGCGAGCTGGCCGGCAGATATCTTTCGGTGGGGCATCGCGACGATCTGGGCCAAGGCTGCGCCGTCGCGGCCCTGGCGGCCGATATCGGCCGCCTGGATGCCGCCACCCAGGCGCAGTTCGCGCATATGCTCGAAGCCCGGTTGGAGGAACTCGCCGAACGGCTGCCGGGCGACCGCGAAACGGGGCGTCGCGACGCCATACTGAAATATGCGACAATGGTCGGCGCGCTGGTAATGGCCCGCGGCGCCGGCAAGGGAGCGCTCTCGGACGAAGTCCTCCAGATCGTGCGCGAGCGGCTCAATGACGACGGGAAGCCGGTATGACGCCCCTATCCCATCGAAGGCTGGGCCATCGAAGGCTGGGCCATCGAAGGCTGGAGCGGCTTTCTAAAGGTGTTTGCGATGAAAGTTCTCGTAGAGCGGCGCGGCCCTGTCGCCATCGTCACGATCAATCGGCCTGAAACCCGTAACGCGATCGATCCCGAGACGGCACAGCTGCTCAAGGCGGCATTCGCGGATTTCAACGCCGATCCTGAGCTCTCCGTTGCCGTGCTGTGCGGGGAGGGGGAGACCTTCTCGGCCGGATACGACCTCAAATCCGTCGGCCAGACCGATATAAGCACTCTGTATGAGCCCGAGGGCGACGGCATGCTGGGCCCCACCCGCATGATGCTGGACAAGCCGGTGATCGCCGCGGTCGAGGGCCATGCCGTTGCCGGCGGTCTCGAGCTCGCTTTGTGGTGCGACCTGCGCGTCGCCTCGGAAAGCGCGGAATTCGGTGTGTTCTGCCGGCGCTGGGGCGTGCCCCTGATCGATGGCGGCACCGTCCGCCTGCCGCGCCTCATCGGCCATAGCCGCGCGCTCGACATGATCCTGACCGGCCGCCCGGTCGGCGCCGAGGAGGCGCTGAGCTTCGGCTTGGCCAACCGCGTCGTCCCCAAACGCCAGGCCCTGGCCGAGGCCGAGCGCCTGGCGCACGAGATCGCCCGCTTCCCGCAACTCTGCCTGCGCACCGACCGCATGTCGTCTTACCGCCAGTGGAACCTCAGCTTGGAAGACGCGCTCAACGCCGAAGGCCGCGCCGGCGCGGCCCCGCTGTTCGCGGAGGCCGAGGCGGGCGCCGCCCTATTTACCGAGGGCCGGGGCAGGGGCGGGAGGTTCGAAGATATCTGAGGGCGTGTCCCGTCGCTGTCCGGTGGTCCTCCGACCGGCACGCCTTGACGCAATAAATATATCCTATTCGAGTGAAAATTCAGGCGAAGCCAGATTAATAGGCGTCGCGGAAAGTAAGCCCGCGGCCCACAAAGCGCCATGCGCGGCAAGCAATGGGAACAAGTGGTTCCCCTGCGAATGCTCGAAGAGATGGTGGTAAACGCTGGCACGTTGCGTCAGATCGTTGATCCCGCCGGCCAACAGCGTCGCCTCACCGCGCAGATGCTCGTATGAGGTCCAGGGCTTCAGCCTATCTGCGCGCATGTCTTGCAAAGTGCAGTTAAACGGAAGTCCGCTTCGGGAGCCTGCGACACTGAGGTTATGAGTTCATGGCCTTAGCTGCAAGGGCTTCACGTTCAGACTATTTCGATCCGTAGCCCTAACGCTCAGCCGCAATGCGAGCCGCTTCATCGGTCGCCATCGCCGGCCTTGATGCGGGCGATTTCTGCCGAAACCGCATAGCGCCCTGAGTTCCCATCGGAGCACGATCAAGCGGGTTATCCATTCGGGAGCCTGTCACAAGAGCCTTCGGTTGCAGCTGAAGTGGCGTCTGCTCCACCTCTTGGAAGGAGTATTTCGAGATGACGAATCTTACTTCCAAACGCGGCGCGCGGTTCGTGCTCCTGTTCGCGGCGCCTGTTCTTTTTTCCGGCTGCGTCTCGCAGGAGGAATATGACGGGCTGCAGGCGCGCTCAGAGCAGCAGCTGGCCGCGAAGGATGCGGAAATCGTCCGGCTTCGAGAGACGATCCGGTACGCTGTCAACGGAGGCCTGATATTCCGGCCGCGCTCATGCGAGATGACCCGGCAGGGGCAGGAGATCATTGCCAGGATGGCGCAAAAGCTGGCGCCGGATCAGCAGTCGAAGCTGGTTATAACGGACTATACAGACAACGCCCCGATCGGTGCTTCGCTGCGGCGGCAGGGCATCGATACGAACGAGGCGCTGTCGCAAAAGCGGGCTGAAGCCGTGATGGAATACCTCATTTCCCGGGGCGTGAAACCGGAGATGGTTTCGGCGCACGCGGGTGGCGAGGCGGAGCCGGTCGCTCGTGTCGAGTTGACGCTCGCTTCGGCTTTCTGAGCTCCGTGTCGGACAAATATCTCAGGCGCGTCGATGATCAGCACCGCGACGGGATCGGTTCAGATCCCGCCGCGGCCCCTCGGCTGCTCGACAACGGTAAGCACGATGAGCACTGCCGACCGGCGCTGCTGTGCTGAGCGGTTCCGGGCAGGCCGCAAATAACTCCAGGCAGCAGGGGGAAAATAATGGACCCGAACCCGCCAAACTCTGATCGCGCGCCTTCAAGTTCGAGGATGCTCGATGCCGCGCTTCAAATCGGACTGGTAGCGTTGCTGGTCTATGCCTGCAGCCGGATCATGTCGCCTTTTATTGGTATCCTGCTTTGGTCAGCGATCCTGGCGGTGATGCTCTATCCACTGCATCTCCACCTGGTCGTTCGGCTCGGTAATCGCTGGTCGGCGCTGCTGATCGGACTGATCGGCGTTGCGGTGTTGCTGGTGCCAATGGTCATAGCGGTGACGTCGCTTGGGTCTTCCCTAATTTCGCTTATCTCGGGCTTGCAGAACGACAGCCTGACCTTGCCGCCGCCGCCGCCGTCGCTCGCCGACGTCCCGCTGATCGGCCAGAAACTGACGGACTTCTGGACGCTTGTCGCCACCAACATGCCGGCAGCGCTTGCCAAATACGGCCATATGCTAAGGGGGGTTGCGGCGTGGCTGGCGACGTTCGCGCGCGGCCTGGCTACCGGCCAACTATCCTTCGTTCTTTCTTTCGCGATCGCCGCCGTGGTCGTCGCCTATGGCCAGGGCGCCGCCGAATTCGCTCGGCGCCTGTTGGTGCGTATCACCGGCAGCAGGGCGCGCGGAGACCACCTGGTTGCGCTGACCGCCGCCACGATCCGCGGCGTGGCGCTGGGCGTCGTCGGCGTGGCGGTTATCCAAGCGCTGCTGCTCGGGGTCGGCTTCTTCGTCATCGGCCTTCCGGCAGCCGGTCTTTTGACGCTCGTGGCACTATTGCTGGGGATTGTGCAGGTGCCGGCGACGCTGCTGACGCTGCCTGTCATAGCCTATGTCTTCGTCACCGAGGCAACGACGCCGGCGATCATCTTTTCCGTTTGGACCCTCGTCGCCGGGCTTAGCGATAATTTCCTCAAGCCTTTGATGCTTGGCCGCGGCCTAGAGGTACCGATGCCGGTCATTCTGATCGGTGTTATCGGCGGCATGATCGCCGACGGCCTCCTCGGCCTGTTCGTGGGCCCTGTGCTGCTGGCCGTTGGCTATGTGCTGTTCATCGAATGGCTGCGGCAGCACCCGGTCGAGGGCGGCCCGCAGATTGAAGGTCCGACGCCGTGATTGTGATTCTTGTTCTCGGCTTGCTGGCAATGTCGGTGTGCCTTGCACTTCAGGCGCTGGCATCGGTGGTCGCCGCGCGCTACTTCGCCAGGGCCGCCAGGCGATCACTGGGGCCTAAGCCGTGGGGAACGATCTTCCTGCAATTCTCGGTACTGATGATCGTGCTGATGCTTGGCAACCTGGTCCAGGTCGCCTTTTGGGCGCTGCTCTACCGCGCGCTCGGTGCTTTCGAAGACTTTGAAACAGCCGGGTATTTTTCGGGCGTGACGTTCACGTCGCTCGGTTATGGTGACGTGGTGCTCAGCGGTCGCATGCGGCTGCTTGCGCCGCTGCAGGCCGCCAATGGTTTGATGATGTACGGGATCACGACGGCCCTGTTCATGGCCGCTATCCAGAACGCCATCGCGAAGTGGCGCACCGCGCCCACGTGAAGCATACAAGTGGTGGAAGTGAGTAATCGGATTACCCCGTTACAGTATTATCGGTCGGATTCTCATCTGCAATATACTTCGAAGTTCTTGACTCGACAGGCCCTAGACCGAGGGAGGGCGGATGAACAAGTCACAGCTTCGGCCCTGTATCAGCGCTCTCATCGGGTTGGCTTTGCTGCTGCCCGCATCGGCACACAGCGAAGAAGTGCGCTTATCGACTGCGCCATTTGAATGCAAAGTCGGCCCAGTTACGAAAAAGTTTGGCGGAACACCCTGGCGTGTATATGGCTGCAACGATCGTCACAGCGTCGCAATGGTTACGGCTGTTGGAAGCCGTGCGTTCCCGTTCATCTTTATTTTTTATTGGGACAAGAACCAGTATAAGCTCTCTGGCGAGGGCACCGGCAACAAGGCGATGACTGACTTGGCTTTCCGGGAACTCAGCCGGTTTTCCACGCCCGAGATCGAGGCATTGCTTGCGGCTGCGGGCAGCAGCAAAACCTATTTGGAATAACTGTAATCGACCCGCATTCCCCCGCGTCGAGGCCGGATATTTCGGCTAAGCGGCGGCTTGAGGCCTTTATGGTGCTTGGGCGGGCACCGCTTAAGATCTATTAAGGTCGATCTGGATAAAATGAAGAGGGATAAAGCTATGCGTCTGGCGCGGATTTTCAGGATCGGCTGCGCATTCGCGGCTCTCTTCGCGCTCGATCCTGAGGGCGCCGCGTCCGCGGACACCCCTTGCCCGGCGGCGCCGGCCGCGGCCGGTCCGGCGATCAACCTCACACCGCTGACCCTTCATATCCTGCAGGGCACGATCGTTCCGGTGCCGGCGACCGATGGGCTGATCCATCTCGCCTATGCCGCCCAGGTCACCAACCTCCAGTCCGATCCGGTCGAGATCGTCGAGGTGACGCCGGTGGATGCGGCGCGGGATTTCGCGCCGACCGGAAAGAGCCAGCAGCTCGACGGCGACCGGGGCACGATCACGGCAAAGGCCAAGCTGTTCGGCCAGCCGCCTCAGAGCGCGGAGGCAAGTGAGAGTGCGCAGTATTCCAGCACGGTGCCGGCCGGCACCTCCGGCATCATGTTCTTCGATGTCACCTATACCGACGCGGCCGCCGTTCCCAGGCAGCTGTCGCACAAGATCGCGGTGAAGAACGTGAAGACCGGGGCGCAAACCGTCGGCCTGACGGATCCCACCCCGGTCAGCTGCGACCCGCCGGTCGTCCTGCAGCCGCCCTTGACCGGTCATGGCTGGTGGAACGGGAACGGCTGTTGCGACACGGTCAATGCGCATCGCGCCGCCACGCTGCCGGTCAACGGCACGATCAAGCCGCCGGAGCAGTTCGCTATCGATTACGTCAGGATCGACGAGCATGGCGGCTGCTGCACCGGCCCCGTCAAGGACATCAAATCCTGGCCGTTCTTCGGCGCGCCGGTCCTGGCCGCGGCTGCCGGCAAGGTCGTCGAGATGTCGGACGACCAGGACGAGCAGATTCCCGGGCCGGCCGTCGGCGTGACCGCCGCCAACGCCGCCGGCAATCACATCATCCAGGATATCGGCAACGGCCGCTTTATCCTCTATGCGCATTTTCGCCGGGGCAGCATTCCCGCCGCCATCAAGGTCGGCACGCTGCTGACGGCCGGGCAACAGATCGGCGAGGTCGGCAACTCCGGCTCGTCCACCGCCCCGCACCTGCATTTCCAGGTGATGGACAGGCCCTCCACGCTGAACGCGATCGGCCTGCCCTTCGTCTTCGATACGCAGGTCGTGGACGGCGTCATCAAGGAAACGCCCGCCGAGGCGGACCGCCTCTACGAGGCCGGCGGGCATGTCACCCTGCAGAAATCCGGCGCCGGAGCGCAGACCGGCAAGATGCCGGCCGAGGGCCAGGTGTTCGGCTATAATCTGAAATAGGGCCGGGATGGCCAGTTCCGGCGACACGCGGCCCGACGACACGCAGCTCGGCGACACGCGGCCCCGCGACACCCAGGAGGAGGCGCTATCGCCCCGGCCGTCGCCTCCGCCGCGCCGGCGTTTGCAAGCGCGGTCGCGGATACGCCGCATCGTGGCGGTCGCGGCGATCGTCGCCGTCGTCGCCTTTGCTTACGGGGTCCTGCTGACCCATTTCGCTGTCCTGGAGCGGCCGGCGGAGCAGTCGTTCGGCGCGGCGGCGGGCGAGGCCCGGATCGGTGTCTATATCCAGCCGATCGTCGTCGACGCGGTCAACGACGCGATCCAGATGCGGATCAGCGTCACCGCCCCCCAGACCGGAACCCTAAAGGCGGGAATCCTCGATAAGGAACTGGTCCTGGCCGTCCGCCACGGCGCGGAAACACGGCAAATTCGCATCGCGCCGGATCACCCGCGGCCGGAGGAAACGATCGCATTCGACCTCGATGGCGGCAGCGTCCATGATTATCCACTGGACGGTTACCAGGCGGAAATGGCGCTGACGTGCGCCGAGGCCGGAGTGGACACGGCGCTGCCGATCCGGGTCACGAGCTGGGAGGGTACTATCGGCTATGCCGTCCAAACCAGTCCGGTCGCGGGTTCGCGGCCGAATGAAGTCCGGCTTCACCTCGACATCCGCCGCACCGGGGCGATCCGGTTCTTCGGCCTTGCCGCTTACGGCGCGATGGTGGTCATGGCCCTCAGCGCCCTGGCGATCGGCGCGCTGGTCTTCGTCGGCGTCCGAAAGATCGAGGTGACGCTGGTCGGCGCGGTCGCCGCGATCGTGTTCGCCCTGCCGGCCCTCAGAAACGCCCTTCCCGGCGCCCCGCCGCTTGGCGTGCTGGCCGACATTCTGGTGTTCTTCTGGGCCGAGCTCAGCGCCGTCATCGCGCTCGGCCTTTTCGTCATCGCCTGGGCGGGGAGGGGGCCCAAGCCATAGGCGCTTTGGGGCTTAGGCGACAGGCGCCGTCATCTGCTTGCCGAAGGCGATGAAATCGCCACGCTCATAGCCGCAGGCCTCATAGAATCCGGCAACCTTTTCATTGCTGCCCTCCACCAGCAGCCGCACTACAGGCGCCCCCTGTTGCGCAAGCCAGTTCTCAGCGCTTTCGACCAGCGCCTTGCCGGTTCCTTTGCCGCGCTGACTGTCGTCCACCGCGAGCGAGTAGATCCAGCCGCGGTGTCCGTCGAAGCCGGCCATGATGGTGCCGACCAGCTTGCCGACCTGGTCATGGGCCGCGAACATGCGGTTTGTGGGATGGCTGAGGGCAAGCTCGATATCCCGCCTGCTGTCATTCCATGGGTGCGCCAACCCTGCGGACCGCCAAAGATCGACGACTTCATTGATGTCGTACCTCTGGAGCGGGGCGATCGATACCATTCAAGAACTCCATCTCAGTCGGCCGGCGGCACTCGGCCAGTGCATCGTTGAAAATGTGGCCATCGTCGCAAATGTGGATCGCAACGCCGCTGAACCAGATGCGGCATTGCACGTAATCGCTACTTCATCATTCCCGTCGCGCCCGTGCGGTGCCGGGCGTACCCTCGCGTGCGGCGCGGGCCATCGATCCGAGGGCCATCGATCCAAGGGGGAAAACCAATGGTGAAGCACTTCGACCACCTGACGCTTGTCGTGCGCGATGTGGAGAAGGCCAAGACGTTCTTCGACATACTCGGTTTCCGGCATGCCAAGACCGTCGTCATCGGGGGCGAGGAATTCGCCCGCTATATGGGCGTGCCCGGCATCGAGGCGGAGCATGTGACGCTGGTTCTGGAGAACGCGGTTCCCCGCACCGAAATCCAGCTGCTCCACTATCTGCATCCCGCCGTCCTGCCGGACCCGAATATCCGCAATCTGAACAAGGTCGGCATGAACCATGTGTGCTTTGCCGTCGAGGATCTCGATGCCGAGATGGAGCGGCTCAGCGCCGCCGGCTTCACGCCGCGGAACGATATTCTGGATTTCCACGACCGCCGGCTGATCTTCTTCGACGGCCCCGAAGGCGTGACGGTCGAACTGTCCGAATGGCAAATTTCGTAGGCGGGGTCGGCCCCTATTGGGGCCTGGGGGTCAGAGGAACGGCCGTAACAGCGCATTATAGGCGTCGGGCGCTTCCTGCATGGTGAGATGCGAGCAATCGGGCATGACGTGCAGTGTCGATCCCGCGATTCCGTCGCGGATCGTCTCGTGGCAGTCGAGGGTCACCTCGTCATACTGGCCGGTGGTGATCAGGGTAGGCACCTTGATGGCGCCGAGGTCCTTGCGGCGTTCCCAGTCCTTGATGTTGCCGGTGGTGGTGAACTCGTTGGGTCCGTTCATGATCGCATAGGCCTGCGATTTGCTGAGGGATGTCATGGAGGCCTCGAAATCCGGTGTCGGCCTGGTGCGCAGCAGATGCAGGTCATAGAAGAGCTTGACGATCTTGTCGTATTCGGGACCGCTGGTCTGGCCGGAGGCCTCGAGCGCCGCTAGGCGGTCGCCCGCCCCGTTCGGGAGCTCCGTTATCAGCCGTCGCATGCCGGCGGCCATCTGCGGGACGCTGGCCATTGCGCCGGCCAGGATCAGCTTCTCGACGCCCGCGCCATGGCCCGTCACCAGATACTCGATCGCCAGCATGGCGCCCCAGGAATGTCCGTAGAGGATGAGCCGGTCGAGGCTCAGCGCCTTGCGCACGGCGTCGACCTCCTGGACGAAGCGGGGGATGTGGTAGAACCCCTCCTCTGGAGGCGCATCCGACAGGCCGCAGCCGAGCTGGTCGTAAAAGATGACCGGCCGCTCATCGGCAAGCGCGCGAAGCGGCAGAAGATAGTTATGCGCGGCCCCGGGGCCGCCATGGAGCAGCAGAAGCGGCGTCTTGGGGCCATTCCCGTATTTTTGCCACCAGAGCTGGCCGCCGGGGACTTGGGTATAGTCGGTGATGACGGGCAGGTCCTGGATAGGAGTTGGTGCTGCCGCGCGGGAAAGCGGCGGCATGGCCGCCCAGGCTGCGCATCCCGCGGTCAAGCGAGCCAAGGTTTCGCGTCGGGTCCAGGACGCTGATAGTATCTTTTCCATGATTCAGCGAGAAAGTTATGAATGATCCGATTTCTCGAGATTGTAGTACGATCAAAAAAAATCGTGCGACCAAAAATAGGTTACATCTGTAATATTAACAGGTTTTAATCTCGATTTACTCATTTTTATGTGCTGTCCTAGTAATCTTTGTGCCTTTTACGGTCGGCCGATTCTGATTCGGTTCTTGGAGAATCGTAAATTTCACCGTAATTTGAGGAAGGAGTAATGCAATGCCGAACGACGATCTGGTTGCCGTCTGGGAGGCGCATTGCCGCTATGAGTTCGAGACGCGCGACGTCGATGCGACGATGGCGACCATGGTCGCCAACCCTTACGTCAACCACATCCCGACCATGACCGGGGGCGTGGGGCAGGCTGAGCTCAAGCGCTTCTACAAGAACCACTTCGTCGGCGGGAACCCGCCCGACACCGCGCTTCGTCCCGTCAGCCGCACTGTCGGCGCCGATCAGCTCGTCGACGAGATGATCTTCAGCTTCACCCATACGCGCGAGGTCGACTGGATGCTTCCGGGCGTCGCGCCGACAGGCAAACGTGTCGAGGTGCCGCTGGTCGCGATCGTGAAGTTCGTCGACGGGAAGGTTGCCCACGAACATATCTATTGGGATCAGGCATCCGTCCTCGTCCAGATCGGCCTGCTCGACCCCAGCGGCCTGCCCGTCGCCGGCGCCGAAACCGCGCAGAAGGTTCTCGATAACAGCCTGCCCAGCAACGGGCTGATGGTGCGCTGGGAGGGCAGCGCTCGGACATAGGCTGATCGGGGCCCCTGCGGGCGGCGGCGGCCGTCAAAGTCACCGCGTGCCAGGGGGAAAATTGTGGTGCTGAACTGAATTCGCTGCGACACTGCCGATAACGGCAGCGAAGGGCGGGAAGTCTTGCCATGATTTTCATCAGCCACTCTTCCAAGGACCACGATATCGCGATGGGCATCTGCCGCGATCTGGAAGGCCGGGGCATCCGCTGCTGGATCTCGTCGCGCGATATCCAGGGTGGGGAGGGCTATCAGGATTCGATCGACCGGGCGATCCGCGCGGCCTCGGCAATGATCCTCGTCTTCTCCAGCAGGGCGAACGAGTCGCCGGAAATCAAAAAAGAGCTGGCGCTTGCCAGCACGCGCAACGTGACCGTCATCCCCGTGCGTGCCGAAAATGTCATGCCGACCGGTGCGCTGGAATATGAGCTCATCACACGGCAATGGATCGACCTGTTCGACGATCAGCAGGACGGGCTTGCGCGGCTGGTGCAGCGGATCGGCCATTTCACCGACCCGGACCGGGCCGCCGCCGTCCCGCCGGCCGCCACCGGCCGGGCGAAGCGGCTGTCCGCGGGTGGGATCGGCGCCCTGGCCGCGCTCGGCCTGCTGGCCGCGGCCATTGCGGTGTTCCTGATTTCGGGCGGGCATCGCTCGGCACCGGCATTGCGCAGCACCGCCATGGCGCTGTCCGACGCGCAGGTCGACGCCATGCTGACCAAGCTCAATTTCTACGAATCCGACCGCAACCCTTCCGGCACAGGCATATCGCACCGATACCAGCCCCAGGTCATCGGCGACGCCGTGGTGGTGGTCGATCGCGCGACCGGGCTGATGTGGCAGAAAGGCCAGTCCGACGACGCGATGGGGCTTCAGGATGCGGACGCCTATGTCGCGGCCCTCAACGCCCAGAAATATGGCGGCTTCGCCGACTGGCGCCTGCCGACCCTGGAAGAGGCCATGTCGCTGGTTGAGCCGAAGGCCTCCGGCGAATTGCACATCTCGTCGCTCTTCAAGCCCGAGGCCATACGCATCTGGACCTCCGACAATGAAGCGAACGGCCCGAACCGTTTCGAAATCGGCCTGACCGACGGCGTCATATTCCGCGCACCGCCGGATTCAGAGACGTCTTTCACGTCGGTTTGGGTAAGGGCCGTGCGGCACGCGGCCTGAAAACCCTCGCCCCACCGGGGAGAGGGATGCCGAAGGTGTGAGTAGAGGCGAAGCCGAACTTAGGCGAAGCTGGGTGAGGGGCAATTTCCGGGGGACGGCATAGTGTCCCGGAATTTCCGGACGATGGTCCGAAAAATATAATTCTTTTTATAATATGTCAAATATTATAACATAATATATTCATTAAAATTTAATAATGAACAGGAAATATCCTGTTATATGCGACGTCTCGCCACAGTATCGGTGCGGGAATATTTTAGCTGATTTCGATGTCTTGTGTGGCCTGGCCGGTTTTCGGGCTAGCCCGGGTCAAATAACCAGATTCGGGGTCACAGCAGGAGAGTAAATTATGAACACGATCACGATGGTTCATCAGGGCAGGCTGGTGCATCGAACGATGGCCGCTGTCGTTGCATATGGCCTGTTCGCGGCCGCCGGCGCAGTTTCGGCGTCGGCCGACAGTGTTATGCCCAATATCTACGGACCGCCGCCCCCGCCGGCACCACCTCCTTCAGCTGCAGCGAACGCGTCTGCGCAACGGTACGAACAGACGAATCTCGTCGCGAATGCCGGCGGTCTGGGGGCGGCCAAGGTCGATCCCAAGCTCGTCGATCCCTGGGACATCTCACGAAGCACGTCCAGTCCTTGGTGGGTCGCCGACCGGGCGACTGGAGTCGCCACGCTTTATGATGCGAAGGGGGCCAAAACGGCCTTGACGGTCACGATTCCGCACGGCTCCCCGACCGGCCAGGTTTTCAACGGCAGCTCGGACTTTGCACTTGCCCCCGGCAAACCTGCTCAATACCTGTTCGTGTCGCTGACCGGGACGATCTCGGGCTGGAACCCAGCCGTCAATGGGACGATGGCAATCCAAAAGGTCGCCCCCTCCGCCAAGTCGGAGCTGACCGGCGCGACGATCGCCCAGGACGGCGATAAACAGTATCTCTACGTCGCCGATCTCAAGCAGGCCAAGATCAGCGTTTACGACACGAAATTCGCCCCGGTGTCTTTGGGCGCACACGCATTCGATGATCCCGAGCTGCCGAAGGGGTACGCCCCGTTCAATGTGCAGAACATCGGCAACAATATCTACGTCGCTTACGCGCAGCAGAACAAGGCGAAGAACTTCGTAAACTTCGGGGCCGGGCTCGGCTATGTCGATGTCTTCTCGCCAGCGGGACAGTTGATCAGGCGGTTGCAGCACGGCAGCTGGTTCGATGCGCCATTTGGCCTGGTGCTGGCTCCTACCGATTTCGGAGGCTTCAGCCACAAACTGATCGTCGGCCAGTTCGGCAGCGGCACACTCGCCGCATTCGATGATCAGACCGGCAAGTTCGAAGGATACATCACCGATAAGAACAGCAAGGTCATTTCGATTGCAGGGCTCTGGGGCCTTTCCTTCGGCGCCGGACAGCCATCACCGCAAAGTTCGGGGCCAGGCAATGCACTGTTTTTCGCCGCCGGCATAAAATCTGGGAATGGCGGCCTGTTCGGCACCCTGACGCCGCTTCCCGCCGAGCTGACCCAAGGCAACGATCAGTAGGCCGGGAACGCCGGTGCCAGCCTGTCACATTTCGGAGATCATGATGTTGTGGACTGCGCCTCATGGGTGCAGTCCACCGACTATGCGTTTCAGCCGCTGCCGCGTCTATCGCTCGCAAGCGCAATGCGCAGGTTGCGGTGCTGTGTGTCAGTGCCGGATAGCAAGGCTTGCGTGGATCGCCTTGCAGTGGTCCACGAGGTTTTGCCGCGAGGACACGGATTCTTTCAGCGGCGTGGGGATGTCGTAGAAATAGATGTTGGCGATAAAGCCGTAAATGGCGGCGTCGACGCTGGTCGGGGCGGCTCCATGCACATATGCGCCGGCCGGAACGAGATCGCCGAGGACAGCGAGGTCGGCGAGACCGCGCGCATAGGCAGCGTCCGGCGCGTACCGGCCGATGCCTTGGAAATGATAGCGCTGGAAATTGAATTCGCGCGCTTTTTCCAACCCCTCGCTGGTAAGGTTTGGGTACTCCCGCATAAAGGCCGCGCGGAACGCCGGCCAGTAGCGGTCATCCTTCCAGCGCGAATACGACATGACCCAGTAGAGATCGTCGAGCAGGCGTAAGACGAGGAGGCTCAGGTTCCGTTCGCGCGCGCCCAGAGCCGCATCCATCGTCAGCCCGTATTTGCGCGTCAAATGGGCGATAATGCTGTCGCTGTCGCCGACGACCTCGCCATCGTCGTCGATATAAGGAAGCTGCCCGCGCGGCGCCGCCGAGGCATCGAAGATGTGTTCGTGCACGAACGGCAGACCGGCGAGCTGCATGAACGCAAACACCTTCAGCCCATAGCCGTTATTATCGGCCACGCCGAAAAGCGACGGATAAGAGTAAAGCGTGATCATGACTGTGGATTGTAGCCCAGATCGGGGCTCTGCAGAATCTGCTCTTATGGCTTACCGGCTGATCCCGTAGTCGATAAGCGACGCGGACCCCTTTTGCCGGAATATGGCATCCCGCGCTCACGCCTGACCGAAATCCACGCTCCCGGGTGCTGTCAGGAACCGGAATGGTGGAAGAACGCGAAGATTTCGGCGACACGCTGCGTCGATATTCCGTCTCTTTGCTCGACCGATAACGGATGGTCGGTTGCCTCCAGCTCGATATACGGGCGGATCCCGTCGTCTCTGAAGTGAACGTGGGTCTTGAGGTTCAGCGTGCTTGGATAAACCGGCAGGTCGGAAGACAGCCATCCGAAGAAGGGGCCGGCATGCGACCGTTTCGGCACGCCGAAGTAGCGGAGGAATTCAATAAAGCTGCCTTTGCTCAGCGAAACCCAAACGCCCCATGAAAACGGCTCCCCCTGGCTATGGACCGGTATGTCCAAGCAGCCGCGCACGAAGAAGAATTTTTCGTCGATGACGCACTCGTCGGTACCCAGAGAACAGCGTTTCTCACGCTCTTCAGGCGCTACGTGATTATAGTACACCGGAGCTTCGGCGCCGAAGGTGGGCATGCCTTCGTGCCATTCGTTGCAAGACGCGCATCTGAACCGGAACATCAAGTCTCCAGGAGCGAAACACAGGAAAGCGTACTGTCTACCGTGCTTCGCCGCCATACTGATTGATAGAGTTAGTTGCTAAACTGCTAAACGGATCCAACCCGTGGTGACACCATGAACGCCGATATCCGCTGAAATGACCGCAGGGCTGGTAGAATTCGATTGGCCCGCACAGTGGGTCTCCGCCGAACCGAATCAGAACCTATTGCAGGCCGAACTCGCCAAGGAACTCGGCCCGTCCCACGCGCTGTTCGGACAGCAAGCCGAGGCTATCGGGCGAAGGCTGGACCAGGATGACGTGTTATTCGCCTTGGCGGACGACAGAGTCGTGGAGGTGCATCTCACTTAGAGCCACACGACGGAAGGCGATCCGCGTTGGCCGCGGGCGGTAATCTATTCGTCGTTCCGGGAATGGGCGGCTGATAAGGCGAAATCCACAATTTAGTAAACTGCTGCTCCGGGGCTCGCGCCTGAACGGAAGGCACGCTACGCTATCCGCAAATGACTCAATACTGGTGGGTAAACCACAAACAGACCGTCCGTCAGGAGATTGAGGGGCAATACCTTTGGTCTCCCAAGACCAACAGCAACGGTGCGCGCAATGAGTTCTACAACAACATGCGCCGCGCAAACCCCGGCGACATCGTGTTCTCATATGCAGACGGCCAGATCGCCTATATCGGCCGCGTAACCGAGTTCGCCTTCACCGCGCCCAAGCCGGAAGAATTCGGGAAGACTGGCGCCTATTGGAACAAGGAGGGCTGGCTGCTGCCGGTTTTCTGGACACCGCTAGCCGTGCCGGTGCGGCCAAAGGACATGATCGAGCAACTGGGGCCGCTACTGCCGAAAACCCATTCCCCAATCCGGCCCGAAACCGGCGACGGCAACCAGGGCGTCTATCTGGCCGCCATTCCCGAACCCGTGTTCGACACGGTCATCGCAGGCACGACCTACAGCGCGGCGGCGCTCTATCGGGGCGGCGCGAACAGCCTCAATTTCCAGGTCGTATCGGAACTACTCGACGATATCGTCGAACGCCGGATCGAGGCCGACCTGACGCTGGACGACACGGTCAGGAAGAGTGTCATCAACGCGCGACGCGGCCAGGGGAAATTCCGTTCCAACGTGGAGGCCATCGAACGCGCCTGCCGCCTTACCGCTATCACAAACCCCACTCTACTGATCGCCAGCCACATCAAGCCATGGCGTCTCTGCGACACCGCGCAGGAACGTTTGGACGGCATGAACGGCTTGCTGCTGACCCCCGACGCCGACCTACTCTTCGACCGTGGCTTCGTTACCTTCGAGAATGACGGCGGGGTACGTGTATCACCGCGAATGGATAGGCTCGATTTAAAGCGATTAGGGTTGGACACGTTAGAGTTGGAACGCCTGGGCTTCGGCGATGCTGTTGCATCATGGCATCAGCGCGGGCTTGCGGAGCGGCAACAAGGATATATGGCTTATCACCGAGAACAGGTATTTGTTTCGTAGTACAAAGCCGCTTCGAGTCCGATTGGCGCGGTACGGATTAAGTACACTGTTGTCAGTGTAATTCCCGTTAACTGCGCGACCAGATGAAATGCGGCGGAGATTGGTGTCAAGCGATCTATGCTTTGCCGGCAAGCTCCAGATGGGCGGTCGGCGGTGGAATATAGGTGATGGCTGTGCCGGCGCCGCCGTCCGCCGCAAGATGGAAGCCTGCGGCGGTGTATTGCCCTAGCAGGATGACGATCGCCGCGGACGAACCGTTGTTTATCGTCAGGATGCCCTGGGTCCTGGCGGTGTTCTCCACGAACGACAGTACGGTTTTCTTGCTGAAATCAAACGCCCTGAGGTCAAGCGAATCTGTGGTCCCAAAACCGGAGATCGACACTGATATGCCGCTCGTCGCCGACAGCAGCAGCTTGGCATGGGCGCCGAATCGCGTGGTACCGCCGATAATTCCGCCGGCCGATACGATCTCGGTCCCGCCGCTGAGCGTCGTGCCGCTGGCTGTCGCACCGGACGAGACGAACAGAGTGACGCCGCTGCCGATCGTCAGGCCAGTTGCCCTTACCCCGGAGGCAACGCCCAGGGAGCCGCCGCTGCTGACAATGGTGCCGGCGATCGCGCCTCCGTCATAGACGATCTCGCCACCCTTCAGCACCTTGGTGCCGTTGGCGGTCGCGCCGGATGAGACGAGCAGGATGGTGCCGCTGGCCACCGTCAGGCCGCTCACTTTCGTGCCCGATGCAACGCCCGCGTCACCGCCGCTGCTGATGACTGCGCCGGCGATCGTGCCGCCGTCATAGACGATCTCGCCACCCTTCAGCACCTTGGTGCCGCTGGCGGTCGCGCCGGACGAGACGACCAGGACCGTGCCGCTGCTGACAGTGAGGCCGCTGACCTTCGCGCCCGCGGCCACGCCCGCGCTGCCGCCGCTGCCGATCACGGCGCCGGCGATGGTGCCGCCGTCATAGACGATCTCGCCACCCTTCAGCACCTTCGTCCCGCTGGCGGTGGCGCCGGACGAGACGAACAGGACCGTGCCGCTGCTGACGGTGAGGCCGCTGACCTTCACGCCCGCGGCCACGCCCGCGCTGCCGCCGCTGCCGATCACTGCGCCGGCGATCGTGCCGCCGTCATAGACGAGCTCCCCGCCTTTGAGCACCTTCGTGGCGCTGGCGGTGGCGCCGGAGGAGATGACCAGAATCGTGCCGCTGCTGACCGTCAGGCCGTTGACCTTCACGCCGGAGATAACGGCTGCGCTGCCCCCGCTGCCGATGACGGCGCCGGTAATCGTGCCGCCGGCATAGACGATCTCGCCGCCATTGAGCACCTTCATGGCGCTGGCGGTCGCGCCGCTGCTCACCACCTCAACGCCCCCGCTCTGGACTGTCGTGCCCGTCGTCATGCCCCCCGCACGCAGGAATTCGACCCCGCCGCTTGCGACGATCGTCCCGCTTGCCCTGCCGCCCGACGATACGATCTCGGTCCCGCCGATGAGGCTCGTGCCGCTCGCGCCGGCGCCGGACGAAATGACCTGTACGCCGCCGCTCCCGACCATCGTTCCGGTCGCGTGTCCGCCGGAATGGAGGAATTCGGTGGCGCCGCTGCCGACGACGGTGCCGACCACGACGCCGCCGGCGAAAACGTCTTCGGCGCCGTTCCCGATCACGAAGCCGGAAATCGATCCGCCCGATATGACGGTCAGCGATACGACGGCGCCCGCCTCAGCCGTCACGCCTTCGATGACATTGGCATTGTCGGCGGACCAGGTGCCGTCCGCGGTGTTCAGGACAAGATCGACGGCGGCGCCACTGCTGACCACCGCCTCGACCGTCCCTCCGCTGGAAATGTCCAGAAAACCGCCGCTCTCGACGACGATGCCGCTGGCGTTGCCGCCGGAGGAGACATTCAGAACGCCGCCTCTGCTGACGGTCGTGCCAATCGCCATGCCGCCTGACGAAACAAGCTGGAAGCCGCCTTCGCTGACGATCGTGCCACTCGCCGTGCCGATGGAATTCGCTCCATTCCGCCACTGCTGATGACTGTGCTGAAAGCCTGGCCGCCGGATCCGATGAATTCGGTCCCGCCATTGCCGATCGTGGTCCCTTGGGCCGTTCCGCCATCAAGAACTTCATTACCACCGTTGCTGACCACAGCGCCGCTGGCGCTCCCGCCGGACTCGACCTGTTCGAAGCCGGCGCTGCCGACCACAAAAGTGTCGCTGGCGTTTCCGCCGGAGAGGACGAACTGAACAGCGCCGCCCATGACGACCGTCGCCAGTGCGGAGCCGCCGGAGGACACCGACACGGATCCGCCGCTGCTGATCACCGTGGCAAGCGCCGACCCTCCGGAGAATACCACCGCTGAACCAAAGGCATTCACCACAGTGGCCGAAACGGTGGACACGCCTGATTCAAAATCCCGGAAGGGAAATGACACCGTAGGAACCACGGTTCCGGAAAATGGCAATCCCATGAACCCAGAGACGTTGACGAACAGTTCACCCGCTGAAAGCACTACAATCCCTGACAATACGGACATCCTGTTCTTCCTCTCATGAGGGCGCGGCGGCCCGGTCTGGACCTGGCGGCGGCTCAGCGGTGCATGCGATCAGGTATTAGATGCAGAAAGAAGCGCTATATTCGTACAGCGGAAAGTAAAGTTGGGCGAAACCAAGTCAATCCCATGACCCCATTTTTATTCTAATCTTTCCAAAAAGGCGTTCCAGGACGCCGCGCGAACCAACGGGTCATCGCCAAAATCCCCCTTGCCATCCCCCCATACACCCAGCTAACTCTCCGGTTAACAAACCGACACATGGGAAGCTCGCATGGATGTGTTCGTTATCGGGCAGGCGGTGCATGAGCCTGCTGCCCGGATAGGGGAGAAGCGCCTCGAGGAGATCGTGTTCGATGTCGCGCATGCGGCGCTGGCGGATGCCGGCGTCCGGCGGGCCGAGATCGATCATGTCACCATCGCCGGCTGCGATGAGCTGGATGGGCGCAGCATCTCGTCGATGCTGCTGGCCGCGCCGGCCGGGGCGCAGCTTCGCGATGAGATGAAATGCACCGACAGCGGGCTGACCGGCCTGTGCCTTGAGGCGATGCGGATCGAATCCGGCATCTTCGATCTCGGCCTGCTGGTGTCGTGGTCGAAACCCTCGACCGCGCCGCTGGAAGACGTCATGCGGATGCGCTGCGAGCCGTTCTATACCCGCCCCGTCGGCCTCAACATGGCCATCACCGACGGCCTGTTCGCCCAGGCTGTCACCGAGAAATTCGGCTTTGACGAGTTCGATGCCGATGAGGCGGTGCTGGATGCCTATCGCCGCGCCGATGCCAATCCGCGCAGCGTCGGCCACGGCGTGCCCGGGATCGAGAATATCGCCACCAGCCCTTACGTCGCCGCGCCCCTGCGCCAGGCGCACCAGGCGCCGATCACCGACGGCGCCGTGGCGATGGTGTGCGTCTCCGAACGTTGGCTGAGGCGCAATCCGCGCGCTCGGCCGCTGGCCCGGGTCGCCGGCATCGGCTGGCGCAACGAGGAATACGATCTTGGGGCGAACCGGCTGTCCTCGCTCACCGGCTTCAAGAACGCCGTCGGCGATGCGCTCAAGATGGCTGGCCTCAAGACCGCCAACGCGCTCGACCTGATCGAGCTCGATGCCCAGACCGGCTTCCATGAGCTGGCCTTCCGCGCCGCGCTGGACGGCGCACCGACCGAGGTCTCCACCTCCGGTGGGGCCTTTGCCCAGAACCCTTATTTCTGCACCGGCCTGATCAATGCCGCCGAGGCGATCCTGCAACTGTCGGACGGGGCAGGGCCGATCCAGATCCCCGGCATCAGGCGGGCCGCTGCCCATGGCAGCCACGGCTTCGCCCAACAGGGCAATGTCGCCGTCATCCTGGAGCGTGTCTGATGGCCAAGCAACCCGTCGCGCTGATCGGCGCCGCCCAGACCAAGTTCAAGACCCACTACGCCGACAAGACCTATGTCGAGCTGGCGCAGGAGGCCGCCAAGCAGGCGCTCGACGATGCCGGGATGGAGCCGGATGAGATCGATGCCGTCGTCTTCTCGATGGCGCCGACCCAGTTCATGGGCGTCAACGATTGCGACCGCTGGTCGACCGCGCATGTCTTCGGCACCAGCAAGCCCTATATGCGCATCCATGCCGGCGGCGCCACCGGCGGCTCTGCCTTGGCCGGCGGCTATATGCATATTGCCTCGGGCGTCTATCGCAGTGTGTTGGTGGTCGGCGCCGACCGGGTGGCCGAGACGCCGGACGCGCAGCATATCCTCAACCTGATCTGGGACCGGTTCTATGAGCATGATTTCGCGCTCAACACCGTGACCATGACGGCGATCGCGGCTCAGCGCTATATGGCCCGCTATGGCACGACGGAGGAGCAGTTCGCCCGGGTCGTGGTGCGCGGGCGCAAGAATGCGCTGGGCAACCCCTATGCCCATCTGAAGGGCGACATCACCGTCGACGACGTGATGAACTCGCCGCGCGTCGCCTATCCCTACAAGCGGTTCGACATCTGCCCGCGCTCGTCCGGCGCTGCGGCGGTGGTGCTGACCAGCCTTGAGGTCGCCAAGCAGAAATGCGCCCGGCCGGCCTTCGTCAACGGGGTCAGCGCCATCACCCATTCGGTGTTCATGGGCGACCGCATGGGCGTGTTCTCAGAGACCGAGTTCTCCGACCATGACGGCGAGCACATCGCCGCCTACGAGGCCTATCGCCAGGCCGGCATCACCGACCCGGCGAGCCAGCTTCAGGTGGCGGAGCTCTACGACCCGTTCTCCACCTTCCAGTTCCCGATCTTGGAGGGGCTGGGCTTCTGCGGCCGGGGCAGGGCGGCCGCGATCAGCGATGAGGGCGGCTGGGACCTTGTCGGCGGGCAGGTCGCGGTAAATCCATCCGGCGGCACGCTGTGCACCAACCCCATCGGCGTCACCGGCCTGGTGCGGGTGGTGGACGCCGCCAACCAGATCATGGGCAAGGCCGGGGCGAACCAGGTGCCGAACGTCCATAACGCCGTTGCCACCGCGGCCGGCGGCTCGACCCAATTCTTCACCGTCACCGTGCTGGGCGACGACCACACGCCTAAAGGAATCATGCAATGAACGCAGACGACGTCATCCATGGCGAATGGCATGTCCGCTACAACTATTCGGTGGGCAAGGTCGCCGGCCATTTCTTCGAGGGGCTGAAGCAGCGGAAGATCCTGGCCAGCCACTGCAGCGCCTCCGGCATCGCCTACCTGCCGCCGCGCGCCTATTGCGAACGCGCCTTCGAGCCTTGCGACGGCTGGGTCGAGGTCGGTCACACCGGCACGATCGAGGCCGCCACCATCGTCACCGCCGCCTTCGAAAACCTTCCCCCGCCGCCCTATGCCATCGCCTATGTCCGGCTCGATAACGCCTCCACCGCTTTGGTGAATTTCGTCCGCGGGCTGGATCTGAGCGACGTGCCCGCCGCAGCGGCCAAGCTGAAGCCGGGGGCGAAGGTGAAGGTGGTGTTCAAGGACACGCCGGAAGGGCGGATTACGGATTTCCATTATGAGTTGGCGTAAAACCACCTCGCCCTTCGGGGGAGAGGTCGGCGCGCAGCGCCGGGTGAGGGGGGCTGTCGCCGCCATCTCACTGACATCGGACCGGCTGCCCCAGCCCCCCTCACCCTCCCACTTCGTGGGCCCCTCCCTCTCCCCCGAGGGGCGAGGGGCTTTCATGCGACAGGCTTCCGAATGAACTTCCTCCTCACCGACGACCAGAAGAATCTCCAATCCACCGTCGAGGCCTTCGCGCAGGAGCGCATCGCCCCGGTCGCCGAGAAGCTCGACCGTGACGGCGTGTTCCCCACCAGCCTGTTCCATGAGCTGGCCGAGATCGGCGTCACCGGGATTCCCTTCGCGGAATCAGAAGGCGGCATGGGCCTCGGCACGTTCGAGATGGTGCTGGCGCTGGAGCAGATCGCCCGCTGCGACCAGTCGCTGGCGGTCTCGACCATGGTGTCGGTCGCCACCGGCCTGACGCTCAGCCGCTTCGGCAGCCAGGCCCAGAAGGACCGGTTCCTGCCCGACATCGTCGCCGGCAAGAAGATCTGCGCCATCGCCGGGACCGAGCCCAATGCCGGGTCGGACACGGCGGGCTTCACCACGCGCGGGCGGCTCAACGACGGCAAGTGGGTGATCAACGGCGAGAAGGCCTACATCACCAACGCCGGCACCGACATCTCGTCCTTCGCCCTGGTGCTGGTGGTGACCAGCCCGCCGGACGCGGCGAAGAAGAGCTTCAGCCTGTTCCTCGTCCCCAACGGCACGCCGGGCTACAAGCCGGGCGAGAAATACAAGAAGCTCGGCTGGAAATCCTCCGACACGCGGCCGCTCTATTTCGACGACTGCACCCTGACTTCAGACATGATTGTAGGAGAGGTCGATAAAGGACGGATATTACTACACAAGGGTTATCAGCAGGCGCGGGTGTTCCTGTCCACCTGCTCGCTCGGTCTGGCCCAGGGCAGCCTCGACCTCGCCGTCAGCTACGCCAAAGAGCGCAGGGCCTTCGGTGGCACGATCGGCAAGCTGCAGCTGGTGCAGAAGATGATCGCCGACATGGCGGTCAAGGTCGAGACCGCGCGCATGGTCGTCTACAAGGCGGCCTGGCTGGCCGACCAGGGGCTGGCGACCGGCAAGGACCTCGCCATCGCCAAATATTACGCCACCGAGATCGGAAGCGAATGCGCCAACCTGGCGATCCAGGTCCATGGCGGCTGGGGCTTCATGGACGACTGCCCGGCCTCGCGCTATCTCCGCGACAACCGCGTCTGCACCATCGGCGACGGCTCCAGTCAGATCCAGACCCTCCTCATCGCCCGCGAACTGGGCCTGGACGTGTCCTTTGGGTAAAGCGGTCGAACTCACCTGGCCTTCGGAGGGCGTCGCTCTCGCGACCATGATCCGCGCCGCCGAGATGAACACGCTCAGTCTCGACCTGATCGCTGAGATGGGGCAGGCGCTGGATGTCTGCACCGCCCAGAAGGCGAGGGCGCTCATCATCACCGGCATTGGCCGCGCCTTCTGCTGCGGCGCGCATCTGGACTATTTCACCGAGCCGAACAGCCCGATCGGCACCAGCCAGTTCGACATCCGCGACAACTACCTGGCCAAGATCCACGCCCTCTACGACCGGTTCGAGGCCATGGCCTTCCCGGTCATCGCCGCGATCAACGGCTTCGCCCTGGGCGGCGGCTGCGAGATGGCGATCTCCGCCGATTTCCGCCTGATGTCGAAGGCCGCGAAGATTGGCGTCCCCGAAGTCAAGCTCGGCGCCATCCCCGGCGCCGGCGGCGTCCAGAAGCTCGGCCGCCATATCGGCCGCAGCCGCGCCATCGAATGGGTGCTGCTAGGCAAGCATTACACCGCCGCCGAGGCGGCTGACGCCGGCCTGATCTACGAGGTGACCGAGCCGAACGATCTGCTGCCGTCAGCCTTGGTCTTGGCCGAAAAGCTGAAGACGCTGAGCCCGCTGGCGATCGCCCAAGGCAAGTCCGCCGTCTACACCGCCGAGGACGTCGACCTCGCCACCGCCCGCCGGACGGGGCTGGAGGCTCTGGCGCTGCTCATCAACTCGCCGGATTGGGTGGAGGGGATGGGCGCGTTCATGGAGAAGCGAAATCCCAAATTCTAGCGCACATCACCTCTCCCCACGGGGGAGAGGTCGGAGCGCGTCAGCGCTCCGGGTGAGGGGGGCTCTCGCCGCCATCTCGCTCTATCGGTTTCATCGCGCAGGTGGCCACAGCCCCCCTCACCCGACGGCTGCGCCGTCGACCTCTCCCCCGAGGGGCGAGGTCATTTATGAAGCGGCCCGTCCATGACCGCCGCCTGGTCCACAGTCGTCCCCTCCCGTGATGAACTCCACGAAGCCAAGCGCGGTGCCCTGCTGCGCGAGGCCGCGTCGGCTTTCACCCGCAAGGGCTTCCACGCCGCCTCGCTGGACGACATCGCGCAGAAGCTCGGCGTCACCAAGGCGGCGCTCTATCACTATTTCCCGTCCAAGCACGCCCTGCTGCGCGAATGCTTCGCCCGGGCGCTGGAGGTCGGGTTCGAGGGGCTGGCGAAGGCGGAGGCGGAGGGCGGGACCGCCCGGGTAAAGCTCAACAATGCACTGCGCTTCTACCTTAAGGAGATGATCGACGAACTTAGCTGCTGCGTCGTTCTGACAGAAGAAAATGCCCTTCTACCAGAGGATTATGCCGAACTCCTCAAGCAGCGTGATAGCTTCGAGATCGCGCTGCGCGACCTGATCCGGGCCGGCATCGCCGACGGCAGTATCGTGCCCTGCGATCCCAAGCTGACGGTCTTCACCATCCTGGGCGCGGTCCATTGGGTGTCGAAATGGTTCAACCAGGGCGGCGCCTGGTCGGCCGACGCGGTGTCCAAGGCGCTGACCGACCTGCTCGACCGCATGGTCAGCACCACGCCGGTGGCGGCGCTGCCAAGCGATATCGGCGTATGAGCGCAGCCATTATTCTATGGCATAAATAAAATATAGGCAGCTTTGCTGACCTATCTCGCCAAAGCGGGAAAGGGGGCGTATAAAGCCTCATGCACAAGAATATTGCGGGCCAGCCGCAATCGAGGGCGCGCAACGACGGTTGCCGAACGGGAGTGAAATGGCCGTGAATTCGACGATCTCGCTGGACGACAAATACACCGCGCTCACCGGCCGGGTGTACTTGACCGGCATCCAGGCGCTGGTGCGGCTGCCGATCAGCCAGCATCTGCGGGACCAACAGGCGGGGCTGAACACGGCCGGCTATATCTCCGGCTATCGCGGCTCGCCGCTGTCGGGCTACGACACGGAGATCATCAAGGCCCGCAAGATCCTCGAGCCCAACAACATTTTCTTCGACCCCGGCCTGAATGAGGAGCTGGGGGCCACCGCCGTGTGGGGCTCGCAGCAGGCGGGCATTTTCGGCAAGCCCAAGTTCGATGGCGTCCACGCCATCTGGTACGCCAAGAATCCCGGCCTCGACCGCGCCGGCGACGCGCTGAAGCACGGCAATTTCAACGGCTCGGCAAAGCATGGCGGCGTGCTCTGCGTCGTCGGCGACGACCATGCCGCCAAGTCGGCGACGATGCCGAACCAGGGCGATTTCGCCTTCATGTCGTTTCTCATGCCTGTGCTCTATCCCTCTAATGTACAAGAGGTAATCGATTTCGGCCTCTACGGCTGGGCGATGTCGCGCTTCTCCGGCTGCTGGCTCGGCTTCAAGGTGCTGCCGCAGCTGATGGACGCCTCGGCCTCGGTCTCGGTCGATCCGTCGCGCATCGACATCGTGCTCCCCGAATTCGACTTCCCGCCCGACGGGGTCAGCATCCGCTGGCCGGATGACCGCTTCACCCCCGAGGCGCGGCTGCTCGACTTCAAGCTGCCCGCCGCCCAGGCCTTCGCCCGCGCCAACAAGGTGAACCGCGTGGCATTGGGCCAAGGGCAGCGCTTCGGCATCGTCACCGCCGGCAAGTCCTTCCTCGACGTCCTGCAGGCGCTGGAGGAGCTGGGCATCGATGAGCGCCGGGCCAACCAGCTCGGCATCAGCGTGCTGAAGCTCGGCCTCACCTGGCCGATCGACCCGGTCGGCGCCAAGGAATTCGCCGAGGGCCGGGAGGAGATCCTGGTGGTCGAGGAAAAGCAGCCGATTATTCAGGATCAGCTGCGCACGATCCTCTATCACCTGTCGGAGAGCCGCCGCCCCCGCGTCGTCGGCCAGACCGACCAGGAGGGGCGCCCGGTCCTCAGCCCCAAGATGGACCTCGACCCGCTAGAGGTGGCCCAGGCCATCGCCAAGCGCCTGCTCGCCCTGGCGCCGGACACCGAGCTGGAGAACCGATTAGCGCAAGTAGAGGCCACTCTACACCAGCCCAAGTTCTCCAAGACCAAGCTGCAGCGCGTGCCCTATTTCTGCTCCGGCTGCCCGCACTCCTCCTCGATCCCGCGGCCGAAGGACTCAAGGGAGATGGGCGGCATCGGCTGCCACTGGATGGCGGTGTGGCACCCGGAATTCGACCTCGAACCCTCGACCCAGATGGGCGGCGAGGGGGCGAACTGGGTCGGCCAGTCCCACTTCACCGAGACCAACCACGTCTTCCAGAACCTGGGCGACGGCACCTATTACCATTCCGGCTATCTGGCGATCCGCTGGGCGATCTCCACCGGTACCAACATCACCTACAAGATCCTCTACAACGACGCCTCGGCGATGACCGGCGGCCAGCCGGTTGAGGGCCACCCGACGGTGGCGATGATCACCAACCAGCTGCATGGCGAGGGCGTGCGCCGCATCGCTGTGGTGTCGGATGAGCCGGAGAAGTACCCGACCAGCATCGGCTTCGCTCCCGGCACTAGCGTCCACCATCGCGACGAGATGGAGGCGCTGCAGCTCGAGCTGCGCGACGTCAAGGGCGTCTCCGTCATCGTCTATGACCAGACCTGCGCCGCCGAGAAGCGCCGCAGGCGCAAGCGCGGCACCTTCCCCGACCCGCAGCAGCGCCTGTTCATCAACGACCTGGTGTGCGAGGGCTGCGGCGATTGCAGCGTGCAGTCGAACTGCATCTCGGTCGAGCCGGTGGAGACCGAATTCGGCCGCAAGCGCCACATCAACCAGTCCAGCTGCAACAAGGATTATTCCTGCGTCGCCGGCTTCTGCCCCAGCTTCGTGACGGTCGAGGGTGGGAAGCTGCGCAAGCATAAGGCGCAGGAGAACGTGGCCGATCTGGTGGCGGCGCTGCCCCAGCCCCCGGTGCCGAACCTCGACAAGCCGTTCAACCTTGTCGTCACCGGCATCGGCGGCACCGGCGTCATCACCGTCGGCGCGCTGCTCGGCATGGCCGCGCATATCGAGGGCAAGGGCTCCTCCGTGCTCGATTCCATCGGCCTGGCGCAGAAGAACGGCTCGGTGCTGTCCTATGTCCGCGTCGCCAAGACGCCGGAGGACCTCACCACAGCCCGCATCCCGGTGGGCAGCACCGACTGCCTGATCGCCTGCGACATGGTGGTGGCCGCCGGGCAGGAGGCGCTGGTCGCCGTCGCCAAGGGCCGCACCAAGGGCGTGGTCAACGGCAACGTCACCCCCACCGCCGCCTTCGTGCTGAACCCCGACGTCGACACCAGCACCGACGAGATCGTGAACCGCCTGAACTGGACCTTGGGCAAGGACGCCATCGACTTCATCGACGCGCAGGAGCTGTCATCCCGCCTGCTGGGCGACGCCATCGGCCAGAACATCATGCTGATGGGCGCCGCCTATCAGAAGGGCTTGCTGCCGGTGGGGCTGGAGGCGCTGGAGCAGGCGATCGAGATGAACGGCGTCAGCATCCGCATGAACCGCGAAGCCTTCGCCTGGGGCCGCCTCGCCGCCCATGACCTGGCATTGGTCGAGCGCATCGCGGGCCTGCGCGAAGACCGCAAGGCCCCGCCCGCCGAGACGGTCGAGGCCATGGTCGCCCGCCGCGTCGCGTTCCTCACCGATTACCAGGACGCCGCCTACGCCGCCCAGTACAAGTCCCTGGTCGACGAGGTGCAAAAGGCCGAGCAGACCGCCGTCCCCGGCGCCACCAGCCTGTCGAAGGCGGTCGCCCGCTATTACTTCAAGCTGATGGCCTACAAGGACGAATACGAAGTCGCCCGCCTGCACACCGACCCGGCCTTCCTGGAAAAGATCCAGGCCGAATTCGAAGGCGACTTCACCCTATCCTTCAACCTCGCCCCACCCATGATCGCCAAACCCGACCCGGTCAGCGGCGAACCGACCAAGCGCAAATTCGGCCCCTGGATCCTGCGGCTGTTCCGCGTCCTGGCGGCGGCGAAGCGCCTGCGCGGCACCAAGCTCGACATCTTCGGCTATTCCGAGGAACGGCGGTTGGAACGCCGCCTGATCGTGGACTACGCCACGCGGATGCGCGGCCTGATCGGGAGGCTGACCCCGGCCAATTACGACGTGGCGGTGGAGATCGCCTCGGTGCCGGAGCGGATTCGCGGCTACGGCTACATCAAGCGCCGGCATCTGGCCGAGGTCGAGCCGAAGCAGGCTGAGCTGCTGGCCGCGTTCGACGTGGCGCGGCCAGAGGTTGTGGCGGCGGAGTGAGTGCTCAAGGTTCGCTCCCGCCGATCGATCAGGCTAGTCCGAGGCTATTTGACTAAATTCCGATGCGCGTCTGTATCTGGTTGCACAGCATGTGAAGGGGAAGCCGGGTGTGACCGAACGCGGTCTTCAGATCCTCGATCAGGGAGAGAAACTCCTCGCCGAATGCGCCCAGGTGGTGGACGCGTTCCTCGCTGGCGGTGCCAGAGAGCCGCTTTGCTCGTCCCTGTGGGAAATCCAGGAAAAGTTACACAAACTACGCGAGTGAGTGGGGCGCTCGAAGGCGAAACCGGCCGCCCCATCAGGCCTAGAAAGCGTGCTCCGAAGCGTGGGAAATCGGGGTCAGAGTCTCTATCGCTCAAGCCAGGTTACTCGCTTTTGGCATCTTGGCGAACTGAGACAGGATCATTCCTCTTTTGAACGCGCAATAAGTCTGCTCGGCTGACCCGCAGAAGCCGCCCTTATGCGCGGCAAACTCCTGAAACGAGTAGATAAACTGGTTGAACAGACGGCTGCCGTAGACTGCGCGGAAGGCGAAGTTCATCAACCTGCTGCCGGACAATTTTCTATCCCCGACGCCGCAGAGTGGTGCAAGTCCAAGCGAGAGGATTTCTTTTCCCTCGTCTTGGAAAGTCTGAATGGCGCTATGAAGCATTGCATATCCGACGAGCTTGTCTGCTTCCGGAAGTCGACGCTTGGCCGAGCAGAGATAGCCCACGATCCGACCGTCTTGGTAGATCGGATCGAAAAACGCAAAAGCCTGCAGATGGCCCTCGCGGTCGAAGGTGAAGAACTTACGCACATCGACTTCATCGTCGAGGATGGCGGGCCTAGTCAGGAATGTCATCTCACGGTTCTTCACCACGCGCGTTTGCCGCCATCGCTCTGAAACCGCCTGCAATTCTTTGCGATCGAGCGAAGCGACCGATCGCTCTGCGATTGTGTAGCCACAACCCGCCGCGCGATTGAGCGCACTGCGGAAGTTCCGCTTCTTCGGCCCGGAGAAATCATAGCTGTTGAGCTCTATTCGCGTTTCCGCCCCCATCTCATTCACGCAAAAGCCCATCTTCTCGAGGATTTCGGCCACAGGCCGCGAAGCCTGCCAGAAGCAGACGTCGTTTTTCCTGCTCACAAAATCACGGATCAGGTCCTCACAGCCAGAGATCGGCGCAAGGGGATTGGAAAGAACGAAAGCGGTGCTGCCCACCTGCTTGTAAGCAAGGAAGCTCTTCTCGCTTCCAAAATAATCCATATTCGGCTGAAACGTCGCCGAGTATGCCAGCGCGAAGTTTCCGTATTCCTGCAACGCCCGGTAACGTATTTCCTCGGTCGGGGTGTCAAAATGGACGCTTGCCGCATCCCCGGTACTCGCACGCATCTTTCTGCTCCGCAGGGCGCCGGTCAGACGATCGCCCTGCCGGCTCACCAATACGGATAGAGCAGCCCCTCGGCACCGAGCTTACCGGCTTCCATCCCCAGACGCTCGTGATGCGAGGAAATTCCCAACGGATCGCTGCGTGTTCTTCGGGCAGGAGCGTAGCTATGGCCCCGCACCGGAATTGCCTCCCGATCACGGCTGTCTACAGCGCGATGTGCGCGACAATCACGGCTGGGCGATGGTGTAGCCGGTCAAGGTGCAGCTCTGCGTTCCCTTGAAATTATAGATGCTTTGCAGCTGGATCAGCGGCGCGTCGGCGGGTTCGACATAGAACCGGGTTTGCGCGCTCAGGAAATAGGTCGGCGCGTCGAATATCTGGTGCAGCGCTTTCTTCGCGGTTTGCAGGGTCACGGTCACGTCGCCGTCATAGCGGTTCAGGAACAGGTCGCAATTGACGGTTTCGATGACGATGCGTTTTCCCGATATCGTCGGGAATTTCAGCGTGCAGGCAGTCTTGGCGTTGCAATTCGCGCTAGCCTGGACCTGATATGGATTTCGGCCAGGCTCATCCCGGTTCTGATAGATCGGCGCCGCCGCGGCGGCGGTGCCGGACAGGAAAACGGCGAAGATAAAGGGAAGAATTCTCATCTGAACGCTCCTCCGTGAAGGCGGCAGCCTAATCCAACAGAGCGGTCCCGTCAGTGGGAAATACCGGAAATTCGTCGCGCGGAATTGCCGAGACGACCGCGTTTTTCGTGCGATCGAGTTACCTCTCGCGCCTGTTCTCGAGCGCTTTCCCGACTTTGCCGCCTTCATCGCGACCGAGGACGCCGCCGACGCACTCATGCGGCTGAGAAGGGCCGAGTGCAGCGGGCGCCGTTTGGGTAATGAGCGCCTCGTCCATCGCCACCGAGCCGAAACGGTTTGCCACAGATGGCCAGTCCAACTGGCAGGCCGGACAGGCCGATCCCAGTCCATGCGGATAAAGGCCACAGAATTAACACCGGAAAATAATGTCGATCTCCGTACCATGCCAATGCTCGTGACAATATCCATTTTTTTATAAAAATGCGACGGGAATTGTTCTGGAGCTATGCTCGGATGTTGTCGCTGGTACGGAAAAACTAACAAAGCCGGGGATCGCTTAGTCTACTAGCGGTCTCTCGGATATTGGTTGATCAGGAGAATAACATTGCCTTTTACAACTGCCGCGGCTGTCAGCGTCAGCGTAGTCTTGAACTCGATCGGGGTGAATACGCACCTCGATTCCTATCAACATGGCTATCAGAACCTTCCGGTCACCGAGGCGGCGATCAACTATCTCGGCGTCAAGAACCTCCGCGATTCCGCGCAGCATTCCTGGAGCTTACCCATCTGGGAAAAGGTGGCCGCCGCCACCGGGGCCCGATTTGATGACTATATGGGCCGGGGCAGCCCCGCGCAGGACCGGGCCGATCTCAGCTATGTCAAAGCGTTGAACGACAAAGGCATCCTGAATTTCGTCGAGGGCGGCGAGGACAGCGACACTAAGGTCGCGTTGGATGCGGGCAACTCCATCGCCTGGACGGCGTCATTCCAAAAGCAGGTCTATTCGACCGGCCATGCGTTGGGCCTGCCGGTCATCAATATGAGCTTCGGGGCAGGCTGGACAGAAGCGAACGACTGGCACGGCAATTACGACAAGGTCGGCGATCTCTCGGCCTATGCCGATTACGGGAATGCACATACCTATCCGGCCGAGGGCCAATGGCCGAACCTGGCGATCACAATGCTCAATGCCGATGCGCGGCTTGCTGCGCGCCGCAGGCCGGTGATCACGACGGAGATCGGCTGGGATACCGATAAGTTCGACAGGCGGAGCATCGCCCGCTTCGTGCTCGATGCCGTGTTCGACGGCATCAAGGATGGCGACGTCAAAATGTATTTTCACGCCCTGTACGACGATAACGGGGGGAAGCACGGCCTGATGAATTCGAACGGCACGCCGAGGCCGGCCGCCAGGGCTCTTCATAACCTGACGACCATTTTGCATGACACGGGCGTACCCCGCGGCGGTTCGCTCAGATACAGCCTGTCGGGCCTGGCGTCGCATGACAGGACGCTGCTGATGCGGAAATCGACAGGGGCCTTCCAGCTCGTTCTGTGGAACGAAATCGACTCCCCCCACACCGTGACTCTGCGCCTTCCCAACGCCGCCAAAAAAGTCCGTGTTTTCGCACCGTTGGTCGCGAGCACCGCGCGCTCGGTTGCCACCAAGACCGCGACGATAGACGTGGCCTTGGCCGGGCAGGCGCTGATCGTTGAGATCGATCCGTAGAGAATTGTTAACTTACGGTATCGCCACGGTGTAGCCCGACAGGAAACAAGCTTGCGTCCCGCTGAACCTGAAGCCGGACAAAAGTTGGAGCGTCGGTGCCGCACCGCTGGCGATAAAGAAAAGTGTGGACCAATTTGCTGGGAATTGCCCGAAAGTATTGCTGCCATACGGTGTCGCAAAGAAACTGGTATAGACCGTGGTATTGGCGCTCGATCCCAGCTTTACTTTTAGGCCACTATTTCCGGAAGTCGTGAATGCATCACAGGATATGTTTGTGACGACAGCCCTTCGACCTTTCGGAATAGCCGGGAAAGTCAGGTTGCAATTAAGTGTATTGCCACAGTTAGCGCTTGCCATCTGCTGATAGGGGTTTCTGACGGGCTCATCCCTGTCTTGTGTGATGGGCGTCGCCGCTTGCGCGCTGACCGCTGATAAACCGATCATCAAGGGCAGCCAAAAAATCCGCATTTGATCCTCTCCCGGTTCGTGAGGCGCCTTGATGAAATTCGGCATTCATCACGGCGCCTTCGCAAATCGCAGCGGACGAAATTGCTGCGATTCAGGATGCGAGCAGAGGAGCGGTCGGCGCGCGGCCAAGTCGATGCGCCCGTATTTGCGAGCAGGCGCCGTTAAAACCTAAGTCTGTTATAATATCACAATAGCAACCTGCGGACAACGGCGAGGTTAGATCGACCGCGTGAAATCGGGGTGGGAGTAGAATTATTTCCAATTTACTCGCCCCGATTTAATGCGGGTTCAAGGGCGCGGGAACCAGATGTCGTCGATTCCCGTTCGAAACTACACAGCCCTCCGGCTAATACCGTTAAGCCGTTCGGCTGAGTCGGCTGGACAAGCGACGATGCTGGTTATCTATCTTGGAGCACTATACTTTGTGGCCGGGCTGCTGTTCATGCTGGCTCAGCCTCTCTGGCGAGGGCGGCTCAGTGTCCCGAGACGCATCTCTTCGGAAATGCCCGGCAACACTTTGGAGCCTGCCAACCCAACTGCCGGTTTAGGGCTGAAAAGGATTTGGCCCGGTCTTGTCCTTGTCCTGCTCGGCGGGGGCCTGTTGCTCGTGGGCGGCTTCTTGTAGGCGATCCGGTTTATCAAGCTGCCACTTGTCCCGCCTCTTGGACGTCCAGGCGCACAACGAGCCCAGCCCGCGCAGTGAGATTTACCAGCGCGTCCAGGCTGAACTTCGAAATCCGGCCGCGCAGCAGGTCATTGAGCCGGGGCTGGGTGATGCCCAACCGTGCGGCGGCTTGGGCCTGAGGCAGGTCCCAGCCCTTCACCGCGTCCGATACGGCGAGCAGAAGCTGCGAGCGCATCGTCATGTTCGCCGCTTCCTCGGGGCTGTCGGTCAGCGAGTCCCAGACATTCGCGACTTGCTCGATCTCCATCGTCACCGCTCCTTCAATACGGCCTTGAGCCGCGCCGCGGCCAAGTCGATCTCGTGCTTCCCGGTCTTCTGCGTCTTCTTCTGGAAGGCGTGCAGAACATAGACCGCCTCCGGCAAGGTCGCGATGTAGACGACGCGGAATGCGCCGGATGCCTCGCGGATGCGGATTTCCCGGACGCCCGCGCCGATGCTCGGCATTGGCTTCCAGTCGTCGGGGTCGCGTCCCATCTGAACGCGCCAGAGCTGATGCCCGGCCTCGTTCCGCGCATCGTCCGGAAAGCTCCGGACCTCCCGCTTCGCATCCCCGACCCAGGCAAGAGGGTTCATGTCTTATATCGGTTTTGATATAGTTATTGCAAGCAAGCCTCTAAGGGCCGGTCCGCTTCAGCGTATAAATCACATTGTTCAACCCGAACATGACCGTATCCGGCGCCGCCAGATGAAATGACAGCTCGGCGCAGCCGGTCTCCAATGTGGGGAACTTCTCCCCGACAAAGCCAAGCTTCGCCGCCGTTTCCTTCGGTGTCGTCATGCCCCGGTCGGGATCGGCGAGGCCGCCTTCGAACAGGCTGTCCGGCTCCAGCTCCGTGACCCGGTAATGCGGCTTGGGGCAAGCGAACCAGCCGGGGGCGTCGACACGCTTTGGGCCAAAGGTGATGACGGCGTTGCGCAGGGCGGCTTCGTAAGAAGGCTTCAGGTCGCTTTTCGGGCCGACCCATGGCGCGTCCTGGGCGCCTGTCACCGTCCAGCTCCCCTTGAAGGCGCCTTGCGCCATCGCCTGCGCCGGGAGGGCCGCCATCACGCAGAGGGCGAACTTGAGCATCGTTCCGGCCATTTGGTATTTCCTCCTCAGCCTGTCGGCGGCCTCGATTGCGGTGACGGTCGGCGCACTGCCGCGCGCAACCGTCACCGCTATCCGAAAAGCCTACAGCGTCAACCCGATGGCCTTATAGGTCGTGGTCGCGCCGTTGGCCGGCAGCACGATCTTGTCAAGGGTTCCGGAGGCGACACGTGTCGCCGTCAGTACGCCCGTATTGGTCACGCCGGTCGCGGCGACCGTGTAGCCGATGGTCATGTGGGAATTCTTGTTCAGCACATGCCAAAGATAGGCCATCGTGATGTCGCATGTCGCCGATTTGCCCGAAACCTTGGCGGCAACCGTCAGGGTGTCCGATTTGCCCAGAGCGTCATCGGACGTCAGGGTCAAGGTGCATCTGATCGAGCTGAGAGAACCTGAGAACGTCGTGATCGGATCGGTCACGAAGTTCAGCGTCAGCGGAACGACGACCTTTCCGGTGGTGCCGGCGGGCACCGCCGCATGTGCGCTCGAGGCCATGCCAAGCGCCAGGGCGGCCAGCGACAGAGTGTGTGCAACCTTCATTCAAGCTCTCCTGATTGTGTTCGGTCCGGTCGTCGGACCCGTGAAGGCGCGACCGGCCGGGAGGGCCGGGCACACCTGCCGACGCTTACGGGTTCAGGTGAGGCTTTGGATCACTCCGGCGCAGCGATGAATTTGATGTGCGACCAAATGGAACTACGGTCGCCGGCGATGCGCCATGGGCTTGATTGCGCTGCGTTATCCCGGGCTTGTCTCGGGGCATCCCCCATGCCGGCCGTGTTTCAGCCAATGCGCAAGGTCGGGCGTGAAACGCGTGCTGACCAGCTCGTCATAGCGGGCCAGGTCATCCGGCGCATAGATGCCGCGCCACTGCCCGTTCGTGCCCTGGTTGAAGAACCGCTGTGCCCCGCGATCCCAAACCTCCTGCGCGATCGGCATCAGCAGGTCGCCCTGGGCCTTCATGGCCTCGAATCCCGCAGCCTCGATCAGCTGCGGCCATAGGCTTTCGAAAATCCCGATCCCGAGATATCGGGCGATGCGGCGCATCTCTCCGTCGAGATCCGCCTTCAGGTCGTTGTAATGGACCAGAAGCATGTAGGGCTCGTTGCATGCCGCCCAATAGCTGTTCTCGACATGGACGAACGACTCATCCGGGTTGCCCCGGGAACCGCCGGCCCTGACCCAATCGCTGAAGAACTCGGCCGCGCTTTTGGGGGCGGGCAGGTTGCTGGACTTGGGATCGGCGGCATTCAGGCGTGCGCGGAACGCAGGCGTATAATGACTCTGGTGATTGTGCAGCGACAGCGCGGCATCCCGGCCGTCGCGGGCCACATGGATGAATTTCACGCCCTGGTATATGGGCAGGGCGTCGAGCGGCAGATGGGTCTTTAAAAACCTGCGATGTGTCTGCGCCTCGATCTTCGCCAGCATCTCCTCGAGCGAGTCCCGCGCCGACATGTCGAGCCAGGGCGAGGTTTGCATGATGTCGCGCGGCGCCGTCGATCCGAAGATCAGCATGCCGACGATATGCTGCATCCACGTCGTGCCGCATTTCGGATAGGTGGCGATGATGACGTCGTCGCCACGCGGCCGATAGCCGTTCCACCGCGTGCTGTCGACAATGCGGGACCGCACCGTGCGTGCGGCTGCGCGTAGTAAAAGCGGTGGCATCGTCTTCGAACCCTTCATCAGCCGCGAACACCGTGAGCACTTCGTGCCAGCGCCGAGTTACAAATCGATGTCGAAAACGAGAAGGGCGGCTACGGTTGAAAAAAAATTGGAGAGGTCGCGGAGCTTGGAAAGGCTTTATCGCTGGCGCCTTCCGTGGTCCTCGGCGTTCTCCGCGTTAAAATCTTCGCCAAGTCTGTTCGTTTGCTGCACCCTAATCCGATCACGCGGAAGGGGAGGAACTTGCAATGGGCAGATTCGAAGGCAAGGTGGCCGTGATCACGGGCGTGACCCGTCCCGGGATCGGTCAGGCCACGGCGGCGCAGATGGTTGCGGAGGGGGGCCGCGTCGTCATCTGCGGCCGGGGCGTCGAAGGCGGACGGGAGATCGAAGGGGACCTTAATCGCGGCTTCGGCAAAGGAGCCGAACCGGCCTTGTTCGTTCAGGCCGACGTGGCGGAGTTCGACCAGGTCCAGCACGTGTTCGACAGAGCCGTGGAGAGGTTCGGCAAAGTCGATATCCTGTTCAACAACGCCGGCATCGGCAGCTTCGGCGAGACGCCTGATGCCGATATCGCCGAATGGAAACGGATGTTCGACGTCGACGTCCACGGCACGTTCTATTGCTGCAAGGTCGCTATCCCATTGATGCGGAAGGTCGGGGGCGGCGTGATCGTCAATAACGCCTCCATGTCCGGCATGTACGCGGACCATGCCCTGCCCGCATACAACGCGGCCAAGGGGGCCGTCATCAACTTCACCAAGGCTCTCGCGCTCGATCACGGCAAGGACAATATCCGCGCCAACGCCGTGTGCCCCGGATTTATCCTGGCCCATAACACCCAGATTCTGCTGGAGCCCAAGTACAAGCCGATCGTGGATGAGCTTGTGGGGCGCATTCCGCTCGGCCGGTTGGGCGCGGCCGAAGACATCGCCAAGGTGGTTGCTTTCCTGGCGTCGGACGATTCCGCCTACATGACCGGCACGACGATCCTTGTCGATGGCGGCATCACCACATCGACCAACCTTCCCGACATCCGGTCGGCTTTCGCATGAGGAACTAGGAGATTACTCCGCCCCTGACCGCACCCGCTCGACCAGATGCGCCCGCGATGGCGCAGGCTCGAACCGATCCGCGAAATACTGCGTTTCGTGGGCCACCAGCCCGTCGCGGAATTCCATGATGCTCACCGTGTAGGACGGTATGCCGTCATAGGTCAGCACGAATTCCGTCACCCACAGGTCGCCGCTGCCGATGATGCGGCGGACGGTGAAACGCTTTGCGTTCGGCTGGACGGTGCGGCTCTCCTGGATGTTGCGTCGGCCGCGGATCCGCTCGCCCGATTGCGGGTAATCGAGCACGGCGTCCTCATGATAGATGTCGTGCTCGGCCTCGAAATCGTTCGCGTCCGAGGCGGCCCAATGGCGTTCCAGCGTTGTCCGTAGGGTTTGGTCGTCCATCCCGGGTCTCCCGCACGCCTAAACGCAGCCCCGCCGAAGTGGGGCTGCGAAGAGGCGAGCCGTTGTCAGTTTTCCCTCGGCTCAGGGTGCTGCATGAAGGGTCACCGCTGCGATGCCGGCGGCGACGTTGAGGCCCTTGTCGCCCTCGACGCTGAGCGGCTGCAGCGCGATCGACCGGTTGAAGCCGCCCACCAGGACATTCGCCGCGGCCCCGACCCCGACCGATGCGCCGCCCGTGGCGCCGCCGTAATCCCCGGCCAGCGCGCCGGCCTTCAGATCGGCCGTCGGTGCGACGACGGCCCACACGATCACGCCGCCTTGGAGATAACCGATATCGACGCCGTATTTGGCGATGTGTCCGGCATAATGCTCATGGTGCCCACCGGACCCGGAGTAATTGCACTTCAGGTCGCGCGAGGACCCGAAGACGAACCCCCAGCCGCTGTCCACGTTGCAGGTCAGTACGCCGGCCTTCACATTGGTATCGGCCTTCGCCGGCGCCCCGAGGGCAAAGGCCCCCATGGCCAGGACCGCCGCGCTCATAACCGAAAGTCTTCCGGGCAAATTCTGTCTCAGCATCTGCAGATCTCCTGTTGGAGGAACGGCCGGGGCACAGGGTTGCCGTGCCCGCGAGCACCATCGGCCAAATGCGGGATGCATGACCGCCGGGCTGCCGTTCCGAGACGCCAACGCTATGCCGCCCGGCGATGTTCCGGCTTGTCGATTACGGCGGCGGTTGAACAAATCCAGGGCAGATGGGAGGGCGGCGCGTCAATCTGGTGGCGGAGGCGTGGGACTATCTGGCCTGCCGTTTCGGCTGATAAATCATTCTTCAGCCCGCAGCGGCTTCCAGTTCGGGTCGTCGCACAACTGTGGCGGCGTCGCCTGCCGGTGCAGCACCAGGGTCCGGCCCAGCAGCGATATGCCGAGGAAGCCACGCAGTTTCACCGTATCCTTGTCGACCAGCGTGATCTTGCCGGAATAGGTCGAGCCGTGGTCGGGATCGTAGATCCAGCCGCCGTCCCAGGTGAGGTCCGGGTCTTTCGCGGGGCGGAAGCCGCCCATCATGATGTGGTTGCACAGCCGGTCGGCGCGCTTCTTGTGATCGGGATTGTGCGCGTCCACCGGCTGGTATCCGGGCGGGTCGTTGGGCTTCAGCTTGAAATCGACCAGCCACGCGCAAAGCGCATCGTCGCACGGCGCTGTTTTCACCGTCCATCCATCCTTTTGGCTAACCCAAAATTCCGTCGGATAGGGCGCGGTTGGCGCTGGACTTGCGGCGCTTGGCACGTTCAATGAGAGCAAAGCAAAACAGAGCGACAGGCGGATCATGCCATTCTTCCAAAACTGGTCATGCAGAAATCGCGGGACTCAGATATTGTTGGACGGTCGACAGATAGACCGGGCCCGCCATCAGGTAAACGGGCGGCTTAAGGGCCTGTTCCCGTCATGCGGCACCGGCCTGCGGAATGCCCAAAGGGGAAGTAAATAAAGGTGGCTGAGTCCAGGAACCTGAGCTAACGCAAATTGTTGATGAATTGTTAATAGTGTCGGAGGCCAGCATGCAGACCGTCCGTTACTACCGCGAATATGCCGAGCGCGCCCGCCGGCTGAACGAGGGTGTCGACCGGCAGAGTATCAGGGAAACGCTCGAGACGCTCGCGGCCGGGTTCGAGGAGATCGCCCGGGCGCTCGAAACCGGCATGTTCTCGGCCGCGCATCCCCAGGACAACCCGCAGGGCTGCAGCCACTGCCAGGCCGAACCCGCCACCCCCACCGAAGGCCCCGCGCGCTTCCTGTCGCCGACGCGGCACTAGCGGGCGACAGTTGCGCTGTCCGCTACCGTAGCCGTCTTTCCCAGCTGGCTACCCGCGCGTTAAGCTGTTCTGTCCGTTGCGCGCCGCCCACCTGCGCGGTCCCGGCCGGCAGGATCCTCGGCAGGTCGGCCAGCTTTACCCGCTTTATCTCTCGCACGGCGCCGGCGATGCTTACGTCGTTGGCAAGGTTCTGCCAGCGTATGCCGAACACCCCGGCAAGGTGGCCGGTCGTGTCCAGCCAGTTCCAGACGCCGGGGTCGCGGGCGGCGATGACGTAGGTGAGGGTGCCGTCCGGGTTGGGCTTTGCCTGGCCGTTGGTGAGGCTCGCCGTGTGGTGGACGAACTCGAACGGGATGGCCCAGATATCGGCGAGCTGGAAGCCGACATAAGCGGCGCTGGCTGGGTCCAGGGTCACCACCACCGCCTCGTCGGGTGCGATCTCGAAATGGCCGTTGGCCGTATAGCCCCATTTGCCACCGCGTGCGTTGGGTTTACTCGCTGTGTTCGCCGGCTGCCCGAACATCATGGGGCTGGCATATTTCAGCCAGAAGGCGATCAGA
>Ga0268266_10000539_pt1 | contig 52742 bp, 49 predicted proteins | sample KBSS13metaG_FD_190356 | JGI IMG/M metagenome (GOLD analysis project Ga0268266, IMG submission 190356) | Switchgrass rhizosphere microbial communities from Kellogg Biological Station, Michigan, USA - KBS S1-3 metaG (SPAdes) (version 2) | ecosystem: Host-associated > Plants > Roots > Rhizosphere...
GCGTCGGTGGCATCTTCTATGATCATCTCAATACCGGCGATTTCGAGAAGGACTTTGCCTTCACCCGCGACGTCGGACTTGCTTTGCTGGATGTGTATCCGCGGATCGTGCGGAAGCGGATGATGGAACCGTGGACTGAAGCCGAGAGGTCGCAGCAACTCGCCTGCCGCGGGCTCTATGTCGAGTTCAATCTGCTTTACGACCGCGGAACGATGTTCGGACTTCAGACCGGCGGCAATATCGAAACCATCCTGAGTTCGATGCCGCCATTGGTGAGCTGGGCATAGAATTTTACGTGCGGGGAAGGGCGCGCCATGGACGACTATCTCGGATTTATCGAGTTTTTCGTCGTGGCAATGTTCGTCATGGCCTGGGGTGTGCTTGAGCTGGTCGGAAAGCGGCTCGACAAAAAGAAGGAAGCCGAGCGGGCAAAGCAGGAAAATGCAGCCCCGCCATCCTAGCAGGAGCAGCGCTATCGCCGCGCGCGCGGCATCCGGAACGGCAACATCGCCTGCACGATCGGCATCCTGAACCGGTCCAGTGACAGGCTTTCGTGCATCAATGTCACGGGTTCATCCAGCAGTTTGGCTGAGATCACCGACCGCGCATAAAACGGCGCGTCTTCCAGTGTTTTCAGGACACGCGGGGCGTCCTCGCTGCGGACCGCGCGTCCAACCCGCCAACCCGTGCGCTTAAGCGCATAAAGCGCCGGCGGCTCAAATCTCTGCGTGCGGCCTTGCGGATCGAAGGACATCGCGAGATCGGCACGGCTGCCGTCGCGCCGGAGCGCCTCGTACAGGATGACGGCGCCGTCTTGCGTTGCGCCGCGTGACCATTGCCACTCGACAAAGCCGCCTTCAAGTGGCGCGTCACCCCGGTTCATGTCGAAATAGCCGTCGCCTTGCCAGCGCAGGTGCGGCGCGTCGAGCGCGACCTGCACCCGTGCGCAGGGCGCAATCGGCCACCAGCGATGATGGCCGCTCGCGTTCAGCGTAAACGCCTGCTGCGTGATGGCTGTTGGAACGACACGTACCGTGCCACGGACTCGCCGAGGGATCGGTGCTGTGATTTCGTCGATCCTGATTGTCAGCGATTTGCCGTCCCAAGAGAGATTGCTCGGGCCCATCGTGAAGAGATTCGATGTGCGGCTGACAGCGCTCCTTGGGCGTTCCGTCATCGCCCATCGATTGCTGCCCTTGGCGTAAACCGCAACATTCATAGCGCAATGATTGAGCGGATCGGCCGGGCCATTGCGTCTTGCCAACGCGTAATACGGCGAGAACACGCTGCCGATGAAAGCGATAATGGTGATGCCGTTTTGTCCGTCGTCGCTCAGCGCGTCGACATACCACCACGCATAGCCGTTTGGCGGAACGATTTTGGCGAAATCAGGTCCACGAGCAGGCTCGCCGCAGCCGACCGGCCCGCCAACGCCGCCATCGGTACCCCCGGGCCGGGATGCGTGCTGCCCCCCGCCAGATAAAGCCCCGGGATTTTCGTCCGGGCTCCCGGCCGCTGGAAGGAGGCTGTCCATCCGTGTGAGCTGCGGCCGTAAAGCGCGCCTCCGGTCGCCGGAAACATCCGGTTGAAATCCGCAGGTGTCGTCACCTGCATCGCATCCGTCTGTCGCTGGATCTGCAGTCCGCGCCGCTCCAGCACGCCAAATGTCCGCTGCGCGCATTGTTCCACCTCCGCTGCATCGTAGGAATGCCGGTCGCCATTGGCAGGTGCGTTGACGAGGATAAGAAGCCTTTCGGGCTCTGATTTGACGGCGTCGCTGTCGTCGCGATCCTGCGCGCAGACATAGACCGTCGGTTCATCGGGCAATTTGTCGTGTGCAAAGATGTCATCGAATTCGGCTGCATAATTGGCCGAGAAGAACACGTTGTGGCGGTGCAGCGGGAACCCATCGGTTTTCGCGACGGCACTCCATGTCATGGCCGAGAGCGAGCGCGCACGATACGGAATCGTCGCGGCCCCGCGGCGGGCAGGGATGCCGAAAAGTCCATTCGCAATGGCGCCAACGTCGGCGTTCACAATGACGGCGTCCGCCGGAATGCATTCGCCGCTCGCCAATTTGAGGCCGGCGGCGCGACCGCAGGAGAGGAGAACTTCGCTGACTTCCTGACCGCAGCGAATCGTCGCGCCAAAGGACCTCGCGCCCTCCGCCAGCGCGGTGGCCAGGGCCTGCATGCCTCCGTCTATCGTCCAGACGCCCTCACGCTCCACATGCGCCACCAGCATCAAGGTCGCCGGCGCAAGATAGGGCGACGACCCGCAATAGGTGGCATAGCGTCCGAACATTTGCTGCAGCCGTGGATCGGCAAAGTAACGCCCGAGCGCCGACCACATCGAGGAGAACGGCTTGATCTGCGGCAGCCGCATCAGCCCGCGAAGGCCGTCGGCGCCGATCAGTCCACCCATGCTTGGCTGTGAGGCGCGCAGGAACGGCTTTTCGAGAATGTCATAGATGCGCTTGGTATCCCGGCAGAAGGTGCGATAGCCGTCCGCTTCCGCAGCGCCCGCAAAATCCCCGATCGCGTCGATCGTTCGTTCTTCATCGGCAAACAAATCGAGCCGGGCGTGCTCGTCCCAGGCGTGCCGGGCCAGATTTTCGAGTGGGCGAAGGTGAACATGATCGGCAAAATTCTTGCCGGCCGCCGCAAACAGTTCCTCGAACACCCAACGCATCGTGAACACGGTAGGACCGCTGTCGATCAACGCCGGACCGATCGCGACCTGCCGCATCTTGCCGCCAACCGACGCGCTGCGCTCGAGAACAGTGACATCCAGTCCGCGTGCTGCGAGTGCGAACGCCGAAACCAGACCGGCCACGCCCGCACCGACGATGACAACGCGATCTCTGGGCATGTTCGCGCAGGCTCCGTTGCGGTTGACATGTGTCAATATTTATTTACATTCTAACCGACAAGTCAACTTGACATTCCTTGTGTCAAACGTGGGAGCTTGCCAATGGACGTCACCAGCCGGATCGAGCGGGCCCTCAATGATGCGATCGGTAGGGCGGAGGTTCCGGGGTGTCCCCCGCGGCTCGCGGCGGCGATGCGGTATGCGGTATTTCCCCGAGGCGCGCGGGTTCGGCCAAGGCTCTGTCACAGCGTCGCGGCGGCTTGCGGTGAGGATCATCCAGCGGCGACGGAGGCCGCGGGTGCCGCGCTTGAGCTGCTGCATTGCGCTTCGTTGGTGCATGACGATTTGCCGTGTTTCGACGCAGCTGAGACACGGCGCGGCCGCCCGTCGGTTCACAAGGCTTTCGGCGAGCCGCTGGCGGTTCTCACCGGCGATGCGCTGATTGTGCTCGCGTTCCAGACGCTGGCGCGTCTTCAATGCGCGCCGGAGCGGCTTGCGCCGCTGACGCTTACGATCGCCCAATCGGTCGGCGTGCCCTTTGGCATTGTGGCTGGGCAAGCCTGGGAGTGCGAACCACAGATTGATCTCGCGCATTATCACCGCTCCAAGACCGGCGCGTTGTTCGCCGCGGCGACCGTTGCCGGGGCTGCGTCTGCCGGTGCCGATGCCGAGCCGTGGCGGATGGTCGGCGAGAAACTCGGCGAGGCCTATCAGGTCGCCGACGATATCCGCGACGCCGCCTCGGATGAACAGGAGATCGGCAAGCCGGTCGGCCGCGATCTCGCGCTGGGTCGTCCGAGTGCGGTGATTGAACTCGGCCTCGATGGCGCGCTCTACCGGCTGCATGAGTTGGTACGGGGTGCCATCGACGCGATGCCGCCGTGCCACAATGGCGCCGAGCTGCGTTCTTTGATGCTCTCGGAGGCCAAGCGCCTGGTACCTGCCAAGCTCGCGCAGTTCGCTGCGTAGCCGGCATGGCCACGATCGCGCATCGCGGTGTCGCGGGTGAAGAGCCCGATGCGCGCGGAGGCGGGGAGGCCGATCGGCCGCCTGCATCGGAAGGACAAGCTGTTTGGCGACTGTCGTTCCAGGACCGGCTGCTCGGTCTACGCGACAGGATTCTCGCCGATCCAGGTTTCCAGCGATTTGCAGGCGCTTTTGCACTAACAAGGCCCATCGCGCGGCGGCGGGCGAGCAAGCTCTTCGACCTTTGTGCTGGTTTCGTCTACTCGCAGATATTGCTCGCCTGCGTCCGCCTGAAATTATTCGATCAACTGACGGGCGGGCCATTAAGCTCTGCGGAATTATCGTCGCGGCTGCATCTGCCTGCCGACGCCACCGTACTGCTGCTTGACGCTGCGGTCTCGCTGCAACTCCTGCAGCGCCGCAGCGGCGGCCGTTATGGTCTCGGTTCGCTTGGCGCGGCCTTGCTGGGCAATCCCGGTGTCATCGCGATGATCGAACATCATGCGATGCTGTACAGCGACCTGAAGGATCCCATTGCGTTACTGCGCGGCGAGGTGAGGGCAGGCCAACTTGCGGCCTATTGGCCCTATGCGGGCAATCGCACGGCCGCCAGTCTCTCGCATGAAGCGATCGCGCCTTATACCGCGCTGATGGCGGCATCGCAGCCGATGATTTCTCGGCAGGTGCTGTCGGCCTATTCGTTCCGCGGGCATCGCTGTCTGCTCGATATCGGCGGCGGCGATGGTTCCTTCATCTCGGAGGTCGCGGCGCAAAGCCCGACACTGCGCTGTGTCTTGTTCGATTTGCCCGCGGTCGCTGACCAGGCGAGCGAACGGTTTCGTTCCGTCGGGCTGTCTTCGCGCGCGGTTGCGATCGGCGGCAGTTTCCTGACCGATCGGCTGCCCGAGGGCGCCGATATCGTCTCGCTGGTGCGCGTTATCCACGACCATTGCGATGCCGATGTCATGACCTTGCTGCGCGCAATCCGCCAAGCGCTGCCGGCCGATGGAACCCTGCTGATTGCCGAGCCGATATCGGGCGTGCGCGGCGCCGAGCTGATCGGAGACGCCTATTTCGCATTCTATTTGCTGGCGATGGGCAGCGGCCGCCCCAGGACTTTCGCAAGGCTCAAGGAAATGCTCGGCGAGGCTGGCTTCATCGATATCGCATTGCGGCCCGCCGCGATGCCGATGCTGGCAAGCGTCGTCACGGCACGAACAGGGTAAGTATTCTGTTAATCTATCTTGACAGTCTGATATGTCAGGTTAGCATTACATAGTCGCGGAATTCTTTCCGCACCCCGTCGAAGATCGGAGTGGCGATGGATACCATCGCGGTGGTCCTTAGGCAGCCGGAGCAGATCGAGCTCAACCGGCTTGCCTTGACTCCCCCGACCCCCGACGACGTCGTCGTCGATGTCGACTGGAGCGGCGTCAGCACCGGCACCGAGCGATTGCTTTGGTCGGGACGGATGCCTCCGTTTCCGGGAATGGGGTATCCGCTGGTGCCCGGCTATGAGTCGGTCGGACACGTGGTCGAAGCGGGATCCGACACCGACTTGCTTCCCGGCCAGCAGGTCTTCGTTCCCGGCGCGAAATGTTTTGGCGAAGTCCGCGGGCTGTTCGGTGCATCCGCCTCGCGCCTCGTGGTTTCGGCAAAGCGCGTGGTGCCGCTCGATCGGAATCTCGGTGAACGTGGAATCCTGTTGGCGCTGGCCGCGACGGCCTATCACGCCATTGCAGCGCGCGGCGCGTCGGCGCCGGACTGCATCGTCGGTCACGGCGTGCTGGGCCGGCTGCTGGCCCGCATCTCCGTCGCGCTTCGCAACGATCCACCCACCGTGTGGGAGAAAAACCCGGCGCGCGCCGGTGGCGCCATCGATTATGGCGTCATCGATCCCGAGCACGACGTACGGCGCGACTACAAGAGCATCTATGACGTCAGCGGCGACGCCAGCCTTCTCGATTCGCTGATCGGCCGCATCGCGCCGGGCGGCGAGATCGTGCTGGCCGGCTTCTACAGCGAGAGGCTGTCCTTTGCGTTTCCGCCCGCGTTCATGCGCGAGGCCCGGCTTCGCATTGCCGCCGAATGGCAACCGTCCGATCTCGCCGCGATCACGGCGTTGATCGAGTCGGGACGCCTTTCTCTCGACGGGCTGATTACCCACCACCACGACGCCCGGGATGCCTCGAACGCCTATCGCATCGCGTTCGAGGATTCGGCGTGCCTGAAAATGGTTCTGAACTGGAGTTCGCTCTCATGAATGCCGTGCCTCAAATCAACATGAAGGACGCGCTGCGGGCCGAAGCCGCGATCGAGCCGAATGCACCGGTGACGACGCCGGTCACCAAGGAAACCCAGATCATCGCGATCTACGGCAAGGGTGGCATCGGCAAGAGTTTCACGCTGGCCAACCTCTCCTACATGATGGCGCAGCAGGGCAAGAAAGTGCTGCTGATCGGCTGCGATCCGAAGAGCGATACCACCTCGCTGCTGTTCGGCGGCCGCGCGTGCCCGACCATCATCGAAACTTCCTCCAGGAAGAAGCTGGCCGGCGAGGAAGTGAAGATCGGCGACGTCTGCTTCAAGCGCGACGGCGTGTTCGCGATGGAGCTCGGCGGGCCTGAGGTCGGGCGAGGCTGCGGCGGTCGCGGCATCATTCACGGCTTCGAACTGCTGGAGAAGCTCGGCTTCCATGAATGGGGTTTCGACTACGTCCTGCTCGACTTCCTGGGCGACGTGGTCTGTGGCGGCTTCGGCCTGCCGATCGCGCGCGACATGTGCCAGAAAGTTATCGTAGTCGGTTCGAACGACCTGCAGTCGCTCTACGTCGCCAATAATGTCTGCTCGGCAGTGGAGTATTTCCGCAAGCTCGGCGGCAATGTCGGCGTGGCCGGCATGGTCATCAACAAGGACGACGGCACCGGGGAGGCCGCAGCATTCGCGCAGACCGTCGGTATTCCCGTCCTCGCTGCGATCCCGGCCGACGATGACATCCGCAAGAAGAGCGCGAACTACGAGATCATTGGACTGCCGGGCGGGCAGTGGAGTTCTCTGTTCGAGGAACTCGCAAAAAACGTCGGCCTGGCGCCGCCGGTTCGCCCCACGCCGCTGACGCAGGACGGTCTGCTCGGCCTGTTCAAGGGTGAGGTCGTCGGCCGTGGCGTCGTGCTGGATCCCGCGACCATGGAGGACATGTGCGGCAAATCCGTCGTCAATAAGCCGTCCCTAGAAGTCGTCTACGACGCAGTGTGAGAGCCAGCATGATGCGGAGCGCGACATGAACGTCATCCTGCCTCGATACACCGGCGCGATAGCTGAGTCTGTCGTGAATGAGACTGTTGAGGTGGACGTTGTCGCGGATACCGCCGCGACGGATACGGCTGTTGTTGCGCCTCCCGCGATCAACGCTGCGGCAACGAAGACCGACGGCCTTGGCTGTCACGCTGGAGCCGCGGAACTGAAAGCTGCAGCCAGCGCCGCAGGCAAGAGCGAAATCCTCGATCGCTACGCGGCGGATTATCCCAAGGGACCGCATGACCAGCCGCAGAGCATGTGCCCGGCGTTCGGGTCGCTGCGGGTCGGGTTACGGATGCGGCGCACCGCGACGATTCTCTCGGGCTCCGCCTGCTGTGTATACGGTCTGACGTTCACCTCGCATTTCTACGGTGCCCGACGCACCGTGGGTTACGTCCCCTTCAATTCGGAGACACTGGTCACCGGAAAGCTGTTCGAGGACATTCGCGAAGCCGTCTTCAAACTGGCCGATCCCGCGCTCTACGACACCATCATCATCACCAATCTCTGCGTGCCGACAGCATCCGGCGTGCCGCTCGATCTGCTGCCGAATGAAATCAACGGCGTGCGAATCATCGGTATCGATGTGCCGGGCTTCGGCGTGCCGACCCATGCTGAAGCCAAGGATGTGCTTGCGGCCGCGATGCTCGAATATGCCCGCAAGGAAGTCGAGCAGGGGCCGGTGCAGGCCCCGCGCGGCGGCAAGAGCGAGCGGCCGACGGTTACGCTTGTGGGCGAGATGTTCCCGGCCGATCCCGTCGGTATCGGCATGATGCTGGAGCCCTTGGGGCTCGCGGCAGGACCGGTGGTGCCGACCCGCGAGTGGCGGGAATTGTATGCCGCGCTCGATTGTTCGGTGGTCGCCGCGATCCATCCTTTCTACACCGCGAGCTTCCGGCAGTTCGATCTCGCCGGTCGCAAGATCGTCGGCTCCGCGCCGGTCGGCCACGACGGCACCGAGGCCTGGCTAGAGTCGATCGGGACGGCGTGCAACGTCTCGCGCGACATGATCGATGCCGCCAAGAATCGCTTCCTGCCGATGATCAAGGCGGCACTGGCGGCGAAACCGGTTAACGCCCGCATCACTGTCTCAGGATATGAAGGGTCCGAGCTGCTGGTTGCGCGGCTGCTGATCGAAAGCGGCGCTCACGTGCCGTATGTCGGCACGGCCTGCCCGAGAACGCCATGGTCAGACCTGGATCGGGAATGGCTGGAGGCTAAGGGTACGCGCGTCCAGTATCGCGCGTCGCTGGAAGTGGATCTGGCTGCCGTCGGCGAGTTCAAGCCGGATCTCGCGATCGGCACCACGCCCGTCGTACAAAAAGCAAAGCAGCTCGCGATTCCGGCGCTCTATTTCACCAATTTGATTTCGGCGCGGCCACTGTTCGGCGTCGCCGGCGCAGGATCGCTGGCGCAGGTCGTCAACGCCGCGCTCGCCAATCAAAGCCGCTTTGACGAGATGAGGGAATTCTTCGGCGACGTTGGCGAAGGTCACGCCGCGGGTGTCTGGGAAGATACGCCAAAGGAGAACGTCGCGTTCCGGGAGAAATACAGGAAGCAGATCGAAGCCCAGGCCAAGAAGCGTAAAGCCGAGGAGATGATCTGATGCTCGTCCTCGACCATGATCGCGCCGGTGGCTATTGGGGGGCAGTTTATGCCTTCACCGCCGTCAAGGGCATGCAGGTGATCATCGACGGCCCGGTCGGGTGCGAGAATCTGCCGGTCACCTCCGTGTTGCATTATACCGACGCGTTGCCGCCGCATGAATTACCGATCGTGGTCACCGGTCTCGGCGAGGAAGAACTCGGCCAGACCGGAACCGAGGGCGCCATGAAGCGCGCACACCGCGTGCTGGACCCGTATCTGCCGGCGGTCGTGGTCACCGGCTCGATCGCAGAGATGATCGGCGGCGGCGTCACGCCCGAGGGCACCAATATCAAGCGCTTCCTGCCCCGCACTATCGACGAGGACCAGTGGCAGAGCGCCGATCGCGCCATCGTCTGGCTCTGGAAAGAATACAGCGTCAAGAAGATCCCGGAGCGAAAACCGCGCGCCGAGGGCGTTAAGCCGCGGGTCAACATCATTGGGCCGATCTACGGCACCTTCAACATGCCGTCCGACCTTGCCGAAATTCGACGGCTGATCGAGGGCATCGGGGCTGAAGTCAACATGGTGTTTCCGCTCGGCAGCCACCTCGCGGATATCCCAAAGCTCATCAACGCCGACGTCAACGTCTGCATGTACCGGGAATTCGGCCGGATGCTGTGCGAAGCGCTGGAGCGTCCGTATCTGCAGGCTCCGATCGGCCTGCACTCGACCACGAAGTTCCTGCGCAAGCTCGGCGAACTGCTGGGTATCGACCCCGAGCCGTTCATCGAGCGTGAGAAACACACCACCATCAAGCCGCTGTGGGACCTTTGGCGTTCGGTCACCCAGGACTTCTTCGGTACAGCCAGCTTTGCCATCGTGGCCAATGAGACCTATGCGCGCGGGGTGAGGAATTTCCTCGAAACCGAGATGGGGCTGCCATGCACGTTTTCCTTTGCTCGCAAGGCCGGCGTCAAGCCGGACAATGACGCCGTGCGATCGGCCGTGCGCGAGAGGCCGCCGCTCATTCTGTTCGGCAGCTATAACGAGCGGATGTATCTCGCTGAGGCCAGCGGGCGCGCTGTCTATGTGCCGGCGTCGTTCCCTGGCGCGGTGATCCGCCGCCACACCGGCACGCCGTTCATGGGTTACTCCGGCGCGACCTATCTGGTGCAGGAAGTCTGCAACGCGCTGTTTGATGCGCTGTTCAACATCCTGCCGCTGGCGGCCGACCTTGATCGCGTCGATCCGACGCCGGCGCGTCTTCACGAGGAAATCCTATGGAGCGACGAAGCCAAGGCGCTGCTCGACGAGGTGCTCGAGGCGCATCCCGTGCTGGTGCGCATTTCAGCGGCCAAACGCCTGCGCGATGCTGCCGAGAGTGGCGCGCGCCGAGCCGGGGAAGGGCGCGTCACTACGGAACTGGTCGCGAAAGCCCGCGCGGCACTGATGGATGGGCAACCCGCGTGAGAATGACCGAAGCCAGTCTTTATCCGGTGATCCCTTATTTGCATGTGCAACAGCACGATTGGGAGGTGACGTCGATGTCCGATTATGCCCACAGCGGCCGTCGTTCGAAAACGTTGGCCGAGCACCGGACCATTGAGTACCGGCTGATGTTCGGCGCCTGCTATTTGTTGTCGCTTGCAAGCGCAATCGTCGGGCGGCTGACGCCCTGGCGCAAGGCATCAGGTCAGCCGCGCGTTCGGCAATCGATCTTCAGGGAAGCCAGCAGTGCTGCCGGGGTCTGGGTGGCGTCGTCGTTCATGGGTTTGTAGACGGGATTTCGTCCGGTCTCGTGCCGGGCGGATAATGCCGTGTCGAAAGATCCGGCATTCGCTGTCGCCCACGCTCGGGCGGCGAACGGCCGCAAGGCCATCACTAGGAGGATACCAAATGAAGGACGGTTCCTTATCGGGGCTATCCGAAGCCGAAGCCAAGGAATTCCACTCGATATTCATGACGAGCTTCTTTCTCTTCACGGCTATCGCGGTGGTTGCCCACATCCTTGCCTGGATGTGGCGTCCCTGGCTGCCGGGCCCCGGCGGCTACAAGACGGCGTTGGATAGCATCCAGCACTTCGCCCAAGTTTCCATCTCCTATTTGACCTGACGGGAGGCAACAAACATGTGGCGAATTTGGCTTCTGTTCGACCCGCGGCGGGCGTTGATCATGCTCTTCACGTTCCTGTTCGGACTGGCGATCGTGATCCACTTCATCCTGCTCTCGACCGACCGGTTCAATTGGCTGGACGGTCCCCGCAAGACAAAGACGGGAGAGATCACTCTGCCGTACACACCACCAAGCATGCCGTCCTGATGGCATGACAATCTGCGTACCGGAACGGACGAGGTCGGATAGAGCGGCCGGTCTCGTCCGCTTCCGGTAGCTACCAGGCGAAAGAAAAGAACGGCGCTGATTTTCGCACGCGGAGGAACGAACGATGGCAATGCTCAGCTTTGAAAGAAAATATCGCGTTCGCGGCGGAACGCTCATCGGCGGCGACCTGTTCGATTTCTGGGTCGGCCCATTTTTCGTCGGCTTCTTCGGGATAACGACGATGTTCTTCACGCTGGTAGGGGTCGCGATGATCCTGTGGAGCGCGGCGCTCGGCCCCACCTGGAACATCTGGCAGATCAGCGTGAATCCACCCGATGCCGCATACGGGCTGTCATTTGCGCCGCTGCAGGAGGGTGGGATCTGGCAGATCGTTACAGTATGCGCGCTCGGCGCCTTTGTTTCCTGGGCGCTTCGCGAGGTTGAGATCTGCAGAAAACTCGGCATTGGCTACCACGTGCCGTTCGCCTTCGGCTTCGCCATCTTTGCCTATTTCACGCTGGTCGTGATCCGGCCAGTGCTGATGGGCTCCTGGAGCTATGGTTTTCCCTACGGCATTATCACCCATCTCGATTGGGTATCGAACACGGGCTATCAGTACGGCAACTTCCATTACAATCCCGCGCACATGATCGCCATCACGTTCTTCTTCACGACGTGTCTGGCGCTGGCGCTGCACGGCGGCCTGATCCTTTCATCGACCAATCCTGACCGCGGCGAGCCGGTGAAGTCGCCGGAGCATGAGAACACGATCTTCCGCGATCTGATCGGATACTCAGTCGGTACCATCGGTATCCATCGGCTCGGCCTGTTCGTGGCGCTGTCCGCTGTGTTCTTCAGCGCCGTATGCATCGTGATCAGCGGGCCGTTGTGGTCCGAAGGCGAAGCCTGGTCCGAGTGGTGGAACTGGTGGCGCAATCTTCCAATCTGGTCCTCCAACTAATTCCGGTCAGCAGAAAGAATCATTGCCATGGCCCAGTATCAGAACTTCTTCACGCAGGTGCAGGTGCGCAGCACCATTTATCCGGGTATTCCGCTGCAACCGGGGACGTGGGTTCGTACCGGCGAGGGCCGGTTCAACTACTGGCTCGGAAAGCTCGGCGACGCCCAGGTTGGCCCGGTCTACCTTGGTTACCTCGGCGTGGTGTCGATCGCGTTCGGCATCGTCGCGATCGAGATCATCGGTCTCAATATGATGGCGTCGGTGAACTGGAGCCCGATCGAGTTCGTCCGGCAATTGCCCTGGCTGTCGCTCGATCCACCGAAGCCCGAATATGGCATCAGCTTTCCGCCGCTCCAGGAAGGTGGCTGGTGGCTGATGGCGGGATTCTTCCTCACCACCTCGATCCTTCTGTGGTGGGCGCGGACTTACCGGAGGGCGCGGGCGCTTGGTATGGGGACGCACGTGTCCTGGGCGTTTGCTTCGGCGATCTGGCTCTATCTGGTGCTGGGCTTCATCCGCCCGCTACTGATGGGGCACTTCAGTGAAGCTGTTCCGTTCGGAATTTTCCCGCATCTCGACTGGACCAACAACTTCTCCATCACCCACGGCAATCTGTTCTACAACCCGTTCCACATGCTCTCGATTGCATTCCTGTACGGCTCGGCATTGCTGTTCGCGATGCACGGTGCCACGATCCTGGCCGTCAGCCGCTATGGCGGCGAGCGCGAGATCGAGCAGATCGTCGATCGCGGAACGGCACTGGAGCGGGCCGCCTTGTTCTGGCGCTGGACCATGGGCTTCAACGCCACTGCGGAATCGATTCATCGCTGGGCCTGGTGGTTTGCTGTCCTATGCCCGCTGACCGGCGGCATCGGGATCCTTCTCTCCGGTACTGTCGTCGACAACTGGTTCGACTGGGGCGTCAAGCACGGCCTGGCGATGCCGCGATAACACAACAGACGAATTTTAACGTGCGCCGTGAATAGTAAAAAACCAGCTCGGCGCACGCAGGCTTTCATCGTCTCGCCGGCTCAGCAAAATCTGTTTCTGTCCGGAATCATGCGGCGGCGGGCGGGTACGTCGAAATTTCGCGTGCCCGGCATCCGCTAACAGGAAAAGCCGGGTTGGAGGATCGCTGGGGTGAAGGATCACTGGTTGGTGGAGGATATTTGCCCTGGTGCAGATGTTCAAATCTCCGAAGGAGTCGCTGGGAGATCTCGGCGCGCTGCCTGCCGCAGACTTGATTGCGGCCGCAACCGACGTCGCCGTGATCGTCGACGGCCAAGGGGTGATTCGCGATGTTGCGTTCAACAAGGAAGAGCTGTCACTCGAACTGGACGCGCAGGGCAGGTGGATGGGATCAAAGCTCTCGGAGACGGTGACTTCCGAGACGCGCGGCAAGGTCGGAGAGCTGTTGCACGATGCTGCCATACGGAAGTCGTCGAGCTGGCGCCAGGTCAATCATCCCTCGGCCGGCGGCGAGGATATCCCGGTGCTCTATTCGGCCATCAATATCGGCCGGGAGGATCGCTTCGTGGTGGTCGGGCGGGATTTGCGCCCGATGGCCGCGATGCAGCAGCGTCTGATCAACGCCCAGCAGTCGATGGAGCGCGACTATGCCAAGCTGCGGCACGCCGAAACCCGCTATCGCTTGCTGTTCCAGGTTTCGTCGGAAGCGGTCATGATCGTTGATGCTGCCAGCAGCGTGATCGTCGATGCCAACCCGGCAGCGCTTGCGCTACTCGACGAGAGCGCGCCCCAGGTTCTGAAATCGCGTCTTGTCGGCCATTTCGAGGCAACAAGTGCGCACCAGGTTCAAACCCTTCTTGGAGATGTCCGCGCTACGGGTCGCGATGGCAACGTCCGCGCTCAGCTCGCGAAGGGGGACCGGGAGTGCCATGTCGCGGCGTCACTGTTTCGACAGGAAAACGCGTCGCTGTTTCTGGTCCGCCTGTCGTCGGGTGTGACGCTGCCGGAAGGCGGCGCGCTGAAGGCAACATCGACATTGCTGCAGTATTTCGATGCTGCCCCCGACGGATTGGTTATTACGGAGTTCGACGGCCGCATCGTCAAGGCAAACGCGGCCTTTATCGAAATGGCGCAGCTTGGCAGTGCGGAGCAAGCGCGCGGCGAACTGCTGGATCGATGGCTTGGCCGTGCCGGCGTGGATTTCGATGTTGCGTTGGCCAATCTGCGTCAGAACGGTTCAATCAAGCTGTTTTCGACCGCCCTGCGTGGTGAGCACGGGGGGACGGCGGATGTCGAGGTTTCCGCGGTAGCGCTCGCCGACGGCGACCACAAGCAGGGGTTCGGCTTTGCCATCAGGAACGTCGAAAAGCGGCTGTCGGCGTCGTCGTCTTCGGCGCGGGAGCTGCCGCGATCGGTCGCGCAACTGACCGAACTGATCGGCCGGGTTCCGCTGCGCGATCTCGTGCGCGAGGCCACCGACGTGATTGAGAAACTGTCGATCGAAGCTGCGCTGGAACTGACCGGCGACAATCGCGCGTCGGCGGCAGAAATGCTCGGTCTCAGCCGGCAGAGCCTTTATGTCAAACTGCGCCGGTTCGGCCTCGCCGAACATGCCGTTGACGAGGAGGGCGAAGATGAATAGCGCCGTTGCCGAACGCCCGTCGCCTCTGGTTGTTCTGGAGCTTTTGAAACCGATCACCTGGTTTCCGCCGATGTGGGCGCTGGGGTGCGGCATCGTTTCATCGGGCGTTTCGCCGGGACAGCGCTGGCCACTGATCGTAGCCGGCGTGATGCTCGCGGGGCCGATGGTGTGCGGGACCAGCCAGGCGGTGAACGACTGGTACGATCGGCATGTCGATGCCATCAACGAGCCAAACCGCCCGATTCCGTCGGGGCGCATTCCCGGGCGTTGGGGTCTTTACATCGCAATCATCTGGACGGGGCTGTCGTTACTGCTGGCGACCGCGCTGGGCACCTGGGGATTCGTCGCTGCTATCGTCGGACTGCTACTGGCATGGGCTTACAGCGCGCCGCCGATCCGCCTGAAGCAGAACGGTTGGTGGGGCAATGCAGCGTGCGGGCTTTGCTATGAAGGCCTGCCCTGGTTCACCGGTGCTGCCGTGATGAGCGGGTCGCTGCCGGACTGGCGCATTGTTGTGATCGCGCTGCTCTATAGCGTCGGCGCCCACGGGATCATGACGCTAAATGATTTCAAGTCGGTCGAAGGCGACAGACGGATGGGCATCGATTCGCTGCCGGTGTTGCTTGGTGTCGGTAATGCCGCGCGTTTTGCCTGCCTGATGATGGCGGTGCCGCAGGTTGCAGTCGTCGGGCTGCTCCTGGCATGGCAGCTGCCGTTTTATGCGGCGGCTGTCGGCGCATTGCTGATCGGACAATTGTTCCTGATGGCCCATTTCCTGAAAAGCCCGCGGGAGCGGGCACCCTGGTACAACGGAACCGGGATCAGTTGTTACGTGATCGGCATGCTCATCAGCGCGTTTGCGCTGGCAGCGATCCAGGTGGGCTGAGCATGAACAATCCCGTTCTATCCTGGTTCGGTATCGTCCGCCTCGGCCTCGTTCAGACCGGCCTCGGCGCCATCGTCGTTCTTACCACTTCGACGCTGAACCGGGTGATGGTCGTCGAACTCGCGATGCCTGCGATCCTGCCTGGCGCGCTGGTCGCCATTCATTACGCCCTTCAGGTGTTCCGGCCGGCGTGGGGCCATGGCTCAGATCTCGGCGCGCGACGGACGCCATGGATCGTCGGCGGCATGGCCGTTCTCGCGACCGGCGGCTTGATGGCGTCGGTGGCGACGGCATGGATGGCGACGCATCCGCTGTTCGGTGTTGCACTTGCGGTGGCCGCATTCGGTCTGATCGGGGTCGGGGTCGGTGCCGCGGGCACGTCACTGCTGGTGCTGCTCGCCAAGCGCACCGATGACAACCGCCGCGCGGCGGCGGCGACCATCGTTTGGGTCATGATGATCGCTGGCTTCATCGTGACTACCGGGGTTGCCGGTCATCTGCTCGATCCGTTCTCGCCTGCGCGGCTCATCGTGGTTTCCGGGTCGGTATCTGTCGCGGCGATGATTCTCACGCTGATTGGCGTCTGGGGCGTTGAAGCAAAGTCGATAGCTGCGGTTTCCCCTGGATTGAAGGCGCCGCCGCGCCAGTCCTCATTCCGCGAAGCGTTTATCGAGGTCTGGACCGAGCCGAAGTCGCGACGGTTTGCGATCTTTGTCTTTGTCTCGATGCTGGCCTACAGCGCGCAGGACCTCATCCTCGAGCCGTTCGCCGGTGCGGTGTTTGGTTTCACGCCAGGCGAGACGACGAAACTCTCGGGCATTCAGCATGGCGGGACGCTGATCGGCATGGCGCTGGTGCCGCTGGTCGGCGCAATTTATCCGCACGCTCGCGGAAATCTTCAGATCTGGACCGTCGGCGGTTGTCTTGCCTCGGCGATCGCGCTGCTGTGCCTCGCCGCCGCCGCCTTTATCGGGCCAGCATGGCCACTTCGCGAGAATGTCTTCATGCTTGGCGTGACCAATGGCGCCTACGCGGTGGCGGCGATTGGCTCGATGATGGCGTTGGTAGGAGCCGGCGGCGAGAAGCGCGAAGGCGTGCGCATGGGCCTTTGGGGCGCGGCACAGGCCTTTGCGTTCGGAATCGGCGGCTTTCTCGGGACACTCGCCAGCGACATCGCACGCTATCTGCTGAATTCACCGGCGCTGTCCTACTCCGTTGTCTTTGCATCTGAAGCCGGGCTGTTTGTCGTGTCTGCGTGCATGGCGGTTTGGGTTCACCGTGCTTCGGCAAGAAGCGCGATGCGACAAGGTTCGTCAGGCGTTATGCGTGCAGCCGCCGTCGCGGGAGGAGCGAGATCATGAGTATTTCGGAGATCTTCGATGTGGTGGTGGTGGGCGGCGGGCCGTCGGGGGCAACAGCGGCGCACGACCTTGCCAATCTCGGACGGACCGTCCTGCTGCTCGACCGCGCTGGTCGCATCAAGCCGTGCGGTGGGGCGATTCCACCGCGACTGATCCGCGATTTCGACATTCCCGACCATCTGCTGGTTGCCCGCGTCAATTCAGCGCGAATGGTGTCGCCGTCGAACAAGGAGGTAGACATGCCGATCGACGGCGGCTTTGTCGGCATGGTCGACCGCGATGAATTCGACGAGTGGTTGCGCGAGCGTGCCGCGGCGGCTGGCGCGAAGCGGCGAACCGGACTGTTCAGGCGTTTCGAACGCGACGAAGCCGGCAGGACCATCGTTTATTACGAAGAACGTACGGGTGATGGCTCGACGGTCGAAAAAGCCGTTCGGACCCGCGCGTTGATTGGCGCGGACGGAGCCTTGTCGGCCGTGGCGCGCCAATGCCTGCCCGGCGCCGACCGGCTGCCGTACGTCTTTGCCTATCATGAGATCGTTCGGTCGCCGCCGACAGGATCCAGCTTCGACGGCACGCGTTGCGATGTCTATTACCGCGGCTCGGTGTCGCCGGATTTCTATGGTTGGGTATTCCCCCACGGTGACACGGTCAGCGTAGGGACAGGCTCCGCGCGCAAGGGATTTTCGCTGCGCGATTCCGTCGGCGGGTTGCGGGATGCGGCGGGGCTTGGAAACTCCGAGACCATTCGCCGCGAGGGCGCGCCGATCCCGTTGCATCCGTTGCCGCGGTGGGACGACGGCCACAGCGTCCTGCTGGCCGGCGACGCTGCGGGCGTCGTGGCGCCGGCGTCAGGCGAGGGGATCTACTACGCCATGATCGGCGGGCGATTGTCGGCCGAAGCGGTCGATCAGTTCCTGGAAACCGGTGATGCGAGGGCGTTGCGCACCGCACGCAAGCGTTTCATGAGGATGCACGGTTTGGTGTTCTGGATTCTCGGCGTGATGCAGTGGTATTGGTATTCCAACGACCGCCGCCGCGAGCGCTTTGTCAGCATTTGTCGCGATCGCGATGTGCAGAAGCTGACCTGGGATGCCTATATGAACAAGGAACTGGTCCGCGCCAAACCGGTCGCGCATGTCAGGATATTCTTCAAGAACCTTGCCCATATGGCTGGGCTGGCCTCGGCCTGATGGTCCCGCGCGGCAGTTTCTGGAAACCTGTGCTGATCGCGGCGTCGGTTGCGATCTTCATCGCTGTGCTCGGCGGAACGCTGACGGATACGGGGCCTTGGTATCAAGACCTTCGCAAACCCTCGTGGCAACCTCCGGATTGGCTGTTCGGTCCGGCATGGACAGTTATTTTTGCGCTGGCGACGGCGTCGGCGGTCTATGCCTGGCGTAACGCGGATAGCCGCTCGCAACGCGAATGGGTGATCGCGCTGTTTGCCCTGAATGGGTTTCTCAACGTGCTATGGAGCACGCTGTTCTTTGCGTTGAGACGTCCGGACTGGGCGCTGATCGAGGTCGTGTTTCTCTGGCTGTCGATCTTGATGCCGATGATCGTATTTTGGCGTTTTGCCAGGCCTGCGAGCCTTTATCTGCTTCCCTATCTGCTGTGGGTCTCGTTCGCCGCGTTCCTCAACTTGACGGTCGTCCGTCTTAATGCGCCGTTCGCTTAAGGGCGGGTTGCCTGGAACAGGTCGCCGTGTGATCTTGCGGCATGGCTGACCTGTTTGCGAGCGGACGCCTCGTTGATTTCATTTTGGTCGTGGTCGTGCTCGAAGCCGCGGCCCTGCTGTTGTATTGGGCCCGCGCCCGGCGGGGCATCGCTCCACTCGACCTGTTACCTAATCTATGCGCGGGCGCGCTTCTTCTGCTCGCGCTGCGCGCGACCCTCGCCGGTAGCGGTTGGATGATCGCCAGCCTTTGCCTTTCGGCTGCAGGACTGGCGCATCTGACCGACGTCTACCGGCGGTGGCGCAATTAGCCGATCGGCCAGCCGTGCGCCCGGCAGCTATTTCTTGTCGGAGAATTTGTTGATGTAGGCGATGACGTCCTTGCGCTGCTGTTCGTCGGCAAGCTTGAACGCCATCTTGGTCGAGCCGTTCGCCAGGTCGGTCTTACCCTTCTCGGTCAGGAATTTCTTCAGGAAGGCGTTGGGATCGGGCAGGTATTGCATGATCAGATCGTCGGTCCAGACCAGTCCATTCTCACCTGCAGCCTTGTTGAGCGTGGAATAGGCGAACCCGGGCGCAGTGCCGGATTGCCGGCCGATCACCCCGGTCAGGACAGGTCCGACAAGATTTTTTGCATCAGGACCGATGCGATGACAGGTCATGCACTGTTTAAAGACCTGCTCGCCCTTGGTGGCGTCCTGTGCAGACGCCATGCTGGCTGGAAATACTCCGGCTGCCGCGACCAGAGCTAAGACTGTAAGTTTGACCTGCACGTTTCTCTCCCTGAACTTTGGTTAGATTTCAATTGTTAGGATATATTGACACTCAGAAATATCAAATGGTGTTGACATAAATTGACGCTTTGTTGGAGAGAAATCAAACGGTTCGCCGAGTGATGTGTTACAGTTGGTATGATTAACCGGGAAATTTGGGACTGGTTCCACCATGGTGTAAAGGATGTTTTACAACTAAAGCCTTCAAAACTAAGGTGTTTATTGACTTCACGACTGGATTCTGTGCATCTCTGGCATCCTGAGAGCTAAATTCGCGACACGGGTGTCAGGTAGCGTTGGCACGTTACGTGCTTTGTTTGACCGTCGTTGTTTCGATCGCTTTACGAACACGCTCCGTGGAAAAATGATCGGCTTATAGAGATGGCTGCATTACCGACCGTACAGCCCGACATTACGCTCCTCCTGGACATGGAAGGCGTGATCCGCGAGGCGACGCTGTCTCCTTCGATGAGCAGCGAAAGCGTCGATGGCTGGCTGGGGCGTCCGTGGGTCGAAGTCGCCGGCGAAATGGGCGGCGACAAGGTCAAGCGCATGGTCGATGACGCCCGCGTCAGCGGGATCTCGGCTTTCCGCCAGATCAACCAGCGCTTTCCGAGCGGTCTCGAAATTCCGATGGAATACACGACGGTGCTGCTGGGCGGTCGTGCCGGCATGCTCGCGATCGGAAAGAATCTGCAGGCCGTCGCCGAGTTGCAGTCGCGCTTGATCGCGGCACAGCAGACGATGGAGCGCGACTACTGGAAGCTCCGCGAGATCGAGACTCGTTATCGGCTGGTGTTCGATGCCTCCAACGAAGCCGTCATGATCGTGTCCGCCGCGAACTTGCGGATCGTCGAAGCCAACCGCACCGCCGTCGAGGCGCTGAATTCCACGCGCCGCCGCAATGAAGATCTGGCCGGCCGCGAACTACTCCATGATGTGGCGGCGGAGGACCGCGACGCGGTTCGAGAGATGCTGGCGCGCATCCGCGAACGCGGCAAGGCATTGAGTATCCTCGTGCATATCGGGGCCGAAGCAAAACCATGGATGCTGCGCGGATCGCTTATGACCGCGGAGCCGGGCCATGTATTTCTGCTGCAATTCACCCCGGCGACCAGCCCGTCGGCACCGGTGGAGAAGGGTGGGCATTCAACCGTCGAAGAGTTGATCGATCATCTGCCCGACGGTTTCGTCGCGCTCGATGAGGCCGGCATTATCCGTCACGCCAACCAGGCGTTTCTCGATCTGGTGCAACTCGGCTCAAAGGGATCTGCGATCGGGGAATCGCTCGGACGCTGGCTCTGGCAACCGGGCGCGGATCTGAACGCGCTGCTCGCCAATATCCAGCGCCACAAGACCGTACGGCTGTTCACGACGTCGATCCGCGGTGAGCTCGGGACGGAGACAGAAGTCGAGATTTCGGCCGGGACCGGCGAAGAACAGGGCGAGATCGGTGTGCTGCTTCGCAACGTGTCCCGTCGCCTGCCGTCCGGCAACGAGAGCGACTTCCTGCGCACGGCGCTGGGCTCGATGAGCGAGCAGATCGGAAAATCATCGCTGCGCAACCTGGTCAAGAACACCGTCAGTATCGTCGAGCAGCATTATGTGAAGCAGGCGCTGGAGCTCGCGGGCGGGAACCGGACGGCGACGGCTGAACTACTGGGATTGAGCCGGCAGAGCCTTTATGCCAAGCTCAATCGTTACGGCCTCGAAGACAAGGGGTCGGACGCCGAGGAAACCCCAGAGGCCTGAATTGGCGCTGCATTCGCTCGCTACCCCTGCGTTCGGAAAGGCCGATCTTTCGAACTGCGAACGCGAAGAGATTCATCTCGCGGGCTCGATTCAGCCGCACGGCGCGTTGCTGGTCGTCAGCGAGCCCGATCATCGTGTTGTCCAGGCCAGCGCCAACGCCGCCGAATTCCTCAATCTGAAGCAGGTCATCGGCATGGCGCTCGCCGATCTCGATGGCGATCTGCTGGTTCGTATCCTTCCCCATCTCGACCCGACGGCGCAGGGAATGCCGATCGCCGTGCGCTGCCGGATCGGAAGTCCCAGTGCGGAGTTCGATGGCTTGCTGCATCGGCCGCCTGCCGGCGGTCTGGTGATCGAACTTGAGCGCGCGGGGCCATCGGTCGATCTATCCCGGCACATCGCGAACGCGCTTGAAAAGATCCGCACGGCATCTTCGCTTCGTGCGCTGTGCGAGGAAGCAGCGACGCTGTTTCAGGATCGCACCAGCTACGACCGCGTGATGATCTACCGGTTCGATGACGAAGGGCATGGCGAGGTGTTCTCGGAACGCCGCAGGCCCGAACTCGAAGCCTATTTGGGCAATCGCTATCCCGCGACCGACATCCCGCAGATGGCGCGGCGCCTCTACGAGCGGACACGGGTACGCGTGCTGGTCGATGTAAACTACGAACCCGTTCCGCTGCGGCCGCGGCTGTCTCCGATAACGGGGCAGGATCTGGACATGTCGCTCTGTTTCCTGCGCAGTATGTCGCCAATTCATCTTCAGTACCTGAAGAACATGGGCGTCGGCGCCACCCTGGTGATCTCGCTTGTGGTCGGCGGCAAATTGTGGGGCCTCGTAGCCTGCCACCATTACGAACCGCGCTTTATCCATTTCGAATTGCGGGCGGTCTGCGAACTTCTTGCGGAAGCGATCGCGACACGCATCGCGGCGCTCGAAAGTTTTGCGCAGAGTCAGTCTGAAATCTTTGTGCAGCGGCTCGAACAGCGAATGATCGAGGCGATGTCGCGCGAGGGCGACTGGCGAGGGGCGATCTTCGATAGCTCGCAATCGATTCTTCAGCCGCTGGGGGCGAGCGGAAGTGCCTTGATTTACGAGGGCCAGATCATCTCGACCGGGGAGGTTCCGGGAACCCAGGAGATCAGGGAAATCGGGGCGTGGCTGGACACGCACCGCGATCTGTCCGTCGTGGCGACGGCATCGCTTGGGTTGGACCTTCCCCAGTTCGCAGGAATCATAAAGGTGGCGAGCGGTATCGCGGTGACGCCGATTTCCAGCAATCCCGGCGAGTACCTGATCTGGTTCCGCCCGGAGCGCATCCGCACCGTGACTTGGGGCGGCGATCCGCTCAAGCCGTTCGTGATCGGTGACAATCCTTCCGATCTGTCGCCGCGACGGTCGTTCGCGCAATGGCATCAGCAGGTGGAGGGCACGTCCGAGCCGTGGACACCGGCCGATATTGCCGCGGCTCGCCTGATCGGCCAATCGGTGGCGGATATCGTGCTGCAATTTCGCGCGGTGCGCACGCTGATCGCCCAGGATCAGCTCGAACAGTTCAGCCGCCATGTGCGCGTGTCCGAGCAACCGGTCATCATCGCCGATATCGACGGCAAGATCCTGCTGATGAACGAGGCGTTCAAGGCGCTACTGCCAAAGAACCACACCGGTATGGGCTGGTTGCATGAACTGGCCGGGGCATTTCAGCAATCGGAGCGCTTTCTCGAGAGCGTGGCGGATCTGATCGGTCATCATCGCGCGTGGCGCGGCGAATTGCTTTTGCGCAGCGAAGGCAACCGGGAGAAGCCGCTGATGGTAAGGGCCGATCCGGTGCAGCCGTCGCGGGACCGGGTGCTCGGATTTGTGCTGATATTTTCCGACATCACCGATCGCAAGGCCGCCGAGATCGCACGCAGCCGTTTCCAGGAAGGCATCATCCAGAGCAATCGCATCAACAGCGTCCGCCTCGATTCCAAGACCGATCTCGTCTACCAGAACCTGTTGTCATCGGTGATCGAGAACGCCCAGCTTGCGGCGCTCGAAATCACCTACGGCGTGGAAACCAGCCGCATTGCCGAGATGCTGGAGAGCGTCCGCAATTCGACACTACGTACCGCAGAGGTGCTGGAGCATTTGATCTGGCATGCGTCGCGTACGTCGGGTGGGAACAAGCCGGACAGATAACCGCCGGCTGCTCAAGGCGCTTTATTGTTCTGCGACTGTCGCGATCGGGCCCGACACCATGGCCTTTACGGCGCACGACAAGTCGATGTTAAGCGAGAACGCAATCGCACCTTCTTCGATCACCATCTGCGGGTCGGCGGCCAGGGTTCCGGCGTTATCGAGCGCCTGACGATAGTCGGCCTTGAGGGCTTCAAGGTCCGGAAATCGCGAAAAATCGTAGAACGACAGTTCCGAAGGCTGAAGGTCCAGCGACCGGGCCAGCAACCGTTGCAAAATCTGGCCGCCGCTGAGGTCACCGAGATAGCGGGTGTAGACATGTGCGATCAGCCGTGTGCCGTCACCTTCGGCCGCCTTGGCAATTCTTCTGGCATAAAACTCTCCTGCAGAAAGCAGTGGAATGCCTTGGTTCCAATGAGCGCCGGACAACGCCACCAGGTCGGCTTCGATCGCCGGCGCGCGTTCCATTCTGTAGTCGACGAGCCTGCCTAGGGCAGGGGAATCGCGATGACGCTCGAGTCCCTGCTCCAGCGCCTGGTAGGCGGGAAGCAGATTGCGCAACAGGAGAACATATCCCTTACGGGTGGCTTCATCTCGCAGCAGGTCGCGGATGATGCCGGTACGTTCGGCTTCGACATGGAGCGTTTTGGTACGGAGATAGAGCGCAGTGACGATGGGCGGCGCGGGAACGTCCGCCGTCGCAGCTGTCATTCCCTTGGTCCCCACAGTCGCTTTCGAAGGAAAGCTTCGTCGCATCAACTTGCGCCGCCCTTGCATGCCAAGGTCAGTCACTTCTGGCACTTCATCTGTTCGATCAGGCGATGCGCCTGTTGCGGCGCCGTAGTCGCATCTGCTGACATCATATCCGCTCCCATCGAAGCTACAAGGTCGGGCTGGGCGATCACCATGGGACCCCCGATGATGATGCCGACGTGCCTGTTGCGCGAGTCGCGCCTGATGTCGTGGATGTCCTTCTTCAATTCATCGAGCCGGCGGTCGCTGCTGACGGAGAAGCCAACGATGTCGAACCAGTGGTTATGTACAAGAGAAGTAAGTTCCTGATGCGACGAGAAGGGGCCGGTACACAAATTCCAGCCGGCGCGCCGGAAGAACTCGGCCACCATCGATAATCCGAAGCTGTGCTGTTCGCCCGGAATGATTGTCAGAAGCACCGATTCGCCGGCGTGAAACGCGTTTGTCTCGTCGGTGAAGCGGTCGCTGAGACGGCGCATGATGAGCTGAAGACGGCCGACGCCCAGCGTTACGTTTGCGAAATCTGCCGCGTCCGATTCCCAGAGCGTACCGAGCTGCCGCGCCGCGGGCGCCAGCAGATCGAGAAAGACCGATTCGACCGTGCTGCCCTTGGCCAACCGCTCTTCAACATAGGCAAACGCGGCGCCATCGTCGTTTCCGAGGGTCAGCGCTGCGAAATGCTCGACCTCGGTCGGAACCTGCTCGGCGGCCTCTGCAATCTTTGGTGCCGGCGCGCGACGAAGCGCGAGCACGATTTTTGGAACGAGTTGGGTCTTGATGGTCCGGACCACCTGGATCGGCTGCAGCGCCGGCCGAAACCGCCAGATCGGCGCCGGGATTCGTTGTCGAAATGATTTGGAATGACGTGCCGGGGCGGTGTCAGTAGCGGTGCCGGCTGAGAAGGATTGCTCGTTCACATCGGTCATTTTTCACTCCCCCCAACATTAAGTCCTCGGTTCTCAAAACCGTCAAGTTTAATTTACGTATAGTGAGATTGACAGTTCTCGGAACGAAGTTTAGCCTTCTTGTCATCAAGCCCGCACATAGGGAGTGGCGCGGTGCAGCTTCGAGCAGCTTCAAGTCCGGAATTTCCCCAATACGGCGATCAATCGCCGGTAGATGCTCGCCTTCCCCAGGCAGTATCGCACCACCGAGACGAAAGACTGTCAAACAATCTTTACAGTTTGGTTCATGAATCCGTCGCTGCGCCTGCGAACGGAATTTCAAAATCCGGCGATGCAAATCTCTCAGACCGATCGTCGGCACAACCACTTAAGCTGCTGTACACGGCCGAACAGCGCATTCGCCGCGACGCAACAAAGTGGACGCTGGTGCAGGGGATCCTCGCGCCGGTCCAGTTCGCGGTCTTCCTGGTCAGCCTCGCGCTCGTACTCCGTTATCTCGCCACCGGCGAGGGATTTGGCGTCGCGACAGCGTCGGTCGTGATCAAGACGCTCTTGCTTTACGCGATCATGATCACCGGCTCGATCTGGGAGCGGGAAGTCTTTGGCTGCTATCTGTTTGCGCCGGCGTTCTTCTGGGAAGATGTCTTCAGCTTCCTGGTACTGGCGCTACACACCGCATACCTGGTGGTGCTGTTCGCCGGGATCGGCGACCCGCATCAGCAGATGCTGCTCGCGCTGGCGGCCTATGCATCCTACTTCGTCAATGCCACGCAATTCGTATTGAAGCTGCGCGCCGCGCGTCGTGACGAGCGGCTGACGCCGGCTGAAGCTCCCTCAATTTCCGGGAGCCGGGCATGAACGCGCATGTGCAGGGATGTGCCGCCGGCACCGAGATCGCGACCAGTACGGTTCGTCGCGAGAGCGGCCAGCGCGAGGTGTTCTGCGGGCTGACGGGCATCGTCTGGCTGCATCGAAAGATCCAGGACGCATTCTTCCTCGTGGTGGGCTCGCGCACCTGCGCGCATCTGATCCAGTCAGCGGCCGGCGTGATGATCTTCGCCGAACCGCGCTTTGCGACCGCGATCATGGAAGAAAAGGATCTTGCCGGGCTCACTGACGCCAATGATGAGCTGGACCGGATCGTAACGCAGTTGATAGCGCGGAGGCCGGATATCAGGCTGCTGTTTCTGGTCGGTTCGTGTCCGTCCGAGGTGATCAAGCTCGATCTGTCGCGCGCCGCATTACGGCTGTCGCAGAAATTTTCGCCAGCGGTGCGCATTCTCAATTACTCAGGCAGTGGCATCGAGACAACATTCACGCAAGGCGAGGATGCATGTCTCGCCTCGCTCGTTCCGGCGGTCCCCCCAGGCGGAACGGGCGAGGACCGGTTGCTCATCGTAGGCTCACTGGCCGACGTGGTCGAAGATCAGTTCCTCCGGATGTTCGAGGCGCTTGGCATCGGTGAGGTACAGTTTCTGCCGCCGCGCAACTCCACTGCACTTCCTGCCGTGGGGCCGAATACCAAATTCCTCCTGGCTCAGCCGTTCCTTGCCGAAACGGCGCGCGCCCTGGAAGACCGTGGCGCCAAGCGATTGGCCGCGCCGTTCCCGCTGGGCGTCGAGGGCACCACCGCATGGCTTTGTGCGGCGGCCGATGCCTTCGGCGTCGATCCGGTGCTGTTCGAGACCGTGACGCATCCCTATCGCGCGCGGGCGGAACGGGCGCTGATGCGCTATCGAGGTCAATTGGCGGGGCGTCGCATTTTCCTGTTTCCGGATTCCCAACTCGAAATTCCGCTGGCGCGATTCCTGTCGCGCGAGTTGTCGATGCAGTTGGTCGAGGTGGGTACACCCTATCTGCATCGCGAGCATCTTGCCGAAGAACTCAAGTTGTTGCCGGCAGGCGTCGCGCTGACGGAAGGGCAAGACGTCGACCTGCAGCTCGATCGCTGTCGTTCGGCGCGGCCCGATCTCGTGGTGTGCGGCCTTGGTCTCGCCAATCCGCTGGAGGCCGAGGGCATGACCACCAAATGGTCGATTGAACTCGTGTTCACGCCGATCCAGGGCTACGAGCAGGCCGCTGATCTTGCCGAGCTGTTTGCACGCCCGCTCGTGCGCCGCGCGAAACTGGTGGCCTGACCATGCAGCTTACGGTCTGGACATATGAAGGACCTCCCCATGTCGGCGCGATGCGCGTCGCCACTGGAATGGAAGGCCTGCACTACGTCCTTCACGCGCCGCAGGGTGACACCTACGCGGATCTGCTGTTCACGATGATCGAACGCCGCGACCGGCGCCCGCCCGTGACCTACACGACATTCTCCGCGCGGGATCTCGGCGGCGATACGGCTGAACTGTTCAAGACTGCGACCCAGAACGCCTATGACCGGTTCCAGCCGCAGGCGATGATCGTTGGCGCTTCCTGCACGGGATCGCTGATCCAGGATGATCCCGGCGGTCTGGCACGCGCGCTCAATCTTCCCATCCCGGTCGTGACAGTCGATCTGCCGGCGTATCAGCGCAAGGAGAATTGGGGCGCGGCCGAGACGTTCTATCAGCTCGTGCGCGCGCTGGCCGGGCCTTTGGCGCCGGCTCCGGGCACCAGGCGCGCCGATCGTGCCACCGGCGCGCGGCCACGCTGCAATTTATTGGGGCCTACGGCACTTGGGTTCCGGCACCGCGACGACATCACCGAGATCACCTCTCTGCTGGCGAAGCTAGGCATCGACGTCAATGTCACAGCACCCATGGGAGCCACGCCAGCTGACATCGCTAGGCTTGGCGACGCCGACTTCAATGTGGTGCTCTATCCCGAGATTGCCGGGCAGGCAGCCTCCTGGCTGCAGCGCACGTTCGGCCAGCCGTTTACCAGAACGATCCCGATTGGCGTGTCGGCGACCCGCGAGTTCGTCGAAGAGGTGGCAAAGCTTGCCGGGGTCGATGCATCCGGTGTGCTGGCGGCTTCCTCGACGCGGTTGCCGTGGTATTCGCGCTCGGTCGATTCGACCTATCTCACCGGCAAGCGCGTCTTCGTCTTTGGCGACGCCACCCATGCCATAGCCGCCGCCCGCATCGCATCCGACGAACTTGGCTTCAAGGTCGTCGGGCTCGGCACCTACAGCCGCGAATTCGGCCGTGAAATCCGTGACGCCGCGAAACGTTACGACGTCGAACCGCTGATTACGGACGATTACCTTGAAGTCGAGGCCAAGGTCGCGGAGCTGCAGCCCGAGCTGGTGCTGGGCACGCAGATGGAGCGGCACATCGCAAAACGCCTCGGCGTTCCCTGTGCGGTGATATCGGCGCCGGTGCATGTGCAGGATTTTCCGGCCCGCTATGCCCCGCAAATGGGCTTTGAGGGCGCCAACGTGATCTTCGACACCTGGGTGCATCCGCTGATGATGGGCCTGGAAGAGCATCTGCTGGCGATGTTCAAGGATGATTTTGAATTCGCCGATGGCGCGGTGCCGTCGCATCTGGGTGCGGGGCACGCCGCGCCGGCGGATGAGGCGCAGGCCGCGACCGTCGCGGCTGCCGCCGTGGTGTCCGATATCGCCGTCATCTGGGCGGCGGACGCGGAGAAAGAGCTTCGCAAAATTCCATTCTTCGTTCGCGGCAAGGCGCGCCGCAACACCGAACGTTTCGCCAATGAGAACGGCGTGGCCACCATAACCATCGAGACACTTTACGATGCCAAAGCGCACTACGCCCGCTGACGCGACCCCGATCAGGGTCGTTATCGTGACCATGGATGGTCATCTGTCCCGCGCGGCTTCGCGGGCGCAAGCGCGCTTGAAGGGCAATTTTCCGGGGTTGTCACTCGTGGTTCACTCCGCGGACGAATGGGGCACCGACGACGTGGCGCTCGACCGCTGCAGGGCCGATATCGCCCGCGGCGACATCGTGATCGCCACGATGCTATTCCTCGACGATCACGTCCGCGCTGTGATGCCTGCACTGACCGCGCGCCGCAACGACTGCGATGCCATGGTCTGCTGCATGTCGGCGGCCGAGGTCGTGAAGCTGACGCGGGTCGGCAAGTTCGACATGAGCGGCGAGGCGCTGGGCGCTATCGCCTGGCTGAAGAAGTTGCGCGGTAGTCGCAAAGGTTCAAGCCCCGGCGGCAAGGGCGAAATGAAGATGCTGCGGCAGTTACCGAAACTGCTGCGCTTCATTCCCGGAACCGCGCAGGACATGCGGGCCTACTTCCTGACCTTGCAATACTGGCTGGCGGGGTCCGAGCAGAACATCGCCAACATGGTCCGCCTGCTGGTGGACCGATACGCCGACGGCCCGCGCCGCGGCCTGCGCGGGGTCCTTAAGGCCGAGCCTCCGGTCGAATACGCCGATATCGGCGTCTACCACCCGCGTCTCAAAGGCCGCATCGCCGAGACGGCCGAACGCTTGCCGGAATTGCCGGGCGAACGCGGCACCGTCGGTATTCTCCTGCTGCGTTCGTATCTGCTGGCCGGAAATTCCGGTCATTATGACGGCGTGATCTCGGCGTTCGAGGCGAACGGGCTGCGGGTGATCCCGGCTTTCGCCAGCGGCCTCGATCAGCGGCCGGCGATCGAACGCTTTTTCATGAAGGCCGGCCGCAGCGCCGTCGATGCGGTGGTCTCGCTGACCGGCTTCTCGCTGGTCGGTGGCCCCGCCTACAACGACTCCAAAGCGGCCGAGGAAATTCTCGCCACACTGGACGTGCCCTATCTCTCCGCGCACCCCGTGGAATTCCAGACGCTCGAACAATGGGGCGCATCGGATCGCGGCCTGATGCCGGTGGAGAGCACCATCATGGTAGCGATCCCGGAACTCGATGGTGCTGCGGGTCCGATGGTCTATGGCGGTCGCTCCGATGGGGCAGGGTTGCCGTGCACGGGGTGTGAACGTTCGTGCACCTTCTCCCGCTCCGACGTCGCCGGCGAAATGCAAGTCTGCAGCGAGCGCGCGGAGATGCTGGCGTCGCGCACCGCGCGCCTGGTAGCCATGCGCCGCGCAGAGCGGCGGGATCGCAAGGTCGCGATCGTTCTGTTCAATTTCCCGCCTAATGCCGGCAATACCGGCACCGCGGCATTTCTCTCGGTGTTCGAATCCCTGCATCGCACGCTCTCCGCCATGAAGCGCGAGGGCTATCAGCTCGATCTGCCCGCGGATGTCGACGCGCTGCGCGAGCGGATCGTGGTGGGCAACGCGGCCCGCTTCGGCGCCGATGCCAATGTCCACACCCGAATTCCGGCCGGCGATCATGTTCGCAGTGAAAAATGGCTGCGCCAGATCGAGGCGCAATGGGGCCCGGCGCCCGGGAAGCAACAGAGCGACGGCAGCTCGATCTTCGTGCTCGGTGAGCGGTTCGGCAACGTTTTCGTCGGCGTCCAGCCCGCCTTTGGTTACGAGGGCGATCCGATGCGGCTGCTGTTCGAGAAGGGCTTTGCGCCGACGCATGCCTTCTCGGCATTCTATCGCTGGCTGCGCGAGGATTTCGGCGCCAGCGCGGTCCTGCATTTCGGCACCCATGGCGCCCTCGAATTCATGCCCGGCAAGCAGACGGGCCTGTCCGGCGCATGCTGGCCCGACCGCATGATCGGCGATCTGCCAAATCTCTATCTGTATGCCTCGAACAATCCCTCCGAAGGCACGATTGCAAAACGGCGGTCGGCGGCGACGTTGATCAGCTATCTCACCCCGCCGGTCGCCCATGCCGGGCTCTACAAGGGCCTGGTCGAGCTGAAAGCATCGATCGAGCGCTGGCGCGGCTTGCCGCCGGACGACGACGCCGAACACGGCGGCTTGGCGACGCTCATTCAGGCTCAGGCCAGCACGCTGGAATTGACGCCGGCGGAACCCGCCTGGACCGATCACGCACAAGCGATCGGCAAGCTGTCGGCGGCGGTGCTCGAGCTCGAATATACGTTGATCCCGCATGGCCTCCACGTGGTCGGCGAGACGCCGTCGGCGCAACAACGCGTCGAGATGTTACAGGCCATTGCCGACGCATCGCATGACGCTCGCCCCGACAAATCGATCCTTGAGGCGCTGGTGAGGGGCGAAGCACCCGAGACGTTGGCCGCCAGGGATGAAGTATCCCTTGCACTCTACAAGGAGCTGACGGGTATCGACCGTATCCTGCAGCAGGATCACGAGATCCCGAGCATCCTGCACGCGCTCGACGGCAAGTTCGTCCGTCCCGCGCCGGGTGGGGATCTCTTGCGCACGCCGGCGATCCTGCCGACGGGCCGCAATCTCCATGGCTTCGATCCGTTCCGCATTCCCAGCGCCTTTGCGGTTCAGGACGGCGCGCTGCAGGCGCAGCGGCTAATCGACAAGCATGTCAGTGAAGGACACGGGATACCAGAGTCGGTGGCGATCGTGCTGTGGGGCACCGACAATCTCAAGAACGAGGGCGCGCCGATCGGGCAAGCCCTTGCGCTGCTCGGCGCCAGGCCCCGCTTCGACGGTTACGGCCGTCTGACCGGCGCGGAACTGCTGCCGCTCGATCAGCTCAACCGGCCGCGGATCGACGTGATCGTCACCATGTCCGGCATCTTCCGCGACCTGCTGCCGCTTCAGATCAAGTTGCTGGCCGAAGCCTGCTTCCTGGCGGCCTCCGCGGATGAACCTGTTGAACGGAACTTCGTTCGCAAGCACGCGCTGGCCTTCCAGGCCGCGAACAATTGCGACCTCGAAACCGCATCGTTGCGTGTGTTTGGCAACGCGGACGGCGCCTACGGCTCGAACGTCAACCATCTGGTCGAGAACGGCCGTTGGGAAGACGAGGATGAACTTGCGGAGACCTATACGCGTCGCAAGAGCTTTGCTTACGGCATCAAGGGACAGCCGGTACAGCAGACGGCGCTGCTGAAGAATGCGCTCGCCACCGTCGATCTTGCCTACCAGAACCTCGACTCGGTCGAGCTCGGCGTCACCACTGTCGATCATTATTTCGATACGCTCGGCGGCATCAGCCGGGCCGTTCGTATGGCCAAGGGCGGCCAGTCTGCGCCGGTTTATATTAGCGACCAGACCCGCGGCACCGGCACCGTCCGCACATTGTCGGAGCAGGTGTCGCTGGAAACCCGTACCCGGATGCTCAATCCGAAATGGTACGAGGGCATGCTCAAGCATGGATACGAGGGCGTTCGCCAGATCGAAGAGCATGTCACCAACACCATGGGCTGGTCGGCGACCACAGGCGAGGTGGCGCCCTGGGTATACCGGCAGCTCACCGAGACGTTCATGCTCGACCCTGCGATGCGCGAGCGGCTGGCGTCGCTCAATCCGGTGGCTTCGGCCAAGGTCGCAAACCGTCTGATCGAGGCGCATGAACGCAAATATTGGTCGCCCGATCCGGAGATGCTCGATGTCCTGCGCAGGGCAGGCGAAGAGCTCGAAGACCGCCTTGAAGGCGTGGGAGTTGCCGCATGAACATCCAGAGTCCTCCATCTGCGCTCGAAGGACATTTGAAGCTGAAAAGTCTCACGCGTTGCGGCGACGGCGAAGGCAGCGTTCAGGTCCAGCTCGATCCCAAGGTCAAGATCGGCACCGCAAAAGTGTTTTCGGTTTATGGCAAGGGCGGGATTGGCAAGAGCACGACGTCGTCAAACCTGTCGGTCGCTTTCTCGAAGCTCGGCAAGCGGGTGTTGCAGATCGGCTGCGACCCCAAGCATGACTCGACCTTCACGCTGACCAAGCGCCTGGTCCCGACCGTCATCGACGTGCTGGAATCCGTCAACTTTCATGCCGAGGAACTGCGGCCGGAAGATTTCGTGTTCGAGGGCTACAACGGCGTGATGTGCCTCGAGGCCGGAGGCCCGCCTGCCGGGACCGGCTGCGGCGGTTATGTCGTCGGCCAGACCGTCAAGCTGCTGAAGGAGCATCATCTGCTCGAAGATACCGACGTGGTGATCTTCGATGTCCTCGGCGACGTCGTCTGCGGCGGTTTTGCCGCACCCTTGCAGCATTCGGACCGGGCGCTGATCGTAGCCGCCAATGATTTCGACTCGATCTTCGCAATGAACCGCATCGTCGCGGCGATCGAGGCCAAGTCGAAGAACTACGGCGTTCGGCTCGGCGGCGTGATTGCCAACCGCAGCAAGGATACCGACCAGATCGACCGTTACAACGAACAGGCCGGCCTGAAGCGGGTCGCGCATTTCCCCGATCTCGACGTCATTCGCAAGAGCCGGCTGAAGAAATCGACGCTGTTCGAGATGGACGAGACGCCGGAATTGAAGGCGGTAACGGACGAATACATGCGGCTCGCTGCCGAGCTGTGGGCAGGGACGATCGAGCCGCTGCCAGGAAAATCACTGAAGGATCGTGAAATCTTCGATCTGCTGGGGTTCGACTGATGTCTATCGCAACCTATCTCGAACGGCGCGGCGAGCTTGAAACCTATTTCGACCGTACGGCGGTCGATGCCTGGGCCAGGCTGACCTCGGACGCGCCGGTCGGTCGTATCAGGGCCACGGTCCGCGCCGGCCGTGACGAGATGCGCAACACGCTGCTGTCATGGCTGCCTCAGAACATGAGCGGCGCGCGGTTGCTCGATGCCGGTTGCGGCACCGGCGCGCTTTCGGTCGAAGCGGCGCGGCGCGGTGCGCGCGTGGTCGCGATCGACCTGTCGCCGACGCTGGTTTCGGTTGCGCGGGAGCGCCTTCCATCGGATCTGGACGCTTCAACGATCGAATTCAGGGCCGGCGATATGCTCGATCCGAAATTGGGAAAATTCGATTTCGTGGTGGCGATGGACTCGTTGATCCATTACCGCCCGGCGGATACCTGCCGGATCATGGCGGATCTGGCCACGCGTACCAATGACGCGCTGCTGATGACGTTCGCCCCGAAAACTCCGGCCTTGGCTCTCATGCACGCCGTCGGCCGGCTTTTTCCGCGCGGCGATCGTGCGCCCGCGATCGAGCCGGTAGCCGAACAGAAATTGCGGCGGCTGCTGATGGCGGATGAGGGGCTGGAACGCTGGCAGATCGGCCGCAGTCATCGCGTCGCCAGTGGTTTCTACAAGTCGCAGGCATTGGAGATGATTCCCCGATGACCCGGATTTCAACGACATTTGCAAAGGGCTGGATGCGTCTTGGAACGCGTTTTCTTCCCTTTGCGGACGCTGCCACCAAAGAGCTCCCGCTCGGACGGTTGCTGCGGCTGTCGCTGTTCCAGGTCTCGACTGGCATCTCCATCGTGCTGCTGAACGGTACGCTCAACCGCGTGATGATTGTCGAACTCGGCGTCTCGACCTTGCTGGTTTCGCTGATGGTGTCGATCCCGCTGGTGTTCGCGCCGTTCCGCGTGCTGATCGGATTCAAGTCCGACAACCATCGCTCAGTGTTGGGCTGGCGTCGCGTTCCCTATATCTGGATGGGCACGCTGCTGCAGTTCGGCGGCTTCGCCATCCTGCCGTTCGCATTGCTGGTGCTGTCCGGCACCGGCGAATATCCAGCCGTCTACGGACAATTCGGCGCGGCGCTGGCGTTCCTGCTGGTCGGCGCCGGCATGCACACGACCCAGACGGCAGGTTTGGCGCTGGCCACCGATATTGCGCCCGAAGATGCGCGGCCGCGCGTGGTCGCCTTCCTCTACGTGATGCTGCTGATCGGAATGGTCGGCAGTGCGCTGATCTTCAGCGAGCTGTTGCGGAATTTCGACGAGATCCGCCTGATCCAGGTGATCCAGGGCGTCGCGGTCACGCAAATGCTGCTCAACATCGCGGCATTGTGGAAACAGGAAGCGCGCAACCCATCGCTGACGTCGGCCTCGCGCACGCGGCCGGAATTCCAGCAGTCCTGGGCTCGGTTCCGGAAGTCCGGTGGTTCGGTTCGTGTCCTTGTCGCGCTCGCCCTGGGTACCTCGGCGTTCTCGATGCAGGATATTCTGCTGGAGCCGTACGGCGCCGAAATCCTGAAACTCAGCGTCGGCCAGACCACCGCGCTCACCGCCTTCTTTGCACTCGGTACGCTCGCCGGGTTCGGGCTGGCCGCAAGAACGCTGGGACGCAACGCCGATCCTTATCGTATCGCGGGCTTCGGCGCGGTGGCCGGCATCTTTGCTTTCGCGGCCGTGATCTTTGCCGCGCCGTTGAGCTCGGTGCTGCTGTTCCGGATCGGCACCGGGCTGATCGGATTTGGCGGCGGCCTGTTCGCAGCGGGCACGCTGACCGCGGCGATGGCGCTGGCGCGCAACGGCGAGAGTGGCTTGGCACTGGGCACATGGGGCGCCGTGCAGGCGACCGCGGCCGGTGGAGGGATTGCGCTGGGTGGCGGCATTCGTGACGCGGTGTCGTCGCTGGCGTCAAGCGGCGCGCTCGGCCGCGCGCTGACCGATCCGTCGACGGGATACAGCGTCGTCTACCACATCGAAATTGCGTTGCTGTTCGCCACGCTGGTTGCGATCGGCCCGCTCGTGCGCACGGCACGAACGCGCTTCTCGCAGCCGCCAACAAAGTTCGGCCTCGCCGAATTTCCTGGTTAGCCAACAAGCAGGAGGTCTCTCATGCAACCCGGCGCTTACATGGACCTGGCACAGGTCACGCTCTACGTCTTCTGGATCTTCTTTGCTTGCCTGATCTTCTACCTTCGCCGCGAAGACAAGCGCGAGGGCTATCCGCTGGACTCCACCGCGAGTGGCGGTGGCGTAGTTCACGGCTTCCCGAGGATGCCCGACCCCAAGAACTACCTGCTGCGGACCGGGCACATCGCCACGCTGCCGAACCACAAGAACGACCGCCGCGACGTCGCGGTGGCGCCGATTGCGGTGTGGCCGGGCGCGCCGATGGAGCCGACCGGCAACCCGATGCTCGACGGCGTCGGGCCCGGTTCCTATGCCGACCGTGAGGATATCCCCGAACTCACCATGGAGGACATCCCGTGCATCGTTCCGTTGCGGCTGGCGGAAGGCACGTATCTGGAAGCGCGCGATCCCGATCCGCGCGGCATGAGTGTGATGGGGGCGGACAGTGAGGTCGGCGGGGTGGTCACCGACGTCTGGGTCGATCGCGCCGAAGCGCTGATCCGTTATCTCGAAGTGGAGGTCACGACACCTGAAGGTGCCCGGCGCGTGCTGCTGCCGCTGCCGTTCGCCAAGATCGATCGCTACCGCCGCCGGGTCTGGGTAAACGCCATTCTTGGCAGCCAGTTCGCCGCCGTGCCGGCTACCAAAAGCCTCGATCAGGTGACCAAGCTCGAGGAAGACAAGATCGTTGGCTATTACGGCGCCGGCACGCTCTACGCAACGCCGGCACGACAGGAGCCGCTGCTGTGAAACAGGATCATCAACAGTTCAAGCATCTGCAGTTCAAGGAGCTGCCGGCGCCCTTGCCGGTTGGCGAGCGCGTGATCTGGCAGGGCAAGCCCACGTTCAAGGGACTGGCGCTGCGTTCGTTCCACATCCGCGAGGTCGCGATCTATTTCGGCCTGCTGCTGGTATGGCGGCTGTGGTCGAACTGGTCGCACGGCGTGCCGCCGGCTGACGCCGCGATCTCCGCGCTGTGGCTGATCGTTCCGGCCACGAGTGCCATCGCGGTGCTTGCCGCTCTGGCGTGGCTGTTCCGGCGCGCGGCCTGCTACACCATCACCAGCAAGCGGGTGCTGTTCCAGTTCGGCGTCGCACTGCCGATGACGATGAACATCCCGCTCTCCAGGATCGCGAACGCGGCCCTGAAAACCTATCGCGACGGCAGCGGCGATATCCCGGTGCGGGTGTCGGACGACAAGCGCGTTTCGTACCTGCTGCTCTGGCCGCACATCCGCCCGTGGGGGCTGCGGGCACCGGAGCCGATGCTGAATTCGATTCCGGATGCGGCAGCGGTCGCAGCGAAGCTGGCGGAAGCGCTGGCGGGGCAACCGGGCCCGTCCGCAATCTCGCTGGCGCAATCCGGCGCATCCGATTTCGTGCCCAATACCATCCCGCATTCACCAGACACCGTGGCAGCCTGAAACGGAGATTTCGCATGAGCCAGGCCATTCACGAGCCGGTCGTTCCCAAAGGTGGCGTGTTAGCCGCGGCAGCGCTGATCCTGTTCGCCCTTGCGTCCGTCACGACCGTCCGGTTGAGCGGCGTCGGCGAAGTCCGCATGACGCTGCCGGCGGCCGTGGAAAGCCGCGACTTCCGGTTCGAGGACGGCAAGAACGGCGCGGTGCTGGTGTACGACGCCAGTAACCAGCAACTGGTCGACACGTTGGCGCCGGGCAGCAATGGCTTCATCCGCGTGGTGCTGCGCGGGCTGGCGCGGGAACGCAAGCTCGGCGACATCGGCTCGCAGCCGCCGTTCCGGCTGACACGCTTCGTCAACGGCCAAATCACGCTGACCGATACCTCGACCGGCAAGCAGATTGATCTCGATGCCTTCGGATCGGCCAATACCGAGGCGTTTGCGCGGCTGATGAAGCTCCGGGGAGGCACGACATGACCATGATGTGGAGCGGTTCGCGCAAGTCGTTCGACGTACCCTGCACGGTCGAGATCGAGCAAACCTCCGAGACCTTGCATGCCCATGTCGTTCTCGATGGCGATATCGACATCAAGCCGGGCGATCAAGTCATGGTGCATGACGCGCCGACCGGCGTCGAATTCGGCCAGCGCCTCGTCGTGCGCCGCACCGCTACGGTCGTCCGCGGCGGTCCGCTCGACCGCTTGCGCGCACGGATCGAAGGCTATCTCGAATTGACCGAACTCTACGAAGTCAGCTTCTCGGATGGGAGGGCAACATGATCCCCATGGAAGGCGGCACCCAGGGCAGCCTGCAGACGCGACCCGGTGTCAAGGGCAGCGCCGAAAGCCTCGACAAGGCGCGCGAGGACACAATCCTCAGCCCGCGCTTCTACACCACCGATTTCGAGGCGATGGATCGCCTCGACGTCAGCCTGGTGCGATCCGAATGGAACGCGGTCATCAGGGAACTACGCGCTGATCACAACAAGGCGCATTTCGTCAAGACCGACGAATTCAAGAACGATCTGGAATCTCTGCCGCCCGAGTTGCGCAAGGAGTTCAAGGATTTCCTGGTCAGCTCGCTCACCGCCGAATTCTCCGGCTGCGTGCTCTATGCGGAGATCAAGAAGCGGATCAAGAACAAGGATATCCAGGAGCTGTTCAGCTTCATGAGCCGCGACGAGGCCCGCCATGCCGGCTTCATCAACGACATCCTGAAGGATCACGGCATCGGCGTCGATCTGAGCTTTCTGACGAAAGTAAAGAAGTACACTTACTTCCGGCCGAAGTTTATTTTCTACGCGACCTATCTGTCCGAGAAGATCGGCTACGCCCGCTACATCACCATCTACCGGCAGATGGAACGGCATCCCGAGCGCCAGTTCCATCCGATCTTCCGCTGGTTCGAACTGTGGTGCAATGACGAGTTCCGCCACGGCGAGGCGTTTGCGCTGTTGATGCGTGCCGACCCCTCGCTGTTGCGCGGGGTCAACAAGCTCTGGATACGGTTCTTCCTGCTAGCGGTATTCGCCACCATGTATGTGCGCGACCACATGCGGCCGGCGTTCCACGAGGCGCTGGGGATGCACCCGACCGACTACGACATGCGGGTATTCCGCATCACTTCGGAAATTTCCAAGCAGGTATTTCCGGTCACGCTGAATCTCGACGATCCGCGCTTCCTCGCCGGCCTCGAGCGGCTGCGCTCGATATCCGAAGCGATCGCCGACGCGCGCGAGAAGGGCGGCCTCATGTCGAAAGTAAAGCGCGCTGGTCTGGCGGGCAAGGCCGCGCTGACATTCGCGCGGCTGTTCCTGCTGCCGGTGAAGCCGAATGCGCTGCCGCGCGAAATCTGCATGCAACCGGCATGGTAAGGAGAGGGCGTTGATAGCGTCATACACGGTCCCACCCATCTACGCGGCGTTTGTATGGTGGTTCAGCACCGGGGCCGTGCTTTTGCTGGTGGGACGTGCGGGACGCTTTGAGGTGTCACGGGCGTTGCTGGCAGGAGGGCTGCTCGCCGGATCGCTTGGCGGCCTGGCACTTACAGCCGGCGATACCAGCATTGGTGGCGCCTATACCGCCTTCACCTGCACCATCCTGCTATGGGGCGCGCAGGAGATCGCCTTTCTCGCAGGCTGGCTGACGGGACCGCGACCGCGGCCGTGCCCGGTTGGCGTGACCGGCTGGAAGCGCCTGAGCTACGCCTTGCAGGCCATCCTCTATCATGAGTTTGCGCTGCTGGCCTGTGGCGCCGCGGTCGCCGCGATGACCTGGAACGGGACCAACCAGGTCGGGCTCTGGACCTACGCGGCGCTCTGGGTGCTGCGGCAGAGCGCCAAGATCAACCTCTTTCTCGGCGTTCCCGTCACCAACGACGAACTCATGCCGGATGCCGTGCGATTCCTGAAAAGCTTCTTCGCCCGCAAGCCGGTCAGCGCATTCTTTCCGGCTTCGGTTACGCTTGCAACCGCCGTCCTCGTCATCCTGATCCAGCGCATCGTCGAAGTGGCGGCAACGCCGTTCGATATCGTTGGACTGACGCTGGTTTCCACCCTGTTTGCGCTCGGCGTTGTCGAGCATTGGTTCATGCTGCTGCCGCTGCCAGCGATCACGCTGTGGGGCTGGGGCATACGCTCAGGTTTGCCGCCGGAGGACACCATCATGGAACAGGAACGCGACACCAAGGTCACCAATGCTCCGCCCAATCTCGTCGTGCTTGCGAACGTGCGCCCCGAAGCGGCGCCTTCGAGACCCGCGCAAGCGGCCTGCGCAAGGCAGCGGCTTGAAGACCAGTTTCGTCAGAGTTTCCGTGAGCAACACGCAAGGGATGGCCTGACGACGGCTCTCAACATCGGTAACGAGCCGGCGGCAACGATCAATGGGAGGACGTCATGAACTACGAAGCTTATTTTCGCCGGCAGCTTGAAGGTCTCCATCGCGAAGGACGCTATCGCGTATTCGCCGATCTGGAGCGCAAGGCCGGCGCATTCCCCCGCGCCAGGCATCATCACGCTGATGGCGCCGGTGAGGTCACCGTATGGTGCTCCAACGACTATCTCGGCATGGGCCAGCATCCGCAGGTGCTGAAGGCGATGCACGAAGCGCTCGACAGTTGCGGCGCCGGTGCCGGCGGCACCCGCAACATCGCCGGCACCAATCACTATCACGTGCTGCTGGAGCAGGAACTCGCAAGTCTGCACGGCAAGGAAGCCGCGCTTCTGTTTACCTCAGGCTACGTCTCCAACATGGCCGCGATCAGCACGCTGGCATCGCGGATGCCGGGCTGCACGATCCTGTCGGACGAACTCAACCACGCCTCGATGATCGAAGGTATCAGGCACAGCCGCAGCCCGACGCGCATCTTCGCCCATAACGATCCGCGCGACCTCGAACGAAAGCTGGGCGATCTCGACCCGCACGCGCCGAAGCTGGTGGCATTTGAGTCCGTCTACTCGATGGATGGCGACATCGCACCGATTGCCGAGCTTTGTGACGTCGCGGACGCCCACAACGCCATGACCTATCTCGACGAGGTGCATGGCGTTGGTCTCTACGGCCCGAACGGCGGCGGCATTGCCGACCGGGAGGGCGTGAGCCATCGCTTGACCGTGATCGAGGGTACGCTGGCGAAGGCGTTCGGCGTGATCGGCGGCTATGTTGCGGCATCAAGTACGATCTGCGATTTCATCCGCAGCTTTGCGTCGGGCTTCATCTTCACCACCTCGCTGCCACCGGCGGTCGCCGCGGGCGCACTGACCAGCATCCGGCATCTGAAGGTCAGCTCGGCCGAACGTGAACGGCACCAGGATCGCGTGGCGCGGCTGCGCAGACGGCTCAACGAGACCGGCGTCGCGCATCTGGATAACCCCAGCCACATCGTCCCGGTCATGGTCTGCGATCCCGTACTTTGCAAGCAGATCAGCGATGTGCTGATCGACCGCTACGGCATTTACGTGCAGCCGATCAACTATCCGACCGTGCCGCGCGGCACCGAGAGATTGCGGATCACGCCGTCGCCGCATCATAGCGATGCCGATATCGAGCATTTGGTGCAGGCCCTGGCCGAGATCTGGGCCGAGGTCGGATTGGCTAAAGCGGCTTGAGCCGAGGCCGCGCGGCAGTGCTTTCAGCGCTTGCCGCGCGCCGATGGGCGGGTGAGCCGAAGCCTGCCGCGGGTTCGCGGCAGGAACTGCGCGCCGCGTGCGCCAAGGAACTCCAGCATCGCGCGCGCCGGTGGCAGCAGGATCTTGTCCTTGCGGGAAAGGACGAACCATTGCCGTACTACGGGCAGCCCGACCACATCGAGCGTCACCAACCGCCGCTCGTCGAGTTCGGTGGCTACCGTATGCGCGGAAATGAACGCGATGCCGAGACCGGCGATCACCGCCTGCTTGATGGTCTCGTTGCTGCTCATCGCCATGCCGAGCTTGGGCCGCACCTGTGCCGCTTCGAACAATTGCTCCATCAGGCCGCGGGTGCCCGAACCCGGCTCGCGCATCAAGAAGGTCTCGCTGGCGAGGTCGCTGAGCGCAATGCGGGATTTTCGCGCCAGGCGATGTCCCGTTGGCGCGATGATGACGTGGGGGTGATCGCCGATCAGGCGAACGTCCATATCGATGTCCGCCGGCGGGCGGCCCATGATAGCAAAATCGAGGTCGTATCCGCGGAGCGCGGTGCCGATCTCCTGCCGGTTGCCGATCGAAAGCGTGACATCGACATTCGGGTGGAGCCTGGAAAATCCAGAGATCATGAACGGCACGAAGTATTTCGCGGTGCTGACGGCGCCGATCGAGACACGGCCCGCAGTCTTGCCCGCCATCATCTCAAGCGAGGTTTCGCAGTCCGCGATCGCCGCCTCGATGCGTTCGGAAAGCGCCAGCACTTCGCGCCCTGCATCGGTCAGAAGCATTCCGTCGCCGGTGCGCTGAATCAGGGGCAAACCCGCCAACGCCTGCAAATTGCGGATTTGCAGCGTGACGGCCGGCTGGGTCAGATGCAGCCGTTTGGCGGCCGCTGTCACCGATCGATCGCTGTGAACGGCCGCCAGCGCGCGAAGCTGGCGAATGGTCAGTTCTCGCAGAAACCGGCCTGCCATCGGCGTCACCCTTTATAAGGAAAACTTTGCCTGAGCCAAAGATAAGAAAATTTCCTTAATTTGGCAAATTGAGATGTGATGCGGCGCGGATTGCCGACCGGCAAGAAGTTTTGAAATGCCCCAGAGAGGGCGCGGACAGGGGAACGGCCATGGACGAACGCGTGACCTTGCGTTCGCATCTCGATCGCTCGGTGCAGGATACGCCGAACGGTTTCGCGGTCGCCGCCGTGATCGAGGCGCTCGCGATGGCATCGATGGGCCTTGCCGACCTGATCGCCGATGGCCCGCTGGCCGGCATCACCGGGCGGCATAGCGGGATCAATCCCGACGGCGATCTGCAGAAGGATATCGACGTTGCCGCCGACGAGATGATGCGCCACGCGCTGCGCGGAACGCCGGTTGCAGCCATTCTGTCCGAAGAGGCGGAACTGCCTGAAATTCTCGATGCCGCGGCACCGCTCTGCGTCGCGATCGATCCGCTCGATGGATCGGCCAATCTTGAGAACAATATTTCGGTTGGAACGATCTTTTCGATTCGTCCGCGTGGCAACGACATCGTCTCTACCTTCTTCGAACCCGGCACGGCGCAGCGCGCCGCGGGCTTTGTGGTTTACGGTCCACAGACCACGCTGGTCCTGGCGCTCAATGAGCGCGTCGATATCTTCATTCTCGACAGGCGCGCCCGGGAGTTCCTGCTGACCGCGCGGGCTGTGAAGATTGCGCCTGGCACACCGGAGTTCGCGATCAACGCGTCGAACAGGCGGCACTGGCACGGCCCGGTTCGCGCCTATATCGACGAGTGCCTGGCCGGCACCAACGGCAACGGAGGGGCTGATTTCAACATGCGCTGGATCGGCTCGCTGGTGGCTGAATCGCTTCGCATCCTTGTCCGCGGCGGCGTGTTCCTTTATCCCGCCGATGCCCGCCCTGGATATCGCGAGGGACGGTTGCGGCTGTTGTACGAAGCCCATCCGATGGCGCTGGTGATGGAATGGGCAGGCGGATCTGCGACCACCGGACGCCGGCGCATTCTGGAAATGTCGGCGAGAACACCGCACCAGCGCGTGCCCTTGATCATGGGGTCGGTGCGCGGCGTCCGCGATGTTGCGGCGATCCACGAAGGCATCGAGCCGATGTTCGACAATAGCGACGCGCCATTGTTCGCGCGCCGCGGCCTGTTTCGCTGAAGGGATCGAGCAAATGTCCCGCAGCTACCCCATCATATCGATCACGGGCTCGTCGGGAGCCGGCACGACGTCGGTGAAGAAGACGTTCGAAAACATCTTCCGGCGCGAGAAGGTCGCCGCGGCCTATATCGAGGGCGATGCCTTCCATCGTTACAATCGCGCCGACATGCGCACGAAAATGGCTGAAGAGGCCGAACGCGGCAACAAGCACTTCAGCCACTTCAGTCCCGAAACCAACCTGTTCGAGGCGCTTGAGAAATTGTTTCGTGATTACGGTGAGTCCGGCACCGGCACCACGCGCCATTACGTCCACGATGACCAGGAAGCCAAATTGTACGGCGCCGATCCCGGCACATTTACGGAATGGGCCGCGTTGCCGGAAAAATCAGACTTGCTTTTCTATGAGGGGCTGCACGGCGCCGTCGTGACCGACAAGGTCAATATCGCCCAGCATGCCGATCTCAAGATCGGCGTCGTGCCCGTCATTAATCTGGAGTGGATCCAGAAGCTGCACCGCGACCGCAGCGACCGTGGCTATACCGCGGAAGCCGTCACCGACACCATCCTGCGGCGGATGCCGGATTATGTGCACTACATCTGCCCGCAATTCGCCGAGACCGACATCAACTTTCAGCGGGTGCCGACGGTCGATACCTCAAATCCTTTCATCGCGCGCTGGATTCCGACGCCGGACGAATCGATGGTGGTGATCCGGCTCAAGAATCCGCGCGGGATCGACTTCCCCTATCTGCTGTCAATGATCCCGAACAGTTTCATGTCGCGCGCCAACTCGATCGTGATCCACGGATCGAAGCTAGACCTCGCGATGCAGCTCATTCTCACCCCGCTGATCCTGCAACTGATGGAACGCAAGAGGCGCACGGTATGAACGCTCCAGCTCTCGCCTATATTGCCGGCCGCACAGAAGCCTCGCATGCGGAAATGGCCAACGCGATCCGCTTCCTGGCGATCGACGCCGTGGAGAAAGCCAAATCCGGACATCCGGGAATGCCGATGGGCATGGCCGATGTTGCGACCGTGCTGTTCTCACGCTTCCTCAAATTCGATCCCGCCGACCCTGCTTGGCCCGATCGCGATCGTTTTGTCCTTTCGGCAGGCCACGGCTCGATGCTGCTCTACGCTTTGCTGCATCTGACCGGCTACGAGGGCGTCACGACTGACCAAATCAAGGCGTTCCGGCAGTGGGGCTCCCAGACCCCGGGGCATCCCGAATATGGCCATACGCCAGGCGTCGAGACCACCACGGGACCGTTAGGGCAGGGCATTGCCACGGCTGTCGGGATGGCGCTGGCCGAGCGCCTGATGAATGCGCGGTTCGGCGGTGACTACGTCGACCACTACACCTATGTGATCGCGGGCGACGGTTGCCTGATGGAGGGCCTGAGCCACGAGGCGATCTCGCTGGCCGGGCATCTCGGGCTCAACCGCCTGATCGTGCTATTTGACGATAACGAAATCTCCATCGACGGCGCGACGTCGCTGTCCTGTTCGGACGACCAACTGGCACGCTTCAAGGCCTCGGGCTGGTCGGCGAGCCGGATTGACGGCCATGATCCGGAGGCGATCGCGGCCGCGATTGAGCAGGCGCGGCGCAGCAACCGGCCATCCCTGATCGCCTGCCGCACCGTGATCGGTTTCGGCGCCCCGAATCGTCAAGGGAGCGAAAAGGCGCACGGCGCACCGCTCGGCGCTGAAGAAGTGGCAAAGACCCGCGCCGCGCTGGAATGGCCATACGAGCCGTTCCAGGTTCCGGAACACGTTCTCAAGCAATGGCGCAAGGTCGGCGAGAACGGCCATGCCGCCCGCCGAAGCTGGATCGAGCGAACCAGGAAATCCAGCCCGGCCGCGCGCTCGCCGTTCCACGATGCGTTGAACCGAAACCTGCCCTATGGATATGCCGAGGCGATGACCGATATCCGCGATCGCTTCGCGGCAGACAGACCAAACATCGCGACGCGGCAGGCGTCTCAACTCGTGATCGACGCGATTGCCGAAGCCGTGCCGAATTTGCTGGGTGGCTCGGCCGACCTGACCCATTCCAACCTGACGCGCGCCAAAAGTCACCGGCCGGTGAATGCGACCGCGTTTGACGGCAGTTATGTTCACTATGGCGTTCGGGAGCACGCCATGGCGTCCGCTATGAACGGAATAGCGCTGCACGGCGGCCTGATCCCATATGGCGGCACGTTTCTCACCTTCGCGGACTACAGCCGTCCCGCGATCAGGTTGGCGGCGCTGATGGGCATCCGCGTCATCCACGTGATGACGCATGACTCCATCGGATTGGGCGAAGACGGCCCAACGCACCAGCCTGTCGAGCATCTGGCGTCGTTACGGGCAATTCCCAATTTGCTGATATTCCGGCCCGGCGACGCCGTCGAGACCGCCGAGGCCTGGGATTGCGCGTTGCGGGCACAAACCAGCCCGTCAGTACTATGCTTGTCGCGACAGGGGATGCCGACGTTTCGTGAGCTTGGCGGCGTCATCAATCTGGTAGCGTTAGGCGCCTATGTGATCATCGAGCCGGAAGGCGGTCGCGACGTCACCCTGATTGCCACGGGCTCAGAAGTCTCGATCGCGCTGACAGCAGCCGGGCTGCTCGCGAGCGACAATGTGCGCGCGGCGGTCGTTTCGGCACCTTGCTTCGACCTGTTTCGCCAGCAATCGCGTGAATACCGCGCCGAGGTGCTCGGAAGCGTTCCCCGAATTGGCATTGAAGCGGCGGTCGAAGGCGACTGGGCGCGCTGGCTCGGCGACAGCGGCGAATTCGTCGGGATGACAGGCTTTGGCGCCTCCGCGCCGGCTGAAGTGTTGTACCGGGAATTCGGGATCACCGCGGAGGCGGTCGCATCGGCAGCGAAACGTCGCCTGGCGCGATCGAAGGTCGCAACGCTCCATCCATGACATCCCCGCGGGCTTGAAAGGAACTGCGATGGCACGAATCACGCTGAGGCAATTGCTGGACCACGCCGCCGAACATGGCTATGGCGTGCCGGCCTTCAACATCAACAATATGGAGCAGGGGCTCGCGATCATGGAGGCCGCGGCTGCCGTCGATGCGCCGGTCATCATCCAGGCCTCCCGCGGCGCGCGCTCCTACGCCAACGATATCATGCTGGCGAAGATGATCGATGCGCTGGAAGCGATGTATCCTCAGATACCGCTCTGCATGCACCAGGATCATGGCAACGAAGAGTCGACCTGCGCCACGGCGCTCCAGCACGGCTTTACTTCCGTCATGATGGACGGCTCGCTCAAGGCCGACGCCAAGACCGCGGCGGACTATGACTACAACGTCGATATCACCCGGCGCGTGGTCGAGATGGCGCACTGGATCGGCGCCTCGGTGGAAGGTGAACTCGGCGTATTGGGCTCGCTCGAACACGGCGGCGGCGAACAGGAGGACGGTCATGGTGTCGAAGGCAAGGTCAGCCACGACCAGCTATTGACCGATCCAGACCAGGCAGTCGATTTCGTTCGCGCCACCAAGGTCGATGCGCTGGCGATCGCGATGGGGACGTCGCATGGCGCCTACAAATTTTCGCGCAAGCCTGACGGCGATATTCTTGCGATGAACGTGGTCGAGGAAATTCATCGCCGGCTGCCGAATACGCATCTGGTCATGCATGGCTCCTCGTCGGTGCCGCAGCCGCTGCAGGACGAGTTCAACGCGTTCGGGGGCGAGATGCCGCAGACCTGGGGCGTGCCGGTCGAAGAGATCGCACGTGGTATCCGGCACGGTGTCCGCAAGGTGAATATCGACACCGACTGCCGGCTGGCGATGACCGCGGCGTTCCGGAAGGTCGCGACCCAGACCAGGAACGAATTCGATCCGCGCAAATTCCTGAAACCCGCAATGGACGCCATGCGCGAGCTCTGCCGCGAGCGATTCGAGCAATTCGGTACCGCGGGCAATGCCGCGAAGATCAAAGTGCTTCCGCTGTCGGAAATGGCCAGGCGCTATCGCGCAGGCTCGCTCGATCCGCGTATCGGCGGCATGGCCGTCGCAGCCGAATAGCCAACGCCCATCTTGCCGGAGAGGCCGGTCAGAAACCTTGAGGAGATTGCCATGAATGTCCAATCGATGACCGTGCGCGGCAAGGATCGCTACAAGTCAGGCGTGATGGAATACAAGAAGATGGGCTATTGGGAGCCGGATTACGCGCCCAAGGATACCGACATCATCGCGCTGTTCCGGGTCACGCCGCAGGATGGCGTCGATCCGATCGAGGCGTCGGCCGCGGTCGCCGGCGAATCCTCGACCGCGACCTGGACGGTGGTGTGGACCGATCGCCTGACGGCCGCCGAAAAATACCGCGCCAAATGTTTCCGCGTCGATCCCGTGCCGAACTCGCCCGGGCAATATTTCGCCTATATCGCCTACGACCTCGACCTGTTCGAACCGGGTTCGATCGCCAACCTCACGGCCTCGATCATCGGCAACGTGTTCGGCTTCAAGCCGCTGAAAGCGCTGCGGCTGGAAGACATGCGGCTTCCCATTGCCTATGTGAAGACGTTCCAGGGCCCCGCGACCGGCATCGTGGTGGAGCGCGAACGGCTCGACAAGTTCGGCCGGCCGCTGCTCGGCGCCACGGTGAAACCGAAGCTCGGCCTGTCCGGCCGCAACTACGGCCGCGTGGTCTATGAGGCGTTGAAGGGTGGCCTCGATTTCTGCAAGGACGACGAAAACATCAACTCCCAGCCCTTCATGCACTGGCGCGATCGCTTTCTCTACTGCATGGAGGCGGTCAACCGCGCGCAGGCGGCGACCGGCGAGGTGAAGGGGACGTACCTCAATGTCACGGCCGCGACGATGGAGGACATGTATGAGCGCGCCGATTTCGCCAGGGAGCTCGGTTCGGTCATCATCATGATCGATCTGGTGATCGGATACACTGCGATCCAGTCGATGGCGAAGTGGGCGCGCCGCAACGACATGATCCTGCATCTGCATCGCGCAGGCCATTCGACGTATACGCGGCAGCGGCTGCATGGCGTCTCGTTCCGTGTCATCGCCAAGTGGATGCGGCTCGCCGGCGTCGACCACATCCACGCCGGGACCGTCGTCGGCAAGCTCGAAGGCGATCCGGCGACGACCCGCGGCTATTACGATATCTGCCGTCAGGACTTCAATCCGATGAAGCTCGAGCATGGCGTGTTCTTCGACCAGCCGTGGGCGAGCCTCAACCAGATGATGCCGGTGGCGTCGGGCGGCATTCACGCCGGTCAGATGCATCAACTGCTCGACCATCTCGGCGAGGACGTCGTGTTGCAATTCGGCGGCGGGACCATCGGTCATCCCAAGGGTATCCAGGCCGGGGCAACCGCAAACCGCGTCGCGCTCGAGGCGATGATCCTCGCGCGTAACGAGGGTCGTGACTACGTCCATGAGGGTCCGGAAATTCTCGCCAAGGCCGCCCAGACCTGCACGCCGCTGCGCGATGCGCTGGAGGTCTGGAAGGACATCACCTTCAACTACGAGTCCACGGACTCGCCCGATTTCGTTCCGACCGCCACGCCGGCGATGTGAGGAGAAGCAATATGCGAGTGACCCAGGGATGTTTTTCGTTTCTGCCCGATCTCACCGACGAGCAGATCGCTGCGCAGGTGCAGTACTGCCTCGGCAATGGTTGGGCCGTGAACATCGAGTTCACCGACGATCCTCACCCGCGAAACACCTATTGGGAGATGTGGGGACTGCCGATGTTTGATCTCCGCGATGCGGCGGGCGTGCTGATGGAGCTGAACGAGTGCCGCAAGGTGTACGGCGACCGCTACATCAGGATGTCCGCGTTCGATTCTAGCCATGGCTGGGAGTCCGTCCGGCTGTCCTTCATCGTCAACCGGCCGAAGGACGAGCCGGGCTTCCGGCTCGAGCGGCATGAGGCTGGCGGCCGCAACATCCGCTACACCACGAAATCATACGCTGCCGATCGTCCCGAAGGCGGACGCTACGGTGGCAAATGAGCTCGGTAGCGGTATCGCCCGCGGCGGCTGAGACGCTGCCATCGGAACAGGTGGACCTGCGCCGCGAATTCAACGAGGTCGGCATCGGCGACGTGCTCGATCAGCTCGATCGTGAGTTGATCGGGCTCAAGCCGGTCAAGACCCGCATCCGTGAAATTGCCTCGCTGCTGCTGATCGAGCGCATTCGTAAGCGGATGAACCTCACCTCCGATGTTCCAACGTTGCATATGTCGTTCACCGGCAATCCCGGGACTGGAAAGACCACTGTCGCGTTGCGAATGGCCAACATCCTCCACAAGCTCGGCTTCGTGCGCCGCGGCCATGTCGTATCGGTGACCCGCGACGAATTGGTCGGACAGTATATCGGTCACACCGCGCCGAAGACGAAAGAGATCCTGAAGAAGGCGATGGGCGGCGTGCTTTTCATCGATGAAGCCTATTACCTGTATCGGCCGGATAATGAGCGCGACTACGGCCAGGAGGCCATCGAGATTCTGCTGCAAGTGATGGAATCGCAGCGCGAGGACCTTGTGGTGATTCTCGCCGGCTACGGCGACCGCATGGACAAGTTCTTCAGCAGTAATCCGGGATTCCGTTCGCGCATCGCCCACCACATCGATTTCCCCGATTATGCCGATGACGAGCTGCTCGCGATCGCTGAGCTCATGTTGCGGGACATGAACTACAGGTTCAGCGCGGAAGCGCGGCAGGCCTTCATCCGCTACATCGAACTGCGAAAGACCCAGCCGCTGTTCTCCAATGCCCGCTCGATCCGCAACGCGCTCGACCGCATGCGGCTGCGCCAGGCCAACCGCCTCGTCGCCGATCTCGATCGTGTGCTGACCGCGGACAACATCATGTCGCTGGAGGCGTCGGACGTGCTCGCCAGCAGGGTGTTCTTGACCGGTTCCGGCGGGTAGGACTTGGTAGTCATTGGTGACAAGATTGCGCCGTCTTGCTTGGGATGGGCAAGCCGCTAGAGATTGCCGTTCGATAAGGAGGTCGACGCAAGATTTCCCGGATGTCAGGACGACCTATCTTCCATGAGCGCAGCGACCTGGCGCTGGGTCACCAACCACCGGTGCGAGAGGGCGCCAGCGAGCCGTGTGATCTTTTCCCGGTGGCGCGACAACGTTCCTATGATTTCTCGAAGCCGATCCTCGATGTTAGCCTCTTGCCGTCAGGCCGCCCCCACCGCCGATGCAATGCGGCTGACCTTTAGCCCGAGACCTCAGGCAATGACAGCAACGCTCGGCTTCATGGATCGCAGCTCCTCGTCGCTCGTCCGCCGCCGTCAACTTCTGCTCCTCCTGTTTAGGCCTTGCTGCATCGATCGATGGTCGCAGACCAACCACGCGGGAAAGACGCCCATCAGAACGATGCCCAACTGGCGGCAATGGATTTGCGGGCATATTGCGGACAGAGGTGGTATTTGGAGAGGTGCTCTGGGAAGGAAAAATTGGTGTAAGTCATTGATTATACATGGTGAGCGCGGAGGGACTCGAACATCGACCCCATGATTAAAAGTCACGCGCTCACGGTGAATGACCGCTCCTGGCGCAAAGCGGACATGCGGTATGCTGCGGACATGCGGTATGCTGGTGATGTTCGCTTAACGATGCGTCGCTTCCGGCCGGTATAGCGTATCGATGGTGACGACGCCGATCGCGCGCGACACGCAGGGGCAGATCTTGCGGTTGTCGTGCTTCTGCTGATCGCTGAAGAACACGTCGCGATGATCGATCTCGCCGTCGACGGCAACGACGTCGATGGCGCAAACGCCGCATTCGCCGCGCTGGCAATCCGATATCACCTCGAAACCGGCGCCGTTCAGCGCGTCGAGCATCGAGCTGTTCTGCGGCACCACCAGTTCGGTGCCGGTATCCTTCAGCCGCACGCGGAATTCCGCGGTCGGCTTCAGGCCGCTGGAGCCAAAGGTTTCGTAGCGCAGATCGGCGGGCGCGCGGCCTATGTCGTTCCAGGCGCGCCGCGCCGCCTCCAGCATCCGCATCGGTCCGCACATGATGGCGATGGCATCGGCAGGCAAAGCGTGGAAGGTGGCCTCGAGGTCGAGCCGGGCGCCTTCATCGGAGGCGTGCACGATCAGCCGGTCGCCGAGCAGTGCGGAGAGTTCGTCGAGGAAGGCGGCATTGCCGCGTGATTTGACGGCGTAGTGCAAAACGGCGTCGATACTCCGGCGGTGCAGGGCGGCGGCGATGCCTGTGATCGGGGTGATGCCGATGCCGCCGGCGATCAGGCAATAGGTTTTCCGCGTCCAGTCGATTTCGAGCAGGGATGCTGGATTTGAAATCTCGATCCGCGCGCCGGCCCGCAAATTCCACATGCCGCGCGAGCCGCCGCGGCTCTCCGGCGCCAGCCGCACCGCGATCCGGTAGGTGCCGGCATCGCTATTCTCCACCAGCGAATAGGAGCGCCGCGCCGGCTGTCCGTCGATCAGTACGGTGACGCCGATGTGGCTGCCGGCCGGGTGGGGCGGCACGCGGCCGTTGTCAGGACGCAACCTGAATTCGCGGATCTTGGGCGTCACGTCGCTGATGGATTCGACGGTGCACCAGCTCCATTGCTCGGTAAAACGCATGGGCGCTGTCCTATTCGGCTGACGATTTGAGCAAGGCGAGCGCCGGCATCAGTTCGAGATGCGTGCGGTTCCGGATCGCGAGCCGCAAATTGCGCGCGGCGAGGCGCGAATGCTCGCGCATCACGGCCTCGGCCCGCGCGCCCTCGCGGTTCTCGATCGCGTCGACCACGATGCGATGATGATCCTGCCCGAGCAGCAGGATCTGGTGCGCTTCGGGCAACGCCGACTGCGCCATCACGAACGCGCTGGGGGAGGCGAACGGCAGCGCGGAGACGCGATCGATCTCCCGGATCAGCGGCGCGCTGGCGGAAAGTTCGTTGAGCAGCGCGTGGAAGCGCGCGTTCATCGTCACATAGGCGGAAAAGGCTTCGACCGAAATCGGATCCTGCCGCACCAGTTGGTCGAGATCGCCGAGACATTCCTTCAATGGCTCGAGGCTGCGCGCGCTGACGCCGCGCTCAGCGGCAAAGCGGGCGGCGAGTCCTTCCAGCGTGCCGCGCAGTTCGATCGAGTCCAGGATGTCGCGCTCGGTGAACGCCTTCACCATGAAGCCGCCGGAGGGGATCGCCTGCAGCAGGCCTTCGTCTTCGAGCCGCACCAGCGCCAGCCGCACCGGCGTGCGCGACACGCCGGTGGCCTCGACGGCCTGCAATTCGCTGATGCGCTCGCCCGGCCGCAACCGGCCGGACAGGATCATGTCGCGCAGTGCAAGTTGCGCGCGCACCGTCTGCGACATCGATCGCTCGGGATCGCTCATCGCTTTACTCCGCCGCCTGCGCGGCCAGTGGCACGTTCTCGCGCGCGACCATGCGGTCGATCACGCGCCGCGCCCACATCGCGCCGGCGTCGATGTTGAGATTGTAGAAGGTGCGGTCCGGATTCTCGTCCATGGCGCGCTGCTGCGCCTCGAGGATGATCTCGTCCTCGTGGAAGATGCTGGCGACGCCGTCGCGGATTTCGCTGGTCAGCTTCTGCTCGGTGATACGGTGGTTGCGCACGAAGGCCCAGAAATAGTGGCAGGTGGTGTCGGTCTCC
>Ga0268266_10000540_pt1 | contig 52729 bp, 44 predicted proteins | sample KBSS13metaG_FD_190356 | JGI IMG/M metagenome (GOLD analysis project Ga0268266, IMG submission 190356) | Switchgrass rhizosphere microbial communities from Kellogg Biological Station, Michigan, USA - KBS S1-3 metaG (SPAdes) (version 2) | ecosystem: Host-associated > Plants > Roots > Rhizosphere...
GCGCCCTGGGCGTCGCGTACGCTGCCGTTGACGGCTGCAGAGGAGATCTGCGCGTGAGCCATGGGGAGGCTAAAGACAAGAAAGAGCAGACTAAATCCTAGAAATGTGCTGCGCAGAGCACACGAAGTTCTCTGAAGGATGCGATGCATGTGTACCTTCCCCCGCCGGTTGAAAATTGGCAACCAGACTAGGTAAGGCGATCAGCACTGTCAATAGATTTATTTCGCTAGCGACAGGTGTGTTTTATCAGTAAATGGGGAGGAATGGCGCGAGGCGCGGGTTCTCAAGACCTGCGTAGAGATGAGTGGGAGCGCCATAATCGGAGGCGATGAGACCTTGGATGCGGCAAAGGGACTGCGCGTGGGTAGCCAGAGATTGCTATGACGTCAGTTTTTTCCGCCGGACGGATGGAAGTCGAAGTATGCGAGGTTCATCTGGCCGCCGCTAACAATGTGAATGGTGAGAAGAGATTTGCCGGCGGGCAAAACGACGGCGGTGAGATTGGGGAGACGGTTCCAGTGGTGCCACTGGCGCCAGGCGACCGGGTCGGCGGAGTTGTAGGTGGTGGGGATCTTCAGCTCGCCTGAGGCAGGCTTGCCGTTGACGTCGATGGAGATAGAGCCTCCGCGGTTGGAGGTGTAGAGCAGGTCGGCGGTGTAGGTTCCTGCTCTGTTGACGTCGACGATGATGTTGAACCATTCGCCGGGCTCGGTCCAGCCGACGTAGAGCTGATTGGCTGGAGGGAGAACGAGGGTCCAGGGGTTGTCGTCGATGCGGTCGGGTGAATTGTTGAACTTGGCGTAGGAGATGTCGAGGCCCTCGTGCATGCGGAACTCGTGGAGGTAGGAGCCGTCGGCCGGGTTGAGCTCGCCGGAGCCGTGGTTGGCGGCGTCGGAGTCGTGATAGGCGATGCCTTCGCCGCCTTTGTCGTAGAAGGCGCAGGTGACTCGTCCGGGGATAGCCTGTGGGGCGGCCTTGTGCTGCGCGTCGGTGTAGGGAGTGCCTTTGTAGGCTGGGGGAAGGTTGGATTGCGCGAGTACGGTGGAGGCAAAGGTCAGGACTACGGCGATGATTTTGGGCACGTGTGTGGTCTCGGAGAGATGGTAGTCGAAAGATCGGGGATATGGAGGTGGCGCGAGGATTGGTCTGACCTATATAGTTTTGTGCGGATCGGCAGAAGGCTTCGAGGAGCGCTTGCGATGAGAGTCTGGCATGGGATGCAGGTTGTCGGTGTAGCCGTGGCGATGGTTGTGTTTGCCGCAGGGTATGCAGCGGCAGAGATGGGAGCGGCCCAGAGGTTTCCGGCGAATGGGGCGAAGGGCGTGAATCCGGATACGCACCTTGTGCTTACGTTTTCGTCGGCACCGACGATCGGGAGGTCCGGCCAAGTGCGGATCTTCGACGCTGCGGATCACAAGCTGGTGGACACGCTGGATATGAGCATTCCGGCGGGGCCTGATCCGGCGCATCGGATAGGGACGCCGGATATCGATCCGAATCCGCCGACACCGACGACGACGACGCCAGCAGTGAAGTCGGTTCCTGCGGACCTGCACAGCTATCAGCTGAATACGATTGGCGGGCTTGCGGACTTTCACTTCTATCCGGTGATCGTGCATGGCAATGTGGCGACGATCTATCCGCATAACGGTGTGCTGCGGTATCACCGCAGGTATGTGGTGGAGATCGATCCGGGAGTGCTGATAGCTGCTGGCGGCTCCTTCGCTGGATTCAAGAAGAGTGAGTGGATGTTTGCGACGAAGGATGCGGGGTCGAAGGCGGATGCGACGCGGGTCGTGGTGGCGGCCGATGGCACGGGCGACTTCAACACGGTGCAGGGCGCGGTGGACTTTGTTCCGGCGAATCCGGCGAAGCGGGTAACGATCTTTATCCGGAACGGGACGTATGAGGAGATGGTCTTCTTTCAGAAGAAGTCGAATATTACGTTCAAGGGTGAGAACCGCGAGAAGGTGCAGGTGGGGTATGCGAACAACAGTGCCTTCAATCCGCCGATGCCTGGACCATCGCGGAGATGCGCGTTCTCGGTGTACGACTCGAACGGGATTGTGCTCGAGAATCTTTCAGTGAGCAACTATGCGTACGGGCAGGCGGAGGGGCTGCTCATCTACGGCGACAAGGTTGTGGTGAAGAACGTCAACATCAAGGGCTCGGGCGACGCGCTGAATCTGCGGGGAAGAATCTATCTGGCGGACAGCAGGATTATCGGGGACGGCGACACGATTCTGGGGGTGGGCGCGGCGTTCTTCAAGGACTGCGAGATTCAATCGATGGGGCCGTATATGTGGATTCGCAACACCGACGCGAACCATGGGAACGTGTTTGTGAACTGCACGTTTGTGACTCGACAGCGGCCTGCGGCGCAGCGTTCTGCGGAAGCGGCGATGAAGTCGGCTCCGGCGCGGCCGTCGATGGGTGCGGTGCTGGCGCGGCTGCCGAATAATCATGGGCTGAACTATCCGTATGCGGAGGCGGTGCTGATTCACTGCAAGCTGAGCGGAGTTCCGGCGGAGGGATGGGGGCCGATCGAGGGCGACAACGCCCATCTGCATCTGTGGGAGTACGGGAGCACGGACATGGATGGAAAGCCGCTTGATGTGAGCAAGCGGCATCCTGCTTCGCGACAACTGACGATGGAAAAAGATGCGGAGGCGATCGCGAACTACTCGAAGCCTGCGTTTGTGCTGGGCGGATGGGATCCGGAGACGGGGAATTAGGCAGCCGTCGGAGCTGTTCCTTCTATCGAGCCTCTGAACCGCAGGTCCTTCGACTGCGCGGCCTCGCCGCTTCGCTCAGGATGACACACATTTCCTTGTGATGATCGATGGCACGAGTTCCTTCTGGTCTTGGTGCTAACCGATTGCACCGAGCGCACGCGGAAGACGAATCAGTTCTTCAGGAGTTGAGGAGTTTGGGACTGAGCAGCCGGGCGCAGCGATGTATTTGCTGCCTGCGGCGGCGTGCGCTGACTTCCATTGCTGGCGCATCTGGTCGGTGGTGAGTTTTTTGAAGTCGATCTCGTCGACGCCACCGGCGATGGTCTGCGAGTAGAGCTTGCGGGCTTCGGCGATGGGGATGCCGCTCTCCTTGATGGAGTACTGAAGGACGGGTGCACGAAAGTCGCGAAATTGATCGAGGTATGCGCGGTCAAGATTGTGAAGGTGCATGAAGGTCAGCCTGGTATCGGCGAGGGCATCGAAGACGCGCTTGTCGTAGGGGCGGCTGAAGCGGTTGTAGTCGGCGACGGGGCCGTAGTCGGTGTGCGAGTTGAAGATGCTTACGAGCGCGCCGGAGGAGCCGATCTCTTTGGAGCGACGGATGTGATTGAGGGTGGATTGCGTGATGGCGTCGATTGCGGTGTGCCACTGGTCGGAGTGCTGACGCTGAAAGTCGTGAAGGGCGTTGATGATCTTCAGGGTATCGGCGCGGGAGGTGCCGAGGTGAGCGTATTCGGGTTGTGACTGGAAGAGGATCATGGCCGTCATGTAGGGGCCATAGAGAGTGTCGATGTAGTAGGCGTCGCCGTTGAGCTTATCGCGGATGATGCGCAGCGTCTCGAGCTGTTTCGGGTATGGGGAATCGAGCGGTTTGAGCTCGTACCATTTGCCGGTGGTGGACTTCGGATAGTCGAAGTCGTTCATGACTTTAACGATGTCGGTTTTGTAGGCGCGGTGGAAGTCGAGATGATCCTGGGCCTCGAGCTGGGCGGTGGGGCGCTTGTAGTGGAGATAGAAGGTGAAGGGCGGACGGTCGACCTCCTGGCCGCTGAGGGCGCGATCGACGCGCTCTTTGTGAGTAAGTTTGCTTGCGCCAGCGGAGAAGGCGTGATGCGTGAATGCGAGGCTGGCTGCAGCGGCGGAGCGAAGGAAGACGCGTCGGTTCATGGGGGATCTCCTGGTGAAGGAGCGAACAGTTGGAGGTCATTTTAGCGCGGCCAGCGCGAGAGAAGGTTCTCTGCGAAGTTTCAGTCGATGGGCTCGGCAGTGGCGAGCTCGCGGTTGGCCTCCATGAGAGATTCGGCGGTGAGGGCGTCGGCGCGTCGAAGCTGAGGGAAGAAGATGGCGGCGGAGGTGGTGACGAGCACGGAGCCGATGCCTCCGATGACGACGGCTCGGACTGCTCCCCACCAGGCTGCAGTGAGGCCCGATTCGAACTCGCCAAATTCGTTGGAGGCTCCGACGAAGAGCCAGTTGACGGCGCTGACGCGACCGCGCATCTCGGGAGGCGTGGCGAGCTGCAGCATGCTGGAACGCACGACCACGCTGACCATATCGGAGGCTCCTGTGATGACGAGCGCGATCAAGGAGACCCAGAGGTTTCGAGAGAGACCGAAGGCGATGGTCGCGACTCCGAAAATGCCAACGCAGGTCAGCATGGTGGCTCCGGCTTTGCGTTTGATGGGGCGAGCAACGAGGAGAAGAGAGACAGCCAGCGCGCCAACCGAGGGCATGGCGCGAAGGATGCCGAGGCCGCGAGGACCGGCGTGCAGGATCTCTGTGGCGAAGATGGGAAGCAGAGCCACCGCGCCGCCGAGCATGACGGCGAAGAGGTCGAGCGAGATGGAGCCGAGCAGAAGCTTGGTCTTCCAGACATACTCCAAACCGGCGAGGACTGTCTTTACATCGAATCCGGCTGCCTTTTTCTCTACTGGTTCAGGGCGAATCATGGCGATCAGGACAAGAAAGCCGGTCAGCATGAACAGGGTAAGGGAGTAAACGGCAGGGGCTCCGCGCCAATGCTCGAGAATGCCTGTCAAGGGGAGCGTGAAAAGAAGGCCACCGACTGCGGGGCCTGACATGTTGGCGATCTGGTAGATGGTCGCGCCCCAGGTGACGGCGTTTACGAAGTGAGCTTTGGGAACAAGGCTGGGAAGCAGGGCGCTCGAGGCCGGACCACTGAAGGCTCTTCCCATTCCGATAAAGATGAGGACGGCGTAGATGGGCCAGACGCGACCACCCTCGAGAGCCCATGAGCTGAACGAGAGCCAGAGGAGGACGGCGGTGCATACGGCCTGAAGACCATAACAGAGCAGGATGATTGCCTTACGGTCGTAGCGATCGGCGGCGTGTCCAGCGGCGAGCATGAAGATAAGGCCGGGGAGAAAGAGGGCGAGACCGGTGAGGCCAAGCTTGAGCGCTGAGTGCGTGATCTGGTAGACCTGCCAAGCGACGGCGACTGACTGAGCCTCTGCTCCGAGGATCGCCATATACCTTGCGCATTGATAAAGGCGGAAGTTTCGCGAGCGAAAGGCATCTCCCGCTCGCGTGGTCCTTCGACTGTCTGGGTCGGCCATATCTCTATGCTGTCATACTTTACGGCCGATGAGAGTGGAGCTGTCCCTGCTGAAGAGGGATTGCCGGAGCGCGGCGCTGGTTACCACGGTTTCCCTGGGATCGGAACCAAAGACTTCGAGATAGAGGGTTTGTTGCGCAGGGTTTGGGGCGTCGTAGATAGGAGGTTGATTTTCACGGAGCCCAACTAATGTTAACGAATACAAAAATCCAGACGATGAAACGCATCTTTTCGGGTGGCCTGGTTTTTGCCGTGTTGTTCGTAGCGGCTCGGCCCCTCTCCTCGGAAGTAAAACCGAAGACGGTTCCATTCCCTGTCGCTGCGCCTTTGGCGATTCCCGGTGCGACGCTGAATCCGGGTGACTATACGATCGAGGTCGTCAATCAGCTCTCGGACCGGATCGTGCTCAGGGTTCGCGACAAGAGCGGGTCTGCCCTCACGACGTTTTTGGGAGTAAGGGAGCGGCAGAGCGGGTCAAGAGCGAGTGGGCCGGTCGCGTGGTCCAACGCCGTAGACGGAAAGAAGTATTTGCGAGGTTGGAATTTTCAAGGTGCTCCTTCGTCGGTGGAGTTTGTTTACCCCAAAGATGACGCGGTGAAGATTGCTACGGCGAATCCTTCGAAGGTGCCTGCCGTGGATCCAGGGTCAGAGGGTAAACCGACGGACAGTACCCTCTCGCAGAGCGATATGGAGCTGCTTAATCTGTGGCTGCTGCATCTGGATCAGGTCTCGGGCGGCCAGGGCAGCATCAAGGCGGAGAAGTTTGAGTCGGGTTCGTCTCCACAGCCGAAGCCGGTTGTCGCCAGCCTTCCTCATACGGCGAGTTTGATGCCTGTGGTCTGGCTGGTAGGACTCGGTGCGTTGCTCGCTGCAGCGTTTCTGCGGATCTTTCGGGTGAGGAGCGGGAATGCAGCGCCTTACACGCGTTGAGTGGTTGCTGTGGGCCGTCGGTCTGTCTTGCTTTGGATACTGTGTTCTGGTCGCGGCGTGGGGGGCATCTGCTCGCCATGCTGCGGCCAAGGTTGATTCTCAGGGTTCCAGTGGATCTCAGCCGGCCCGCGCGGATGAGGTTCAGAGTCGGCCCAAAGATCTGATTGGAAGGATCGATATTCCTGCGCTGGGACTTACGGCTCCCATTGAAGCGGATTACGATCCTGCCAGCCTGCGCAAGGGTGTGGGACACATCCGCGGGACGGCGATGCCCGGTGGTCTGGGAACGGTTGGGCTGGCGGGGCATCGGGACACCTTTTTCCGGTCTCTGCGGGCGGTAAAACCGGCCATGGAGGTGCATTTAACGGATGCAAAGGGGACTTATCGGTACACTATAGATGCGACTGAGATTGTCACGCCCGACAGGGTCGATGTCCTGAACGCATCGGCACAGCCGGGGTTGACACTGGTCACTTGCTATCCATTTGACTATGTCGGCGCAGCACCAAAAAGATTTATTGTTCATGCACGATTGATTTCTGTTGTACCGGAACACATTCTGTCTTGGTAAAAGAGGGCCACTGTGCGATTTCAGACCGTGAAGCGGATCCCGGGTCAGGATCCGGAGATGGTTTTGGGAGTTTTAGAAGACTGTATTCGCGCGGTTTCGAGCAATGATCTCGTTCGTGACGGCAGGCGAATTACATTTTTCGGGTTAGGTCCATCCCCGCGCGCGATTAACCGCCGCGATACGACCGTAATTGACGTGAAGGCTGAGAACGGTGGAACGACGATCGATGCAGACGTGCGTTTTCAGGCGTCCGCCTTTCTAGGCGAGGCCCGGCAGGACGTTGTGGTGCAGGAGAAGCTCGATCGCATCTTCCGTTCAATGCTGACTCGGCTCGGCCTGGATGAGGTGGTCGATTCCGCGAATGGGCATAAGCCGCACGCGATTGTGGAGCCTGTTCCCCCGATAGAGGAATTCCATCCGGCTTCAGAGGATACTCGGAAGCTGGAGCCTGAAGAGAGTCTTAACGAAGCAGGCGTAGTGAGAGCGGAAGCGCAGGCCGAAGCTTTGCCAGAGATTGTGCCTCTGGTCGAACCGGAGCTGGCAGCGGTGAAGACTGCGAAGGATGTGCAGTCGCAGATCTCTGCAAGAGCCGAGGCGGCGACGGTTGCTGTGATTGAGAGGGTTCAGGAGCCCGCCGTTGCTAAGAGTGCTGAGCCCGAGGCTCCTCAGGTTGTAGAGACAAAAGAAGACGTGCCGGTTGTCGAACCGACTGAGTTGCCGATTGCAGCTAAGTCGTCCTTACAGCCGGTAGCTTTGCTCGCGCCGAAGATTATGCCGCAAGACGGTGCATCGTCTGAGGAGAAGAAGACGGGTGAGCCTGAAGCCGCGACGCGCAGCCTCGCGGTTCGCAAGGTCGAACCCAGGCCCAGGATTAAGTTCGAGTCTCTGCTGGCCGAACCGGAGTTGATCGTCTCCTCGAGTGAGGTGCCGCAAGTGGTGCCGCAGGCGGCGACAGAGAAGCCTTCGATTTCGCATCGTTTCTCGAGCTTCGAAGGGGAAGAAGGAAAGAGCTCCGGCTGGCTGAAGGGGACCGCCTGGGTTGCGGCGCTTGTTGTCCTGGTGCTTGCGCCTGCGGCATGGCTTTATCTTCCGAGGCACATGCAGGAAGAGGTCTCGCAGCCACAGCCGGCTCCAGCTGCAGTTTCTCAGGCTGCTGCTCCTATACAGCAGCCTGCGGTTGCGGCTCCCGCGCCGGAGCAACCAGGAGCGAATGAAGATCCCGCCGTCGTGGTCTCGCAGTGGGAGACGGCGATGCAATCGCGGGATGCTGCGGCTCAGGCAGCTTTCTATGCCAACCCAGTCGAACGGTACTTCCTTCGCCATAACGTGAGCAAAGAGGATGTGCTGGCGGACAGGCAGTCGGCGATCGAGAAACGAAAAGGCATCTGGACCGTAAAGATGGAGCGGGTGAAGATCACGCATCCGAAGGACGCCACAGCGAGAGTCAGCCTGATCAAGCACTACATGGTGCAGGAAGAGGGAAGCCCTGTCTCGGAGTGGTTCGTGCCTTCAGTGGTCCTCCTTGTTCGTGAGGACGGCAGGTGGCAGATCACGTCGGAGCGCGATCTGGGCTGGGCTGCCTCGATGGACGAACTGGAGGAGTAAGAGCCTAGGCCTTGTGCGATTTGAGCAGGGCCAGAACCTCTTCGGCGTGTCCTTCCGGCTTGACCTCTTCGAAGGTGTGGATAAGGCGCTGGCCTTTGCCGGTGTCGGGACCGATGAGGTAGGTGGTTCGCTTCACGCCCTTCACCAGCTTGCCGTACATATTCTTGGGCTTGATGAGGTCGTAACGGTTGATCAGGACCATGTCGGGGTCGGCGAGAAGATCATAGGGGAGATCGTACTTGTCCTTGAACTTCTTCTGGTCCTTAACTGTGTCGCGTGAGATGCCGAGAACGACGATACCTTCTTTCTGGAACTTCTTGAAGGCGTCGCGAAAGCCGCAGGATTCGATGGTGCAGCCGGGCGTGTCGGCGCGCGGATAGAAGAAGAGAACCACGGGAGAGTTCTTGAAGTCGGAGAGGGAGACGTCTTTGCCGTCCTGATTCTGGAGCGTGAAGTCTTCTACTTTGTCGCCGGGTTTCATATTTTCCTTCTCTACTTTCCTGATTTTGCTGGAGCCACGAAGATCGCTGGCCGTGGAACCATTTTAATCTCGAAGATGGCGGGCCACTGCTTTCCGGTCACAAACAGCCGGTCGTGTTGCGCGTCGTAGGCGATTCCATTCAAGACGGATTCAGCATCGACCTTCTGGTCGTCAGGGAGAATTCCTGCGAGGTCGATCCAGCCGATGACGTGTCCGTCTCGAGGTGAGATGCGGGCGATCTGGTCTGAGTGCCAGACGTTGGCGTAGATCTCGCCTTTGATGTACTCCAGTTCGTTGAGTTGAAAGATCGGCTTCGATCCGTCGCGGACGACGATATGTCTGGTTTCCTTGAAGGTTTCGGGGTCGCGGAAGCGCAGGGTGGCGGTGCCGTCGCTGGTGATGATCTCTTTGTCGGTGCGGGTCATTCCCCAGCCTTCGCCGGTATAGCGGAGTTGCCGGACAGGGCGGAGGCTGAAGCGGTCGTAGACGAAGCAGAGGTGCGATTGCCAGGTCCACTCGTAGAGATAGGGGCCCCAATCGATGATTCCTTCGCCGAAGTATTCTGCGGGGAGATCGAGAGACTGGAGCGGCTGACCTGTCTTCGGTGTGGTGACGATGACCTTGGAGTGGCCGTTTCGGCCTGTGCCTTCGTAGAACATCCCGTCGCGGTAGAAGAAGCCTTCGGTGTAGTTCTCCGTGGAGTGCGGATATTTGGCGACTACTTTGTAGCCGGCGACAGGAGTCTCCGCGTGCGCGGCGGCCTGAACCAGCAGCAGAATGCACGCGGAGAGAATGGGGAAGAGCTTCATAGAGATCGACTCGGGCTAGAGGCCAAGCGCTAACAGAGTCTTTTCGAGCGAAGCGGAGTCTTCGACGTTCAGTGACGGAATGGAAGAGTCCTTTCCGAGGATCTGACGATTGAGGCCGGTGAGAACCTTGCCCGGACCTACCTCGATGAAGTGAGTGGGCCCCTGTGCGGCGAGCAGCTGAATACACTCCACCCATCGCACAGCGCCTGTGACCTGACGGACGAGGCAGTCGCGAACGTCCGGCCCGCGGGTGATGAGGCGGGCGTCCACGTTGGCTGCTACGGGAAAGGCGGGGTCGTTGAAGACGATGCTCTCGAGATCGGTGGCCAGCAGATCCTGCGCGGGCTGCATGAGCGCGCAGTGGAAGGGAGCGCTCACCTGCAGCATGACTGTTCGCTTGGCTCCAGCCTCTTTGCAGAGCTCGGCCGCTCGCTGCACCGCAGCCGTCGAGCCGGAGATGACGGTCTGGTCGGGCGAGTTGAGATTCGCCGGAGACACGATGGACTGCGCCATCTGGGCGCGGGTCACTTCGGGCTTCGTTGCCGCAGCCGCCGAGGGAGTGCCGGCGTTGGCCGCCGCTGCAGCTTCGGGATTGGGAGCGTCTGGATTCACCGGCGGGGGCGGGGGAACCGTATTTTCATCCGAGGCCTGGGCGCAGAGCTCGGTGATGCGATCTGCACCCAGGCCGAGGATGGCTGCCATGGCGCCTTCTCCCGCGGGCACGGCCTGCTGCATGTAGCGTCCTCGGGCGCGAACGGTGCGTACGGCGTCGGAGAAGCTGAGAGTTCCTGCCGCGACGTGGGCAGAGTACTCGCCGAGGGAGTGCCCCGCTGCCATGGTGGCGGTGACGCCGCGTTCCGAGAGCACTCGCGCGACCGCAACCGAGACGGTAAGGATGGCGGGCTGGGTGTGCTCCGTCAACTTCAGCTGCTCCTCAGGGCCTTCGAAGATCAGCTTTGAGAGCGAGAAGCCGAGTGCGGAGTCTGCCTCCTCGAAGAGAGAGCGGACGGAGGGGAAGTTGTCGTAGAGGTCGCGGCCCATGCCGACGGACTGAGAACCCTGACCAGGGAACAGAAAGACTGGTTTCATCATCGATGACTATCGTAAATGAGCCGAGGCACTATGGCCGTTGTCCCCATGCCGACCACACGATGGGTGAAGGCATCCTGAAGGAGGAGTCATCCATCTCCGCCAGGTCGCGTTCGAACTCCTGTTGGGTGACAAATCCGCCGCGAAGCATATCGTCGCGAAGCTGTTCGAAGTTGGCACGCAGGATCGAGGTGCCAGGAGTAGTCGCGGTCCAGACGGATGCCTTGCCTTCTGACGCAACGTTGTTGAGACCAAGGTCACGCAGCTCGCCGAAGAGTCGGCGGCCGAACTGGTGATCCACTCCGCGCTGTGCCATCACGCGGAGCATCGCCTCGAACGTCTTTGAACGAACCTCGCCGGGAAACGACGCCGGATCGGGCGAGATGGAGATGTCGATCTCCTCGTCGAGGAGCCAGCCGCCGGGCTTCAGCGAAGCGGCCATGCGGCGAAGTACAGCTTCCCGTTCCGGGATGTGGGTGAGGACCAGACGGGCATGCACAAGATCGAACGCGGCCTCTGGCAAGGGATCGGTCACGATGTTGTGGCGCCGCACCTCGGTATTGGGCAGGTTCAGAGATTCAAGGAAGCGGGGATCGATGTCGGTCACCAGCAGTTGACCGGAGGGTGCGATCCGCGATGCGAGCCATGTAGCGATGGAACCGCCACCGCCTCCCACTTCAAGACACCTCCAGCCAGCTCCTACGCCGAGGCCTTCGAGGTGGCGAATTGTCTCCGCATCAAAGGTGGCGGTGAGAGCCTGAAAACGAGAGGGTGCTTCTGTACCGGCATTGTCGAGAGAGTAGATCGACCTGCCGTCGATTCCAGAGCGCTGCATGTGTCCCTCCGTAAACAAGAAGTAGTAGATCGCGTAGAGGGGGCCGTGAGGTCGAGGTTATTGTAAACACTCTCGGTGAGCGGCAAAACCAGTCCTATTTGCCTCGCCGCTCCGGGGGAATTGGAGGCGGCCTGGGCTCAGATGGGATCCTGTTCCTCGAAGAACAGGATACGATTGCGACCCTCCGCCTTGGCGCGATAGAGAGCTTCGTCAGCGCGGCGGATCAGGTCTTCGACAACTTTGGTGTCGGGGCCATACCAGGCTGCTCCGAAGCTGGAGGTCACGGGAACTGACTCATCCTCAAACTGGAACGGCTCATGCGAGATCGCCAGCCGCACCTGATTGAGGCGGCCATGCGGATCATTGACGGCGAGCCCGGGCATGACGAGAAGAAACTCCTCCCCTCCATAACGACCGATGAAGTCGTAGGGCCGGATGTGGTGAAGCATGCGGTTGGCGGCATCGCGCAGGATGCTGTCTCCCGCGAGATGGCCGAGCGTATCGTTTACCTGCTTGAAGTGGTCGATATCGGCAAGGACGACGGCGAGCGGAACTCCGGTCCGTCGAGAGCGGTCCATCTCGCGGATCAGGATGTCGATGATGGCGGAACGGTTCCAGATTCCGGTAAGGGCATCCCTGGTGGCCTGATGGCTAAGAGCTTCGCGCGCGGCCATCAGTTCGGCCTTTTCAGCCTCCAACTCGCGGGTTCGTTGCGCGACCAGTTGTCGCAGGACGCGCTGGCGATAGAGCATTCGGCGCTCCCGCCAGCGCCACAAGACGATGGATGCCGCAAAGGAGACGAGGCAGAGCAGAAGGTACATCGCCCGCGTTCGCCACCAGGGAGGCCGAATGGTAAAACGCAGGGAGATAACAGGCGACTGCATCTCCTGGTCCGGGTCAACGGCCTGGAGCTCAAGGCGGTAGTCTCCGGGAGCGATCGCCGGATAATGAAGGGTGCGCGACGTCGTCTCGCTCCATTCAAATTCCATCCCGCTCAGGCGATAGCGGAAGCGGATAGAGCCTTCCCGATCGAGGTTCAGCGAGGTGAAGTTTACGTTGAGTGGGGCCGCCTGCCAGCGTGCCAGGGTGGTGGACGTAAGAGAGAGCTGCTGGGTTCCCAGCGAGGCCGAGGTAAAGCGGACGTCCAGCGGTTCGGGAGAGAAGAGATGTTCCGGGTGGAGAAGGTGAATAGCTCCGCCGTTGGCGCCGATCCACACGGAGCCGTCTTCGTCATCGAGAAATGCTCCTTCATCAGTATCGTTGGAGATCAGACCGTCGCGCCGCGTAAGCAGCCGCCACTGCACTCCATCGAAGACATTCACTCCGAGGTCCGTTCCTACCCACAGCCAACCGCGTTGGTCGAAGCGAACGATCTGAACATCGTTGGAGGCGAGGTTTGGCGCTGTGATGGAATCCATCTTGTCGATGCGATCGCTCTGCATTCGCAGATGAAGCAGAGAGGGAATTCCACCTCCGATCCAGAGAGTGCCATCCGAGGCCGCAGCGATATTGCGCATCTGGCCCCGGATCGCTTCAGGATCGATCGCGATTCGATTGAAGCGGCCGCCTCCCTTCGGCAGGCGATAGAGATGACTGTCGGCGAGAAACCAGAGGTCATGGTTGGGGGACTCGGCAGCATCGGCGAAGGAGTCCTCGGAGATATTGGGATCGGAGATCCTCTCGATGGCAGGCAGGTCCGGATTGCGGATGACATAGAGACCGTTCCGCGACAGAATCCAGATGCGATGAGATGAGTCTGTGAAGGAACGTGCCAGGCTGGGGAGCCGGGCGCGAAAGGTGATGTGCTCCAGGGCAGGATCGGTACGGTAGACCTCCCCCGTGAGAGCAAAGATCCAGAGAGAACCGTCCGGGGACTGCGCGAAACCGGTGCCATGAAGGATGGGATATCTGTGAAAGAGCGCTGGCGTAGTCAGATTTTGATCTGTGCCGCAAAAGCAGTTGATCTGGAACTGATCTGCGATCCAGAGCCGGTGTCTGCCATCCCGATAGATAGGCCAGACGACGTCATCGTGCAAACCCTGAGCGATCGTCCAGTTTTCAACCTCGCGATAGCCAAGCCATCGCAGGATTCCGTGTCCCCGGGTGGAGAACCACGGAACTCCATGGCGATCGAAGAGAATCCCGCTGACGTCCTTCACGTCGACGCCATTTGCCAGGCCGAAGATCTTCCAGGAAGAACCCTCCCATCTTGCGATGCCATGGTCGATCTGCGTCAGTACGGCTCCCTGCGCATCCTGTGCCATGGCGAGAATTCCGGAGCCTTGATAGATCTCCGGACTATCGTGCGAGACGATATCCCGGGCGCGAAAGGCCGACTCTCCGTGCTCGAGAACGCGGAGATGATGGCGGCTCCGCGCCCATAGCGTGCCGCTGCGATCTTCGAAGAAGCTGGTCCACGAGTCGGAGGGAATGCCTTGCGCCTCGGAGAAGACTTCGACGAGTTGAGGACCATCCAGGCCAAGGGGTCTGCGAACCCGGCAGATGGCCATGCCGCAACCCATCCAGAGCTCACGGTCTTTCGAGGTGAAGATGCTGTGAAGTTTGGAGAGGGCCGGGTTTGCCTCGACGTCGGCGGAGCTGAAAAACGGCTCGGTGCTCCATTCGCTGGGATTGTTGCGTTGGCGGCTTTGGGAGAGGAGCATCAGAGAGCCATGAGCCAGGAAAAGAACGTGGGCCGAATCGATCGAACTGATCGGTTCTCCGGCTCCGAACTGCATCGGGGTGTCTCCGGTGGGCACAGCCAGAAAACCAGTTCCGTTGAGGTAGTACAGGTGATCGTTCGTGGCGACCCAGATCCTGCCGGAGACATCCTTATGCAACCCCAGAACCAGCGATTCGCGGATTCCTTCCTTTGGTCCGAAGCGCACGAACTGCGCGCCATCGTAACGAAACAGGCCGTTCTCTGTAGCCAGCCAAAGCAGTCCGGAGTTGTCCTCGATCAGACCGAAGACATCGAGATTGCGAAGGCCCTCATCCTGGCCGTAGTGGAGAAAGCTGAACTGTTGAGCAAGTAGTTTTGAATCTGCCGCAGTAAATGCGAAGACTGCCTCAAGTACAAGGAGGAGCAGCCGCATAACTAAGTTTCCGCCGGGCGACAGGGACATTGGGAGCCGAAAAGTGGGTTTGCGTTCAGGCCGGCTGCTCAACGGAGGTCACCTGCGCAACACCTCGGGTTCGGTCCGGAACCGCAGAGACGGTGTTCGGCCGAGCGCAAATCTCAAAATCTGGGGGCCCTGGTGTCACCTTACTGTATCAAGATGAAGGGCTTGCCGGGAATGGCCAGAGAAACGAATCGAACTTTGGTTTGACCGAGGGACGGAGGTTCCCCGGTCGGGACGAGGGGGTTGCGGACGGTAGGGAACTAGACTCCCAGGCCGAAATCCACGTCCTGCTCATCTCCTGAATGGGAGTAAAAATCGTAGGGAGTGCGTCGGTTGAACTTGTATCGCTGACGAAGTTCCCGGCCGATGAACAAGCCGAGCGCGACTGCTCCCAACCCGGCTGAGATCCAGCCGATGGTCTTGATGAGGGTAGACTCCTCGTCGTTCTCCGGAAAGGGAAGTTGGTTCAAGGCAGATATCACAGAGTCCTCAGTACTGGCCGACTTCATGCAAGGATGATAGCGCAGGTTGAATGCCGCTGGCAGGCAGTCCGGCATGGTTTCTTGGTTCAGTCGACGTCAACCTTCTGGAAGCCAAGACTGTACAGCAGTGTAGTTACCGTTGCCCTTGCATTCTTTCGTGCAGCGTCCAGAATTCCGTCCGCGAGCGCGGTCTGCTGGAGTTGCTTCTCCGCTTTGGCGCGCGTCTCCGATTCCAGATTCTGATCGACAGGAACAAGGATGCCGGTTGAACGGGAGTAGACCCGGCTGTGTTGGTTATCGATCGTTGTGGCGAACAGTTGCGAGGCTGGAAGCGAGACATGGATCTGGCGGGAGCCGTTGTTGTCAGTGATCCGAACGTCCTCTGGCTTCAGCATGGCAAGGTCGATTCCTGCGATCGCCTGGCCATGAACCACCAGCAGAATCCGGTCGCCCGCCAGCAGGTCGGGAAGGACGGTGCTGGACTTGGACCCTTCGACGATCGTGTCCATCGAATAGACGACGGTCTCCAGCCGGTTCAGGCGCTGAATACGATGCACCACTGCCGGGACCGAGGTATCGAACTCCGTGGTGCGACCCATGATGCGATCGGCGATGTGGCCCATGAAGCCGGTCGTGGCATGGCGCAGGAAGAGAGCAAGGACAGCAGCCCCGAGCAGCAAGGCAAGCAGGAAGGTCAAAAGACCTCCCCGCGATCTTCGACTGGTGTTGTATTGATCCGTCATCCTGTTTTGGATGGTATCTCAGGCCCTGGCGATTATCGGATGCCTCAGAGATCCGGGGGTGTGAATCGAAATGTAAAAATCCGGGGAGCAAGCAAGGCGCTCACTCTCCCGGATCAGCGGAGTTCGTTGTCTGGATCAGGTGCTAGGCTGCGAACTTGCGTGCACCGAATGCAGCGAAACCAATCGCTCCGGTGCTGAGCAGCAACAGGGTCGAAGGCTCGGGCGTCACGGCTGTGCTGCGTGATGCAGTGATGATGCCGGCGGAGATCTCGCGTCCGACCGAATCTACGTAGGTGTAGCCAAGTCCGCCGGTCGCGAGGGCAATCGTGACGCTATTATTCCCAAGGCTTCCCAGGTAGCTCAGGTTGATCAGCGATCCCAGAAGGAAGTTCGCCTCTGCGTCGCCATTGGAGTCGGCCAGCGTGAAGGTGTCGCCGCCGATCGTGAACGACAGATTGGTGATGTCGTGTCCCGCGGACCCAACTTCAAAGTAGTTGTGGGTCAGACCGGTGGGTGCGCTGTCGATCGTGAGGGTTCCGACTCCACCGGAGACGTTCCCGATGAGGTTGGTGAGGGTGAGGTCGTACGTTACGGGCGCGGCATGAGCTGCAAGAGGTGCAACAGCCAAACCAAGGACAATTACCAAAGCAGAAAGAATTCTACGCATACAATGAAGGGCCCTTTCGATTCAATACTTCTTGTATGTGTAAGATGATGTTCAACTTAGACAGTAGTCAACGGGAAAAGCGATTCTTTGGATGCGCAGAAAATTGCAGTTTACGCCGCTTTTTAGGACAGAAATCATCAGCAAGGTCTTCCGATCGAAGACCGAGCATCGAAATTTACTGGAATTTGACTGAGGGCCGGAGCTCTCTCTGCAAAAAGGGCAGGTCTAATCTGCAAAAGAATGCATATGAAATAAATTCTGCAGAGTAGCTTCGAAGAGCTTCCTGGTCGGGGAGAAGCTCTTCAAAGGTGAGCGCTCAAGGATTAGACCGCTTGCGTGACAGTTGAGTCTGCAGCCAACGAGCGAGACTCGCGGTTGCGATAGCTGGCGGCGATAAAGTCGCGGAAGAGCGGGTGTGGCTCCAGCGGCTTCGATTTGAACTCGGGATGGAACTGGCAGCCCAGGAAGAAGGGATGGCCGGGAATCTCTACGATCTCGACGTAGGTAGCGTCAGGAGTGGTTCCTGTAAGCCGCAGTCCGGCACCGGTGAGGACAGCCTCGTACTCGCGATTAAACTCGTACCGATGGCGATGGCGCTCCGAGATCTCGGTAGTGCCGTAGGCCTTCGCGGCCAGCGAACCGGGCTCGAGCACACAGGGCCAAGCGCCCAGGCGCATGGTGCCACCCATCTCTTCGACGCCGGTCAGCTCGCGCAGCTTATAGATGATGCGGTGCGGCGTGGCGGGGTCGAACTCGCCGGAGTTGGCATCCTTCAGGCCACAGACGTTGCGGGCGTACTCGATGCAGGCGGTCTGCATTCCCAGGCAGATTCCGAAGTACGGTGTGCCGGTCTCGCGAGCGTAGCGGATCGCGTTGAGCATGCCTTCGATGCCGCGCTTGCCGAAGCCTCCGGGAACGAGGACTCCATCGAAGCCCTCGAGCTGGCTGCGATAGTCCTGAGTAGGACGGCCGTCAGCGTCATGCGTCTCCAGGCCCTCGGCCTCAATCCAGGTGACGCGAAGCTTCAGATTGTGAGCCAGAGCACCATGGACGAGTGCCTCCTTCAGCGACTTGTAGGAGTCTTCGTACTCGACATACTTCCCGACGATGGCGATCGAGACCTCATCCTGCGGGTTGTAGGCGCGATGAACGATGTCCTTCCAGCGGGAAAGATCCGGCTGGCGCGTATCGATGCGGAGGTAGCGGAGCGCGAGGTCGTCCACGCCTTCCTGCGCAAGATTCAGCGGAACCTCATAGATGCTGGCGACGTCGCGTGCAGCGATGACAGCCTGCTCCTCGACATTGCAGAAGAGGGCGATCTTCTGGCGCATCTCTCGCGGAACAGCACGCTCCGTGCGGCAGAGCAGAATATCCGGCTGGATTCCGATAGAGAGCATCTCCTTAACAGAGTGCTGTGTAGGCTTGGTCTTCAGTTCCTGTGCGGCGGCAATCCAGGGAATCAGCGTGACATGGACGAAGACCGTATTGTCGCGGCCAAGATCCTGACGCATCTGCCGGATGGCTTCCAGGAAGGGGAGCGACTCGATATCGCCGACCGTTCCGCCGATCTCGACGATGGCAACGTCGCAGTCCTGCGCTACCTTGCGCATGGCGTTCTTAATCTCGTTGGTGACGTGCGGAATCACCTGCACCGTCTTGCCCAGATAGTCGCCGCGGCGCTCCTTGGTGATGATCTGCTCGTAGATGCGCCCCGTGGTCAGGTTGTTGTCGCGCGACAGCTTAGCGTGGGTGAAGCGCTCGTAGTGACCGAGGTCCAGGTCGGTCTCGGCTCCGTCGTCGGTCACGAAGACCTCGCCATGCTGGAAGGGCGACATGGTGCCGGGATCGACGTTCAGGTAGGGGTCGAACTTCATCAGGTTGATGCGGAGCCCACGGGCCTCCAGCAGGCAGCCGATGGAGGCCGCTGCAAGACCTTTGCCTAACGAAGACACAACGCCGCCCGTTACGAAGATGTACTTTGCAGACATTTCCGCGACCCCTTTAAATTGATTGGAAGTTTGTGCGTGGTGTGCACGATTAAGTATCGCAGGGTTCCGGGCGGGAGGCAATATCTGTTGGCGATAGGCGGCTCGCCATGGTGGAAATCGTTGAGAGGTTAGAGGAATTCGGCGACGCAGCTATGAACCGCGGTTCACTGATGGTGGTCGTAGCTGATGATGCGAACCAGCTTCCAGCGTCCGCTGGCCTTCGACCATATCTCGGTGAAGCGCGCCTCGGCATCGAGATGTTCGCTGCCGTCCTTTTGCTTTGCGTAGAACCGGTGGGTTCCGGCCTCGATGGCGCCGAATCCCGGAGCGGCATTGACTACCAGGGAGTCCTTCACCAGCTCACGGCGCAGCACCAAGCCTTCCCCGCAGCGCTGGCGAAGCGAGTCGAGTTGAAACTGATACCCGGTTCTGCCTCCCTGATCGTGGTAGAACTCGAGGTCGGGGCTGAGGAAACTTGCGTAGGCCGCGACATTGCAAGCGTCGAAGGCTTCGAACAGGTTGTGGTCCGCTTCGCTGATCTCAGCCTTCAACTTGTCGTGGGGAAGCAGACCCGGCGCTGGGACTACGTCGACGGTTGCCTGCATCTTTCCGGTGGCAGCACCCACAAGGTGATCCCCCTGCCGCCTCAACTTGAAATCAAGGCCACCGGCGGCGTCCATGTGGAAGCGAATCTCATCGCTTGTCAGCTGAACTCCGGAGATCGGCATCTGGTTGTCGATGCCTGAGCCCGCGCTGCCGGTCACGGTGCCGCCGTTCTCGGCAAACACCAGCACAGCGTTGTCCCGTTTGGGCTTGCCGTCCGGGGTCGTGGTGTTGAACGAGCCGAACCAGGTTCCGGTAAACGAGGCGGCGGGACCAGGTTTGCCGGTCTGCGCCAGTGACACCGCGCTGAGCAGAATACAGAAAGTGAAGGCGAACCGGAATCTCGTCGGCATGCAGGCACATACGTGGGTCGATGGCGCGCAGTTCCCATTGCCTGCATTTGGCGTCGGTTTAGTGATAGGACGCGAGACCGATGCCGGGGCTCATCCGTCACTGCTACAGTTAATGCCCCCGGGGCTTTTGTTGGAGGGCGGTTCTCGCACCTCCGTCTATTTGACCGAAATGCTTTTCTGGAAGAGAGGGATAGCTTGAAACAGAAAACTTCATCGCTGGTCTTTGCGTTGTTTGTGGCAGTCACGACGGTCTCCGCTCAGAGCTTCCATGATGCTCCCGCCTCTGCGGCGGCTGCGACGAACCCGCACACGGGCCAGCCGGACATCAAGGCCGGTGAGGGCGTCTACGCACAGAAATGCGCAATGTGCCACGGACCGACAGCAAAGGGGCAGGCCAACATCCCTGCATTAGCAAGTGGACCGGCGCAGTCGGCCAAGCCCGGAGAGCTCTTCTGGTACATCACCAAGGGCGACTTGGCGAACGGCATGCCCTCGTGGGCGTCACTTCCGGAGACGGATCGCTGGCAGGTCGTCAGCTATCTGAAGTCACTCGGTGGCGGGGCTGCGGCTCCAGCCAGCGCCGCAACGACAGCCTCCCCTGAGGCTTCGAGCGCGAAGTTTGAGGCACCAGATCCGAAGCCTCCCTTTACGGATTTTCGTTTTGAGAAGCCGGGTCTCTCCCGGCACATCACTGTGGCCGATCTGCCGCAGCCCTACGCGACGGAGTCGGCGGGTAACGGCCCGAAGGTTGTTCCGAAGCCTGAAGGTGTATGGCCGCTGGTGCCGCAGGGCTTCAAGGTCGAGTTGTACTCGAAGGACGTTGACGGTCCGCGCATGATTCGCACGGCGCCAAACGGGGACTATGTTGTGACCGAGAGCGTGAAGGGACAGGTCACGATCCTGCACGGCATGACGGCGGATGGCAAGGCAGAGAAAGCAAGTGTCTACGCCACCGGGCTGAATCGCCCCTTCGGCATCGCGTTCTATCCGAAGGGACCGAATCCGCAGTGGCTGTATATAGGCAACACGGATGCTGTGGTGCGCTTCCCCTATAAAAATGGCGATCTTGTGGCAACCGGCAAGCCGGAACACGTCGCCGATCTACCTGCTAATGGCAGCAAGGGGCATTGGACGCGCGATGTCCGCTTTACGCTCGACGACAAGAAGATGCTGGTATCGGTCGGCTCCGGCTCGAATGTGGATGATCCTGACACGACGCCCGGAGAGAAGAACCGCGCCGACATTCTGGAGTTCACGCCCGAGGGCAAGGAGATGAAGGTCTACGCCTACGGCATCCGCAACTGCGTGGGCGAGGCGATTCATCCCACGACGGGCGAGCTGTGGTGCTCGGTGAACGAACGCGACGCGCTGGGCGACAATCTCGTGCCGGACTATATTACGCACGTGCAGCCGGGAGGGTTCTACGGTTGGCCGTGGTGGTACATGGGCGCGCATCAGGATCCGCGCCATGCAGGCAAGCGTCCCGAGCTGAAGGACAAGGCCATCGTTCCCGATGTCCTGATGAATCCGCACAACGCTTCGCTGGGAATTCTGTTCTACGAGGGAAGCCAGTTTCCCGCGGAGTACAAGGGAGACCTCTTCGCGGCGGAGCACGGCTCATGGAACCGATCGGCCCGTGTAGGGTACGAGCTGGTGCGTGTGCCGATGCTGCCCACCGGCCGCGCCAAGGGCGAGTATCAGGACTTCATGACCGGCTTCGTTCTGCCGAGCGGCAATGTCTGGGGCCGGCCGGTAGCGGTGACGGCGGCGACCGACGGCTCGCTGCTGGTGAGCGACGATGCATACAACGCGATCTGGCGCATCAGCTACACCGGCAAATAATCGAAGGTGTGGCACCAACATGAGACCCGGTCTTAGAGGATCGGGTCTCTTTTTTTCGCTCTAGAAGAGGTAGACGCGATTAATGCTGGAGGTCGCCGGATGGGTTAGAAGCCTGGGAGTGGCGAAGTCTGCAGGGGAGCGTTTGCAGACTCCAGGCTTGTTGGACGAAAAAAGGTGTCCGTAGCGTGCACTGATCTCCATCACTCTCTGAACCTGTTCGACGGAAGGGATCTTGTGCCGGTAAGGGCTCTCGTAACCGAAGGGGAGTCCGGCCTCATCAAAGAATCGGCCGAGGTTGGGGCTGCAGGTGATAAGGACCCGCGCGTCGGAGGTGGTTGGATTGCGGAAGCCGTGGAGAGCCATCGACGGGACGTGGATAGTCTCGCCCGGCAAGGCAAAGCACCACTCGAGTCCGTCAGGAGTCTCTCGCGCGAACTCGGGCGCGCCTTCCAGAATGAAGAAGGTCTCCTGATCGGGGTGACAATGAGGTGGGGCTACGACTCCGGGTGGAATTGTGGCTTCGAGGATACAGTACTGGTTGTTCGTTTCGGCATCGGTAATTCTCCACTTGAGTTCGACACCGAGTAGTTCGATCTTCTCGGATTTATTCATGTCGATTCACGATCCTATTTCTTGTTTTTCAGGGGCCCGGGACTTGATGGCTTCCAGCAGCGTATTCAGCGTCCAGGTGACGGCCTCTTCGGCTTCAGGGCCGGAGAGTAGACCGCGGTCGCGCAGCAGCTGCCAGAAGGATGCGCTGTAGACAGAGACAAAGACGGCAATGATGCGGCCCTGCTCTCCAGGCTCAAGGCCGTCGAGGGCCGAAGCCAGGCTGTGGGTGAAGGCAGCGCGGCCTTCCATTCCACCGCGCTCACGAACCTCGTCTCCTGCGGGGGAGGTGAGGATGGCGCGGACGACGGACTCGTTGGCGTCGAACTCCTGAAAGGCGAGCCGTGCCAGCGGAAGAATATCTTCCTCGGTCTCCGGGAATCGTGTCTGTGTCGCCTCGCGGAGTCTGGCCCAGAGCGCCTGCAGCAGACTGGCGCGGTCGGGGAAGTAACGATAGACCGTGCGTGCTCCCATGCCGGCGGCCTCGGCGATGCTCTCGTGGGAGAAGGTGCCACGCGGACCCTGCCCGAGTTGCATCATCGCAATCTCGAGGATCTGCTCACGCGTAGCCGCCGTTTGCCGGTCGCGTAAGGATGTTGTTTCTGGGGCCATGACAGCATTCTGTCATCATGACATTTTCATGTCTAATTAATTATTTTGCTTTCATCCATGAAACTTTAGCGATAACTTTAGTTTTGCTTTTTTTCACTTTTAACATTCCGACACAGAGCCTGCGAACCTAATAAGAGTCAGCACTTAGAGGACCGTGAGGAGGAAGCTCATGGCATGTCTGATAGCGCTAACTGGCTTCTTGAAGTAGCAGAGCGGAACAGGCTCCCCTGTAGGGAGTCCGCGGCCTCTCGGTCATCGAGCGTATGACAGGAATTCTTGATCGCCTTGGAACATGCCCCTTCATCTCTAACTCTGTCAAGCTCAAGCGCTTGTAAAAGACACAAACGAAACAACATCTGCTTGCCGAAGAGTTTCTTCCAGATTGCTAAAATGGAATTAGAGCTTTGGACAGAGGCCCGGACGAATCGCAGGGTCTTTTTCATGGGGAGGATCTTTGAGGTCCAGACCTAACCTCCATGATTGGAAGACTTTGCACAAAAATGACGGGGGGGGTACACCTGAAGGGGCGGTTCAGGACGAAGCCTCAGAAGTTTGTGGAACCCACTCGCGGAGCGCGCGGAAGTGATGCTCCATGTGCGCGATGTAGTCCTCGATAAGGTAGCCCAGCGTGACCGGGCCGCCGGCGACGACACCGGGGAGCGCGAGGGTGGGTTGAGGAATGTGGCGAATGGTCCAGACAAGATGCTCGTTAAGGGCGAACCACAGTCCCAGGACCTCGGACCACTCGCGCTGTTGATAATGCTGAAGCCGTACCCAGGCATCCTGAGCATATGCTGGCATGGCTTCGGGAGTGATCTGCAGCCGGACGATGCGGGCGAGGTTGTTAACGGCAGAGTCGGTGAGGTGGCCGAGGACCTCTTTCGTGGACCACTTGCCTTCGCGCTCGGGCAGGCTGGCCTCCGCGTTTGAGAGTGTGACGAGCCACGGAACTGCCGAACGAATGACGGCGGAGAGCTGCTCGCTGAGCTTGATCGGATCCAGCTCAGCAGGATCGGTTGGCGGCATGTAAGTTATCTCCACTCGAAGGCTCCTTGATTAAGGATGAGCTCCGAAGCCACCGGACCCACAGAATTGTTCGCGGGCGCGAGATAGACGGAGAGGACATCGAAGCGCGTGGAGGCCTCACGGGCGACGGGGGGCAGGCGATGAAGATACGCGCGGGCAAGCCGCTGAAGCGTTCTCTGCTTGTCCTCATCGACGGCGAACTCGGCAGGGAAAGCGTCGCGCTGGCTGCGGGTCTTGATCTCGACGAAACAAAGCGTGGGACCATCCCAGGTGATGAGGTCGATGTCGCCACGAAGTTTCGCCGTCTTCCAACGGCGAGCGACAACGGTATATCCCGAGCGCCGGAGAAAAAAGAGCGCCTCGCGTTCGCCCATAGCACCGATTTCAAGGTGCTGTGCCGTGTCGGTACGGTGCAGGGAATGAAGTCGGCGGATGGCCCACGCCTGTACGTCGATCCAGAGCCCGGGCAAAGTGCTGTACCGGGCAGCAGTGGAGGAGGGGAGAGCCATGCGACCAAGAATAGTTCCTCCCGAAGAGGTTTGCAGCAAAGATGTTTCGTCCTGATGTTCTGGCCGACCGAAGGGAACATTCCGTACCTGCGCGACCGTCTAATATAGGCGAGTGAACAAGAAGGGGGATCAATGACTCTGCTGAATGCACCGAACTACGATCCGGGCCGCGAGAAACGCAAGGCAGGCCTGATCTTTGGGGGGATCGGGTTGGTTGCTGCAATCGCGGTGCTCGCGGTACTGGGATACCTGATGGGGCACGGATGGTTCTATACGAACTTGCCGGCGGAGCATAAGGTGGACAAATTCTTCCAGGCGCTGGAGGCGAAGGACTACGACAAGGCCTATGCCATCTGGATGAACGATCCGGACTGGAAGCAGCATCCGCAGAAGTACGACTACAACCTCAAGCGGTTCACAGAGGATTGGACAACGGAGAGCCCGGTAGGCCCGATCCAGTCGCATCATGTGGATATCTCGAAGACGGATGGATCAGGAACGTTCGGCACGGGCATTATCGTGGCAGTGCGGGTGAACGGCGATCGCAAGATCTTCATGTGGTATGAGAAGAAAGACGGTACCCTGACGTATCCAGCGCCGCACGAGCTTCAATACAATTGAGCTGAACCAGCTGCCGTATCGCTCGGGAAAGAGTCGAAGCTGGCAGAAAACTCATCTAACACCCGTACTGGACGCACGGACTTCTGAACATCAGGAGTCCGTGCTCTGCTTGGCGAGAGGTTCGTCGTGGATGTTGGATTTTGAATTGTATGAAATCTTCAGAGATCGACTTTCCATCGCACGAGTGTTGTCGGTGGGATGGCTCGCTGGAGCGATTCAACTTTAGAGATGCTCAGAAACAGCCGCCCGTTCGGCAGAGTTGCTATCCTCGCTGCATCTGCTTCTGTCTTACCAGCGTGAATCCAGGGCAATGACTTCTGAGGAGATGGGGAAGGTGAATGTCGGCTTTTGAGAATGAGTTGTCGGAGATTGTCTATGAGCTGAATACTTCTGCATCGATCGCAAAAGTAGAGAGAAACGTTGCGCTGGACGCTCTTCTGGCATCAGCTGTAGAACAACGCGCCTCAGATATCCTCATGGTGGCAGGTTCAGCTGCGACTTTGAGGATCAACGGAACTTTGAACTCAGGTGTCGGCAAGATTCTCTCCAGCGAGGATCTTCGCAAGATGCTCCTGCCCCTTTTGAATGCCGAAAAATCAAAAGAGCTGGAGACGAACAGATCTCTCGATTTCTGCTTCGCTCAGGGATCCATCGGAAGGTTCCGCGCTAATTTCCACTATCAGCGCGGCACGCTCGCTGCCAGCATTCGACTTTTGCCTGCTCAGGTTCCCACAATAGAATCTCTGAATTTACCCCCAGTGCTTGCTCGTCTCATGGAGCGTAGACAGGGTCTTGTCTTACTTACAGGTCCAACGGGATGCGGGAAGACCTCAACCATGGCCGCCTTCATTGATTTCATTAACTCACGCAGACGAGATCACATCATCACGATTGAGGATCCGGTTGAGTATCAGCATACAAATCGCAAATCCATTGTGGAGCAAATTGAGGTTGGTCACGATACCCCGGGTTTTGCCCAAGCCGTTCGCGCGGTTCTTCGTCAAAATCCGAACGTCATTCTGATCGGCGAGATGCGTGATTCTGAGACCATGGCGGCCGCACTTAGCGCGGCAGAAACTGGGCACCTTGTCCTCTCTTCGCTGCATACAAATGATGCGGCCCAAACCATGTCGAGGATTGTGGATAGTTTTCCGCCGAACAGTCAGTCGCAGATTCGGCAGCAGCTATCCCTGGCACTTCTTGCAGTAGTAGCGCAGCAACTTGTTCCGGCGATCGATCAGGAGGGAGTATATCCGGCGGTAGAGATCATGGTCGCCAATCTGGCAGTGCGAAATCTAATTAGGCATGGACAAGATCATTTGATACGCTCACAAATCTCAACGGGCAAAGCGGAAGGCATGATGACAATGGACCAATCCTTGGCAGAACTCGTCTACGCCCGACGTATCTCACGAGATTCGGCTTTAGCCCATTGCTACCATCCCAATGAGCTTCAATCCTATCTCTCTTAGAGGCGACAGTGAGCAACTAGTCGCAAAGAAAAAGACCGGACGGCGCCGGTCTGATGTTCTAACGGAAAAACAAATGTTACAGGTCTTGCTACAAACGATGAGGCTAATACCTGCCCCAGATAGCGATTCCGGTTGCGGCTTGTAAGGCCGCCTCAAGAGTGCGGCGGGTGACCGCCTTAGCGACGCTGTTAGGAACGAAGACCACGTCGTCTGCCTGAAGCTCAAGATCTGGGGATTTTCCGGCAAGGATTTTATCCAGAGGAATAGGGGTGTCTTGTGGGGAGCTATTGGCTTTGTGGATCAGGCGCGCCGATTTCAGCTTGGCGGTAGTATTTGTTCCGTGCGCCATCGCAACGGCCTGTAGAACACTCAGATGCGGATTATCCATGATGATCCCGGTTGGCTCCTTTACATCCCCGACGACATAGACCATTCCGGCCTTCGAAATCACAATTGTGTCGCCCGGACGAACTGCCATGTTGATCATCGTCTGTCCATCGTCCTGCAATAACAGTATGGTTTCAGGATCATCCATCGCATCTCTATGGCTAATGGTCGCCGTCTTTCCGGCCTTTGGTGAGACTCCGCCCGCGGCGGAGATTGCATCGAGAAGCGTTCGCTTACCCGGAAGAGGGTAGATGCCGGGCTTCTGAACCTCGCCCAGAACGGAGATGCCTGCCGTGGCATACTCCTTCACGAAGATCGATACCTGGGGATCATTGAAGAACCCTTTTGCCTGGAGACCTTGCGCCACAGTACCTTCGGCCGCCTGGGTAGAGAGCCCTGCGATCTTGATGTTGCCCAGCATTGGCAATGAGGCGTTACCAGAAGAGCTGACACGCACATCATAGTGATACTCAGGAGCGCCAGCAACGCTTACTGCAAGTAGGTCACCGCCTTCCAGGATGACATCAGGCGTGGCTGACTGTGTTGGCTTGGAAATCTGGGACGACGGTTTGGAGCTCGGAGAAACGGAATTTTGCTGTCCTGTAACGCTCAGAACCATTCCAAATAAGAGAGCATTCGAAATCGAAATTACTCGAGTTTTGTACATATGTGCTCCTAAACGCGTCTTCGAAGGGCATTTGGCGTCGGCAAATTTCAGAACGGTTCCAGCGGTTTCCTATTTCTTGGCCTAACTATTACGAAGATGGAGAACGCGCATTGCTCATAACTGCGGACAGTGTTCCCACGCCATAGGAGACATGGAGAAGAAAAAATGTGATCGGCATAAGCAGTGCCTCCACCGATCTTTCTCTCAATGCGATGTGGCATGACACCGCGATGCTCGCAAGTCCATAAATCGCAGCAAGCAGAAGGAGAGGGACTAGCATCCATAACTGGGTATGAACCGCGACTGAGTAGAGGAGCATCAGAAAACTGAGAAGCAGAGCAGTGACAAATGCGCCCGGGACGAAGTGCCGTAGCGACATGGAGTCAGGATTCATTCTGAAACTAATGATGTTCCAAAAACCATTGTTGAAAGCATAGGTTGCCAGGGACACTAGATTGGGGCTTACGAAATATTCGCAGGTTGTCCTATCGGTGATATAGAGCTTATAACCACGAGCGCGCAGTCTCTGGTTGAGGTCGTTGTCTTGATTACGATGTAATTGTGTGTTGTAGGCCCCCGCATCGAGGACGGCGCTCTTTAGAAATACCGGATAGGGAATAGTATCCGCGAAGCCTGCTCGCCGTGTTCGCATCGATCGAGCAGAAGTACCAAAAGGGTGGGCTAGCGTCCAAGCAACCAAGCGCGCCTGAAGTCCATTCCCTCCAGGTCGGGTGATTAGCCGGCCACTGCACCCTGCTGCTCCGTGAAGCTTCAGTTCCTCAAGGCAGGTAGCAATATAGTCCTGTGCGTAAGTAGTATGAGCTCCCAAGATACAAATATATTCTCCACGGGCTCTCTGAATACCGAGGTTAAATGCATAGGGTGTTTTCTTATGCTCGTTTATTAACAGCTCCACCCGAGAGTCGCTGCTAGCAATTCGTTTGACGAGTTCGTCTGTTCCATCAGAGGAATTACCGTCCACGACAATAATTTCAATTCTCCACCCAGGAGTTTTTTGTCGCCGCAGCGACTCTAATGCGTTCTCAATGTGGCGTCTTTCATTGCGTACAGCCATAATCACAGAAACAAGTGGGTAATCTATCGAAAATGTTTCTGTAGTCTCAGATTTTGTAATTGTGTTCATTTTGTAGTTTGAGACACTTCAACCAACTGCTAACATCGAACAATTTTTGCTGATACGATCCCGGACGTGGCGTTGCGAGTGTCGACCACGAGCTGCGCTTCATTCACTATCTTTTGATAGTCATAACTAGAATGATCCGTGAGGATAACTACGCAGTCATATTGACTGATCTGTTCTAGCGGTACGCATTGCATCTGAAGATCGTATTTGCGGCCCTTTCCGATCTTTGGGAAATAAGGATCGTTATAGTCCACTACGGCCCCGCTTTTCTGCAGGGCTTCGATGATCGTAATTGCTGGAGATTCGCGAAGATCATCGATGTCCTTTTTGTAGGACACTCCTAGTACCATGACCTTCGATCCGTTCAAAGCTTTACTTCGAACATTCAATGCTTCGGCTATAAATTCAACTGTGTGGTAAGGCATAGCCATATTGATTTCGCCAGCGAGCTCGATAAAACGCGTAGCAAAATCAAATTCTTTTGCTTTCCATGAAAGGTAAAAAGGATCAATAGGAATGCAATGTCCACCTAGACCTGGTCCAGGATAGAACGGCTGGAATCCAAAGGGTTTGGTTGCGGCAGCTGCAATGACTGCCCAGATATCTATCCCCATTCGCAGGCAAAGAAGCTTTAATTCATTAACTAACGCGATATTTACGCAACGATATATATTCTCAAGCAACTTAGTCATCTCAGCGACAGTCGTGCTTGAAACTAACACCGTGCGTCGAAATATAGATCCATAGAGTGCGGTAGCAATCTCATTAGCATGGCGGTCGATGCCACCCACGATCTTTGGGATTTCGTTGCGTGCAATGCTGTTGTTTCCTGGGTCTTCCCGCTCGGGAGAAAATGCAACAAAGAAAACATTGCTAGTCTCGGCATCGTCACGCGAGACATGCAAACCCAACAAGTTCCGCTCTTCCAAAAGAGGTACCACTATTTCCTCTGTCGTCCCCGGATAAGTCGTGCTCTCGAGTACTACCAATTGACCAGATCTCAAGTGAGGCGCGATTGATTCCACGGTCTTGATCACGTAGCTGAGATCGGGCTCGCGATACTCAGTCAGCGGTGTGGGAACACAGATCACAATCGCATCCATCTTGGAAATGCGCATAAAATCTGAGGTGGCCTGAAATCCTCGGTCGCTCGCGAGAGCAATTTCCGTTTCAGGTATGCGGCAGATGTAAGACCGCAAAGAGACGAGCGTATCAATTTTTGTGCGATCGATATCGAAACCCGTAACCGGGAAGCCTTCTTCGGAGAACAAGAGTGCTAGTGGAAGCCCGACATAGCCCAATCCGATGACACCGATGTTAGCGGTCTTGGCGTGAAGCTTGGCGATAGTTTCTTGCTTCAGCAAAAGCGCAGGAGATAATCGATCAGAAATAATTGTCTGCATGATATTTTCTACCCAATCAAAATTATGGCAACGAAGCATAACTGTTTGGCGCATTCGAGCGGTGACGAGAACGCCTAAAACGACGACTTAGTTGTGTCTAACTCGGACCGCAGACATTTGCGGTGGGGCCGAAGATGAAATGAGTGCCTGTGTACAAGACGGCATCAGCTGGACCAATTGCGCTTCAGCAGCATCCATCTCTAGTAAAAACGCCCGCTGGATAGGTTCAAGAGAGACAATTAATCTCATCTTTCCTTTGCGCCTGATGATTCGTCCCTCCAGACTTGCAAAAGGTCCCGACTTGATCCGTACTGTTCTACCAACAGTTAGGAATGGATATGGTTCCGCTTTCCAGGTCGCCAACAATAACTTCAGTCTTTCAACCTCACCGTCAGGGATGGCGATAGCATTTCCATTGAAGCCAATCAGTCGTATTACTCCGGGATGTGCGAGGACCCTGACGCGATCTGTAATCGTTATTTTGACGAACACATATCCCGGAAACAAAGGGAGCTCTACTTCTGCGTGCCGGTGGTTCCATTTGCGCACGGAAGAGTAGAGCGGTAGATAGGTTTCGACATTCTGCTGGATCAGGTGATATGCGATGGATTTTTCGTGTCGGGGTAACGTATAGGCCACATACCAACGAGGTCTGTTATCAAAAATCCGCATTGTCTCGGTATGTACCAAAGCTCCGCCAATCTTAGCCGCAAAAGTATCCTGCTAAGCGAAATGAAAACCAGCCAGTTATCGGCGATTACCATGCCGAGCCACTTCGGATTTGAACCTTGTTTATATCGAGCTACATGTGTACTAAACGAAAGGTCCTAATTCGAAATGAAGACCCAAGCTAGACATTTAGAAAACACGCGTCAGTGCGGTAACACACATATCCGAGCGAAACCCGAAAAGGAAGCGATAGCCTCGAAGAGCCGCCCGGAGTATCTGGAGTTTAGAAATAGCCTACGCTGGACGATGTTGTGTGATGCATTGCACAGACGCTTAGGGGGGCACTGATATGGAATCTATCGATGACCACTCCGGGTACGGCGACGAGTCCATTTATTAGGAACGGGCGAATGAATGAAGAACACGAGCGCCGTCAAGTCATCTTGATACTCAACGACGTTGAAGAGACGGGTCACCTGACCAAAAGGATGCTGGGCAAAAATGACCGTCATGTGGCCTTGGCAAGCGATGAAGAAGACGCAATTTCGAAAGCTCGTTCGGAATCTCCCGATCTGCTCTTGATGAGTTTGGATCTCAAGTTCGAAGAGCTTCTAGCGACCGCCCAGCGAATACGTCAAAAAGCCTCTTTCGGCGAAGATGTTGCGATTGTCATATTCTGTGTCCCTACGATCCCGGAAGGCGCTGAAATGGAGGTCAAGAAGAATGTGTATGTAACACGTCCTGACAACTTCGACCAGCTTAGGGTTCTCCTCCATCGTCTTCTTCTGCACCCCTCTTCTACCTACTAAATTCGCTCGTACGCCGGTCGAAGATCAAACGATCGTGTTCATCTTCAACGATCTGATAGCATTCACAGACCATCTTTTCCAGTCCTTTCCGATCAACAATCGTAATGTGACCACGTGAATAATGAATCAGGCCCATGTCCTGCAAGTGGCCAGCCGCTACGGTTACACTCTCCCGCCGCCCACCCAACATATTCGCGATATACTCCTGGGTCATCCTGATCTCAGAGCCATCAATGCGATCGTGGCATAGGAGAAGCCATCGGCAGAGGCGTTTTTCTACGGAATGGAGACGATTGCAGACGGCTGTTTGTGAAATCTGGGTGATGAGAGCTTGCGTGTAACGAAGCAGGGTATGGTGAAGCGACCCGCCGCGCGCAAACTCTTCCCGCAGCGATCGAGCAGGTATTCTGATCGCATTCCCGCCTATCTGTACCACAGCACGATGCGGGGCTGTGCTACCTCCTAAGAACAGGGCGATTCCAATGACACCATCATTTCCTGCGAGGGCCATCTCGGCGGTAGAACCATCATGCATCGTGTAGAGACACGACACAACGCAGGTAGTAGGAAAGTAGAGATAGTCCAGAAAGCCACCAGACTCATATAGGACGTGACCTAGTGTGAGGTATATATTCTGCATGTTCGGACAGAGACGCGCTCGTTCTTCGTCAGAAAGAGAGCGCAAAAGGTGGTTTTCCAGAAAATCTTGTCGTTCCGCAACTCTGAGCATCGATGCCCTCCAACCCGATGAATTACCTCGATGTTGGTGATGGGGTTAATCTTCTCGGGAATACCTCACGTCGTAAAAGGCTTACTATTAGTGCCGCTCGCTAATCGTGGGTATGAATTCTTTCGCAAGCTCGGCAAAGAGGATTTCAGATCACGTTCCCGTGCTTCCGTATCAGCTACGGTTTGGTTGAGCTGAACCGCCCTCACTTTATTCCAAAGTTACGCAGCATGGCTAGAGTTCGAGGCGAGAATCGGCCGTTTTTAGATAGCAAATTACATGAGTAATAGACGGTAACGACTCAAAGTAATTCCATGCTCCCGTAAAGGAGAATGCGGCTAAATGTTGAGGCGACATGGCTAAATGGATTTTATTGATTATGTGACCTACCACACCGACGTCGAGTTTCGAAATGTCTAGGGTTGGGGTTCCTGTTCCGAGAGGAGCCTTGAAGATGACTTACTTTCCTGCGTTGGGAGCTGTATGCAGAAGTTCCCGCGATTTCCAAAGGAAGTATGCCATCCATGCTCACGGGAGCGGCAAATGGGGCTCATTAAGTCAACATGATTTCTAAGTAGCTGACCATCATGAATTTATCGCAGTATCATCCTGCGGTTGAGATAGGCGAAGCCCTGCCTAGAATGCCGCGCAAGATACGACCTAGAAGATCACGTGCCTATCGCAGACGTCCACCGAGCGACTGGTTGCGCGCTTTCAATGTCGTTTTAAAACAATGGCGATGGGCGACTCTGTTCGCCATCATCGTCACTGCAGTTGTCACAGTGGCAACGCTTGCGATGAAGCCAGTTTACGAGTCGGAGGGTCGACTGCAAATTGATCCCCCTGGTGCAGAGGCTTTTTCCCTCAACTCCACTGGTATAGGGCTTATTGATTCGGAATATATCGCCACCGAGGCGCAGAAACTTCAAACGGACGATCTGGCACTGGCGACGATCCAAGCACTCCATTTGGATTCCAACTCAGAGATCACCGGTGAAATACCTGACAGGTCGTTTCCCTTCGGCTCTGACCGGGAAATCCAGCGCGAAATGGCGACGCTTCGTAAGTTCAAGGCGCGGCTCTCAATTCGCCGCGACCCCTCAAGCCGCCTCGTGGGGGTGACCTTTGCCGCTCACGACCCTCGGCTTTCAGCGGATGTTGTGAACTCCCTGATGAAGCTTATGGTGCAACAGAACCTCGAGGCACGGAGCAGAGCGATCGCAGAGTCCTCGGTATTGCTCTCGAGCCAACTTGATGACATCCGAGCAAAGATGGAATCATCCGCGAGCGTGCTTTCCACCTTTGGTGCAAAGACTGGCATTGCTGATGTGGATCCTAATTCCAACACATACGCCGAAAAGATGGGTGACCTGAATAAACAACTAGTACAAGCGCAATCTGATCGTATTCAGTTCCAATCGTTTTTGGCACCAGCCAGCAACACCGACTCCCTGCCGCAGATTCGTAATAACTTGGTGGTTCAGGCGCTCACCCAGAAGCTCGCAGAAACTGAGGCACAACTCGCTCAGTCACGTGTGATCTATGGGCCAAACCATGCGGAAGTTCGCAAATTGCAGAATCAAGTGAACGAACTGCAGAGCCAGCTTAAGATGCAAAGTGCAGCGATCGTGCTGGAACTCTGGACTAACTTTCATGCCGCAAAAGAGCGTGAAGCAATGCTGAGTGGAGAGGTGAAGGGCGCAACAGCGGATCTCGCGATTTTGTCGCAATACAACGTTCTCAAGCGAGAGGCTCAGGCCGACCGGACGTTATACGACGCGCTCTATGCCAAGATCAAGGAGGCCGGAATTGCTGCTGCGTCGAAATCGAGCAATGTTCACATCGTGAGCCAAGCGCGTGTGCTCGATCATCCTACACGTCCTCGCCGAGTGTTGAATATTCTGGCAGGTATCTTGCTTGGATTGATTGGCGGAGTGGCATTAGCCTTCATAAAAGATCGAATTCAGGATCGCATTCAAACTGCCGACGAAATCCGCGATTGGACCGGTCTACCCTCCGTTATGGTTGTGCCTGCGATCCGCCAAAATCGCGATGAGATAGATCTCCGGAGAAAGGCTCGAACCCATCTTAAATTGGACTGGAAAACCGGTGGGAACTACATTGGGCCTAACTGTTTTCTCCTGCAACGTCCCGATTCCCCTGAGTCGGAGGCAGTGCATGCGCTTCGAACGATGCTGTTCGTTTCCCAGACTGAGGATCCACCCAAGGTTGTACTGATCACTTCTTCTCTGGCCGGAGAAGGTAAAACGACCGTGGCCAATAATCTGGCGATTGCGCTAGCAAAGCATGGCAAAACTTGCCTGGTCGACGCCGACCTTAGGATGCCCAAGGTCGGTACGAGTTTCAATCTGCTTCCTAGATTTGGTCTTGAGCACTATTTGCAGGGATCGGCAACCCTTGATCAAGTAATGTCCGCATCGGTCGACGTCAACAACCTAACTATTATCCCTTCCACCTTGCCGACCGAATATACCAACTATCTGTTGACGGGTGGTCCGATCAGATCGCTGATGGAACGTCTGCGCGAACGCTTTGACTTCGTCGTGATCGATACACCTCCCATACTGCTTTATGCAGACGGGCTCGCCGTGTCGACCCTCGTAGACGGTGTAATTCTAGTGGGACGTTCCGGTCAGACTCCAAGAGGAGCAATCAGAAGAAGTATGGAATTGCTTGGGCAGATAAAGTCGGCCCCAATCCTAACTGTCGTTCTAAATGCAGTCGACGAGCCTCATGGCTATGGTGCCTACAGCTATTAGCGACTTTCTGTGAACGATGGACAGAGTTGTAATCCAAAATCAACGGCGATACGACTGAAAAACATAATTTGCGTTTATGACACTGAAAGTAGCACATCGTCATTCGGTCGATGACATCGTGGACTTTTGGAGGATTTGTGTGACCACCCATATTTCGGCACGACGTGAACTCGAAAGTTCCTTGGAATCTTCCTTTTCAAGCTTTCCATTTCTGGATCTAAAAGCACAGTTTGCGGAGATTCGCGATGAACTCGTCGACGCGGTCACGGGAATTCTTGAATCTCAGCACTTTATTCTCGGACCAGAGGTTGAAGCGCTCGAGCGTGAAGTCGCCGAATACGTAGGTGCCGAGTTCGCGATCGGATGCGGCTCGGGTTCTGATGCTCTCTTACTAGCCCAGATGGCTCTTGGTATTGAACCGGGTGATGAGATTATCACTTCTCCATTCACCTTTGGCGCCACCGCGGGTTCGATCGCACGATTGAAAGCTCGTCCCGTGTTTGTAGATATTCATCCAGAAACATTCAATATGGACGAGAGGCAGCTCGAAGCGACAATTACGCCACGCAGTCGCGCCATTATGCCTGTTCATCTATTCGGTCTGCCGGCAAATATGGATGTAGTGTTAGGTATCGCCCGCAAGCGCCGTCTTGCTGTGATAGAAGATGCCGCTCAGGCAATAGGTGCTCGGTGGAAGCAGAGAAGCGTTGGCAGTCTCGGAACTCTTACCTGCTTTAGTTTCTTTCCGTCCAAGAATCTGGGTGGGGCGGGGGATGGTGGAATGGTTACAACAGATGATCCGCAGTTAGCACGGCGCCTGCGTATTCTGAGGGTTCACGGCACTAGCAAGAAGTACCACTACGATCTGCTGGGAATCAATAGCCGGATCGATGCGCTACAGGCGGCGATCCTGAGGGTCAAACTCCGTCACCTGAACAAATGGACGGAACAGCGCCGGAGAAATGCGGAGCGCTACCACGAGTTATTCGTGAAGTACCGCTTGGCGCAGCGATTAACATTGCCTAGCGCTCCGGACGACAGCCTACACGTGTATAACCAGTATTCGATCCGCGCGCCAAAGCGGGATGAATTGCAAAGATATCTGCGTGATCATGGAATTCCAACCGAGGTCTACTATCCAAGCCCTCTCCATGTAGAGCCGGCCTTTAAATATCTGGGTTATCACGTTGGAGATTTTCCAAACGCCGAGGCAGCTTGCCAAGAGGTACTCTCGCTGCCGATTTATCCAGAATTGACGTTCGAAAAGCAATGCGCGGTTGTTATGACCATCTCGCATTTTTATCAACACAATGCCTAGACGATAAGTTCAGAAATAAGTGTTGGCGCCAGAAGGGAGAATCGATGCTTCCGAAGCTTGCAGTGATTGGGAATGGATATTGGGGAAAAAACCTGGTGAGAAACTTTCATGCTCTCGGTGTACTGGCGTGCGTCTGTGACTCACGCTTTGAAGCGTTGCAAGATGCGCAGGCCCAATTTGGAGTCGATACTTGTTCCTCATTCGAAATGCTCCTGAGCAACCACGAGATTCAAGGGGTGGCAATAGCAGCACCCGCAGTGCAGCATTACCAACTGGCTAAGGATTGTCTGCTCGCCGGCAAGGATGTGTATGTTGAGAAGCCACTCGCCCTCCTCGTAGACCAAGGGCAAGAACTGGTCGAGATCGCCGCAAGTAAGCAACGCATCCTCATGGTTGGACACATTCTCCAATATCATCCGGCAATGGTGAAACTCAAGGAGCTGATTGGTTCAGGAGAATTAGGCCGGATTCAGTACATCTACTCGTCACGGCTGAATTGGGGCAAGCTTCGAACCGAGGAGAATATTTTGTGGAGCTTCGCTCCACACGATATCTCAGCGATTCTCTATCTTCTGGACGAGATGCCTGTTGGTGTAACTGCCACTGGCGGCTCATATATAAATCCTCATATCTACGACACTACGCTGGCAGCTTGCGAATTTCAGAGTGGCGTAAAGGCACATATCTTTGTAAGTTGGCTTCACCCATTCAAAGAGCAAAGGATGGTTATTGTAGGCGAGCGGAAAACAGCCGTCTTTGATGATGTTGAAACTGAGCGTAAGCTCGTCATCTATCCGCATCGCATCGATTGGGTGAACCGCCTACCTGCTGCTAGCAAAGACGAAGGGCAAGTGGTGCTACTTCCCGCAGTGGAGCCTCTCAGACAGGAATGTGAGCACTTCATCGAAAGTATGGTGACCCGCGCAGCTCCGCGAACGGATGCCAGAGAAGGTGTTAAGGTGCTGCAGGTATTAGAAGCTTGCGAACAGTCCCTGCACGCGCAGGCCCTAATGGTCAAAGTGCATCAGGCTCTGCCGAAGTATTTCGCCGATCCTACCGCAGTTATTGAGAGCGGCTGCGAAATTGGCTCCGGTAGCAAGATATGGCATTTCAGTCATGTGATGGCCGGCTCTCGGATCGGGTGTAACTGCAATCTCGGGCAGAACGTCGTCATCAGTCCAACGGTAAAAATTGGAGATCGAGTTAAGATTCAGAATAACGTCTCTGTATATGCAGGGGTGGAACTTGAGGATGACGTCTTCTGCGGGCCGTCCATGGTTTTCACAAATGTGAAGAATCCCCGCAGCCACGTGGAACGTAAACACGAGTACAAACGAACCCTAGTGAAGCGAGGAGCTTCGATCGGCGCCAATGCCACCATTGTCTGTGGCGTAACGTTAGGTCAGTATTGCTTTGTGGCCGCCGGCGCCGTGGTCACTCGTGATGTGCCGGACTACGGGCTGGTAATGGGAGTTCCAGCCTCGTTATCTGGCTGGGTATGTGTTTGTGGGGTCGGGTTGTCTGGTGCAGGGGACCTGACATGCAGTGATTGCGGGCGAGATTATCGTATCGATGTCGACGGTTGCCGAAATATAGTCCGCACGTCCGTTGTTGCGGCGTGAACCAAAACTACACATCCCGCCGAGATTTACTAAAGCCCGGATTGGAGCGTAACCATGCAAGACAACTGGCTACCTTTTCATCGTCCCTCTATTGGCCAAGAAGAGTTACTGGCAGTAAAAGAAGTTCTTGAATCTCGCTGGTTGACTACGGGGCCAGTCACTCAACGGTTCGAACGGGCGTTTGCTGCATTTGTTGATTGCAAGTATGCGGTGGCAGTAAGTTCGTGTACGGCTGCGCTCCATCTAGCACTTGATGCGATAGGTATAACTGCAGGGGATGAGGTACTGGTGCCCAGTTACACATTCGCGGCTACAGCTGGGGCAGTGATCTACCGAGGAGCACGACCGGTGCTATGCGACAGCCTACCTGGTGGTTTCAATATTGATCCCGTCGACGCAGCCAGCAGAATTACATCAAAGACGCGCGCCATAATCGCTGTACACATAGCGGGGGAACCTTGCAATTTGCAAGCATTACGTAAGCTTGCCGAGCGTCATTCGATTCACTTGATTGAAGACGCGGCGCATGCTCTTCCGGCCAGTTATGGTGGACGTCGCGTAGGGTCGATTTCAGAACTAACCGCATTCAGCTTTTATGCAACAAAGACGATCACTACTGGCGAGGGGGGAATGCTGACCACTAACAATGAGGCACATGCCAGACGAGCATCGATAATGCGGCTACACGGAATAGGTGGCGATGCATGGAAGCGATACTCGAATCAGGGCTCATGGTACTACGAGATTATGGATGCAGGTTTAAAGGCAAACATGCCTGATGTGCTTGCGGCATTGGGATTGGCGCAGCTAAAAAAAGCGGAGGCATTTCACATGCGTCGCCGCGAGATTGCGGACCTCTATTTGCGGAGATTGTCCGACGTGGATGAGTTGGAAATGCCGCCCTCAGGAGACGGGGATGGCATACACTCCTGGCACCTCTTCATCCTGCGGCTTCGACCCGAAATGCTTGCAATTGGCCGCAATGATTTAATCAACCACCTGAAGCAAGCAGGTATCGGGACGAGCGTGCATTTTATTCCTCTTCACTTGCATCCGTATTACCGAGACCGTTATGGATATCGTTCTGGCGACTTCCCTTATGCGGAGGACGCATACACACGCTGTATCTCTTTGCCGATATATCCGGATATGTCGGAGACAGATGTGGAGAGAGTGGTGGCCTCGGTCAAGCAGCTACTTCAGAGGAATTGTCGAAGTACCCCCATATGTGCGGATTAAGATTTGGAGGGCAGCGTGACGGCTAACCTTTATACGTCATCGCACTCAGATTGTGGATCAAGTTGGTGCAAATCGCGTAGAAGACGATGGGTAGACATCATTGCTTCGGGCCTTGGTCTGGCTCTGTTGCTGCCGGTGATAGTCGCGATCTCTTTGAGTGTCCTAATCAGTTCAGGTAAGCCTATCTTCTTTGCACAAAGAAGGTTAGGCCGCTATGCCCGAGAGTTTACTCTACTAAAGTTCCGTACGATGAAAACGATCCTGCAAGGTGGGCCAGGTGTCACCCAAGATGGCGACGCTCGCGTTACCAGGATCGGACGTTGGCTTCGGAGGCGGAAACTCGATGAGTTGCCACAACTATTCAATGTGCTCAGGGGAGATATGACATTGATTGGACCGCGACCTGATCTGGAAGAATTCTGGTTGCAGGCCGAAGTAGAAGATCGAAGGGTTCTTGAATTAACTCCGGGCATGACGGGGGCCGCTAGTCTCGCATTTTTCGATGAAGAAAAACTGTTAGCTAAGGTTCCGAGAGAACGATTGACGTCATTTTATGTGCGAGAAATCCTTCCGCAAAAAGCGAGGCTCGACATCGAGTATGCCGAGCAGGCAACATTTCGAAGCGACTGTGGCATCTTGCTGCAAACCATGTTCTTACCCCTTCGAGACCGCGCCCACAAAGTGAGCAGTGCGAAGGAATTCGATGAGCATATTTCCAGTTAAGAAGCAATTTGCTCTTACGAAGTTGATGATCCCGACAGACAGTGAAGACCATGATCATTAATAGAAAGGCGAGTCGCATCGTACACCTGACCTCAGCTCACCCAGCCTTAGACGTGCGGATTTTTCATAAAGAATGCCGGTCGCTCGCACGCGCGGGTTACGACGTTGTGCAGGTGGGAAATTATGACCTCAATGGCACCATTGACGGGGTCGAGGTGCTTGGATTGGGGTCGAATAAGGGTCGACTTCAGAGGTTTACGAGCAAACTGTTTATTATTTGCCGCGAGGCATTTCGGGTCAAAGGCGACTTGTATCACGTCCATGATCCAGATTTGCTTATCGTTGGTCTGTTCCTCCGTGCTGCGGGCAAACGAGTCGTGTATGACATTCACGAAGATCTACCAACGAAGATTCTTCTAAAAATGTATTTACCAAAGGGAATTCGCAAGCCTCTGCGATGGATCGTGGAACGTCTGGAGGATGCAGCTGCTGGTTTAATGAATGGGTTGATTACAGCCACCCCCGCTCTTAAGGATCGTTTTGTTACCGTGAATCCTAATATTGTTACAGTGAACAACTTTCCCATTCTTGAAGAATTCTCCCGGCCAGCGAATGTGGATTGGAAGAGCCGCCATCGAGCGGTGACATACTTTGGAGGAATCTCTGAAGCACGCGGTATAAGAGAGATGTTGACAGCAGTGGACCTATTGCCACGGGCGCTCGACGTGAGACTCGAATTGGCAGGCTGGTTCTATGTAAAGACACTACTGAATAAACTGATTGCGACACCGCAATGGCAACATGTGAATTGGCATGGCGAGCTAGATCGCAATGGCCTTACCACCTTACTCAGTGGAGTGTCGGCCGGATTGGTGATACTTCATCCTGAAAAGAGCTTCATCGTGTCCCAGCCTACCAAATTGTTCGAGTACATGGCTGCTGGGATTCCTGTGATTGCTTCAAATTTTCCTCTCTGGCGAAGCATTATTCAGGAGGCGGGTTGCGGAATACTTGTAGACCCGTTGGACACCCAAGCGATTGCCGCAGCGATTGAATATCTGGTGTCCAATCCCCGCGAAGCGGAAACAATGGGGCAACGGGGACGTAGAACCGCTGAAAGGTGCTTCAACTGGGCCAATGAGGAGCGTACCCTGCGGTCATTTTATTCATCTTTACTATCCGACCGTGGGGTGTTGGACACAGAAGTTATAGCGGCGTGAATTCGTCCCTGAGCACATTCGCGTCTGCCGTTGCAAGATCGAACCTAATGTGGAATAGCAATGAAGATTCGATTTGTGAGCCACGCAAGCTTCAGTGTTGAGAGTAACGGCACCACACTGCTGTGCGATCCGTGGTTGTTTGGCAAAGCATTCAATCACGGGTGGGCACTGGTTAGCCCGCCAGCTCCTGTGCCTTGGGAAACAATCGATTATGTCTGGATTTCTCACCAGCATCCCGACCATCTCCACTTCCCCACACTCAAGAGCCTTACCACTCAACAACGGGAGAGCTTGACCATGCTCTATCAAAAGCATGCTTCGCAGCGTATTCCTAAGGTATTGCGAGGGTTGGGATTTCCCACTGTTCAAGAACTCAAATTGAACAAATGGGTGCTGCTCCGTGGTGGGGTAGAAGTGATGTGTGGCTCGGCAGGGTCGATGGATTCTTGGATAGCTATCCGTGCAGAGGGGATAACTATATTGAATCTAAACGATTGCGTTGTAAGCTCTCCCCACCTGGCATACATCTCGAAGCTTGTCGGCGAGGTAACCGTTCTGCTTACACAGTTTTCATTTGCAAACTGGATCGGAAACCATACCGACGAACTAGGAGAAGTCGACCGTAAGCTGCGAGATGTACAGCGTCGTGTTAACTTCCTGCATCCCGAGGCAACTATTCCATTCGCTAGTTTTATTTATTTTTGCAACCAGGAGAATAGTTGGATGAATGAGTTTGCCATCGGTCCCCAACGCATTGCGGATCTAAACCTCCCCGGGGTTAACTTCATGTACCCAGGCGACGAATGGAATTCAGATAGAAGAATGTTCCGTTCAGATGAAGCTGTTGAAAGATACATGGCTGATCTGATTCACACAAAAGTGATCGATTCCACGCCTCCGTCAATCTCCATAGACATTCTCCAAAAGTCGGTAAATCGGACCTTGGGAATGATGCGTACGCGATTCGGCCGATTCCTCATTGGGCGCGTAAAACCATTTTCAATTTATTTGCACGATTTGGACAGGATTTTGATAGTGCATCCGGCGAATGGATGCGAAGTTCTGGATAGCACGGAGGAAAACCGTGACACTGCACGTTACATAATGTGCAGTCAGGTGGCATGGTACGCATTCGCCTACAGCTGGGGCTGGGGCGCCATGGAAGTTTCTGGGATGTATCTTGACCGCTGCTTCAAGGTACCAAATCGGCTGGCATTTTATTTGAATATCATGGCAACGGAATTTCTGGGTTTCAATGGAGTCCGTCAGACACTGCGAACTCTTGAGTTCTTGTGGGCGAAGCGACACGAACTGGTCTATCGTCTGTGGAGTAGGTCGACACATCTCACAACAGATAGCACCACTGCAGATGGCCACCAGGTCGCTCCTATTACGCCGAGTGGTGCCGCCTAACAATGGAGTAATAACCGGTGAGTGTCGAAAGCACCGAGCAGCTCCCTCAAATCTTACAATGTCCGAGGCGGCTCCCATTTCGCAACCAGCAGAAGCGGCGGAATCTTTGCCGGTAGCGGAGCATACCCGAGTCGGCTTCCTGGGCAGGTTCATGCGGAGAGCACGGTCTTGGAGTTTCGCTCGAAACGCAGCTGTGCTCAGCATCGGTACTGCCGCTGCCCAAGGCTTTAGCGTTATAGCTGCGCCATTGCTAACACGCATTTATTCGGCACAGGCAATCGGGCAACTGGCTTTATTCACCAGCTTCATCAGTGTTGCATCGGTCAGCGTTTCATTGAAATACGAGCTTGGAATAGTATCCGCAGCTAGTGACTTGGAGGCTGCTCAATTGACGTTCGCGTCGGCACTTATAAGCATACCGGTGAGCATTCTTAGTGGTGTGGCGCTGTATCTCGCAATTCGGTTTTCATGGCTCGGATTTGGCGATGTGCCAGTCTACGCAACGTTGCTCATGATCCCAACGCTAATTCTAATTGGGGTGTTCACGGCGTTTCGGTATTGGGCAATTCGACACGGCCATTTTCGTCTCATCTCGAAAACTACCCTGGGGCAACATGCTGCCCGCGCATTGTTCCAAGTGGGATTGGGGCTCATTGGAGGTGGTCCGGGTGGATTAATGCTTGGGGAGTTGATAGGACGCGCGACAGGAATGGCGCAAATCGTTCGGGACGCGTGGTCTAAAGTCCGTTCCCTGCTACTCGACACCTCCACACTTGATCTGCGACACACGCTGAATAGAAACCGCAAGCTAATGATGTACTCTTTGCCTTCTACTTTTGTTGATACGTTGGTTGCGAATCTTCCAATTCCACTCTTAGTCAACCTCTACGGTTTGGAAGCTGGAGGCTATTATGCCTTGGTGCAAAAGGTTCTGGCGGTCCCATTGGGACTAATCGCGACGAGTGTTGCTGATACTTTCCATAGCAGCATGGCGATATGTGCACGAGACAATCCCCGTGACATGATCGCGCTTTTCAAGCGCACAAGCCTCTGGTTATTTGGCATCGGACTTGTGCCCGCACTCATAATTGCCGTATTTGGTCGGCCGTTCTTCGGGATGATCTTCGGAAATCAATGGGCCATCGCGGGTACACTCGCTGCTATTTCGGCTCCTTGGTTTATCACGCAATTTATAGTTAGCCCGCTGAGTCGACTGGTGTTCGTTCTGAGCGGCCAAGAAGCGAAGCTTATCTATGACATCGTCATTCTGGCTAGCATGTTTGCCGCGGTTGCGATTTCATTTCATTCGCATTGGAGCTTGTTCAAGACGGTGTGGGCATTTTCCCTAGTCAATACCGCTGCATACCTCATCTACTATCTCGTATTATTGCGAATTCTTGTCAAATCGACACCGCAGTCGGAGTGCAGGATGCCTCGCTAGCATTTGGGTCGTGGTCATTGTCACCACATATCTCCCTCGGAGACACTAGATATGCGCATCACTTACCTGGGTCATGCTGGCTTCATAGTCGAAACCGATGACAGTATCGTCATTATGGATCCATGGTTGTCGCCCACCGGCGCGTTCGATGCGGCTTGGTTCCAGATGCCTCGTAATCATCACCTAGCTCCGCTTGTTTATGAGAAGCTGCGTGATTCGCGGCGATCCATTTTCCTTTACATCAGCCACGAACATCAAGATCACTTCGACATAAAGTTTTTGAACACCCTGCCGGTTCGGAGGTTCACGCTATTGGTTCCTGAGTTCAGCCGCGCGGCCCTCATGGAACATTTCTCAGAATATGAATGCGAAGAAATGATCTTCTTCCACCACAAGCAGGAGATCAATATCCCTGGCGGATCTCTAAAATTTTACGTAGACGATTCTTGGGCGAACAGGGACTCGGCAATTTTGGTGAAAGCAAGCAACGCCGCGTTTCTGAATATGAATGATTGCAAACTGTTCGATATATTGCACGAGATTATTCACGAAGATGGTCCGATTAAGGTATTTGCATGCCAATTTACTGGCGCGACCTGGCATCCCACATGTTATGGCTACCCGATCGACGAGTACGAAGCCGTTTCAACTAAGAAGTTGCTGGCTAAGTTTGAGTCGGTTGCCAGAGCTATCGAACTCCTTCAACCAAGCGTTTATATCCCATCGGCAGGCCCGGTGTGCTTTTTGGATCCAGTGCTGTTTCATCTCAACACTCAACCTGTAAACATCTTTCCGCGAGCGACAAAGTTCATTAACTTTTTGAAGCAACAACGGCTGCCGGGCACCTCGATTTGCGTTCCGGAAATGATGCCTGGGGATGTTCTGGACGCTCTGTCATCCAGCATTACTGCTTGTGGCGAAGAGCGCTTCGTGGAAGAGGACGCCCTGACGTACATCACCGAATACGCGGATTCGTATAAATGGTATTTTGAAGACAGAATCGTGTCGCATGAGCGTGTGGACACTCAAGAAACTTTGGAAGCACTTCGGATAGAGCTGAATCTTAAGCTTGCGCAATTGAGCCTGGCAGACCGTGTAACTTTGCCCCTGTACTTCCAGCTCGATGGATCGGGCAAGCGGATGTTACGTGTCGACTTCGGGCGTCGAACTGTAGATTATGCATCCGTGAACAGCGACCCTAAGTACTACGAGATCGCGGCGCCGGCCTGGCAGATCGCAAAAATTCTGGCGCGTGAACTTACATGGGAAGAGTTCTCCTTGACCTTCCGAGCACGCCTGAAACGAGATCCAGACGTATATGATCCGGTGTTGCACGCTTTCCTGATCATGGAGGTCGCAGATATCGGGAGGTATTGCGACCATCTTCTGCAGATTGAATCGCAAGAGCAGCGTATTGTTGTCGAGGCCGACGGCCAAAAATTTTCTGTCAGACGGTATTGTCCCCACCAGGGAGGCGACCTCTCCTGCGGATGGATCGATCATGGTCGATTCCTTACGTGCCCTAGGCATCGATGGCAATTCGACTTGCTCCAAGGTGGTCTGTGCACTACGAATAAGACCGATATCGGAGCCGTATGCTTAGAAGCCAAGGCGTCACACATTCACGAACAAGCCACGGACGCTTCTCTATCGCGCGATGAGCTGAAAACCAAACTGACTGTAACGGGGGAGACGTTTCGTAACGAAGACAGATCGGTGACAACAGACGCTAAGGCAGTAGATCGGTGCTATCAGTAGTTCAGAGGGTGCAGTAGAAAACTATGTGCGGCGTTGCGGGATTAGTTACGCATTCATCAGACAGTGCGACTGCTCGAATTCCAATCGTATTGCGATCACTCGAACATCGCGGTCCTGATGATCAGGGTTGGTTGTTGTATTCGCGAGGCGAGGTGCGTCTTGGCCGCGAATGGCCGGAAGGCGAGCAAGCCTGTGAAGTCATGCTGCTGCATCGCCGATTGTCAATCCTCGATCTCAGCACTGCGGGTTGGCAGCCAATGGGAAAGAACGGACGCTATTATGTGGTTTATAACGGCGAGATCTACAACTACCTTGAGCTGCGGAAGGAACTGGAAGATTGCGGATATACGTTCCATTCTCGGTCAGATACTGAAGTGTTGCTTACGGCATATGAGCAGTGGGGTGTCTCAGCTCTTCCGCGTTTCATTGGCATGTTTGCATTTGTGCTCCTGGATACGCAGCGGCGTACGCTTCTACTGGCTAGAGATTTTTTCGGAATTAAGCCACTCTACTATTGCGCTTCGCCTGACGGTCTTGCGTTCGCATCGGAGCTGAACACACTATTCAAGCTTGCCGATGTGAAGCGTCGTGTTAATCCACATAATCTGCTTCTTTATCTGCGACACGGACTATCAGATCAAGGTTCCACCACGTTGCTTGAGGGCGTCCGACAATTGCCCGCCGCTCATTATCTTGAGGTCTCCATCGATGATCCAATGTTGAGGGCTCCGGTTTGCTATTGGAGGCCGGAGTTGCATCCTGTCAGTAAAATTTCGTTTGAAGAAGCTTCCGAGCAACTCCGCCTTATTTTTCTGGAGAGTATTCGCTTGCACCTGAGAAGCGACGTTCCTATCGGAACTGCCCTCTCGGGTGGAATCGATTCGTCATCGATTGTTGCGTGCATGCGAAAAGTAGCACCCGAGCTGGAGATTCACACTATTAGCTACATTGCGCAGGACTCCAGGCTGAGTGAAGAGAAGTGGATAGATATTGTCGGCGATGCAGCTCGCGCGCAGGTGCACAAGGTCCGGGCTCAACCATCCGAATTTGTGAACGATCTCGACGCGCTTCTCAGAGCACAACAAGAGCCATTTGGCAGCACGAGTGTCTATGCGCAATACCGCGTCTTCCAGTTGGCCCGTGAAAGAGGCATCGCGGTCATGCTCGATGGCCAGGGAGCTGACGAGCTGTTGGGCGGATATCGATATTGCGTGAGCGCGCGGTTTGCTTCTCTGATCCGGCAGCAGCGATTTGGCGAGGCTTTCCGTTTGCTTCATGGAGCGTCACGATCACCAAATACAGACGCGCTCTGGCTGTTCATATGCAGTGCAGACTATCTTTTGCCACATTCTCTTCAGGCACCTTTGCGCTCCCTGGTGGCGAAGGAGCTAACGCCCAAATGGGTGAAGGCTTCATGGTTCAGAAAATATGGTGTCGACTCAACCCATGTGAATTATTGCACGAGCCCGGAAGTGTTGCGCCACACATTGCTGCGTACGTTATTTGTGACGAGTCTGCCACATCTACTTCGCTATGAAGATCGAAACTCGATGGCGTTTTCCATTGAAAGCCGCGTACCGTTCCTTACGCCCAAACTTGCAGAATTCATGCTCTCGATTCCCGAGGAATACATCATCACCCCAAATGGCACTACCAAGGCCGTGTTCCGCCATGCGATGAGAGGAATTGTTCCAGATAGCATTCTCGACCGGCGGGACAAAATCGGTTTTGCTACGCCTGAAAAGGAATGGTTGAAAGCCATTGATAGTTGGGTGAAATCGACATTGACCAGTGAGGCAGCGTCGTCTCTACCGTTCTTAGATCTAGGAAGCATGCGCGGTCAATGGAGTGAAATCGTAAGTGGTCGGCAGGCCTTTGACAGCCGAGTATGGCGTTGGTTGAACGTTATCCGTTGGTCACAGGAACTTCAACTCGAGTATGGTCGGGCGTGATTGATGCATATCTTGCCTATGACAGCTCATGCTCGTTCCGTTCAGAGCCGCCCCTGGATCAGTAAGATTCTGCGTTCTCGGACCGGAATGGTGTTGACCTGCATGTTATACGTCGTGACGTTTGGTGTAGTTTACGAGTTGGTCATCGTTCCGGGGTGGGGATATGAGGGGTTTCACTCCAGAGCTACATTAGCGCGAGAGGCTATTGCGGGGCTTCTGGCGTGGCTTCCGAGTCTCTGGATGCCAATCAAGTTAGAACGTCCATCACAAGTCTTGTACTGGATGCTTTACTTGCTGGTTTTGGTTCCAACGTGTTTGGTGGCAATCTGTTCACTTGAGGACCAATCCGACGGTCCGGTTCTGCTAGCAACTTGTTTGGTAGCGGTATTTGCGTTTGTGGGACTGGTCTACCGACTTCCCCTCCTGCCATTGCCCCGGGTATACCTCGAGAGATATGAATTTGGTGTCATCCTAATTCTGCTGAGCACGATATTCTATGCCCTCCTGGTTTCTAGCTTCGGCTTTCGATTTCATTTTGTTTCACTTCAAGATATTTACGTAGTACGCGCTCAGTATGAGAACACCTTGGATCGAGCGCCTAGTCAGGTAGCGTACGCGATTAGTTGGCAAGCTTGGGTAATCAATCCCTTTGTAATGGCTATGGGACTGAGGTGGCGGCGTCTATCCTGGGTCATCGTCGGTGCTGCCGCACAACTTGTCATCTACTCGATTACCGGTTTCCGATCTATGTTTTTCTCAGTGGGTCTTCTGCTCTATCTTCTATGGTCGATGCGGTTTGGCACGGCATTTGGAACGAGATTAGTTTCATCGTGGACCGCAATCTTCGCCGCTGCAGGTGCGCTGCAGTTTTTTGGCTATGCGTTGACACCCGCGGCACTTGTAAACGTGCGCATGACCGCGTTGCCGGGATTGCTAACAGGCTACTACTATGAGTTTTTTTCTTCGCACCCCCATGCTCAATTAGGCCATAGCATTTTCAAGTCACTGGTCGATTACCCCTATGCTGTGCAGCCGCCGTACCTCATTGCTTTCACCTATTTTCATAATGCGGTTATGGAATCCAATGCAAACTTATGGGCCGATGCCTATGCCAACTTTGGCTACATCGGAATCATTGTTTTTTCACTGCTCCTCGCATTTGTCCTGTGGTTGTACGACTCTATGGCATTTGGCTGCGATAAACGTTTGGCTGCTTTGGTCATTGGCCTTCCCGCCTTTGCTCTCGCGAACACTGGACTTTTGACTGCGCTCCTTACAAACGGCATAGGCTTGGTGATGCTGCTCGTGTACCTCATGCCTCCGAGGTTGCACGAACATTCACGAGGCCATTTCTTGCGAAAGAGGAGTCGCATATCGGCGCAATCTCAACTGCAACCTATCGAAGGATTGAACTGGATGAAATAAGCACAAGGGGTGGACATTCTCACAAGCAGTATCCAACCTGCAGGGTTGATAAATATGCAGGGCTGATAGATAGGGAGGGAACGATTATGGCAAGACCAATCACGCGAGTCGCTGTTGTGGGCGGTGCAGGGTATCTAGGTAGCACTCTGTGCGCCCATTTGCTCAATCTCGGGTACGAAGTTGCTTCCATCGACACACACTGGTTCGGCGATACGGCCCTGCACTCTCTTCGGGAGAACCCTTGCTTCAGTAGCGAACAGATCGATGCTCTTCACTCGGACGAGGTGCTGCCGCTGCTGAGTGGTTGCCAGGCTGTGATATGGGTTGCCGGTCTCGTTGGTGATCCTGCTTGTGACATCGACGCCGGTTTTACTTACGGTTGTAACTATCGCAGCGCGCTCACCATGGCAGGCATCTGCAAATGGTTAGGAATTGGCAGGTTTATTTTCGCGTCCAGCTGCAGCGTCTACGGTCAATCGAATCAAGTATTCCATCTTAACGAAGAATCGCCCACTGGTCCTCTGTCTTTCTATGCGCGCGACAAGCTTGTTTGCGAGAAGGCGCTTCGGGCAATGGCCGACGACTCCTTTCATCCGACTATTCTACGGCTCGCTACGCTATTCGGCTGGTCAAACCGAATGCGGTTCGATCTGGTCGTGAATGTATTGACTGCAAGGGCATGCAAAAGAGAGACATTAGAGATATGCGGAGGGGGGCAACGCCGACCCTTCTTACATGTGAGGGATGCCGCACGCGCATTCGCGAATGTTCTGTCAAGCAATCTCCCGTTGATCTCTAACAACGTCTTCAACGTCGGGGCAGATACAAATAATCATCGAATTATGGACATCGCCGAGTTCGTTTGCGCCGCGATCCCTTCGGCCTGCGTAAACTTTCTTCCGAACACGAGTGATCTGCGAGATTACGATGTGGACTTTTCCAAAATTACGCGAACTCTAGGCTATAAGACCGAATTCTCTGTCCCTGAAGGAGTTGCCGAAATTCGAGAGAGAATGTCCGAAGCTAACGGTATCAATATCGCGGATTCTGTATACATCAACGAGAAAATGACGCGCCAGCTCGTTAGCAAGATTTGGAATGGTCACAGGTCGCAAGCGATGGTATCTGGATTAGTCGGTAGCGCTGCATAACATCATCGGATTCAGATTTGTAGTGGTGTTTGCGTTTGGTTAAATGCCTTGCCAAAAAGAGTCAAGTTTACGAAGTTGTTGCTCGACGTCACTTTCCTATTGTGGGCGACGTGGCAACTCAGCCAGTTCGCGCAAGCTGAGTTGCGCTTGCAGCCCAATGCTGCTGCGCAGGGGGAATCGTCGAGTGCCGTGCACTACGTGAGCCCTACAGGGAATGACACTAACAGCGGGAGCTTCAGCCGTCCATGGGCCACGATTCAGCATGCGGACGCGGTAGCCAAGCCCGGCGATACAGTTGTCGTTTTAGATGGGACATATAGGGGCAATGTTGTCCTCGTTTCGAGCGGCACTTCCGGCGAACCGATTACTTACAAAGCCCAGAATAAGTGGGGCGCTAAGTTAGTGGGTACAGGCTCGGGAGCCGGCTCCACCGTAATTGGGGTAAACGGCGGCTATATCGTTATACAAAATTTTGACATCACCGGCAGTAACGCTAATGGCATTATCCTCGCATACTCCGGTTCTATTGCCAGCCACAATCAAGCCATTGGGAACTATGTCCACGATATGGTTGTTCCGTGTAACTCCGACAGCGGAACAGCAATTGAGACCGGGAGTGGAGATAACTACAACGGGATCTCTCACAACGACATGATTGGAAATCTGGTTGTTAATATCACGCCTTATGGCGGTTGCCCCGGAGGACATCAGGCGAGCGGGCTTTTTGCGGAAACTCCCTATTCAGTGATTGCGGATAACATCGTTATCAATGCCGGGTACGGCATTCAAAGCTGGCATGCCGCTTCAAATGTCGCGATTGTTGGAAATACCCTCGTCAATAATCTTCGGTCTATCACTGTGGGCGCCGGTGATTCGCCGTATGGAATAACTAATGATTACAGCCTCGTACGACACAACATCGTCTATAACAGCGCTAGCACTGCGATTGCTGAAACTGGAAAAACCGGCTCTCACAATAAGTACATCGATAACCTGGTTTACGGAGGAGATATAAGTATCAGCCTAAAGAATGGATTGAAAGCAACGGGTACGCTCAACGCAGATCCAAAATTTGTCAACAATACAGGAACAGCTGATGGCAACTATGCGCTGCGGGCGGATTCGCCAGGGCGGTGGAAGCGTCTTTCGCTTAACGAAGCGACGATGGCGGTGGGTGCAAATCTGGTAAAGCAAACAGCAATTGACGCTATTGCCCCCGCTGCAGGCGTTAGTGCCAGTGTGTCGACAATTAGGCTCGGCCAGTCATCCGTCATCACATGGACCACGAAGAACGCAGTAAACGCCACACTAAACGGAGCGGCAGTGCCGCTTATTGGGTCCATCGTTGTGCGTCCCACCGTAACAACCAGTTATAAGGTTGTTGCAAAAAGTCCCACGGGCGCGACAGATTGGGGTTCTACTATGGTGTCGGTACATCGATAAGACCGAGTTTGCCCGCTTTTGTATATAGGAATGTCAGTTGAGCAGGCAGCCGGCTCGAAGCTATGAGGGCAAAGGCGGTGGCCGGATTCCATATCAGGCTCCGCCCTTCCTCTGGTTACTGAACTGTTACGGTCGCTGCCCCCCAATCTGTCGTCCCGTTCGCACCGGTGGCAGTAATTCGGTAGGCCGCCGTTGAAGTTGGTGTAACAGTGACAGAACCGTTGAGCGGGACAGATGTCCCGTTCAACGTTGCAGTAACAGCATTCTTTGTGGTCCAGGTGATGACAGATGACTGACCACGACGGATTGAAGCCGGATTCGCGCTAGCACCCGCAGCGACAGGTCCGCTTGGAGCCGCCGTAACGTTTACCGTTACCTGACCCCAATCTGTTGCACCTGACGAGTCGGTCGCGGTGAAACGATAGGTAGTCGTACTTGTAGGCCGTACTACTAGCGTGCCGTTTATCGGAACCGCTGAGCCGTTTAAAGCCCCACTGACCGCATTCTTCGAAGTCCAAGTGAGAGTAGAGGGATTTCCTGATACGATTGACGTTGGACTCGCAGAGATTCCAGCAGCAACAGCGCCCGATGCTGAAACCGTCACCGTAGCCGCATTGGTAGCGGTTTGGCCTGACGCTGATGTTGCCACCAATGTGTAGGTGGTGGTGGCCATCGGTGTAACAGCAACAGATGAATTGACTGCTACGGGCGACCCATTAAGCGTGGCGCTGGTTGCGTTCGTGGTCTTCCACGAAATTGTAGAACTTCCGCCTCCGTAAGACAGGGATGTTGGGCTTGCACTGACTGTGGCAGTTGGCGTGGTGTTGTTCACATCAAATACGTAGGCACCCAGATCGGTTGTCCCGGATTGAGGACGAGCGTTTCCGGCGAAGTCGGTGGCAATGCCGGCTAGCGCCAGCCCTGCCCCACGTGCGGGAGAGTTAGCTTGAATTCGATAGTCGCCCGAGGCGTTTCCTGTATTGTTGACAAACATTGGATCTGCGACGACCGTGCTTGAGGCTTTAAGTCCGTTGCTTAGCTGAATTGAAGTATTACTGCCGAAGACCAGATTATTTTTATAGACGTTATTGGTTCCTGTGCCACCAGTCTCGATGATCGCCGGTCCGGTTCCGTTGACAATAATGTTGTCTTGCACGAG
>Ga0268266_10000544_pt1 | contig 52629 bp, 53 predicted proteins | sample KBSS13metaG_FD_190356 | JGI IMG/M metagenome (GOLD analysis project Ga0268266, IMG submission 190356) | Switchgrass rhizosphere microbial communities from Kellogg Biological Station, Michigan, USA - KBS S1-3 metaG (SPAdes) (version 2) | ecosystem: Host-associated > Plants > Roots > Rhizosphere...
CGTAAGGTTTCCCCTCTTTCAGCTCATTATCGTTATTGTCGTCATTCTGTGGCTCCAAGCTGCCGATGATACATCGACGTTCGGTCAGATATTCAATGGCCTCGATAAACTCGTCGACTCTACCGTGCAATTGTTTTCCAGAATTTTCACAGTGAAGTCTTTCACAAAATCATGGCTTACGTCAGGATTCATGATTGCGTATGTCTATCTCGCCTGCTTGTTAATTCTGCTCCTTTGGCGCGTCATATTCAGAGCTGCAATCGATTTGATGGGGAAACGGAATTTCTTGTGGTCAAGAAATCTCATTGCGCGGGATCGTGGCATTCAGGCTTACCGAGCCTGGCTGCCGCTCGAGAAAATAAGGCCGTCCGACATTCCCCAGAAAACCTGGGAAGAGCAATTTGCTTGGCCCGCGAACAATGAACCCCCATATCCGCCGCTAACGCGGCGGCTGCTGCGCGGAGCAGCAACTTATACAGCCTTACTTCTGATCGTCGTCGCTCTATTGGAAATCTTCGCCCCTTCGGTTTTGGCTTGGCTTAGCCAACTTACCAAAATGGGGTTCGGTTGACGGATATCCTTCCCGCTCGATTCGTGCGCTTAGCGAACTGGACCTCGGCGCGCTGCCGATCTGCGCCGACCAATTTCGATATCGTCGCGGCTGGCGCGGCGAGAAAATGATGGGTTTCGCTTCGCTCTACCCATCCTATCCAGACTTACTCCGCGGCGGTCGCGGACCTCACAGATGCCCGCGCGTCTGCATCGAACACGATGCCCTCATAGCCCTTCTGCGCGACGTCGGTGATGGCCGCGACATATTTCGGCGTGCCGCCATTATAGACGAGATATCGCGGTTTGCCGTATTCGTGGCCGGGAACGTTGGAATTGTACCCGGTGAACCATGACTTCGCTTTGCGCATCAGCATGATGGCGTACATCTTGGTGACGTGCGCGGTCCAGCGCGCCTGCGCCTCGGCGGTCGGTTCGGCCCGCGTGTAGCCGCGGCGCCAAATGTGTTCGAGCAGGCCCATGCACCAGCCGACGCCGTTCTCGATGCCGCGCGGAAAATTGGTCGAGGCCGAGCCGCTCTGCGGCCCGGTCGGCATCAGCAGGTTCGGAAAACCATGGGCCATCATGCCGAGAAAGGTCGAGGGTCCGTCGCGCCATTGGTCGGCGAGCTTCACCCCGCCGACGCCGGTGATGTCGATCGCATCGAAGGAGCCGGTGATGGCGTCGAAGCCGGTGGAGTAGATGAGGATATCGAGCTCATAGTCGCGCGCGGTGGTGCGCAGGCCGGTCTCGGTGACGTGCTCGATCGGCGTCTCGCTGATGTCGACGAGGTGCACATTGTCGCGGTTATAGGCCTCGAAGTAATTGGTCTCCAGCGGCACCCGCTGTACGCCGAAGCCGTGGTCCTTCGGGATCAGCTTTTCCGCCGTCACCGGATCGTTAACACGCCGGCGGATGCGGCCGGCGATGTAGGCGGAGAATTCGGCGTTGGCCGCCTCGTCGGTAAAGATCTCGCGAAAGTTGCTCAGCCAGATGCCGAAGCCGGGCTCGTCATAGAGCTTGTCCCACAGCGCGATCCGCTCCTCTGCCGTGACCTCGTAGAAGCCGCGCCGGTCCGGCTCATGCTCGAAGCCGCCGGGGCTACGGGTGCAGGCAGCAAAAATCTCGTCGTAGCGCGCGCGGATGTCGGCCATCTCAGCTTCGGAGATCGGGCTATTGTTGAGCGGCGCGCTCCAGTTCGGGCGACGCTGAAACACGGTCAGCTCGCCGACCTTGTCCGCGATCTCGCCGATCACCTGGATTGCGGTGGCGCCGGTGCCGATGATGCCGACCTTCTTGCCGGCCAGTTCGACTGGCTCGTGCGGCCAATAAAACGTGTGGAACGAACGGCCCTTGAAAGCGTCCATGCCTTTCAGCCGCGGCAGCGTCGGCGTCGACAGCAATCCGATTGTCAGAACGACGAACCGGCAGGTCAGCTCGCGGCCATCATCGAGCCTGAGCCGCCACTGATCGCTGGCCTCGTCGAAGACGGCCGCCACTACCTTAAGATTGAACCGCATGTATTTGCGAAGATCGAACTTGTCGGCGACGTAGTTGAGGTAGCGCAGGTTCTCCGGCTGCGCCGAGAACCGCTCCTTCCAGTGCCACTCGTTGAGCAGGTCCCTGGAGAACGAATAGCCGTAAGTGTAGCTCTCGGAATCGAAACGTGCCCCCGGGTAGCGATTCCAGTACCAGGTGCCACCGAGATCGGGGGCGGCGTCCAGCACCAGGGCATCTATCCCGAGATCGGCCAGCCGCTTGATCTGGTAGATGCCCGACACGCCTGCGCCAACAACGACGACCTCGTAGTGCGACTTGATGCCGTCGGTCATGCGCGGCCTCCCCATTGTTGCTTATTGGACGATTTTTGGCGCGTTCGGGCCGACTATACCGAATTATTCGCGCCATGCACTTGCGTCAGGATGCCGGGCTGGCACCGCGGAAAACGGCGCTCAAACAATGTTTGAAAGGCGGCCACGTGTTGACTGCATCACACATCCGATATGGCGCCGATCTCGGCGTGGAGCTGCGCGACATAGGGGTCGTCGATATCAAGCGCGTCGAGTTGCGTCGCCAACTGCACGAGGTATTCCCGGTTGGTGCCGAGGATGCCCTTCCCGCTCGCGATCAGGCGCGCGGTCTCGGCCAACGGCAGTTCGCCGACATAGCTCGGATGCGAAGGGTTCGAGACGAAGGCCAGCGCCTCGATCGGCCCCTGCGGCGTCAGCATCGGTACCATCGCCGGCGCATAGCCGCCGCGCAGCATCTCGCGGCGCCACAGGATTGCCGTCTCCGCATGCACGAAATCGGCGGCGATGCGAAACGCCAGCCCGTGGCAACGTCCTTCCTGCGGCTCCAGCGAAAGCATCAGCGCCGGATAGTCTTGCGAGCCCCGGCCGAGATTGATCTTTAGCGTGAAGCGGCGCTGGTAGCCCTCGACATCGGCGAGCCGGACTTCGTCGAAATGAAACCCTGGATCCCACATCAGCGAGCCGTAGGAATATATCCAGAGGTCGCAGCCCGCCTTGTGATCGCCGAGCACCGCGAGCCGTGACGCCTCGATCACTTCGTCCGACAGCCGCCAGCCTTCCGGCCATCCCGCGGCCCGGGCGCGCTGCTCCCACATCGCGAACATCTCGGGCGTCAGGCGCAACAGCGATTTTTCCGGATGCGTCACCCGAGTTCGAAGCTCGGGCAGGTGAATGAATGCGTCCGCGACCAAGCCGGCATACTCCTTTGGTGATGCGACAATCCTGCGCAATGTGCCATTGTCGGCCACTTGGCGCCAACCTTGAAGACGAACGAATGTGGTCCCCTTGCATGTTTTTCTGTCATGGCTCGCCCGAGATTTTTAGGGTGTAATGAAGCTGGCGTCGGTAGGCCGCAGAATAACAAGAACGGAAGGGCGATCCTGTGAGCTACGAGCATATCAACTGCGATCTCGACGGCCCGATCATGACCGTTACGCTCAACCGGCCCGAAAAGCTGAACGCCTATACCGGCCAGATGGGTGCCGAGATCGCGGATGCGTTCGAACGCGCCGATGGCGACGACAATGTCCGCGCCATCATCGTGACCGGCGCGGGCCGCGCCTTCTGCGCCGGCGCTGATGTATCGGGTGGCGCAGCGAGCTTCGATACGTCGGGCAAGCATGGTGCCGGCGTCTTCGCCGCTCCGAAACAGGGCGGCGGGCGCTTTGTCGAGGCGATATTCAATTGCCGGAAACCGTCGATCGCGGCGATCAATGGACCGGCGGTGGGCGTCGGCATCACCATGACCTTGCCGATGGACGTCAGGATCGCGGCCAAGGGCGCCAAGATCGGCTTCATCTTTGCCCGCCGCGGCCTCGTTCCGGAAGCCGGCAGCGCCTGGTTTCTGCCGAAGCTTGTCGGGCTGCCGCAGGCGTTGCGCTGGTGCCTCTCCGGCCGGACCTTCGATGCGGATGAAGCCAGGGATGGCGGGCTGGTCTCGGAAATTGCCGAGCCTGCAGAACTTCTCAATCGCGCCAGGGAAATCGCCCGCGAGATGACGGAAGCGACTTCCGCCGTATCAGTCGCATTGACGCGCCAGATGCTGTGGCGCTTTGCCGGCGCGCCGGCCCCCTTCGAACTGCTTGATATCGACAAGCCGATGTCGATCGAGCGCGGCAGCCACGCCGATGTGCGCGAGGGCGTCCAGGCCTTCCTCGAAAAGCGGCCGCCGTCATTTCCTGGAAAAGTTTCGCAGGACATGCCAAGCCAGTACCCTTGGTGGCAGGACCAGGAATAAAGCTCACAACACGGCCCACCACACCTCACCCGCAAACTTTCACCCGATAGCGAAGGCCATCCGATGCGCGACCAGTTCTCCAACACGCAAGCGATCCGCAAACCCGCCGTCACCTCCAAAGGCGGCATTGTCGCGGCGCAATCGAGCCGGGCGGCGCAGGTCGGGGCCGAGGTGCTGGCCGCCGGCGGCGACTGCGTCGATGCCGTGATCGCGACCACGTTTGCGCTGGGCGTGCTGGAGCCTTGGATGAGCGGGCTCGGCGGCGGCGGCGCGATGGTGCTCTACCGGGCGCGCGAAGACCGCTATGAGGTGATCGACTACGGCATGCGCGCGCCGCGCAGCCTGCGGCTCGCGGATTATCCGCTGACCGGCGACGGCGCGGCGTCCGACATTTTTCCGTGGCCGCGGGTGAAGGACGACCGCAATATTCACGGCCCCGGCGCGATCGCGGTGCCCGGCGTGGTGGCCGGCATGGAGGAAGCGCATCGCCGCCATGCCAGGCTGCCATGGAAGGAATTGGTCTCGCCGAGCATCTCGCTCGCCGGTGAAGGCCTCGCGGTCGACTGGTGGACCACGGTGATGATTTCGAGTGGGGCCGCGGACTTGCGGCGTTACCCCGCGAGCGCCACGGCCTATCTGGTGGATGGCCTGCCACCGAATGCGCCATGGGGCATCAAGTCCCACGTCCGCCTGCCGCAGGACCGGCTCAAGGCCACGATGGCGCAACTCGCCAGCGCCGGTCCGCGCGATTTTTACGAGGGCGATCTGGCGCAAAACCTCGCCGCCGACATCCAGGCCGCCGGCGGCGCGTTGTCGGTCGAAGACCTCAAGCCGTTCCGTGCGCATCTGCGCGAGCCGCTGGAGATTCCCTATCGCGGCGGCAAGGTGTTCGCGACACCAGAACTCACCGCCGGTCCAACGCTGTCGCGCACGCTCGGCCTGTTGCAGAAGGATATCAAACCCGCGCGCGGCGGACCTGATGGGGCGGCCTACGTCGCCTATGCCTCGGCGCTGCAGGCGGCCTATCGCGAGCGCCTGAAGGACATGGGCGATGAAGACGGCAGGCGCGCGCTCGGCGCCGAAGCGCTGGCGCCGGCCTGCACCACGCATTTCTCCGCGGTCGATCGCGACGGCAACATGGCCGCGGTGACCCAGACGCTGCTGTCGAGCTTCGGCTCCAAATTCGTATCAGGCCAGACCGGCATCACCATGAACAACGGCATCATGTGGTTCGATCCGACGCCCGGCGCGCCGAACTCGCTGGCGCCCGGCAAGCGCTGCCTGACCAATTACACGCCGGTGCTGGCGCAGGCGGCCGACGGGCGGCGCGTTGCCGTCGGCGCGTCCGGCGGCCGGCGCATCTTGCCGGCGGTGACGCAGCTTCTGTCGTTCGTCATGGATTACGGCATGGACCTCGATGCGACGATCCACCAGCCGCGCATCGATGCCAGCGAAGGCGCGGTGGTGATCGGCGACATGCGCCTGCCGCAGCCCGCGCGCGACGCGCTTGGCGCACGCTTCGATTACGAAGAAGCCCGCATCCAGACCCTGCCGATGAAATTCGCCTGCCCCAGCATCGTGCTGCGCGACGGCGACACCAACAGCGGCGCGACCGAGGTGTTCCAGCCGTGGAGCGAGGCGGTGGCGGAGGGGTGAGGGCCAACACGAAGATTCGTGTTAACCTGACACCCCTTTAATTGGACGAACAGCATGCTATATTTGCCGGCATGACAACCAAGATTCTTCAGGACGCATTGCGCCGTGTCGAGGCTTGGCCTGAGGCAGCTCAGGTCGAACTCGCAGAGATCGCATTGGAGATCGAGGCAGGCCTGGCCACGGGCACGTATCACGCGACACCGAAGGAACTTGAGGGTATCGATAGAGGCCTGAAGGCAGCACGCGAAGGCCGCTTCGCCACCGACGATCAGGTCAAACAGGTTTTTCAGAAACACCGCCCTGCATGAGAGTGGTGTATACTACCGAGGCGCTTGCTGACCTCGATGGTATCTTCGACTACATCGCCAACCATTACCCCACTATTTCCGATGCGTTCCAAAATCGGCTTCACGCGGTCATTACGCGCGTCGCCAGATGGCCAGAGAGCGCACAGGAAGTTTCCGAGCGGCCGGGAGTGCGCGTCGCACCGCTGATCCGATATCCATATAAGATCTTCTATCGGGTATCGGGTGACACAGTAGAAATTCTCCACGTTCACCACGCCGCGCGCGAATAGAGGCAGCGACGCGGTCCACTTCGACTACATGCCCAGCCAGTCCCGCACCCTTCCCGCCAGCACCGCGGCGGTTACACCAACGGGCCAGAAGGCGTGCAGCGGCATTGGCTTGATATTCGTAACGGGCATGTCGATCTCGGCGTTCTTGCCGCCGGCGAGGCGGCGCGCGAGCTGCTGACCCATCGCGGTCGAGAGCGCGACGCCGCGGCCGTTGCAGCCGAGCGAGATCAAAAGATTTTCTGCCGGCTCATGCACGTGAGGGTAATGATCGGGCGTGATCGCCAGCCGGCTGTTCCAGCCGTGCGTCCAGTTCGCGCCTACTGTCTGAGGCCACAGCCGTTCGGCGTAGCGGATGAGATAGGCGACATCCGACGGCTTGCTGATCCAGCGCATCGGGCCGCGGCCGCCCATCAGCAGGCGATTATGCGCATCGATGCGATAATAGACGGTGATGTGGCCACTTTCGTACAGCACCGGGCGCGTCGGCATGATCGCGCGTGCCACTTCTTCGGATAGTGGCGCGGTGGCGGCGATCGACGAGAATACCGGCACGATGGTGCGGCGCAGGCCCGGCCACAGATCGTCCGTAAAACCATTGGTCGCCAGCAGCACCTTTTCGGCGCGCACGATTCCGCGCGGCGTCTCAATGCGCCAGCCGGCGCCCTCACGCGACAAGGAAAGCGCCGGCGTCTCGCCATGAACCGCAGCGCCGGCCGCCATCGCGGCACGGGCCAAGCCGCGCGCATAGCTCAGCGGATGCAGGTCGCCGCCGCGCTTGTCCAGCATGGCGCAGAGATAGCGGTCGCTGCCGGTCATCTCCCGCATCTGCTCGCGACCCAAAAACTCCACCGGCATGCCGCGGCGGATGCATTGCTTTGCGGTGCTTTCAATTCCCGCCGCGCTCGCTTCATTGTAGGCCGCGCGTAGCGTGCCGTTCTGCCGCGCCTCGCAGGGAATCTGGTAGCGGCGGATCAGATCGAACGTGTAGTTCGTGGTGCCGTAGGCGAAATCGATCATGCGGCCGCCGAGTTCGGCGCCGAAATCCGCCTCGATCTGATCGGGATCATGCTTGAGCCCCGGATTGACCTGGCCGCCATTATTGCCCGATGCACCCCAGCCTGGCTGCTGCGCCTCCAACACAGTCACGTCGACGCCTTGCTCGGCAAGATGCAGGGCGGTGGATAGTCCCGTAAAACCGCCGCCCACGATCGCGACCGAAACCTCTTTGTCCGCATCGAGCGGCGGCGTCGGTGTCGGCGCGACAGCCGTATCGGCGTAAAGGCTTGGCGGCAGCGGCAGATGGGCAGGTGCGTTCATGCTGGCAAACTCAGAGTGGATGCAGCACGCGCCGCAAAAAGTCCTGCGTGCGCGCGTGCTGCGGCTGGTTGAGGACCGATTTCGCCGGCCCCTGCTCGACGATCACACCGCCGTCGATGAACAGCACGCGATCCGCGACGTCCTTGGCAAAGGCCATCTCATGGGTGACGACGACCATGGTCATGCCGTCATCGGCGAGCTTGCGCATGACACCCAATACGTCGCCGACCAGCTCGGGATCGAGCGCCGAGGTCGGCTCGTCGAACAGGATCGCTTTCGGCTGCATGGCGAGCGCGCGGGCAATCGCGACGCGCTGCTGCTGTCCGCCGGAAAGTTGCGGCGGATGGACGTCGGCCTTCTCGGCCAGTCCCACCCGCTCCAGCAGCGCGCGGCCGCGCTCCAGCGCCTCGGCGCGCGGCTCCTTCTTCACATAGACCGGCCCCTCGATGACATTCTCGAGCGCGGTGCGGTGCGGAAACAGGTTGAAGCGCTGGAACACCATCGAGACCTGCGTCCGGACCGAAACGATCGAGCGCGCATTGCGGTCGACGCTGATACCCTCGATGCGGATGTCGCCGCGATCATAGCTTTCGAGCCCGTTGATGCAGCGCAGAATCGTCGACTTGCCGGAGCCCGACGGGCCGATGATACAGACGACCTCGCGCTTCGCAATCGACGCGGAGATTCCCTTGAGCACCTCAACCTTGCCAAAGCTCTTGTGGACGTCGTCGAGCTCGATCATTTCCGGTTCGCTTTCTTCTCGAAATGCCGAACCAGCAGGATGAGCGGAATGCTCATGGTCAGATACATGAGCGCCACCAGCGTGAACACGCTGGTGTTCTTGAAGGTGGAGGAAGCGATCAGCTTGCCCTGCAGCGCGAGCTCGGCAACCGTGATCGTCGAGGCTTGCGAGGAATCCTTCAACATCATGATCATGATGTTGCCGTAGGGCGGCAGCACGATCTTCACCGCCTGCGGCAGCACCACCCGGCGCATGGTGAGCCACCAGCCCATGCCGATGGTCTGCGCGGCCTCGATCTGTCCCTTGTCGATCGCCTCGATGCCGGCGCGGAAATTCTCCGACTGGTAGGCTGAATAGGCGATGCCGAGGCCGAGGATCGAAGCCTGCAGCGCCGACAGCGCGACGCCGAAATCCGGCATCACGAAATACAGATAGAACAGCAGCACGATGATCGGGATACCGCGGATCACGTTGATCAGGCCGGCGCTCAATCCGACCAGCAGGCCGATGCCGGACACCCGCAGCAGCGCCCAGAACAGCCCGAGCACGGTCGACAAAGCCAGCGAGCCGATGGTAACGACGATCGTCAGCCAGACGCCCTGCAGCAGGATCGGAAAGAACTCGACGGCGTCGCTGAGAAACTTCTGCATCGGCTCGGATCAGGGTTGCGTCCCGCTGAGGGAATGTTGCTTCGCGACGTCAGGAGGCGTCGGCCTTCTGTCCCCATTTCTCGAGAATTTTGGCGATGGTGCCGCTTGCCTTCAGCTTGGCGAGCGAGGCGTTGATCTTGCCCAGCAACTCGGTGTCGCTCTTTCGGATACCGATCGCGACGGTACCCACAGTGACGGGCTTGTAGGTATCGACCAGACGCACTTCGGAAAAATTGCCCTGCTTGAGATTGTAGGCGAGGATCGGATAGTCGGCGAAGCCGGCCTTGAGGCGGCCCGCATTCACATCGCGCAGGATGTCGGGAATGGTGTCGTAGACCTTGACCTCGCTGAACAGCCCGGTCTTCTTCAGCGCGTCGACGAAGGCCGTTCCGACCTGGGCGCCCACGGTCTGGCCCTTGAGGTCTTCCTGCGACGCGTAATTTTTGGCGTCGGTCTTTGGCACCACGAGCCCCTCGCCGTAGGTGTAGACGGCGTCGGAGAAGTCGATCACCTCCTTGCGCGCGGCCGTTGCGAACATCGCGGCCGAGATGATGTCGATCTTGCTGGAGGTCAGTGACGGCACGAGCGCGGAGAATTGCATCGGCTCGATCTGGACCTGGAACCCGGCATCCTTACCGATCTCGGTGATGAGATCGACCATGATGCCCTGTATGGTGTTTGTCTTGGTGTCGAGGAAGGTGAAGGGGATGCCCGTCGGCGTCGAACCCACTTTCATCACCTGCTGCGCGGATGCCGGCAGCGCGGCTGTGAGAACTGCCGCCGCCATGGCGGCCTGAAAAAGACGCTTCAGAGCCATCGCACCACCTCCTGAATTGAACGCCGCCCGGGCCGCCCGCTCGGGTTGGACCAAAGAGTTGCGGGGGGCGCCGTTCAGGTCTATTTTCACCAATATGAAATTGTGGTCACACCTGCCCAGGCATTGCAAGCGATTTTCATGCACATGAAGGAAGCAGGTCTGACGTGAGCGGTGGCAAGAGAATAAAAAAGCCGGCAGCCAAGGCCAAAACAAGGCCCGCGGGAAAGGCGACGCGAAGGGCGAAGGCCGTCGCCAGGCCGGCCGAGCCTGTGATGGATATCGCCGTCGGCCAGCGCATTCGAGACCTGCGCCACGAACACGGACTGTCGCTGGAGACGATCGCTGATCGTACCGATCTGTCGATCGGCTTCCTCAGCCAGATCGAGCGCGGGCTGTCGTCGCCTTCGCTGCGCGTGCTAGCGACGCTTGCCGACGTGCTCGGCATCGGGATCGCCGCGCTGTTCGGCTCAAAGCCCGGCGATGATCCCGCTTCCGGCGGGGTGGTGACGCGCCAGTTGCAGCGCGCCGAGTTGAAACTGTGGCGCACCGGCATTTCCAAGCAATTGCTGAGCCCGGCGGGAACGGAAAGCCGCCTCAATCTGTTTCTCGTGCACCTGGAGCCGGGCGGCAACACCGGCGACGAGCTTTACACGCATGACGGCGAGGAAGCCGGCCTGGTGCTGGAAGGCGAGATGACGCTCACGGTCGATGCCGAGACATGGTCGCTCAAGACAGGCGACAGTTTTCGCTTCGCCAGCCGCCGCCCGCACCGCTTCTCAAATCCCGCGGAAGATGCCAAAGCGGTAGTGCTGTGGGTGAATTGTGTGACGGCAGTGTCATGAGCGATGGTCTGAGACAAGAAATGGATCAAGCCCAGGAAGATTGGAGCCCGCACAGCGCGCATTGGGGCGCGTTTTCGGCGCGATGGAACGGCGCGACGCTGGATATCCAGCCTTACGCGGAGGATCCCGCACCCTCCTCGATCTTGCAGAACTTCACTACGGCGATGCGCCACAAGGCCCGCATCCTGCGGCCGATGGTGCGCAAGGCATGGCTAGACCGCAGCAAAGCCGCGCGCAGCTTCGACCAGAAATTCGTCGCCTGCCCCTGGGACGAAGTACTCGATTTGCTTGCGAATGAATTATCGCGGATCCGGACCGATTATGGCGCAGCCGCGGTGTTCGGCGGCTCCTATGGCTGGTCCAGTGCCGGCCGTTTCCACCACGCGCAGAGTCAGGTGCATCGCTTCCTGAATACGGCGTTCGGCGGCTACGTGCGTTCGGTGAACAGCTACAGCGCCGGCGCCTCCGCCGTGATCCTGCCGCATATCCTCGGAGGCTACGAAGCCGTCTCGCGCCATAACGTGACCTGGGATCAGGTCGCCGAGCATACCGATACGGTGCTGGCCTTCGGCGGCATGGCGCTGAAGAATTCCGATGTCGCCAGCGGCGGCATCAGCCGGCACATCGAGCGTGACGCGATGCAAACAGCGGCGCGCCGCGGCGCTGTGTTCTACGGCGTCTCGCCGTTGCGCGACGACATGCCGGAAGCGGCCGGCGCCCGATGGCTGCCGATAAAAGTCGGCACCGACGTGGCGCTGATGCTGGCGCTTGTGCACACGCTCCGTACCGAAAATCTCTGGGACCGCGCCTTTGTGGCGCGCTACTGCACCGGCTTCGAAATCTTCGAACGCTATTTGCTTGGCCGCGATGACAACACGCCAAAGGACGCGGCATGGGCGGCCGGTATCACCGGCATTTCCGCGGCCGAGATCATCGACCTCGCCCGCAGATTGCCGTGCGGCCGCACCTTGATCACGGTCTCGCATTCGCTGCAGCGGGCGCAATATGGCGAGCAGCCGGTGTGGATGGGCGCGGTGCTCGCGGCCATGCTCGGCCAGATCGGCCTGCCCGGCGGCGGATACAATTACGCGCTCGGCGCGCTCGGCCACACCGGCCGCCGGCCCCACGGCGTTCCGATTCCAACGCTGCCACAAGGCAGGAACGGCGTCGCCGACTTCATCCCGGTGGCCCGCATCAGCGACATGCTCCTTAATCCAGAGAAGGCGTTCGAATACAACGGCCGCGCGTTGCACTACCCAGATATCAAGCTGGTCTATTGGGCGGGCGGCAACCCGTTCCATCATCACCAGGACATCAACCGGCTGCGGCGCGCCTTCAATACCCCGCAAACCATCGTCGTGCATGAGAGCGCCTGGACGCCGATGGCGAAATTCGCCGACATCGTGTTGCCGGCGACCATGACGCTGGAGCGCGACGACATCGGCGCCGCCGCCACCGATCCAAGGCTGGTCGCCATGCGCAAGGCCGTCGATCCGATCGGCGAAGCGCGCGACGATTTCGATATTTTTGCCGCCCTGTCGCGACTGATGGGCGTCGAACAGGCCTTTACGGAGGGCCGCGACAGCCGGCAATGGCTGGTCCATCTTTACGAGCCGACACGGCGCGCGCTTGCCGATGCCGGCTGCGATGCACCCGGCTTCGAAGAATTCTGGCGGCTCGGCGAACTCGCGCTGCCGTCCGCGCCCGATGACGGCGGCTTCCTGCGCGCCTTCCGCAACGATCCCGACAAGAACAGGCTGCCGACGCCAAGCGGCAAGATCGAGATCCATTCGAACACCATCGCGGGCTTTGGCTACGATGATTGCCCGCCCCACCCAGCGTGGCTACCCTCGACCGAACCGCCGGATTTGCGCCACCCGTTGACGCTGATCGCGAACCAGCCGGTGACAAGGCTGCACAGCCAGCTCGATTTTGGCGCCTACAGCCAGTCCAGGAAAATTGCCGGCCGCGAAGCCGTCCGTCTCAACCCCGTCGATGCGGAGCAACGCGGCATCGCCGATGGCGACATCGTCCGCCTGTTCAACGATCGCGGCGCGTGTCTGGCCGCCGCCACCGTTACGGACGACGTCATGCGCGGCGTGGTGCAATTGTCCACCGGCGCCTGGTACGATCCGGAGCCTGGCGCAGTGGAACATCCGCTTTGCGTTCACGGCAACCCGAACGTGCTCACCCGCGACATCGGCACCTCCCGGCTGGCGCAAGGCTGCTGCGGCCAGGTGACCGTGGTCGAGTGCGAGAAATACTCTGGCGCGTTGCCTGCTATCCGCGCCTTCGATCCTCCCGATCAGGATTGAAGCTGGTTCCGTGGTCGCGGCGGCGGCCGGAATCGACGCAAATCCGCTGGCGCGGCCTTTAAATTTCGGGCAGTCCTAAAGGCATGCCCATTTCCAGTCGTTTCTTCGTTCAATCCACCACGGCCCTGTTGCTGGTCGGGTTTCTCGCACTGCTTGGCATCGTCGGCATGACGTTCTGGCTGGGCGAGCGCGCGCAGGTCTATTTCAACGAAGTCATCGCCGCCCGCGATGCGCGCATCGCCGCCGTCGATCTGCGCAACGCCCTGCAAACCGCCGAATCCAGCCAGCGCGGATTCCTGTACACCGGCAACGAGGTTTATCTCGCATCTTACGGCCCGGCCAAGACGCTGGCCGAGCGGCAGTTGGCGGCGGTCAACCGCTTGCTCGCTTCCTATGGCGGCGCCAGCGCATCGCTTCCCCGCCTTACGACCGTCATCAACGAGAAGTTCGCCGAGATGGACCTGACCATCGCCATGAAGCGCGAGTACCGGGATGCGGACGCGCTCGCGCGAGTCCGGACCAATCGCGGCAAGGCGCTGATGGACGAAGCCAATGTATTTTTTGCTGGCATCATCAGCGCCACCGACGAGCGCCTGACCACCGCCGTCGCCGAGCAGAAGGCAAATGCTATCCTGCTTCGGTTGTTCTCGATCATCAGCGGCATCGTGATCGTCATCGTGATCGGTATCGCCGCGGTTACCGTCGTGCGTTACACGCGCGAACTGCGCCGCGCGCGAATGGAGGTGAGCGTACTGAACGCCGGCCTGGAGCAGCGGGTTGAAGCCCGCACCGCCGATCTGGCGCGCGCCAACGCCGATATCCAGCGCTTTGTCCAGATCATCTCTCACGACCTTCGCGCACCACTGGTCAGCATCGTCGGCTTCACCGCCGAACTTCAGGATAGCCTGGGGAGCCTGCGCCTGCTTGTCGACCGGTCCAATGCCGGCAGCGGCGCCGACGATCCGGACTTGCAGGAAGCGCGCGCCGCCGCCACCGAACTGCTGCCCGAAGCGATCGGATATATTCGTTCCTCGAGCGAAAAGATGGAGCGGCTGATCAATGCGGTTCTCAAGCTCGCGCGTGAAGGACGGCGTGCGCTGAGAGCCGAGACCATCGATCTCAAGGAGATTGTCACCGGCGGCGCGGCCGCGATCCAGCATCAATTGTCCGAAGCCGGCGGCAAGATCGACATCGAACTCGGTGTACCCAGGATCGAGAGCGACCGCTTCTCGCTGGAACTGATCGTCGGCAACCTGCTCGACAACGCCGTCAAATATCGCGCGGCGGACCGGCCGTTGCACATCAAGGTACAGACACGCGCCATTGCCGACGACCGTGTCGAGATCGAAGTCACCGACAACGGCCGCGGCATCGCGGAGCGCGATCGGGAGCGCGTCTTCGACCTGTTCAAGCGTTCGGGGATGCAGGACCAGCCGGGCGACGGCATTGGCCTCGCCTATGTCCTTGCCGCCCTCCGCAACCTCGGCGGCGACATCAGCGTGACGAGCGAACTCGGCCGCGGCACCAGCTTTCGCCTGACGATGCCGCGGGCGCTAACAACAACGGAGACTATTGCCGCCTGATCCAAAAGTCCCGATAACAGAATTCGGCCGGCTGGGAAGGAGCCAGGCCTTGGGGGGGCGAAAATGTTACCAGGTAACACAGCAATGCGCCGGCAGGTCATCTGGCTGGGCCTTGCCGTTTTTGCGCTGGGCCTGATCGCGGTGTCCGCGCCATCCGCCGCGCAGAGCGGACCATCAGGCATTACCATGCCAAGGACTTTGCCGCCGTTCGATCCCGCCGCCCCCGCCTGCCGTCCACCGCCGGGCCTCGAAAAGTTCCTCGCTTTCTCGCAGGACACGGGACGCGAGTTCATGCAAGGCGTCGATCAGGGGTTGGCGGCGGCCGCAAAGGATCGCGGCCTGCAATATCGCCTGCTCGCCGCCGACAGTGACGCAGCCAAACAGGCCGAGCACGTACGATCGCTCGTCGCCACCAAAGCCGGCGGGGTTGTCGCATCGGCGGTCGATTCGGCGTCGCTCGCTCCGCGCCTGCAGGAAGTCATCTGGTCGGGCGGCTACGTCGGCACCGTCGTCGCGCCGCCCGCAACCTCGCTGCTGAATGCTCCGCAATATCTCACCGGCAAGGTTCTGGGCGACGCGGCGAGCGCCCATATCAAGGGAGCGCTCGGCGGCAAGGCCAAGGTCGTGCTGCTGACCCAGGACAGCCTGGAGTTCCTCGCGCCGCGCTTCGTCGCGTTGCGCGATTCCCTGCGTGACATCCCGGGCGCCAACATCGTTGCCGACATCTCGCCCACTCCCGTCAGCAAGGACGGCGGCTTTGCAACCATGCGAACCATCCTGCTCGCCAATCCGGATGTCGACGTCGTGCTCGGCGCGGACAACGTGGTGCTCGGTGCGCTGGCCGCGCTGCGGGCCGCCGGCAAGACGCGCGCGAACCAGTTTCTCGGCGGCATCGACGGCGAGCCGGAGGCGGTGTCGGAAATCAAAAAGGGCAACACGCCCTATCGGGTCAGCATCAGCCTGGCCTCACCGGTTTTCGGTTACGCCATGGGCCAGCACGCCGCCGACTGGCTCGAGGGCAAGAGCATCCCGCAGGCGATGGATATTTTGCCGAGCCCGCTGACGGCAGCGAACATTGCGCAGTATGAGGCTGATCTCGCCAATCCCGGACGCGTCTACGCCGACTCGGCGCGGCGCGCGGCTTACTTAAAGATGTATGGCAACATCTGTTACGACAGCCGCGACCAGTATCTGAATTTCCCCTGGTCGTCGGAGCGGAAGTAGCGGCGTCACCCGAACCGCTGATCGTACCGGCTCACCGTCAACTCGCTCACGTCGATATCCGGCTTGCGTCCCGACATCAGATCCGCCAGCACCCTCCCCGAGCCGCACGCCATGGTCCAGCCGAGCGTGCCGTGGCCGGTGTTGAGATGCAGATTGCTGTAACGCGTCGCGCCGATGATCGGCGGCCCATCCGGCGTCATCGGACGCAGGCCGCACCAGAATGTCGCCTTGCTCAGATCCCCGCCGCGCGGAAACATGTCGGTCAGGGAGTGGTCGAGCGTCGCCCGCCGCGCTGCATCGAGCCGGTCGGAATAGCCCGAGATTTCCGCGGTGCCGCCGACGCGGATGCGGTCGCCCAGCCGCGTGATCGCGACCTTGTAGCTCTCGTCCATCACGGTGGACACCGGCGCACCATCTGCATCGATGACCGGCACCGTGATCGAATAGCCCTTCACCGGATAGACCGGAACGGGAATGCCGATCGGCTTGAGCATCCGCGGCGACCAGCTTCCGAGCGCCGCGACATAGGCATCGGCCTGCAACAGTCCTGCGCTGGTGACGACGCCGGTGATCTTGCCGCCATCCGTCTCCAGCCGCTCGATGCCGGTGTTGAATTTGAACTGCACGCCGAGCTTGGCGGCTTCTTTGGCGAGCGCCTGCGTAAACATGTGGCAGTCGCCGGTCTCGTCCTGCGGCAACCGCAACCCGCCGACGAACTTGACCGTCGAGGCGGCGAGCCCGGGCTCCGCGGCAATGCAGCCGGCAGGATCGAGAACTTCGAAAGGAACGCCATACTCTTTGAGCACCGCAATATCTTCGCCGGTGCCGTCGAGCTGCTTCTGCTTGCGGAACAGTTGCAGCGTGCCCTGGCTGCGCTCGTCATATTTGATCCCGGTCTCTGCGCGTAGCGCACGCAGGCAGTCGCGGCTGTATTCGGCGATCGGAATCATCCGGCTCTTGTTGATGGCGTAACGCTCTGCCGTGCAGTTGCGCAGCAGCTTGAGCATCCACCACCACATGACAGGGTCGAGCTTGGGCCAGATCACCAGCGGCCCGTGCCGCATCAGCAGCCATTTGATGGCTTTCACCGGCACGCCGGGGCCGGCCCAGGGCGAGGAATAGCCGGGCGAGACCTCGCCGGCATTGGCAAAAGAAGTTTCCTGCGCGGGCTCGGCCTGGCGGTCGACGACCGTCACCTCATGGCCGGCGCGCGCCAGATAGTAGGCCGTGGTGACGCCGATGACGCCACTGCCGAGAATAATGACTTTCACGATCCCTCACGCATCCGCCGCGGGATTGTCCCGCGGCTTCTGTTGCTCATGAGAGCAAGGATCAGGCCACGCGCTTGATGGCGTCGCCGAGGATCGAAACGATATCGTCGATATGGCTCTTCTCGACGATCAAGGGTGGCGACAGCGCAAAGGAGTCGCCGCTCATGCGCAGATAAAGCCCGCGATTGAAGCAATCGACCATCACGTCATAGCCGCGTGCGGCGACGCCTTCCTTGCGCGGCGCAACTTCGACCGCCCCCATCAGGCCGACATTGCGGATATCGATCACGTTCGGCAGGCCTTTCAGCGAATGCAGCGCATCGCGCCAGTATTCGGCCATCGACGCGCCGCGCGTCAAAAGCCCCTCGTCCTTGTAGATGTCGAGCGTCGCGAGGCCCGCCGCGCAGGCGGTCGGATGCGCCGAATAGGTGTAGCCGTGGAACAGCTCAATGGTGCCCTCGGGGCCGGTCATCAGCCCGTCGTGGATCTTGCGGCTGGCGAACACCGCGCCGCAGGGAACGGTGCCGTTGGTGATACCCTTGGCGGTCGTCATCATGTCAGGCGTGACGCCGAAGTAATCCGCCGCGAACGGCGTACCGAGGCGGCCGAAGCCGGTGATGACCTCGTCGAAGATCAGCAGGATGCCGTGCTTGTCGCACAGTTCGCGCAAACGCTTCAGGTAGCCCTTGGGCGGCGGCAGCACCGCGGTCGAACCCGGCACCGGCTCGACGATGACGGCGGCGATGGTGTCAGCGCCATGCAGCGCCACCATCCGCTCGACGTCATCAGCGAGCTCGGCGCCATGCTCCGGCTCATCCTTTGCAAACGCGTTGCGGGCGAGATCATGGGTGTGACGGATATGGTCGACGCCGGGCAGATGGGTCGCAAACGCACGGCGGTTCGCCACCATGCCGCCGACCGACATGCCGCCGAAGCCGACGCCGTGATAGCCGCGCTCGCGGCCGATCAGGCGCGTCCGCGTCCCCTGTCCGATGGCGCGCTGATAGGCGAGCGCGATCTTCAGCGCGGTATCGACCGACTCGGAGCCGGAATTGGTGAAGAAGATGCGGTCGAGCCCTTTCGGCGCGATCTCGGCAAGCCGCTCGGCAAAATCGAACGCCAGCGGATGGCCCATGTTGAACGAGGGCGCGAAGTCGAGGTTCGTCAGGCTGCGCTCGACGGCGGTGGCGATCTGGCGGCGGCCATGGCCGGCATTGACGCACCAGAGGCCGGCCGAGCCGTCGATCACCTTGCGGCCGTCGACGGTGGTGTAGTGCATGCCCTCTGCGGAAGCGAACAGCCGCGGCGCTTTCTTGAACTGCCGGTTGGCCGTGAACGGCATCCAGAACGAATCGGTTTGCAGGGTGTTCGGCTTCTGATGAAGGGTCACGGATAGCTCCTGTGCTGGCAGCTGAAGGTACCACCGGGCCACGCTCGGAAAGCCGCAACAAGTCCTTTTCTTTGCCGCTGCAACCCATTGATTTTACTAGCCACGTCAGGGCATATTTGTTCGATCCGAAACACTTGCAACAGGGATTTGCGATGAGCGTCGATATCGGTGGGCGACTCCGCTTCGTTCGGGCGCGTCACAAGCTGTCCCAGCGCGAACTCGCCAAGCGCTCCGGCGTCACCAATTCGACGATCTCGCTGATCGAATCGAACCAGATGAACCCCTCGGTCGGGGCGCTAAAACGCATCCTCGACGGCCTGCCGATGGGGCTCGCCGAGTTCTTCGCCATCGAACCCGAGCGACCGCGCAAGGCGTTCTACCGCGCCGATGAATTGACCGAGATCGGCAAGAAGCCGATCTCCTTCCGCCAGGTCGGCGACAATCTGTTCGGCCGCAGCCTGCAAATCCTGAAAGAGCGTTACGAACCGGGCAGCGACACCGGCCGGGTGCCGCTCACGCACGATGGCGAGGAAGGTGGTATCGTGGTCTCGGGCCGGCTCGAGGTCACCGTCGACGACGAGCGCCGCATCCTCGACCCCGGCGACGCCTATTATTTCGAGAGCCGGAGGCCGCATCGGTTTCGCTGCGTCGGGGGTAAACCGTGCGAAGTGATCAGCGCCTGCACGCCGCCGACGTTCTGAGAGAGGCTTCATCATGCGCAAGGTCTGGATCGAAGCGGCGCTGAACGGCCCATGGAGCCGCAGGTTTCAACCGGGCATTCCCGATACGGTTGAAACCATCGTCGCCGAGGGCGTCGCCTGCGCGCGCGCCGGCGCCACCATCATTCACGCCCACGCCTATGACGGCGGCGGCCCGCAGACCCACGACTGGCAGGTGTATGCCCGCATCATCGAAGGCATTCGCAATCAGGTGGACGTCCCCGTCTATCCCTCCTACCCGGCATTCACGACGGACGGCGATTCCGCGCTTGCAGACGTATCCGCTCGCTATGCCCACATCGAAGCGCTTGTCGAACGCGGCCTGCTCGAATTCGCCCTCATTGACCCCGGCAGCGTTAACTTCACGCTGACAAATACGACCTTGACCGCCAAGCCGGCCGGCACCTATCTGAATCCCGAAGACCATGTCCGGTATGTGCTCGACTTTGCCGTGCGGCATGGGCTCCACCCGGATTTCGCGATCTACGAACCCGGCTTCATGCGCGCCGGCGCGGTGCTGGCTCGCGCGGCCGGCACCAGAGCTCCCATCTACCGTTTCATGTTCTGCAACCAGATCGCGGTCGGCTTTCCGCCAAAGCCTTATGCGCTATCGGCTTATCTGGCGCTGCTGGAGGAGGAAGCGCCCGGCGCGCCCTGGATGACAGCAGGCGTCAGCGCCGATATCCGCCCCTTGATCGGCGAGACGGTCAGGCGCGGCGGCCATATTCGCGTCGGTCTTGAGGATGCGCCGCTCGGCACAAAGGCGAGCAACCTCGAAATGGTTGAAGAAGCAGTGCGCATGGCTCGCGAACATGGCGCCGAACCCGCTACGCCGGGAGAGATGCGGCAAGCGCTGGCGGGCCATGATCTTTAGCGTCATTGCCATGCAATGGCGCCGTTTGTTCCAGTAGTATCCCGGATGCCCTAAGCACAAATTAGCACATAAGGTCCCCGCGATTTTCAGACGCCCGCGGGGAGATTATGGACGGCAGAAAGCTGAACGTTATTTCGCATGTCAGCCTCACCTCCAGACAGCTCCGCGATCTGGCGGAGGAAGTTGAAATGCCATTCCTGACCTACCTGCTCGGCATGGTGATCCTCGAGGCGGAAAAGGCTTTGCAGGATGGCCGTCGTAACCAAGGGGTTCAGGCGACGCCTTTGGTTGCCGATCTGGCGCGAAACTAGGCGGATGCCCTACACAAGCCCGGTCATGACGACTCGTTAGCGCTCCGCCGGTTCAGTTTGACAGCGCGCTCGAAAGTACCAACTCCAGTTCCTGCCTGACATCGTCGAGCGGCTGTGCGCTGCGCGCGGCGCGGCACATCGCAACCGTTCCTTCCATGGAAGCAACGACGAGCGCCGCGAGCCGTCGCGCCCGTAGCGGCATCACCCCCTCGTGCCGCAGCGCCGTGACCATGATTTTCTGCCAATCGGCGAACACGCCGTCCGCCAGATCGAGCAGCAGCCGCTGCGCGGCCTGGTCCGGCGCGCCCGCATTGTCGGTCGCATCGCTGACAAACTGCTCAACCGCCACCGCCAGCACCGGACAACCCGCCTGGAATTTTGTCGTCTCCAGCGTCTGGCGCCACAGCGAAATGAACGCGTGCAGGCCACCGATGGCGCCCTGCTTTTGCGTCAGATGTCTGAGCGGCCCCGAGACCTGCCTGCCCGCGAACGCCAACGCGTCCTCGATCAGTTGCTGCTTGCCACCCGGAAAATGATGACCGATCGACCCCCGCGGGGTACCGGTATGGCGGACGACCTCGCGCATGCTGGTGGCGTTCACGCCGCGACGGCTCATCAGATCGGCAGCGCCTGCCACCATTTTCGCGCGCGTGTCCGACGTCATCGAGATCCTCTCCGGCTGGATCGCCCACAATATGACACTTGACATAGCGAGCGCAACATGGAGCTATGACGATCGTCATACCAAAGAAGCGGAGGAAACGAACATCATGACCGAAGGCAAGATCCGCACCGAGACCCATGACCGCATCTTCCGGATCGTCATCGACAACCCCGCCAAGAAGAACGCCTTCTCGCCGGCCATGATGGAGCAGTTGTCGGACGCGCTGACCGAACTCCACAACAACGACAGCTATTGGGTCGGCGTGATCTGCGCCGAGGGCAAGGATTTCACCGCCGGCCTCGACATGCCGAAATTCTTCGGTCCCAACGCCGAGAAGCGAAACTTCAGGGAAGGCAATGTCGACGTATTCGGCCTTCAAAAGCGCTGCAAGAAGCCGATCGTCACCGCGGTCCAGGGCATCGTCTTCACCATCGGCATCGAACTGATGCTGGCGGGCGATATCGTCGTCGCCGCCGATGACAGCAGGTTCTGCCAGATGGAGGCCAAACGCGGCATTGCGCCGCTCGGCGGCGCGCATTTCCGCTTCCTGTCGCGCACCGGCTGGGGCAACGCGATGTATCATCTGTTTCTGTGCGACGAATTCACGGCGCCGCGCGCCCTTCAGATCGGGCTGGTTCAGGAGGTGGTGCCGGCGGGGCAACAGGTGGAGCGCGCGATGGCGCTTGCCGCGATCATTGCGCAAAATGCGCCCCTCGGCATTCAGGTTACCAAGGAAGCGGCCTTGCAATATATCGAGCACGGAGAGGCTGCGGCCATCGCCCACATCCCGAAGGTGCGCGAGCGCGTGCTGAACAGCGCCGATGCGCGCGAAGGCATTCAATCCTTCATCGAGCGACGCACGGCGGTATTTCAGGGACGGTGAAGCGAGAGGTGAAGTTTTCCCTGCCGCCCTACATCACTCCATCTTGATTCCGGCGTCCGTGATGACCTTGCTCCAGCGCGCGATCTCGTCGGTGACGAAGACGCGGAATTCATCCGGGCCGTCGCCGACGGCCACGATGCCCTGTTCGGCGAGTTTCGCCTTCATCGCCGGGTCGGCGAGTGCCTTCTTCGCCTCGGCGGCCACGCGATCGACGATTTCCTTAGGGGTGCCCGCCGGCGCAATGATGCCGGCCCAGGTTCCGGATACGAAGTCCGGCACGCCCTGCTCCGCCATGGTCGGCACGTCGGGCGCCGCCGGAATCCGCTCTTTCGCGGTGACGACGATGGCCTTGGCATTGCCGGAGCGGACCTGCGGCATCAGCGGACCGACGATGTCGAACATCACGTTGATCTGTCCGCCGACGGTGTCCTGCAGCGCCCCGGCTGTGCCCTTGTAGGGAATGTGCTGCATCTCGATGCCGGTACGGCTCTTGAACATCTCCATCGTCAGATGCGCCGCGGCGCCGACGCCGCTCGACGCAAAGTTAAGCTGGCCGGGCTTCGTCTTGGCGAGCGCGACCAGTTCCTTCACGTTGTTCGCCGGTAGCGAGGGATGCGCGATCATGATCAGCGGCGCGACGCTCATCAGGGAGACGTAGGTGAAGTCCTTGAGCGTGTCGTAAGGCAGCTTGGGATTCAGCGTGGCGTTCACGGCATGCGCCGCGATGACGGTGCCGAACGTGTAGCCGTCAGGCGCCGCCTTGGCGACGACGTCGGTGCCGATGATGGCGTTGGCGCCGGGCTTGTTTTCGAAGACAATGGGCTGGCCCAACGCCTCGGAGATTTTTTGCCCGACGAGGCGGGCCATCAGGTCGGTGTAGCCGCCGGGCGTGTAAGGTACCACCATGCGGATGGGTCGGTTCGGCCAGCCCTGCGCCAGCGAATGGCCGGCGCTGGCGAGCAGGATGGAGAACGCTGCAACAGCGCCGAATAGTCGTTTCATGACGTAGCTCCCTTGAACCACTCGCGCGAGTCCACGCGGCGGATTTTCTTCTTCTGGCCTGTCCGGCGCGTCGCCCCGGTAACCCGACCGGTCATTTGGCGCTCACCGCTTTTAGCTGCCCGACCCGGCGAATGGCAACCGGCACGCAGCCGCGGCCCACCCAGCGCCTTTGACCTCGTCGAAGAATACATTCGCACCGGTTACGGGGACGCTGGGTCGCCGGTCGCCGTCTCGACAACATAGGACCGCAATAATGGCCCGGACAGGAAACCGGCCGCAATGTAAAACGTATCTCATGGGCATCGAAAAGGAGCAACGCCATGCGCGCCATCGTCCTGGCTCTCGCGTTTCTGTTCGGCCTCGCCGCGCCCGCATTCGCCGACGACGTCGCCGCAGCGCAAGGCGTGATCCGCGCGCAGGAACAGGCGTTCATCCGTGGCGATGCCGCGACGGCCTATTCTCACGCCGCGCCGGAAATCAAGCAGCTGTTTCCGCAGGCCGACATCTTCCTGCAAATGGTGCAGCAGGCCTATCCGCCGATCCACCGCCACAAGAGTTTTGAATTCGGTGAAGCGCGCGCGGCCGGCGGCCGGATCGCGCAACGTGTCCACATCGTCGACGACAATGGCGAGGCCTGGGAGGCGATGTATACGCTGGAGCAGCAGAGCGACGGCAGCTTGAAGATCACCGGCTGTTCGCTGTTGAAAGCGGGACAGGCGGTATAGCGCCGCAATGCACAATGCCGTCGTACACCCGAGACAGGCCCTTGCTTCCGCAGATTAGCGAAATATACTTCGACAGATTTTGCGCGTTTTGGTTGTCGGCCGGTCAGGCCGTCCAAAAGATTGTCTACGCGATATTTGGAACGCCTTTGTTCCGAAATTCATATTGGGCCTGGAATTGGACAGGCCAACGCTCCCTGCGAGGGGAAGCATTCGCAGGCGGGCTGCTTTTGCGGGAGCCGACGGCATGGCCATTGCAGCGAAAAAGAAGACCAAAGCACCGAAGAATAGGGCACCGAAGGAGAAGCCGGAGCGCAAGCTGACGCGCGGCACTATGATCGATCTGTACGAGGCGCGGCAATATCTCGGGCTCGACGCGCTCAAAGAAGTCGGCCTGCGCATGCCGGTCCGGGTCTACTTCAAGGATCCGGCGGTGGCGGCAAGCAACGAAGCCGCCGGCTTCGACGACGAATTCACAACGCCCTGGGAACCGGGACTCGGCGACGGTCCGACCAGCGCACGCTTTGCCGTCGTCGACTACGATGCGACCAAAAACGTGCTGACGCCCCCGGCGATCTGGAGCCGGACGAAGAACTGTTATCTGGCGCCCGATGGAAAGACCGTTCTCGATGACACGACGAAGAAGCTCTATCAGTATCATCAACTGAGCGTCTGGGCGATCGTTCAGAACACGCTGGATTTTTTCGAGAGTGGCGCCGGGCTCGGCCGCAGGATCAGTTGGGCGTTCGAAGGCAACCGGCTGATCATCGTGCCGCACGCCGGATATGGCGAGAATGCCTATTACGACCGGGCCAGCAAGTCGCTGCAGCTCTACTGGTTCGACAACGAGAAAGGCACGGTCTTCACCTGCCTTTCCTCCGACATCGTCAATCATGAGTTCGGCCACGCCGTGCTAGACGGTCTGCGGCCCTATTACTTCGAGTCGGTGGGCGCGCAAACCGCCGCATTTCATGAGTTCATGGGCGACCTCACCGCCATCCTGATGGCGTTCCGCAACAACGCGTTTCGCCAGGTGGTGTTGGAGGAAAGCAACGGCGAGCTCACCAATGCACAGCTGCTCGCCGGCCTCGCCCGCGAGTTCGGCGAGGCAACCACGAACACCCCGTATCTGCGGACCGGCCTGAACAAAACGACGATGAAGAAGCTCGCCGGCAATCTCGAACCGCATGCATTGTCGGAAGTGCTGACCGGAGCCATGTTCGACATCCTGATGGGGGTGTTCGCCAAGCACCAGAAAAACGAGGTCAAACGCTGGAAGGCCGGCCGCAGCAGCAAGCCAAGCGACAGGCGAGCGCTCGCCGACACCGTTCCTCGCATGCAGATGCTCGCTATCCAGCCGCTCGATCTGCTGCCGCCCTGCGCGGTGACATTCAGGGACTACGCCCTTGCAGTGCTGCGTGCCGAGCAGGTCGCCAATCCGACCGACCCGTCGGGCTATCGCCAGTTGATGATCGACTGCTTCATCAAGCGCGGCATTCTTGAAGAGGCGGACCGCAAGCCGCTGATCGAGCCGGCGCCGGTGTTCAAGCGCCCGGCGCTCGACGTCTTCCACTCCGTGGATTCGATCGCGGCCTCGCGCGGCGGGGCCTACCGCTTTCTCGATGACAACCGCGCCAAGCTGTTCATTCCCCTCAGCGCCGATATCGACGTTCCCGAGATCGTGCGCGCCAACAAGCGCACCCGCGACGGGCTGCCGATGCCGCAGCAGACCATCGTGCAATATCTCTGGCGCGAGGAGTTGGTGCTCGAAGGCAAGAGGTTTGGCCGCTTCGCCGGCGCAAGCACCTCGATGCTCTGCGGCGCCACCATGGTGCTCGACCAGAACGGCAACATGATTCACTGGGTGCGCAAGCCCGGCACGGCAGACGTCGGCAAATCGAAGGCCGCGCTGGCCGAACAGGCCGAGGGGTTGCGACGGCGCAAGGAAATTCTGGATGTGATTGCCGCCCGGATCGCGGCGGGCATGATCGGCGAATCGGTCGGAAGCGAATTCGGCCTCCTGCCACGCGCCACGCCGCCATTCACCGTCGAGCACGTCGACGGCAAGCTGCGCTTCGGCCTGGCTCCGCACTTCTCGCTGGACGACGATCACGCACACGACGGCACGGGGGACCGGCAATGGCAGATAAGCTTCTGATCCGGCTCTACGACGTCGGCCTTGGCGATTGCATCTATTGCCGCATACCGAAGGCGCACAAGAGCGGCAGGGATTTCCATATCCTGATCGATTGCGGAACGCTGAGCAGCACCGACTATCTGTCGGCCGCCATCGCCAATCTGAAGACGCTGCTGCCGCAGATCGACGGCAAGCGGCATGTCGATCTCCTGGTCGTGACCCACGAGCACAAGGACCACATGACCGGTTTCGGCCTCGATCTCTGGAGCGGTCTTTCGTTCGGGGCGATCTGGATGAGCGCGGCGATGGACCTCGACCATCCCGAGTCGAAGCGGGCAAAGAAGCTCCACAGCTTCGCTGCGAATGCCATGGAGCAGGCGCTGCGGCTCAATCTTGCGCTCAGCCCGCCATTGATGGAGCTCGCCGCATCGCTCGCGCTCAACAAGAACGCGATGAAAACGCTTCGCGAGACCCTGCCCAAGGCAAGCGGGATCAAGCCGGTCTACGTTCATGCGAAGTCGAAGAAGGCCGATCTCGCCCTGCCGCTCAAGAACACCGATGTCACCGTCAGCGTGCTCGGACCCGAAAACGACATCGACTTCTACTATCTCGGCAAGGAAGGCGATCCCGCGCTGCGGCGGCTGGGCTTCATCGACACCGGCCTGCCCGACCCGTCGACCGCCGTGCCAAAGCCGGACGCCATTCCGGTGCCGAGCAATATCGATCCGGCCGATTTCCGCCAGTTGCGTTCGCGCATGCTGTCCACCGCGCTTGCCTTCGCCGATCTCGACGGCAAGGTCTGCAATAATACCAGCGTCGTCCTCCTGATCGAATGGAAGGGTAAGCGGCTGCTGTTCGTCGGCGACTCCGAATGGGACGGCGCGTACAAGGAGGGCGAGAAAGCCAACTGCGCCTGGAACGTGATGTGGAATTTACGCAAGGAAAAGCTGAAAGGACCTCTCGCCTTCTACAAGATCGGCCATCATGGCAGCGTCAACGCCACCCCGTGGGGGATGACACCTGCCGCCATCAAGGGTGAGCCGCTCGCCATCCTGAACGCGATCCTGCCGGAGAAGTCGAAGGCCAAGGCAAAGGCGATCGTGTCGACCCGCCGCGGCAACTACGAGACCATTCCGCGCACCGACCTGCTTGCCGAGATCGGCAAGCGGGTCTCCAACACCAAGAACTACGCCGATGCGTTCAAGAGGGCCGGCAAGAAGACTTCAGGGATACCGAAATTCGGCAAGTTCGAGGAGCAGTCGTTTTCGAAGCAACAGCCCTTGCGCACCGATCTCGAACGCATGCTGCAGGAGCAGAAGGGCTTCGTTGACGTCGAGATCGAGGCGTAAGCGAGCAGGCCCGACAATGAAGTCGGGTGGCGTGGTCTTACATCGTCGTCGGCCGGTAGCGCAGCGCCACCTGCGGCTACCCCGGATGAACGAGTGATCCATTTCACTTACGCGCTATAGTTGTTGATGTATCATCAGGGTTCGCCGAGCCGCAGATCGCTGCGCGCACTGACTCAACTGGTACATCGCAACAGGTAAGGAGTCGTATCATGGCGGACGAGAAACCTCGCAACATTGACGATCGACCCGACGATGAAATCGCCAGGACGCTGGACGAATACCCGAACGACCTTCACAATGACCCGGACGACATGCCGGCTCCCACTGCCCCGGACGTGGCCGCGCTGACTCAATGGCGGGTGGCGAAGTGCCTGCTCCGGCTGCGTGATCAGATCAACGCGAAATTTCCCGGTCGTGATAAAGAGAGCGACGGCACTATTGGTGATCAGGCGCACTGCCCCGGTAGCTCGGACCATTGTCCGAACATCAACGATGGTGGGGTCGGCGTCGTAACGGGCATGGACATTACCCATGATCCCGCGCACGGGCTGGTCGCGGGCGACATTGCCGAGAAGCTTCGCCTGAGTCACGATCCGCGCATCAAATACATCATCTCAAATCGCCGGATCGCCAATTTCCAGCCTCTGGACGGTAAGCCTGCGTTTGCTTGGCGCCCGTACACCGGTAGCAACCCTCACGAAAAGCATTTCCATATTTCAGTCAAGCCCGGCAAGACCGGCCCCGGCGGCTACGACACCACCACCGACTGGAGCATCTAGGACCGTGCGGTGCGCGTGCGAACCCAAGGAGCAAGCACGATGAAACGAGGGCTGCTTTCGACGGCAATGCTGCTTGCTGCGTTCACGGCGTCCGGCGCGGGCGCGGCGGAATACAAGGGGATTTGCGAGGCCTCCGCCGGCGCCTTCATCGACGGCACGCATTTCGCCGTGGCAAGCGACGAGACGAACAGGCTTCAGATCTATGAACGCGGCAAGCCCCAGCCGATCGGAAACGGGATCGACATGGAGACCTTCACGTCGTTCGACAAGTCCGATCTTGAAGCGGCCGCGGTGATCGGCGACCGGGTTTATTGGATAAGCTCGCATTCGTTCAACAACCAGGGCGAGGACAAAGCCAAACGCAAGGTATTCTTTGCGACGAAGATCGTGCAGGCCAACGGAAAGCCGGCGCTGGAGAGCGTCGGAAAGCCGGTGAAATCGCTCCGCGATCCCCTTGCCAAAGCCGCCGGTGTCAAGCCGGAGGAGATGAATATCGAAGCGCTGACCGCCACGCCCGACGGCGCTCTCTTGATCGGGTTGAGGGCGCCGCTTCGCGATGGAGAGGCGCTCGTCATCCCGTTCAAGAATCCGCGTGCGATGGTCGAGGACCCGAGCACGCCCCCGGATTTCGGTGCGGCCATCCCGGTCAAGCTGCAAGGCCGCGGGTTCCGAAGCATGGAGACGCTTGGCAGCGGCACAGCCGAATACGCGATCGTCGCCGGCCCCGTATCCGACAGCGCGAAGGGATTTGCGCTGTTTCGGTGGTCCGGTCCAGGGACCGATCCCGTCGAGGTCAAAGGTGTGGATTTGACCGGAATCAAGCCGGAAGCGGCGATGTCGGTGCCCGGTCAAAACCTGCTGCAGCTTCTGAGTGACGACGACGATATTTGCAGCGACGAGGGCGATCCGTCGAAGCGCAGGTTCAGAAGTATCGACGTGCCCCCGAGTTGAGAAACTCGTTCGAAGTCGAAGCGGGAAGACGAAAGACGTCTTACGCCATCGCCAACCGCTGCCGCGCACGCATCAGCAGCAACAGCATGATTGCGATGTTGAGCCCGTTCCACGCCATCCCGTTGGCGAAGGCTGCGGCGTAGGAGCCGGTGGCGTCGAAGATCGCGCCCGAGATCCAGCCGCCGAACGACATGCCGAACACGGACGCGAAGATCACGATGCCGACGCGTGTCGCGGCTTCCGATGCCGGCATCGCCTCGCGCACGATGATGGCGTAGCTCGGCACGATGCCGCCCTGGAACAGGCCGAACATCGCGGAGATGACATAAAGCGAGGTCAGGCTGTCGAAGAACAGATAGAACAGCAGCGCGGTGCCCTGCGCCACCGAGCCGATCAGCAGCGTGCGGATGCCGCCGATCTTGTCGGCCAGGAAGCCCGAACCGATGCGGCTGATGATGCCGAAACCCAGCATCAGCGACAGCATCTCGGCGCCGCGCGCCACGCCGTAGCCGAGATCGCCGCAATAGGCGACGATGTGAACCTGCGGCATCGACATCGCCACGCAGCAGGCGATCGCCGCGAGCGACAGCATCGCCGTCAGCGCATTGGTGGAAAGGCGTAAATCGACGCGCGGCGGCGGCGCGTTCTCGTGGTCACGTTGCGTGCCCGCGCCCATCAGCATCCGCAAGCCGATCAGCGCCAGCGTCATCGCCACCGCCGTGAAGATGCCGATCGCGATATGGGTGTTGCGCCAACCCATCGTCTCGATGCCGTGGTTGATCAGCGTCGGCCAGATCGCGCCGCCGATATAATTGCCGCTGGCGGCAACCGCGACTGCAAGCCCGCGGTAGCGGTCGAACCAGTGCGAGGCTTCCGCCATCAGCGGCCCGAAGGTGGCCGACGAGGACAGCCCGATCGCGAAATGCACCAGAATGAATTGCCAGATCGAGGATGACATCCCCGCGACGACATAGCCCAAGCCCAAAATGCCGATGCCGAGCCCGATGGCGGTGACGATGCCGTAGCGGTCGGTGATCTTGCCGGTCAGCACCGCGCCTGAGCCGAATCCGAGCATGATCATCGTGAACGCCAGCGAGGCGGTGCCGCGGCTCGCGGCGAACTCGGTCTGCACCACCGGAAGTGCGACCACCACCGACCACATGCCGACGCTGCCGAGCGAGCCGATCAGCACGGCCACGGCAAGCCGGAGCCATGCCCGGCGCGAGTCGGGAACGAACAGGTCAGAATCTCGGGTGAGTTCAGAAGAAATTGCCACGGCGAATGCAACTTCGGGGGCAAATCGCCCAAGGTCAAGCCACATTGCCGCGATATTGGGCATGCAGTTGTGATGGGGCAGTGCCCTCAGTGCCTTGGCTGAATCGGCTGACGGCATTAGGTTGCCGCCATGTTCGTTCGCTTGACGAGGCCGGGACGCGCCAAGGCAGGGTGGTTGGTCGCCCTGCTCTATCTGTTTTGCGTGCTCGCGCCCGGCGTCGCGCTGGCGCTTGGCGACGCCGCGTCGTGCCTGATGACCGAGTTCCCGACGACGGGCGCCACGCATCTTCATGACGATGCGCAGCCGGCGCATGCGGCGAGCACCGCACACCAGCATGGCGAAGAACATCAACACCAAGTCGATGCCGGCCACGCCACGCATGATCACGCCAGGCATCAGCACCGCGGCAAGACTTCGCCGGAGCCGTGCTGCGCCATGATGTGCATTTCGGCGATTGCAGCCGATCCGCCTGCGGTCGCAACGCCCGTGCAACCGATCTCGTTCTGCGTTTCCGAGATCTTCCAGCGCCTTCCGGGTAAGGCGCCCCCTCTGCTCTATCGCCCTCCGATCGGCTGATCCGACGTAACGGTGCGTGCGGCCGTGCTTCGCCGGCGCGCGCATGCTTGCACCTCCACGGATCGAGCCCAATGTGCCGCGCGCCGCCGCGGCCGATCGCTGACTAACAAGAGAAAGCATATCGAATGAAAAACATCATCACGGCTGGCCTCGCGATGGCCGCCCTGTCGGCATGGCCGGCGCCTACCACCAGCCACGACAAGCACGCCCACGAAACCTGGTCGGCCGGCGAGCCCGGCAATCCCCAAACGCCCTCGCGCACCATTGAGGTCGAGATGAGCGAGATGGCCTACACGCCGTCGCGCATCGAGGTGAAGCGCGGCGAGCAGATCCGCTTCGTGATCCGCAATGCCGGCCAGGAAGACCACGAATTCCTGCTCGCCACCACGGAAGAAAACCTGAAGCACGCCGAGGACATGAAGAAGCACCCGCGCATGGAGCACGACGATCCGAACGGCGTACGGCTGGCGCCGGCGAAATCGGCCGAGATCGTCTGGAAATTCACCAAGGCGGGCACGTTCGAATATTCCTGCCTGATCCCCGACCATCGCGACTACGGCATGATCGGCCAAATCCAGGTGAAATGAAGTGACGGTGCAGTGAATGCTGCAAGCTCAAGGAGACAAAAATGAAGAAGCCAGTTCGCACTCTGGCGGCCGCGATATTCGCCACCACCTTGTCGCTGTCCGCCGCGACCGCGCAAGGCAACGCCGTCCAGGGCGAAGTCAGGAAGATCGACGAGGCCGCCGGCAAGGTCACGCTCAAACACGGCCCGATCAAGAGCCTCGGGATGGACGTCGGCATGACCATGACCTTCCGCGTCAAGGACCCCGCGATGCTCAAGGAGGTGCAGGTCGGCGACAAGGTCGAGTTCGAGGCGGAGCAAGCCGCGTCGGGATATACCGTGACGAAGATGCAGAAGAGCAACTGACTGCCGCGTCCACGTCGTCTCGACATTGCGGCGTGAAACCGTAGGATGGGGTCGAGCGAAAGCGAAACCCATCGGCGCCATGCGGCGCGGCCTCCGACTGCCGCGCCGGGATCATTGCCTGCACGGTAGCGTGGCCGCGCTGGACGCCAACCAACGAGACGGGCCGTGCAAAAGATTGAACATCAAGGTTTTCTGTTGCTGCTCACGGCCGTCACGCTGGGGTTTGCGTGGGTGCTGTATCCGTTCTATGGCGCCGTTCTCTGGGCGGTTGTCGTGGCGGTGCTTTTCGCACCGGTCTATCGCAGGCTGCTGCAATCGATGCCGGGCAGACCAAGCCTCGCGGCCGCCGTCACCGTTCTGATCATCATCGCCATGGTCATCCTGCCGCTGACGATGATCGCGACTTCGCTGGTGCAGGAAGCCTCCAGCCTTGTCACGAAAATCCAGTCGGGAGAGTACAATCTCGGCAGCTACCTGCAGCGGATCATCGACGCGCTGCCGGCCTGGGCCACCGGATTGATCGAGCGGTTCAATCTCACCGACTTATCGGCGCTTCGCGAAAAGCTCGCTTCCGGCCTGATGACGGGCGGGCAGATTCTCGCCCCGCAGGCGCTGAGCATCGGGATGAACACGTTCGACTTCGTGATCCGCCTCGGCATCATGCTGTATCTGTTGTTCTTCCTGTTGCGCGACGGCAAGGCGCTGGCCGAAGCAATCCGGGAGGCGATTCCGCTACGCGGCGAGCAGAAGACGGCGCTGTTCACCCGGTTCGCCGACGTGGTTCGCGCCACTGTAAAGGGCGGCATTCTCGTCGCGATGGCGCAAGGCACGCTCGGCGGCATCGCGTTCTGGTTCCTCGGCATCCATGCCGCGCTGCTATGGGCCGTGCTGATGGCGTTCCTGTCGCTGATCCCCGCGATCGGCGCCACGCTGGTCTGGCTTCCGGTTGCGATCTACTTCCTGGCCACCGGCGCGATCTGGCAGGGCATCGGATTGATCCTTTACGGCGTGCTCGTCATCGGACTGGTGGACAATCTGCTGCGTCCCTTCCTGGTCGGCAAAGGCTCCAAGCTGCCGGACTACGTGGTGCTGATCTCCACGCTGGGCGGCATCGAAGTGTTCGGCCTCAACGGCTTTGTCATCGGGCCGTTGATCGCTGCGATGTTCATGGTGAGTTGGGAAATCTTCGCCGTATCAAAGCGGACGTCGGACGATGACGCCGCCCCTAGTTCCGTAGTTCCGTAGGATGGGTAGAGCGCAGCGAAACCCATCATTCGCGCCATTGGCAGCCTATTATTGATGGGTTTCGCTGCGCTCTACCCATCCTACATAGCCGCGCTCGCTGTGTGCACTAGTGAACTGACTTCCTATCCAAGGGGGTCCAAACTCCACCATTACCGCACCACCCGTGGCAGCTATCGGTGAGGAGAACGCCAGCGCGCTCCCGCCTTCACTATGTGGAGTAGTGCCGTGCAGCAACGACGCCGCATAAAGCAGACCTCGCCACTGGATCAACGCTTGACCGATCAGGCCGAACGCCTGCGAAAAGAGGCACGAGGCACTCCACCCGGCGTTGCGCGCGAGCAGCTGCTGCGCAGAGCGCGGCAGGCTGAGACGGCTGCCCATATCGAGCAATGGCTTGCGTCTCCCGGTCTGCGTGCGCCGAACTGAGAATAGCGAAACCGCTTCATCGGGCTGCGGCCCGCAGCAAGAGTGCTTGCTCGGGCGGGCCTTCCGATTTCAATCCAGGCGTTCCCAGCGCAAACGCGGTCACGAGTAAAAGCGTGCTTGCGCAGATGATGGGCAGACAAAAGCGATCCATGCTCGTTAACAAGCGAGCGCGCTCCCCGTTCCCCGGAAATGAATGGTTGTACAGGTATCCTGATCGAGCGCGGAACTCACCCCAATTCAAAACTGGTGACGCCGAAAGCCCGCTGCAGCCGCAGCGGCGGGATCGCGCCGGTGTACATGCGGGCCGTTTCGAACACCGGCGCGAGCCCAAAATCCTGCGCCAGCGCGACAGCGTCGCGGTTCACGCCCGGCACATCCAGGAAAATCTCGCCGCCGCCCACTCGCGCAATCAAGGCGGACAGCACGGCTTCGGCGCTGCCGCGGTCGTCGGCCACCAGCGGCCCGATCTTGAAACCCTTCCGGCCTGGACGGATCACGCCCCAGCCGGCAAGCCGGCCATTGCGCATCAACGCGCAGCCGATATGTCCGGCCGCGCCGATCCAGGCCCGCAGGAACGCTGATCGCAGCGCCGGAAACACGGTGGCGTCGTCTGCCTCCACCGCCGCGAACGGGGCGTCGCGCAGGGCGATGATGTCGGCGCGCGGCGCGACGGGCGCCGCAATGGCGCCGCCATAACGAACATTGGCGTAAGCCAGTTGAAAGCCTGATTTCCTGTAGTTCTCCTGCTGCGCCGTCACGCCATCGAGTCCGATCACGCGCGCGCCCGCATGCGCGATCGCCGCATTCCATATCCGCAAGCCGTAGCCCTTGCCGCGCAACTCCGCACGCACGATGTAGAAGCCAAGAAAAGCAAAGCGCGCATCGTAGTTGACGCAGGAGACGGTCGCGGCCGGCGCGCCATCGAGTTCTGCCATCAAGAAGCCTTCGGGATCAACAGAAGCAAAACAGGCAGCGTCGCCGATGCCGGGATTCCAGCCTTCGGCCGCAGCCCAGTCGATAGCCAACTGGATTTCATCCGGCCGCATCGTTCGAATGATAAAAGTATCCATTGCGCGCGGTCCTTCCCGAATGTGTGACTTCAGCTGGCATTGCCTGCGACAAGCGCGAAGCGTTTGCGCAAGGGAGCGAAGACGCCGCTACGCCGCAGTTCGTAGGATGGGTGGAGCGCAGCGATACCCATCGCCCCTCCGCGCATGCAATTGATGGGTTTCGCTTTCGCTCTACCCATCCTACACGCCTCACACTGCGGATGTGCAAAGTCCAGAAATGGCACACTTCTTCGCGCAAAATATCATTGCGCGGTGCGAATTGTTTAGCGAAAATTAAGCATGCTGGCTGCGGGGCTGCATTGTTGGAGGCGTCACACATGTACCGATCATCGCTCACGCTGGCCTTCTGCGTCTTGTACTCGGCGGCCGGCGCGGCCAGCGACCTGTCGTCCGTCTACGTCGCGCCCGGCGGAATTTACGCGCCTTCCGCAAACGTCTATGTGCGTCCGGGCCAAACCCATCGGCCTTACGCCGAACCCGGCTACGGATATCGGCAGCCGTCTTACGTGGACCCCGCATACCGCGCACCGGCAGCAGTCTATGGCGACTACGGACCGCCCTACGCGGCGCAGCCGGTCTATGTCGACCGCACGCCCGCCTATCCCGAGCGTAGCTACGCTGCCGAGCGTTACTACGCCCGAGAGCGCTATTCCCCGCAGGAATACGAATATGAATATGCGCCGCGGCCGCCGCTGCCCGTGCCCTACCGTTCACGCGCGCGGGCACGATGCGACGACGGCTACGGCGGGTGGGCCTACTGCGATTGAAGCCGCGGGGGTGCTCGGGTGCTGCCGCTCATCGCGGCAGCACGTGCGCGTAGGATGGGTGGAGCGCAGCGATACCCATCGCCTCTCCGCGAGCGAGAGCGGATGATACCCATCGCCCCTCCCTTACACGGGATCGGCAGTGGGCGCGCCACCCATCATCTATTTCAATTCTACAGATGATGGGTTTCGCTGAGCACGATTTCGTCCGCGGGGCAGCGTGCTATCAACGTTTTCTCGGCGACGAGAATTTTTCTCCGAACCTGTGCATCGGCAAGATATCCGTCGCACCGTTCTACGCGGTGAAGATCATTCCGGGAGACATTGCGACCTATCACGGCCTGGTCACGGACGAGCGGACGCGCGTGCTGGATGTCCAGAGAAAGCCGATCCCGGGCCTGTTCGCCGTCGGCAACGACGCCGCCTCTGTCTTCGGCGGCAGCTATCCCGGCGCCGGCGCCACGCTCGGGCCGGCGATGACATTCGGATATATCTGCGGAAAGAGTTTTGCGGAAAAGCGCACGGCGGATTAGCGACTACCCCATCGACTCCCTGTCACCCAAAGCTGGAAGGCCGTCGAGTTGAAGCACAAGGCCTTGGTGTGGCGGAGCCGACCAGTCCCGTTCTGTGCTGCGCGGACGTTGCTTCCATCGCTCAGGCGGCTGGCGTTGCGAAGGCGCATCCAGAATAGGACATGTTGCTAGCCTGCTACCGCTTCAACTTATTCCGCCTGCACGAAAAAAGTTCCGCAAAAACGCCCCTCTGCGCACGGGAACCCCGCGCTTGATGGTAGATTGTTCCATGTACCATCCACAGCCCCGGCTTTTGAGGCAGGGCAATTTGAAGTGGATGGCGTCTGCGCTTCTCCGGGAGCATTTGAAATGAAAACGTTCATTAAGGTCGTCGTCTGGATTGCCGCGATGTCTTTCGGTCTTTTTGTCTGGAACGTGTTTCCCGACTTTCGACCGCTGGTGTCGGCGATACTGGCCGCAGCATTCGTCTGTTACGTGTTGTCGATCATCGTTGAAGTCACCGTCAAGCGTGTCATGTCGGACGAACAGATAGAGCTTCGCAGCCGTCTCGACCTTCTGGATCGCAAGGTTACTGCAATTTTGCGCGACTCGCTCGAGCAGCGCCGCCTTCGATGACCGTTGGAGGGCGATGATTGCGCCAGGCCATACGCGCTGCGGTATCAGACGCCGGCACGCAATGCACCCTTCATGCGAACAAGTGTCGCGACGCGGTATGGTATAACCTTGATACCCAAACAATGTAGCCGCAATACAACAGCGAATGGATTTGCACCGAGGAGCGCTTGTCAGCGCGCCGCGCCACCGACTATCAATGTGTGGCGGGGGCAACCAAAGCGGCGCGGTAGCAGCGGGCTCGTTGAAGGATAGCGCGATTGTTCTCGACGAGCCCGTCCCGCTCGCGCCGCGATCGAAGATTGCCCCGATCATTCGCACCAGAAAAGCATGCGACATCCGTTCGAGCCCACGCGCGACGGCTTACGACTGCAAGCTATTCCGGGTGCGATGATGTGCCTTGGGCGTATCGCGACTCGCTGGTCGGCACAGGCGCAACTTCAAAGACTTTTCGATACGCTCGACGTCTTCTCTCAGCTTTAACAATTCGAGATACGCCTTGGCGAAATTATTCTCTGCAGGCGTAGCCGTCGCGGTACGTTTGCCCATGTCGAAGCCTCCGCTGCAAGCAACAGCTTACATGCAGGATTTTTCAGGCGTAAAGTTACAAATAGTCAATTCTCCCGGCGCGCGAATTGGAACCCGCAGGGTTACCAGGAAGGCAGGCGCCATGCGCCGTTGATCTTCCTGAAGGTCGTCAGCAATACAGCCGACAGCGCCATGAAGATGATGACGGTCATAATGATGGCTCGGCCGCTCGTCGATGATGCCTGTGCCGCCGGCACCGGCGTATTCCGTTGCTGCGGCAGTTCCTCATCTGGCCAGCGATCCATGATCGTCAAGACCGGCTGAGCGATCATCGCCGTTTTGCTGTTTCCCCATGCGCGCAAATCATCCGCAGTTAAAGTACCCTTGGGTGTCGGCGCCGGGCTGCGATCAACTATTTCAGGCTTCGGCTTTGGTTGCGTATCGGGATCGTCCGAAACCGAAGCCTGCGCGTTCAACGGATTGTACCGGCTCGCGGGAGGCGCATCTGGCTCTCGGCGGGGATTCTTTTGTGCCGTTTGAGCCGCCGGCCAATGCAACAATGATTTTGAAAGCATCGGCTTGCCTTCGTACCAGCACTTCCGGCCGTCGATCAGGCGATAGGACCAATAGGTTTGCGCATTCGACGGCCGTTCGGTGCTGCATTGCTTCGCCAGCGCCGGCGTCGCCGAACAGAAAAACGCAACTGTTAGAACACTAACGATGTCAGCCCACAGGCCAATCGGCCGAAATCTGTTCATCGCACACCTACGCAGTACTAATGGAACAAAAAATTGCGCAACATCAGTAGCTTAGATAACCAATTGGGTCGGAATTGGGGCGGGTTTTCCACAGGGTTATACACATGGTTATTACCAGCGAATCGGCCGAATCCGATCGGGTTTTCGCGTTGCGTGAGGTGGTATGCGGGTGCGTGTGACGATGGGTATCGCTGCGCTCCACCCATCCTGCGGACTGTGGACGTGCTCTCGATCCGATGGATTGCTTCGGTTCGCTCGCAATGACGGCGGAACCCGCGAGCGAGGCCATCTGCCCTCCGGAATAACCCGCTAAAACCAACCTGTTAACCCTTTGCTAACCATACACCCGGCAAGAATTGCCGGGTGAAGTCGAGTGTCGTCGGCCGCGTAGAACGGGAGGAACCCCGTGGACGCCAGTGCGGTACCTCACTTTCGGAACGGCGGCACTCCGGCCGCCGCGCAGACGCTTGGCGCCCGCGGGCGTCAATCGCGGGGGGAAGCGGCTACCATGGTCGATGTCACGGCGGGTCAGGGCGGCGCGGGCCCAAGCGGCAAGTTTCCGAGTCTTGGCGAAATCGGCGATATCTTAAAGCGCGGCGATCTGGCGCTGGCGTTCGGCGTCCTCACTATCCTGGTAGTGCTGATCCTGCCGCTGCCCTCGCTGGTGCTCGACCTGTTTCTGGCGATCTCGATCACGGTGTCGATCCTGATCCTGATGACCTCGCTGTTCATCCAGACGCCGCTGGAATTCTCGGCGTTTCCGACCGTGCTGCTGATCTCGACCATGCTGCGGCTGTCGCTGAACATGGCTTCCACCCGGTTGATCCTGTCGCACGGCCATGAGGGCACGGCCGCGGCCGGCCACGTCATCGAAGCGTTCGGCAATTTCGTGATGTCAGGTAATTTCGTCATCGGAATTATCGTGTTCGCGATTCTCGTGATCGTGAACTTCGTCGTCATCACCAAGGGTTCGGGGCGCATCGCCGAAGTCGCCGCCCGCTTTCAATTGGACTCGATGCCCGGCAAGCAGATGGCGATCGACGCCGATCTCTCCGCCGGCCTGATCGACGAGAAGACCGCCAAGGCCCGCCGCAAGGAACTCGAGGACGAAAGCGGCTTCTTCGGCGCCATGGACGGCGCCTCGAAATTCGTCCGCGGCGACGCCATCGCCGGCCTTTTGATCGTCTTCATCAACGTCATCGGCGGCATCATCATCGGCGTCGCGCAGCAGGGCATGAGCTTTGGCGACGCCGCCCGCACCTACACCATCCTGACCGTCGGCGACGGCCTGGTGACGCAGGTGCCGGCGCTGATCGTCTCCACCGCGGCGGGCTTGCTGGTGTCGAAGGCCGGCATCACGGGCGCGGCCGACAAGGCGCTGATGAAGCAGCTATCGGGTTATCCGCAGGCGCTCGGCATGTCGGCCGGCGTGATGCTGGTGCTGGCGCTGTTGCCGGGCATTCCGATGCTGCCCTTCCTCGCCCTCGGCGGCGGCGCCGCGGCGCTGGCCTGGAAGGCGCGCAAACGCAACGGCGCAGTCAGGGACGCCGAAGCGGCCGCAGCGGCAGCGCCCGAGCTCGCCGCCGCAGCCGCTCAGGCCGCCGCCGAAGAGCCGATCGCCACCGCGCTCAAGATCGACGACCTCAAGATCGAGCTCGGCTACGCGCTGCTGCCGCTGGTCAATGGCCCCGACGGCACCGACCGCCTGACCGAGCAGATCAAGGCGCTGCGCCGCTCGCTCGCCATCGAAATGGGCTTTGTGATGCCGGCGGTGCGCATCCTCGACAACGTCCAGCTCGAGGCCAACACCTACGTCATCAAGATCAAGGAGGTGGACGCGGGTTCCGGCAAGATCTGGCCGAACCAGTTCATGGTCATGGACCCCGCCGGCAACCAGGTCGGCGTGCCCGGCATCCATACCGTCGAGCCGACGTTTGGACTGCCAGCAACCTGGGTCGACGCCGCGCTGAAGGAAGAGGCATCGCTGAAAGGCTACACGGTGGTCGATGCCGCGACCGTGCTGTCGACGCATCTGACCGAGTTGCTCAAGAACAACATGAGCGACCTCTTGTCCTATGGCGAGGTGCAGAAGCTGTTGAAGGACCTGCCGAAGGAACAGGGCGAACTGGTCAAGGACATCGTGCCGAGTTCGGTCACGGTGTCCGGCATCCAGCGCGTGCTGCAATTGCTCCTGGCCGAGAGGATCTCGATCCGCGATCTCTCCACCATTCTCGAAGGCATCGCCGACGCGCTGGCCTTCTCGCGCCACCCCGCCACCATGGTCGAGCACGTCCGCGCCAGGCTGGCGCGGCAGATCTGCGCCCAGAACACCACCTACAACGGCTATCTGCCGCTGATCGCGCTGTCGGCGCGCTGGGAGCAGGCGTTTGCCGAATCGATCGTCGGCACCGGCGAGGACCGCAGCCTCGCCATGCAACCCTCAAAGCTGTCGGAGTTCATGACATCGGTCCGCAACGCCTTCGAGCAGGCCGCCCGCGAAGGTGAAGCGCCGGTGCTGGTTACCTCTGCCGCGATCCGCCCGTTCGTCCGCTCGCTGGTCGAGCGCTTCCGCGCGCAGACCACCGTGCTGTCGCAGGCTGAAATCCACCCGCGCGCGCGGCTGAAGACGGTGGGAAGCGTCTAGCGCGTTTTCGAGCGAAGTGGACAACGGTTCGCGCCAAGAAAACGCGTCAAAACAAAAATCCAGAACCCGGTTCTGATTCGATCGAACCGAAACGGCTCCAGGCAGAATGCCTGCGCGCGATGCAAATCAGCGACAACACGACGCAGCGTTTTCGCCACAGGCAAATAATTTATTATGGCGGGATCGATTGGACGTGATCGGCCGCCGCTCTGGCGATTTCACCATATCTATTTGTAAAAATTGATAATTACGGAATTTTCTTCGCCGCCGCAGAAGCCATAATCGCTGCCGTTCAAGTCTTTTCACCGCCTTGTGATCACCTCTTGGGAACGATCTCCGGGATTCCCACGTTTCCTGCAGCGAGACGTTGAACCGACCTGCAAATGAGATCGACGAATTTGTGAGGCGGAAGGCGGCAGGAGACTTCCATGAACCACTCGATTTACAGCGCAGATCGCATGACCCATCTCAAGATCGTGGTCGTGGCGTTGGTTGCAGCTATCGTGGTCGCCGGGTTCAGCATCTCCGCGCGCAATACGACGGACGAGGGCCTGACGCAAACTGCGAGCATGCGCGTGATGAAGGCTGGTAAGCCGGTCGTGATTACGAGTTCAGGCAACACTGTCGTACGCTAAAGGAGAATTCACGGAATTCACGCGGCTTCTTTATAGCCCCCCAAAGTCGCCACGTGGATAATTAAGACCCCAACTACCCCCAAGTTGACTACGGAAACGCCCGCTCCCCACGGGCGTTTTCTTTTTGTGGGGGTGTTGCGGCGATCGCCGCCGCGCCGAGCGACCAGCCTCCTGGCACACGCACAGACCTCATGCTCACACGTCCGCAGGCCTCATCCTGAGGAGCCGCGAAGCGGCGTCTCGAAGGATGGCCGCGGGGCCTTCTCACCATGAGGAGGTACGAAGCGCTAGCGGCTAGCCGGCACCGTCTCGATCAGCTTGCCGATATAGATCGGCGCCGAGGTCGGCTTGCCGCTCGGCGAGCCGCCGGCCGGCTCGACGGTCACCGCATAGGTGGCAGCGTTGATCGTGCCGGCGTCGTAGTCGGCAAGAACGGGGCGCGCGGTGAAATCGCTACCGCCGATCACGCCGAGCGAGCGCGGCTGCGGCAACTTGTCGGAGATCAGCCAGAGCTCAAAACTCTTGCCGGGCTCGGCATCGGCGCTGACTTTGCGAACGGTGAAATTCTTGCTGGCCGCGTCCACCGTCAGGATGAAGGCGGGCGAGCCGCCGTCACGCTGCAGCAGCGCGACGTATTGCGCCGAGGGCACCGGCGATGGCGCCGGCGTCCTGACCTCGACCGTCTGGATGCGCGGCTTCGGCCGCAGCGCATCCGGCAGCAGTTCCGGCCGGTAGACCTGCACCGCCAGCATCCCGATCAGGGCGGCGGCAAGCGCGGTGGCGAAGGAAGCGACGCTGCGCCAGCGCTTCGCCCGGCCCGCCAACTGAATGACGTTCGAATTGTCGGCCGAACGATCGGTCGATCGATCGGTCAAACGGTCCACGGCAACCGGCGGCGCCTCGGCCACCACGGGAGCCGCAACGGGCTCGGCCACAGGCTCGGAGAGAGGCTCAGGCGGCGGAGACGGCGGCGCCTCGGGCAGCACCAGCGGCGTCTGGCTCCTGGCGGAATGTCCGATCGCGGCCTTGATGTTTTCCCACACGATCGGCCGCGGCTCGATGGAGCCCACCATCTGGTTCAGCACGCCGAGCCGGTATTCCCAGGCGTGTACGATCGCGGCGAATTCGGTATCGACGGCCATCATGGTCTCGACCTGCGCGCGCTCACCGGCATCCAGGGTGCCGAGCGCATATTCCGCGGCGAGCGCGATATGGTCTTCGCTATAGGCCATCGTTCAAGATCCGGACCTCACAGCCCGAGACACTCCCTGATATCCATCATGCTGCGGCGCAGCCACGTCTTCACCGTATTCACCGGCGTCTCGAACTTGACCGCAAGCTGTTCGCGGCTCCAGCCGTTGTAGTAGGCCAGCAGCACCAGCTTCTGCCGATCCGGCTCGAGACGGCCGACGCATTCCAGCAACCGCTTCAACTCTTCGGTCATCTCACGCCGGGCCAGCGGATCGGGTGAATCGGCCGCGACTTCCATCGCGGTCGGCTCCTCCTCGATCGAAACTTCGCTCTTCTTGCGCACCACGTCGATCGCCCGGTTGCGCGCGATCGACGCCATCCACGTAATCGGGGAAGCCAGCGCCGGGTTGAACTGCCCGGCACTGTTCCAGATCTTGACGTAAGCCTCCTGAATGACCTCCTCCGCGAGGTCCTGACGCCGCAAGATACGGAGCACCACGCCGAAGAGTTTCGCGCGCGTGGCGGCGTAAAGGCGCTCAAAAGCGGCCTCATCCCCCTTCGCCACCGCGGCAATCAACCCTACCAGCTCCGCTGGCGTCAGCATTCAGCGTCCCCCAAATCGCGATCCTCCATCGCGGTCTTACGCCGGAGCAATCGGGAAGTTTCGTAGCATACCCTGCGCCGGAGGGGCCACCAAGTCGCCGGTTCCGGGCGATTTGGACAAGAAAAACCCGGGCTTTGCAGCCCGGGTTTTCGATTGTTGCAACCGACGAGTGTGAGCGGCGTCAGGCGACGCCAAGCCGGGCCCGCATCAGGCCGATGGAGTCCATGTCGGCCTGTTCGCGGGCGCTTTCCTCGGCGCGCTCGCGCGCCTGGTCACGCTCGTCGAGCAGTTCCACCTTCTTCAGTTCCTCGAACGCTTCGCTCAACAGGCTCTTGGCGTCCTCGAGCTGGATGCGCAGTTCGTCGGCGGAACGGGTCAGGTTTTCGCGGCGCTGGATCGCGGCCTTGGCGTAGGTCGGGTAGGCGAAATGGGAAGGATCGTTGATCCCGGCCCGCTCCTGCTCGGTCTGGATTTCGCGCTCGAGGTCCACCGACATGCGCTGGAAGTCGGCGATCATGCCTTCGATCTGGGTAACCCTTCGGCGCTTCTCGTCGACCTGAAATTTCTTCAGGCGGATCAGCGTTTCTCGTGACTTCATCGACTCATACTCCCCAGAAGTCCCAATCTGAACGCGGGACGGAGCCGGCACCCCGGGGGGCCCCGCCGGCGTCATTAATCATGTGCCGGGGATGATGGCCTGACAAAGTTAGCGTTCCGTTTCCAAATTGGTGAGGATATGCGCCAATTGGCGATAGCCATCATCCAGGCTCGACTTTTCGTCCTTGGCCTGGCGCAGGAAGGCTTCCAGCGGCTCGTGCAGCCGGATCGCCTCGTCGACTTCGGGGCTCGAACCCGCCCGGTAGGCGCCGAGCCGGATCAGTTCCTCCATGTCGGCGTAGGTCGCCATCACCTGGCGGCCCCGCATGATCACGGGCAGATAATCGGGATTGGCCGATCTCGGCATGGTTCGGGAGACCGATTTGAGGATATTGATCGCGGGAAACCGTCCGCGCTCGGCAATCGAGCGCTGCATCACGACGTGACCGTCCAGAATGCCGCGCACCGCGTCGGCGATCGGCTCGTTATGGTCGTCGCCGTCGACCAGCACGGTGAAAATGCCGGTGATAGTGCCAACGCCGGTGCCCGGCCCTGCCCGCTCCAGAAGCTTCGGCAATTCGGTGAACACGGTCGGCGTATAGCCTTTCGCCGTCGGTGGCTCGCCGGCCGACAACCCGATCTCGCGTTGCGCCATCGCAAAGCGCGTCACCGAGTCCATCAGGCACAGCACGTCCTTGTCCTCGTCGCGGAAATACTCCGCAATCGCCAGCGTCAGGTAGGCCGCCTGCCGCCGCATCAGGGCGGGCTCGTCCGATGTCGCCACCACCACGACGGAACGCGCAAGACCCTCGTCGCCGAGATCCTCCTGCAAAAATTCCTGCACCTCGCGGCCGCGTTCGCCGATCAGGCCGATGACGGTGATGTCGGCATCGACGTTGCGCGCCAGCATCGACAGCAGCACCGATTTGCCGACGCCGGAACCGGCGAAGATGCCGAGCCGCTGGCCGCGGCAGCAGGTCAGGAACGTGTTGAGTGCGCGGACGCCCAGATCGAGCGGCGCGCCGACGCGCTTGCGCGAATGCGCCGGCGGCGGCGAATTGCGGTAGGGCATCGGCGACGGCCCCTGCATCAGCGGCCCCTTGCCGTCGATCGGTTCCCCCATCGCGTTGATGACGCGACCAAGCCAGGCCGGTGACGGCCGCACCTGGCTGGCCGCCGTGGCAATGACCGCGCGGCAGCCGCGCCTGACACCGTCGAGCCCGCCGAACGGCATCACGACAGCATTGCTGCCGGAAAAGCCGATGACCTCGGCGGGGATGAAACGGTTGCCGCCGGTATCGATCACGATACGCGCGCCGACCGACATCGCATGGATCGGCCCCGCGATCTCGACCATCAGCCCGCGCACGCCCACAACACGGCCATATATATTGACGCCGTCGATATCGCCGATCTGTTCCGCAAGCGCCTTCATTGCGAAAACCTTAAGTTTTCACGCATTTGGGGCCACCGCTTAACCTCGTGTTTACCCGCATCATTAATCATTGCGTCACTGTCTTTGGTGACTGAGAGCGCTCGCCCAGAAGGGCGAAACCTGAGAGTCGGTTAGGCCCGCCTCTTAATCTGGAGCATGAGTAGGCACGGTTGAGAAAAGCTGCTTCCAAGCAACATCTTAGAGCGATTCGCTAAAAATTGCACTTAAAGAGCTTGCGAACCGGAATCAGGATTTGTTAACCATATGCCTGTCAGGATCCGAATCAGTTGTTAAAGGCGTTTTGAGTGCCGCAGGTGCGGCCGACCTGACGCCCGGAGCGGCGGACTAAAGGGGACTGGCATGCGCGTTTTGCTGATTGAAGATGACAGCGCAGTCGCGCAGTCGATCGAGCTGATGCTCAAATCCGAGAGCTTTAACGTCTATACGACGGATCTCGGGGAAGAGGGCGTCGACCTCGGTAAGCTCTATGATTACGACATTATCCTTCTCGACCTTAACCTGCCCGACATGTCCGGTTACGACGTGCTCAAGCAGCTTCGGGTTTCCAAGATCAAGACCCCCATTCTGATCCTCTCCGGCCTCGCCGGTATCGAGGATAAGGTCAAGGGCCTCGGCGTCGGCGCCGATGACTACATGACCAAGCCTTTCCACAAGGACGAACTGGTTGCCCGTATCCACGCGATCGTGCGCCGTTCCAAGGGTCATGCCCAGTCGGTCATCCAGACCGGCGATCTCGTCGTCAACCTCGACACCAAGACGGTCGAAGTCGGCGGCCAGCGCGTTCACCTGACCGGCAAGGAATACCAGATGCTGGAGCTGCTCTCGCTCCGCAAGGGAACCACGCTGACCAAGGAAATGTTCCTCAACCACCTCTATGGCGGTATGGACGAGCCCGAGTTGAAGATCATCGACGTCTTCATCTGCAAGCTGCGCAAGAAGCTGGCGAACGCCTCCGAAGGCCGCAACTTCATCGAAACCGTGTGGGGCCGCGGCTATGTGCTGCGCGAGCCGCACGAGCACGAAGAGCGCATTCCCGCCTGACACCCAGGGTTTACGGCGAGCCGCAAGGCTCCCTCCTCCCGACTGGACCCCGCCCGAAACGGCGGGGTTTTTGTTTGGGACCTGCCGGGATGATCGAAGTCCTAAACGCCCAACGCTGTCGATATCTCGCCAAGCGTCGCCTTCTCGGCGTCACTCACCTTGACGCCGCCACCGAACAGGCCCCCGCCTTCCGAGGCTGCCTCGGCGGTGCTCTGACTGATCTGCCGGAGCCAGCCTTTGAATTCTGCTGCGTCTCCGGGTGCCTTCGCGGCGAGCAGGGCGGAAACTTGCCGCAGTCCGTCGATGCATTTGTCTTTCATTTCGGCCGGCTTGCTATTCGCGAATTTTTCCTTCAGCCCGTCTCGCGCGGCGCTTCGCCCTTCGCCGCTGGAAAAGTCTGTCACGACCGACTTGACCAGCGCATTGGTGTCGGACCCGGTGACCGCCCGGGTGAGCGCGGTGCCTCCGGCAAAGGACTCCTTCAACAATCCCCAGAGACCGCTGGGTTCGGCCGCGGTGATGGCCATGCCGGCGATCATCGGGCTCTCCAGCAACAGCGTCCACTCATCCTTGGTGAAGCTCGTCTTGTCAGCCATTGACCCTACTCCTGGTGAATACAAACGGCGGATTAAGCGATCAGCAGCAGCGCGACTGCGTAACGCTCCCGGCAGCACGTTGTCCCAGCCGTCCGGCGCAGGCCGGACGGCGCGACGGCTTGAAATTCAGGAGCGGGCGAGCGCGTCGAGCTTGCCTCGAAGCTCATCAATCGCCGGCTTCGCAACATCGCCGGCGCCGGGCGTCGCCAGCACCTTGTCACACATCTGGTTGATCGTGGGGGTCGCGGCCACAATCAGCTTGACGAGGGTGCTCTTTCCTTCCGGAGAGAGCTGCGCTGCGCGGGAACTGACCTCATTCAATTGAGCTGTTGCTTCCTTTATTTTGGGCAGGGCAGCCTGGGCCGATGCGGCATCGGTGATGCCGGGAAGCAAGGTCCTGATGGAACCAACCGACGCGTTGATCTGGTTCGCCAGATTCATCCCTCCAATCGTCAAATCCGCCGGAGCCTTGCCCACGGTTCCAGTCGCGGTCCGCGTCGTGGCGGAAGGCGACACCTGAGCGACTGTGTCCTCCCCTGAACGACCAAGGGCGAACCAGGCGAGACCACCCAATACCAACGCGGCGACCAACCAATATGGCCATTGGGATGCCGTCGTTCTGCTGGCCAGCGCCGAGGCCGCCTGACCAGCCCCCGAAATGGTCCGCTCCGAAGCCTCTGCAATCCGGCCGCCAGCCGCGCTGGCTGCCGCCGCACCGCTGCGCAAGCTTCCAGTCGCCCCGTCGATCAGACCGGCGGCACTCAACTGATCGGAAAGGCCGGACGGCATGGCACGTGCGATCTGGTCCTTCTGTGAAGTGAGAAGCGACGCCAGCCCGCTCGCATCGAGACCCATGCCGCGCTGCTGCTGCCCCAACGCGCCGAGAACCACGGGGCCAAGCATGCCGAGCAGCGACTTGCTGGTGCCCTCGCCGATCCCGGCAAACTTGCCGATCGTCTGCGCCATCGTGTCCAGCGTTCCGCCACCGAACAGGCCAGAGAGCATGTTCGTTCCCGTATCCGCCACCAGGTTCTGACCGGCACCGCCGACGAGATTCCTCAAGCTCTCCAGCGAATCGGATTGCTGCGTCAGCGTGTTGGTGAGCTGGCGTGCCCCATTGGGAGAGGAGGCAACGTCAGCGAGGCTTGCGAGAAGCGCGGGTATCGCACCCGTGATGGCTTTTTGCGCGACATTGCGATCAAGACCCAGGACAGACGCGATCTTCGCTATCATGTCCGGCGTGAGGAATTGCATCACTACAGAGACCAGATTCGTCGCCATGGCGATCCTCCTGAGCAGGGTACAGTTGCGTGCTCAGGTTAGTCCGCTCCATCCGGATTGCGTCTCCCAGGTTTGATCACCTTATATTACAACCTCTCCGGATCGATCCGGGTTCCACGCATGCCGTTACCATTTGGGAACCGGCGCGCGACATGAGAGAGTGCTGACGGCGGATGGAGCTTGCAGGACATGTCGAACCTGGATCTTGCAATGTCGGTTGCGCTTGGCATCGGGCTCGCTGCCGCAACCGGCTTTCGGCTGTTCCTGCCGCTGCTGGTTCTGAGCGTCACAGCCTACACCGGACATGTAAATCTGAACGAGAGCTTCGCGTGGCTCGCCACACCGGCCGCCGTCATCATGCTCGGTACCGCAGCGATCGTGGAGATTGCCGCGTTCTACATTCCCGGTGTGGACAACCTGCTCGATACGGTGGCGACGCCCGGTGCCGTCGTCGCAGGGACGATCGCATCCGCCGCTGTCATGACCGACCTGCCGCCGATGTTGAAATGGACGGCGGCCATTATCGCAGGCGGTGGCGTTGCCGGCATCACGCAAGGTTTGACCGCAATACTGAGAGCAAAATCCACCGTCTTCACCGGCGGCCTCGGGAATTCGACAGTCGCAACCGCCGAACTCGGGAGCGCCACGCTGATCTCGATCCTGGCGCTGGCAGCACCGCTCGCCGCGCTCGCACTGGTCGTCCTGTTCTTCTGGCTGGCATTCCGCCTGATCCGGGGTTTGGCTCGGGGATCGCATCGGCCAAACGGAAGATACACGGATTGAACCCCGCCCGAGACGGCGGGGTTTTGTTGGGGCAGAGTTTTTATTGGATTGAACCGCCCGCGCCTGTGCACCGACTGATAGATCGTGCGAACCTGTCGGAACGCACGAGTTGGGGCATCGTCAATGATCCTGCAATCGCTCGCCGGCCTGCCGGCGTTCCTGGTCTATTTCTGCACGGCAATTGTCGCCGTGGTTGCCTACCTCTTCGTCTATACCCGCGTCACGCCGCATAACGAGTTCGAGCTGATCCGCGCCAACGAGCCGGCAGCCGCCATCGCGCTGGGCCTGAGCCTGCTCGGCTTCGTGCTGCCGCTGGTCTCAGCCATCGCCCATTCCGCCAATGTCTGGGATTGCCTGATCTGGGCCGCGATCGCGCTGATCGTGCAAATCATCGTCTATTATCTCGTCAGGGTTCCGGTGCCGAAATTGTCGGAGCGGATCGCTTCCGGCGAGCTCGCCGCTGCAATCTGGCTCGGGCTGGCCTCGCTCGCCGCCGGCGCCCTCAACGCCGCCTGCATGATCTACTGACCATGGCCGACAAACCAGACAAGGATTTTGGCAAGCGCAAGCCGGTCTCGGTGCCGGCATCGCCGCGGCCCCTTCCGCCGCCGGCGAAGCGCTCGGGCCACGTTGCGCTGCTGCTGATGGGCACGGTTGCGGTTGGCACTGCCGCCTACACGCTGATGCCGAACCGCAATTGCGAACCATCGCCGAATGCGGCCTCGCCGTCGCTCCAGCAAAACAGTACCGAGTGCTCGTCGCGCGGCTCTTCGTCCAGCAGCCATAGCAGTGGCGGCTCCGGCGGCAGTTCGTCGCGCAGCAGCTACTACTCGAGCGATTCGTCCTCGAGCCATTCATCCTCGGGCACTTCCGATTCCGCCTCGCACAGCGTGCAGCGCGGCGGCTTCGGCTCGTTCGGCCATGCGGTCGGTTTTTCCGGCGGCTGAATTCATGCAGCGCATCCCCTGCCCCGAACGCGACGACTGGCGTGCCACCGCCGAAGGCGTAGGCTTCACTTTTCACACCATGGACGGCGAGCGCTATTGGGACGAGCGGGCCTATTACGCGTTCACGCTCAACGAAATCGAACGGCGGATCGAGGCGCCCACCGGCGAGATCGAGGCGATGTGCCTCGAACTGGTCGGCCGTACGGTCAGGGACGAAAAATATCTGCGCCGGCTGAAGATACCGGAAGCGTTCTGGCCGCTGATTTCGGAGAGCTGGCGCCGCCGCGACGCCAGCCTCTATGGCCGGCTGGATCTGAGCTACGACGGCTGGAGCCCGGCGAAGCTGCTGGAGTACAACGCCGATACGCCGACCTCGATTTTCGAAGCCGCGGTTTTCCAGTGGACCTGGCTCGAACAGGCGATGGAACGCAACATCGTCCCGAAGCGCGCCGACCAGTTCAATTCAATCCATGAGCGCCTGATCGACGCCTGGAAGAAACACGGCGGCGCGAAGCATCTGCATCTCGCCGGGATGAATGACAATACCGAGGATGCCGGCACGCTGGCCTACCTGCAGGATACCGCAAGCCAGGCAGGATTGCAGACCACGCTGATGGACATCAAGGACATCGGGCTTGGCGGCGATGGCCGCTTCGTCGATCTCGACGACCGCACCATCGAACTCGCCTTCAAGCTTTATCCCTGGGAATGGATGTTTCACGACACGTTCGGCGCAAAACTCGCGAGCGCGCCGACACGCTGGATCGAGCCGCCCTGGAAAGCGATCCTTTCCAACAAAGGGATTCTACCGCTGCTCTGGGAGATGTTTCCGAAGCACCCCAATTTGCTGCCGGCCTATTTCGAGGACGATCCGAAGGCGTCCATGCTCGGCTCCTCGTTCGTGCGCAAGCCGCTTTACTCGCGCGAAGGCGCCAATGTCGCGCTGGTCAGCGCCGGCACCACGCTGAGGGAACAGCAGGGCCCTTACGGCGCGGAAGGATTCATCCGGCAGGCGTTCGCGCCGCTGCCGAGCTTCTCCGATCAATATGCGGTGGTCGGAAGCTGGCTGGTCGATCACACGCCATGCGGCCTGTCGATCCGCGAGGACGAGAACCCGATCACCGGCAACACGTCGCGTTTCCTGCCGCACGCGATCGTGTAACGCTATACGGCGAGCGGACCAGGGTGAAGGTCAGGCTCAGCGCGCTGCGGCAACCGCCCGCAGGGTTTGCGGCACCATGGTGGACGCCCCCACCCGTATCACCGGCGCGATGTTCGGACGATAAAGTCCGCGGCGATCCGGATAGGGCTTGAAGGTGTTGGTAATGCCGACCACGGATTCGGCCGCGCCCAGCGCCAGCACGCCATCGGGCTCCAGCATCCGCGACAGCCGCTCGAAGATATTGACCTTGGTATTCTGATCGAAATAGATCAGCACGTTGCGGCAGAAGATGATGTCGAACACGCCGAGATGGGAGAAGTCCTGCAGCAAATTGAGCTGACGATGCTGCACCATGCTGCGGATATCGGCATTGATCTGCCAGAGTTCGCCGTTCTGCGTGAAATATTTCACCAGCAACCCGATCGGCAATCCGCGCTGCACCTCGAACTGGCTGAAGATTCCAGCCTTCGATTTTTCCAGCACCGCCAGCGACAGGTCGGTCGCGACGATCTCGGTGCGCCAGCCCGACAGCAGGGATCCGGCTTCCTTCAGGCACATCGCGATCGAATACGGCTCCTGCCCGGTGGAGGAAGCCGCGCACCAGATACGTAAGGCGCGGCGGGCCGCGCGCGCCTGCGCCAGCGCCGGGATGACCGTTTCCCGCAAATGGTCGAACGGAATCTTGTCGCGGAAGAAGAACGTCTCGTTGGTGGTCATCGCCTCGACCACCTCCGCCGTCAGCGCCTCGGTGCCGCCCTTCATCTTCGCGACCAGTTCCGGAATTCCCGGCATGCTGGACTTGCGCGCGATCGGCAACAGCCGGCTTTCGACCAGATATTGCTTGTCGGCGGACAGGTCGAGCCCGGAGCGCTCTTTCAGAAGCTTACGCAAATACTCATAGTCTGACGGCGTCACGAACGATCTCCCGAAAACAACCGAACCAGTTTTGGCGCGATCTGATTGAGCGGCAGAACCGCCGCGCAAATACCTGCATTGGCGGCCGCGCCCGGCATGCCCCACACCACGCTGGTCGCCTCGTCCTGGGCAATCACGCTGCCGCCGGCGGCGACGATGTCCTTGCCGCCGCGCATACCATCGGAGCCCATGCCGGTCAGAATCACCGACATGATGCCGCCATGCCAGACGTCGATGGCGGAGTTGAACAGCGGGTCCACCGCGGGTTTGCAAAAATTCACCGGCGGCCCGTCGTCGAGCGCGATCGCGGTCTCGGCGCCATGGCGCACCACGCGCATGTGGCGGCCGCCCGGCGCCAGATAGATCCGGCCAGGCTTGACGATCTCGCCATCGACCGCCTCATGCGCCGGCCGGTGGCTCGCGCGCGCCAGATGCTCGGCAAGAATCGTGGTGAAGGTCGGCGGCATGTGCTGGGTGATCAGCACCGGAAAACGATCGATCACCGGGCCGATGTCGGCAACCAGCGTCATCAGGGCCTGCGGACCGCCCGTCGACGAGCCAATCAACAGCACCCGCGGCGCGAGCATGCTGAACGGCCGGCGCGCCAGCGGCAGATGCGCAACCGGTGCAGCGACCGGCTGGACCGATACTTCGCGTGCCCGCTCTGGGACCGGCGCCATGGCCGGGCTCGCGGCCGGCGACGCCCGCCGGCGGGCCCGCGCGCCCAGATGTCGAATCTTCTGAATCAGATCGTGGTGGAAGGTCTCGGCGGCGGTGGCCTCGCGCGTGCTCTCCGGCTTTGGAATGTAGTCGGCCGCGCCGAGCGAAAGCGCCTTGAAGCTGATCTCCGCATTGCGGCGGGTCAGCGTCGACGCCATGATGATGACGAGGTCGCGCTTTTTCGCCAAAAGTTGCGGCAGCGCCGAAATGCCGTCGAGCTCCGGCATTTCGATATCGAGCACGGCA
>Ga0268266_10000545_pt1 | contig 52605 bp, 46 predicted proteins | sample KBSS13metaG_FD_190356 | JGI IMG/M metagenome (GOLD analysis project Ga0268266, IMG submission 190356) | Switchgrass rhizosphere microbial communities from Kellogg Biological Station, Michigan, USA - KBS S1-3 metaG (SPAdes) (version 2) | ecosystem: Host-associated > Plants > Roots > Rhizosphere...
GTGGAACTGCTGGCCGCGAGCAAGCCGCCAACGCGCTGGTCCGGCTCGAACTTGCCTTGCACCAGGATGTCGGGGCCGAAAATGTCCGAGATCGAATTGCGATACTGGCTTTCGGTCAGCCGTCTCAACCCGGCCAGATACGGGCCCGGCGCGGCGGCAAGAGCGGCCTGCGTGCCGGCAAGAAGACACAGCCCTGTCAGGAAAGCCAGCGTGTGGCGCGAGCGTCGCATGAGATCATCCGGTGCTTATGGCGAAGCGTCTTGCTTTCTAAAGCCGGCGCAGCCCGAATATATGGCAACAACCGCCGGGCACAAATCCGCTTCCGGTTTGGTTAAGACCTTCCCGTTGTGCGGCGCAGCAAATGTCTGCCGGGACGCCCCGCCACGGATCGAGTATGATTCACCGGTTCCGGCTTTAAGGCTCCCGTTCCAATGGTCTCCTTGAAAACGCGATTTCTGATTGCCGCCGCCCTGGCGCTGACGGTGAACCCGGCGATGGCCGCGCCGTGGATCCGCGGCTTTGTCGTGGATAATTATGAGCCCGCTTTTTACTACGGCGGGCGCAGCGGCACGGAAGAACCGGGTCCCGATTGCCCCAAGGGCACAATCCCCATCCTGGACTACAAGACGGTCCTCAAGACCAGTTGGCGGACCCAGGCGGAGATCGACAAGATCACCTTGCCCGTCTCCGCCGGCGGCGGCGGCGAGCGCGTCATATCACCGGCCATGACGCATCGCGGCTTCCGCAGAGATATCGATACCTACGTCAATCCCTTCACCGCGCCCGACGCCGGCATGCAGCAGGTCACGGGGAAAATCGCGGAAGGTTTCAACCTGGACGGCAAGCCCGGCACCGGCGGCTTCACCAGCCCCAGCGGCGAGCGCGGCGTAGACAACGCCTTCTATCGCGCCTGGGGCTGCATCATGTCCTATCGCGGCACGCCCTGGCACGCCTATCTAAGCCAGCGCGCCAACGACAAGATGCTGGACGGCCTTTACACCATGGTCATCCGGCTGTCCGGCAATGCCGACCCCATGAACGACGATCACGTCACTTTCGAAGTCGCCTATTCGCCCGATCATGTGGTCAAGGATCCCATGGGCAATGTGGTCCGCGATGTTTCCTTCCGCATCGTCAAGACGGAACAATATACCAAGCTGAAGGCCCGCATTCACAATGGCGTCCTGGAGACCGAGCAGGCGGATGTGCGTCTGCCGGAATTTTCCTGGGGCGAAACCCGCCGCGGCGAAGCGCTTTTCCAGAAAGGGCGCATACGCATAGCCCTGAACAAGAATGGCGGCCTGTCGGGCCTGGTGGGCGGCTATCGCGACTGGCGCGAAGTCTATGGCCGCGACACATTCAATGTTCCGTCCGGCGGCGCGACCCGGGAAACCTATTATCACGAGAACCAGATCGCGATGTATTATGCGCTCAAGCGCAATGCCGACGGCATGCCCGATCCCAAGACCGGCCGTTACACCGCGATTTCCTCGGCCTTCCGCTTTACCGCAAGGCCGGCTTTTGTGGTCGACCCACCCGCCCCGATCGGCGTGGATGCGCCGCCTTATCCCGGCGGCGAAAGAACGGTGATCGAGCGGCAGCGGTTCCTTCATGCCATCGCCACCCGCGTGATAGCGCCTGAGTATCGTTCGCCCAGGAGAGGCGCGGCCCAGCAGACCGTCGCCAGCGACGAACCGGCCGGCGAAGCCCCGTCGCAAAACAACTAGCGGACCCCGGCGTCAGTTCAGCACGGCATCTTCGGCTTTTCTTGCGCGCAGCGTCCGCCTAGAAAGCGGATCTGCCCGCAAGTCCTCATGGAGCCGTGATGCCCTATATTGCCCCGATCGTGCTGCTGCTCGCCTCCAATGTGTTCATGACCTTCGCCTGGTACGGGCAGCTCAAATATCCGGCGGCGCCGCTGCTGCTGGTGATCCCGGTAAGCTGGGGCATCGCCTTCTTCGAATATTGCCTGGCGGTGCCGGCCAACCGCATCGGCCATCAGGTCTATTCCGCGGCCCAGCTCAAGACCATGCAGGAGATCATCACCTTGCTGGTGTTCGCTGTATTTTCGGTGCTCTGGCTGGGGGAAAGCCTGAAGTGGAATCACATGGTGGCCTTCATGTTCCTGTGCGGGGCGGCGTTTTTTTCCTTCCATAAGTGGAGTTGAGCGCTAGGCTCCCCCGGGGATATCGGTGGGGCTTGGCATGCGCATATTTCTGTCGATGGTTTTGGCGGCGGCGTTCGCCGCTCCAGCAGCGGCAACAGAGCAGCGGCCCGATCAAGCTCGCTTCCGCGCCCTGTTCAAGGAACTGATCGAGACCAACACCACCCTATCGGCGGGAGACTGCACCTTGGCGGCGCGGAAAATCGCGGCGCATCTTAAGACGGCCGGCTATCCCGACGCCGACCTGCACATCTTCACCGCGCCCGGCCATCCCAAGGAAGGCGGGCTGGTCGCCGTCCTGCATGGCAGCGACGCGAAAGCCAAGGCGATCCTGCTCTTGGGCCATCTCGATGTGGTGGAGGCCAAGCGGGCGGACTGGACCCGCGACCCCTTCAAGCTGATCGAGGAGAATGGCTACTTCTTTGCCCGCGGCGCCTCCGACATGAAGTCGCTGGTAGCCGCCTGGGTCGACACCATGATCCGGCTGAAGGAAGAAGGTTTCAAAGCGCCCCGCAGCATCAAGATGGCGCTGACCTGTGGGGAGGAAACCTCCACCGCCTTCAATGGCGCAAGCTGGCTGGCGACTCATGAGCGCGCCCTGATCGACGCGGAATTCGCATTAAATGAGGGCGGCGGCGGGCGGCTGGATGAAAAAGGCAAGCCGCTGATCATGACTGTTCAGGCGGCGGAAAAATTTCCCCAGAACTACACGCTGGAAGTGACCAATCCGGGCGGTCATTCCTCCAGGCCGATGCCCAACAACGCCATCTATCACCTGGCGGCGGGGCTGACCAAGATCAGCGCCTATCAATTTCCGTTCCAGGCCAACGACATCACCAAGGGTTATTTCGGCAAGATGGCGTCGAAAGTCGATAACAAGGCAGTGGCCGACGCGATGACCGCATTTTCCAAAGGCGATATGAAGGCGGCGAGTACCCTGGCGGCCAACCCGTCCTATAACGCGGTGCTGCACACCACCTGCATCCCAACCCTGTTGAGTGCGGGCCATGCCAACAATGCTTTGCCGCAACGGGCCGATGCCAATATCAATTGCCGCATCTTTCCCGGCACCACGCCGCAGCAGGTGCGCGACAAACTGCAGGAATTGGTGGCGGACCCCGAAATCAAGGTGACCTTGGCCGACAAGCGCAGTGAAGTGCCTAAGGGTCCGCAGCCCCTGACACCCAAGGTTTTCAAGCCCGTGGAAGAACTGACGGCCAAGATGTGGCCCGGCACACCGGTGGTCCCGGCCATGTCAGCGGGCGCCACCGATGGCGCCTTCCTCACCCCCGCCGGCATCCCGACCTATGGCGTGTCGGGCATCTTCGGCGACCCGGACGGCAACGGCGCGCATGGGCTGAATGAAAGATCGCGCGTTAAATCGGTCTATGACGGACGCGATTTCCTGTATCAGGTGATCAAGATCTACGCCCAACAGAAATAGCAGGACGGGACGCGACCTCATCGGGACTTGCGCCGGCTGAAGCTCAATGCAGCTTCAGCTTCGGCCGGATGATATGGTTGACGTGACCGATCGCGATCAGCGCCATGCCCTTGAGCCAGCCGTGAATGGCGATCAGATGCATCCGGTAGAGCGAGACATAGACAAAGCGCGCCAGCCGCCCCTCGATCGCCATGCGGCCGCCAATCAGGTTGCCCATCAAAGAGCCCACCGTGGAGAAATGGCTCAGGGAAACCAGCGAGCCGTGATCGTGATAGACGAAATTCCGAAGCGGCCGCCCCTTGATCAAGGCGTTGAGATTGTGAAAACAGGTCGCCGCCATCTGATGGGCGGATTGCGCCCGTGGCGGCACAGGCCGGTTTGATCCCGCCGGCACGAAATAGGCACAGTCTCCGATCGCGAAAATCCGCTCGTCCCGGCTGGTCTGCAAGGTCGGCTTCACCATCAGCTGGTTGCCACGCGTTACCTCCAGCCCCAGGCCTTTCAGGATCTCCGGCCCCTTGACACCCGCGGCCCAGACTTTCAGATCGGCCTTTACCAGCTCACCCGATTTGGTGAGCATGCCGTCGGCGGTGGCCTCCACCACCTGCTCGCCGGTGATCACCCGCACGCCCAAGACTTCCAGCTCCTTGTGCGCAGCCTCTGCCAGTTTTTCCGGCAGTGCGGGGAGGATGCGCGGACCCGCCTCGATCAAGGTCACTTTCAGGCGGCTCTCGTCGAAAACTTCCAGGCCGTAATGGCGCAGCTCCGCGGCGGCATTGTAGAGCTCGGCCGCCAGCTCCACCCCCGTGGCGCCGCCGCCGACGATGTCGACCTTCACGCTGGCATCCGCCGTGGGATCATTCTGCAAGGTCCGCGAGACGCGCAGGCAATGATTGAGCAGCTTGCTGCGGAAGCGGTCGGCCTCGAGCCGGCTGTCCAGGAAGATGCAGTGCTGCGCCACGCCCTTGGTGCCGAAATCATTGGACACCGACCCAACCGCCAGGATCAGATAATCGTAACGGATGCGGTGGCGGCCCATGATCTCGCCGCCATCCTCGTCCAGGATCGGCGCGATCAGGACATGCCCGCTCTCCCGGTCTATCCCTTCCATCACCCCATAAAAGAAGCGATAGCCCCAGTCATGGCCGTGGCTGCGATAGCCGACCTCGTCCAGATTGGCGTCCAGCGCGCCGGCCGCCACCTCGTGCAGCAGCGGCTTCCAGATATGGGTGCGGTTCTTCTCGACCAGAATGATGTCGAAATGCTCGCGCCCGAAACGGGCGCCCAGCCGGGTGACCAGCTCCAGGCCGCCGGCGCCGCCGCCTACCACCACAATTTGTGTCTTGCGTGACTTGCCGGTCCCGCTCATGCGGCGACAAATAGCACGCCAACCGGCTTTGCGGCCCGCCTTTTTTAAGTCAGGCTGCCGCCGAAACAAGCAGACCGAGACTATCCCCCCATGAGCGATTTCCGCATCAGCCTGGACAAGGCCAACACCATCATCACGGCGGCTTTCGCCAAGGGCAAGGAAGCGGGCATGAAGCCTCTCTCCTGCGTGGTGGTGGATGCGGGCGGTCATGTCATCGCCTTTCAGCGCCAGGACGGCACGTCGTTCCTGCGTCTGGACATCGCCCGCGGCAAGGCCGCCGGCGCGCTGGCGCTGGGCGTCAATTCGCGGCGCATCGGAGAGATGGCGGCCGAGCGCCCCTCCTTCATCGCGTCGCTGGGGCATCTGGCTCCTGGCGGCGTTGTGCCAGTCGCGGGCGGCGTGATCGTCAAGGGACCGGACGGGCTTCCCATCGGCGCCGTCGGCGTGACGGGCGATACCTCCGATAATGACGAGATCGCAGTGCTGGCCGGCATCGCTGCCGCGGGGCTTACCCCGCTCTAGGGCGCCGCTTTAGGTGGTCTGGCGATAGAGCTGCCGCACAAAACGGATTTCATAGAAGGGCTTGGACATGCTGCCATCCCCGCGCGGCACGGACGGATAGCTGACCACGAAATACATGTAAGCCTGGGGCAAAGCCTCCCCCTTCTCGTCCAGCTCCTGCATGATCAGGGAATTGCTGACCAGCCCTTGGCTCATCGGCCGCGCATGGCCCACCGGCGGCATCAGTTTGTGGCCGCTGGCTTCGACAAAGTTTTTGGCCATCGCGACCAGTGGCTGGCCGTCAAGCATGTGATCGGACGCATGACGCAGCGCGCAGGTGTGGAACGGCGGCTGCTCCACCGTCAGCACATATTGCAGCTGGCGGCCAGCGACGACCCAGCCAAGGCCATTGTCCTTGTGCAGCATGGTCTTGACCTGGGCCGGCGAAAGCGGCTCCAGCTTGTCCGCCTCCGCCTGCTTGAACAGGGCGTCATCGTCGGGAAATTTGTTCAGGCAATAGGACGAGAACAGCCTGACGAACTCGTCGGAAACGGGCGGCGGCGCGTCCTCGGCCAACGCGGCGCCAGCCAGCAGCAGAAAGCCACCGGCCAGCGCCACCCGGATCATGCCAAGACCTGCTCGGGGACTTGCAGCCGTCGGTTCGGATTGACGACAAACCAGGGAAGCACGCAGACAAAGCAGATCGCCGCGGCGATATAGAAAGCGTATTCCCAGCCATACCATTCCGCGAGCAGCGGCGTCAGCGAGGCGGTGACCGCGCCGGCGATCTGGCCCGCCATGTTGATCAGACCCGAGATGATGCCGGTGTAGGGCCCGCCGTAATCGGCCGCCACCGCCCAATAAGTGGCTTGCCCCAGGTAGCAAACGCCGGCCCCGCCCGCGAGCACGACCACCGCCAAAGTTGTGTCCTGCGCCCGGCTGCCGATGATCAGAAAAACGCCGGTAAGGAACAGGGTGAAGGCGCCAAACAGGCTGCGGCCGACATACTGGCCCCGGTGCTTGACCAGCCAGTCGCTGATGACGCCGCCGCCCAGCGAACCCACCACCATGGCGATAAAGGGCAAGGTGGCGAACAGGGCGCTGCTCTTGAGGTCCAGCCCCCGCGCATCCTTCAGATAGATGAAGAACCAGGTGTGGAAGATGAACGCCACATAGCAGAAGGCGACATAGGCGATGGCACAGCCCCAGACATCGGCGCTGGTGAAGATGCGCAGCCACGGAACGGCCGGCATTTTGCCTTCGATCTTGAGCGGCATGTCGGCGGCGATGTGCGCCTTTTCCGCCGCCGTGACTTTCGGATGTTCGGCGGGCGTGTCGCGCGCCATCTTGTACCAGATCGCAGCCATCGCAAGACCGATAATGGCCGAGAAGTAGAACACCGAGTGCCAGCCCCAGTTGTAAACGATAAAGGCGACCAAAGGCGGCGCGGTGCCCGAGCCCAGGCCGACGCCCCCGAACACCCAGCCATTGGCCTTGCCGCGTTCATGCTGGGGAAACCAGGCGGCGATGAACTGGTTTGAGGATGGATAGGCCACCGCCTCACCCAGGCCCAGGACAAAGCGCACCGCGATCAGGACCCAGAGTGAGTTTTCCATGCTGGACGGCACCAGGGCGGTGGCCACCGACAGGACGCTCCACCAGATCAGCCCGAAGGTCAGTGTCTTGCGCGGGCCCAGCTTGCCCACAACCCAGCCGGCGGGAATCTGAAAAGCGGCATAGCCCAGCAGGAAGGCGGAGAAGACCCAGCCCAGCTGCGGCTTGGTGATGTGGTAATCGGCGGCGAGATAGGTGCCGGCAATCGAGATGTTGCTGCGGTCAATGTAGACGACGGCGCTGACGAAGAAGATCAGGATGATCAGCAGATAACGGACTTTGTTCGACATGCGCTTCCTCGCCCCATTTACGGTGCAGCGTGGTCTTTCCCCATTTCCAGGGGATGCCTCGCCATTCGAAGGCAGCAAAGCGCAAACTGGGCCTTAGGTCAAAGGCTTAGGCGTGGGGCTTCTCACTCCTCGTTGCCTTTCCGCCCGAAAAATCAAAAAACCATGCCGGAACACGCAGCGGTGGCGCCGCAGCGGCAAAGCGTCCGCCCCTCCGGCGCTGGAATTGGGGTCCTTGCCCCATTATGGTCCGCGCGCCCGAGGCCGAAGGCCCGGAGCGCAAATCCATAACCGCCTCATCACGGGCCAGAATAGAGCCAGAGCAGAGAAAGTCATGTCCAGGAAGCTTGAGGGCAAGATCGCGCTGATCACCGGCGCAGCCGCCGGCATCGGCCGTGCCACCACCGAACTTTTCGCCAGCGAGGGCGCGCGGGTGATCGCCACCGACCGCGACGTCAAGGGGCTGGACGGCCTTCCCGCCGACAAGCATCAGCTCGACGTTACCGATCATGCCGCCATCGACGCCCTGGCCCAAAAAGTCGGGCGCGTGGATGTGCTGTTCAACTGCGCCGGATTTGTCGAGACCGGCACCATCCTGGAAAACGACGATGCCCAGTGGCAGAAATCGTTCGAGATCAACGTCTACGCCATGGCGCGCATGATCAAGGCTTTCCTGCCCGCCATGATCGAAGGCGGCGGCGGCTCCATCATCAATGTCGCGTCAGTGGCGGGTTCGGTCAAAGGCATTCCCAATCGCTGCGTCTATGGCGCCAGCAAGGCGGCTGTGATCGGGCTGACCAAATCGGTGGCCGTCGATTTCGTCACCAAGGGCATCCGCTGCAATTCGCTCTGCCCTGGCACGGTGGATTCCCCCTCCCTGCAGCAGCGCCTGAGAGACACCGGCGATTACGAAGCCGCCCGCAAGGCCTTCACCGCCCGCCAGCCCATGGGCCGGATCGGGACCGCCGAGGAGATGGCCAGCATCGTGCTCTGGCTGGCCAGTGACGATTCCGCCTTTGCCACGGGCCAGAATTTCATCCTGGACGGCGGCATTACTATTTAGTGGTCGCGCCGGCAGGCCCTACGCGGTTGCTGTGCAACCGCTCCGGGTTGCCGGTCGCTCCGTTGATGGTCGGGCCGCGACAAGCAGCAGGATTGACTCCGTCATGGGGCGGCGCGAGAAACCGCGCCATGGAAGGGTTTTTCCGCGCCGCACGTCATCTGGCGATCATTGCGCTTCTGGTGCGCGCGATGCTGCCGGCCGGCTGGATGCCCGACGCGCAGGCCGGCCTGACCATCTGTTCCGTCGCCACCCTGGGCGTGATCCATCACGACGGTTCGGGTCAGACGGATGGCAAAGCCCAGCATGAGGAATGCGCTTTTGCCGCCGCGGCGCATCTCGCCGCCACGCCCAGCGCACCGCACCTGATCCTGCCCGCCCTCCACGGCTTCATCGCCGGGACGGACAGCCATTACGCCGCCGAAGTCTCGGCCCATTTCACGCCGCAATCGCCCAGGGCGCCGCCCCGCTTCGTCTGAGCCCTTCACCGCTCGGGAAATTTTCCGGGGCCTCGCTCATTCGTCTTTGCGGAAATTCCCATGTCCACCTATACGCGCCTTCGGGCGCATGCGTCCGTCCTGGCATTGCTATCCATCATCGCTGAACCTGCCACGGCGCAGTCCATCGGCGGCAGTCTTCAATCCGAATATGTCATCGTCACCGCCAACCGCACGCCGGACGATCCCGCTGCGCCCGACACGGTGGTGACCGCCTCCAAGACGCAGGAACAGATCAACACAGTCAATACCGAAGATATGTTGAAATACGCGCCCTCGCTGGTCGTGCGGAAGCGCCATTATGGCGATACGCAAGATCCCGTGGCGACCCGCACCTCCGGCGTGGGCGCCTCGGCCCGCAGCCTGATCTTTGTCGATGGCGTGATGGTCTCCTCGCCCATCGGCAACAACAACAGTTCGGCCAGCCCGCATTTCGGCGTCGCCGCGCCCCAGGATGTGGAGCGTATCGACGTGCTCTATGGCCCCTTCTCCGCCCGCTATGCCGGCAACGCCATCGGCGCCACCATCAACATCACCACCCGCATGCCCGATCATTTCGAGCTCTATGGCGATGCGCTGGGCGCTGTGCAGGACTTTCACCTCTATGGCACCAATTCCACGCCCGGCACCTGGCAATTATCGGCTGGTATCGGCGACCGGTATGGCGCCTTCAGTTGGCGGCTGTCAGAAAACCATCTGGATTCCACCGGACAGCCGCTGGGTCTTGCCACCCTGACGCGCCCCGCCAGCACCAGCACCGCCGGCACGGTGCTGACCGGCGGGGTGAATGATCTCAATCGCACAGCCGCGCCGATCGAGGACGTCGGCGGCATCGGCATCGAGCATCAGGTGCAGGACACCACCACCCTGAAGCTGGCCTATGATTTGGACAATGGCTGGAAGCTGTCTTATCTCGCCAGCCTGTTCCACCAGAATGACGATGCGAATGTGGACAGCTGGCTGCGCAATCCGTCCGGCGCCACCGTCTATGCCGGCAACAGCAATATCAACGGCTACAATTACAACATCGCCGCCAGCACTTTCTCCAACAATGTCTACAACTGGCAGCAGACCCAGCTTGCCCAGGGCGTGACCTTGGCCTCCGCGCCCGATGGCGACTTCGCCTGGGAGCTTCTGGCCAGCCGCTACGACTATCTGAACGACAAGCAGCGCGTGCCGACGGCTGCCCTGCCCGCCGCGTTCACCGGCGGTGCGGGCACCATCAACCGCATGAACGGCACCGGCTGGTATACGCTGGATGCCAATGGCGTCTGGCGCGGCCTTGCCGACCATGAGATTTCCTTCGGCCTGCACCGCGACGCAGAGAGTTTCGCGCAGACCCGCAACAACCTGACCGACTGGATCGCTGGCGGGCGTGGGTCCGTGGTGAATGCCGCGTCTGGCCGCACCGCCACCAACGCCATCTGGCTGCAGGATATCTGGACCTTGCTGCCCGACCTCAAGGCTGCGGCGGGCCTGCGTTATGAGGACTGGCGCGCTTATGATGGGACAAATTTCTCCGCCGCGCCGCCGCTCAATGTGAGCCAGCCGCGCATCGCCGCCAGCACGCTTTCTCCCAAGGCAAGCCTGGCCTGGCAGATCTCGGACAATTGGAAGACGACCGCCTCCTGGGGCATCGCGTATCGCATGCCGACCGTCACGGAGCTGTACCAGGCCATCACCACCGGCACGGTACTGACAGTGCCCAATCCGAACCTGAAACCGGAACGCGCCAGCTCGTATGAATTGGCGGCGGAATATCATACCGGCAACAGCCTCGCCCGCCTGTCCCTGTTCGAGGAAGATATCGGCAATGCGCTGCTATCGCAGTCGGCGCCGCTGTTGCCTGGATCCACCGGCCTGTTCAGCTTCGTCCAAAATGTGGACCGCACCCGGGCGCAAGGGTTGGAATTCCTGGTGGACCAGTATGACGCCTTCATTCCCGGGCTGGAATTGATGGGAAGCCTCACCGCCGTGGACGCCAGGATCACCAGCGACACCGCCTTTGCCGCCGCGGTCAACAAATTCCTGCCGCAACTGCCCAAGCTGCGCGCCAATGCGATGGCAACATACCGGCTGGACAGCTGGGCTTTCACCCTGGGCGCGCGCTACAGCGACCGCGGCTTCGGCACCATCGATAATTCCGATCCTGTCTCCCAGACCTATCAGGGTTTTGCAGGCTATTTCGTCGTCGATGCGCGCGTCCGCTACAAGGTGGATCAGAACTGGAACCTCTCCTTTGGCGTGGACAATCTGAACAACGACAAATATTTCATCTTCCATCCCTTTCCCAGGCGGAACCTGCTAATGGAAGTTCACTACGTCCAATAGGTTTCATCCTTCATGCATGCCTTGATTGCCGCTGTTCTGCCGGTCGTGCTGCTGGCCCTGAGCATGTCCACCGATGCCTTCGCGGCCGCCGTGGGCAAGGGCGCGCGGCTGGATCGTCCAGGCCTTGGTGAGGCGCTGCGCACCGGCCTGATCTTCGGCAGCGTCGAGGCGGTAACGCCGCTGATCGGCTGGGGCCTTGGGAAAGCGGCCAGCCGCTTCATCGCCGCCTACGATCACTGGATCGCGTTTGCCATTCTCACCCTGGTCGGCGGCAAGATGATCTGGGACGCAGCGCGCCGCGAGCCGGAGGAAGAAAAGCCCAAGAGCCACGGCCTGCCGGTTCTGGTGCTGACCGCGATCGGCACCAGCATCGATGCGCTCGCGGTGGGGGTCACCCTGGCGCTGATCGGCGCCAACATCATCGTCAATGCGCTCGCCATCGGCACCACGACTTTTGTCCTGGTGACCATCGGCATGCTGACCGGGCGTTTCTGGGCGAAAAATTCGGCCACTATGCCGAAGCGGCGGGCGGCATCGTGCTGATCCTGATCGGCATTACGATCCTGGCGGAACACACACTGGTCTGAAGCATCAGCCTTTGCGGAAACGCGCGTCCAGGCGCGCGATCATTTCATCGGCGGAAAAGCCCAGCGCTTCCAGCCGGCCCGAACGGGCAAGCAGGGCAAGCCCGGCCACCGCCGCGGCCACCAGCACCACATCGCACTGGCCTTCGCGCCCGGCGAGCGGCATGCCGCTGACATCCGACAGCGCCTTGAGCGCGGCGATCAACCGGCCATTGAACAACCGCTCGGCCTCGTTCAGTTCGGACGTGCCTTCCGCCAGCGCCGCGCTTGCCGCCGCCATGGTTTCGGCGCCCCGCAAAAGATCGAGCGCCGCGGCGCCCGCGGCGGCAAGACCGCCCGAGCCCTTCATCACCCGCGCCAATTGGGTGAGGTCCTCGGCCGCCAGGGCCAGCAGCAGTTCGTCCTTGTTGCGGAAATAGCCATAAAGGGCGGCAGGGGCGAAGCCGGCTTCGGCGGCCACGCCGCGCAAAGACAGGTCGCGGGCGCCTTCCCGGGCCGCCACCCGGCGCGCCGCTTCCAGGATCGCCACACGCGAGGCTTGTTTGCCGCCTTCGCGCCGGCGCCGTTCCCTGGGAAACTGGACTGCAGCCTCACCCATGCAGGGCAGCATACGTGATTCGCGGGACCAGGCTGCCCGCGTCAAAAGGAATCACCCCAGCGGAAGCCGCTACTTCACGTGCGTCTTCTTGAAGACGTCGATGGCCGTGTTGATCTCGGTGCCGACCTTTTCCTTGGTCTTCTGGTTGGCCGCCAGCTTCACGCGCGTCTGGCTTTCCACTGTGGGGTCCAGGGGGTGGCCTTCCGTGCTGGCCTGGGTCTTGGCGGCGTCCAGCTCGCCGATCAGGCAATTCTGATAGACGTCGGATTCAGCGATAAAGCCCTTGGCCGCGGCCACGGCCGCGCGCAGCTGATCGGGTTTGACACTGGTGCCATCCACCGGCGGCGGCAGGGACGGTTCGGTGCAGACCGGCTGCGCCAGTGCGGGTGCGCTCACACACAGCAAAACCGCAATGAACAATAAATTGCGCACGGCCCACTCCTCCGACGCGGCAAGTGTCGCACAGGGCGGAACATTCCCGCCAGACTGATGCGGTTCCACCTTGGTACGGAAACGCGCCGCAAAAATGTCAGGAAGCTGTCAGGAAAATGTCAGGCCGCGGCAGGTGCCGCATCCCGGTGCGCCAGCCAGCGGTCAGCATAACGCAGCAGCAATGCCACGATCATCAGGCTGAGGCTGACGTCGTAAAAGGCGTCCGGGCGGTGCGGCCCGGAGATGCGCGCCAGCGCCATCAAGGAATAGCAAAGCCAGAAATAGATTGCCGACGTGCCGAGAAAAACCTTGCGGACTTTATCCGGCAGGATCGGCGGACCACCCAGGCGCACAAGCGGTGCGGCGGTTATGGCCATCACCAGCACCACGGTGCTGCCGAATATGGTCATCAGCATGGCGCCTGAGGAGAGATGAATGACGTTGGGCAGGAAGATCGACAGAAGATAGATGCCGTATGCGGCGCAAAATCCCCAGACCAGCTTGCGGCTGAGACTTTCAGGCGGCGTAAAGGCGGGAAGAAAGTGCGCCGTGATCCGGCATAGCGGACCCATCGCCAGAGCGGCAACGAAGACGAACGAGGCATAGCGCCAGGCAAGCTGGCTGCCCAGGCGAAAGCCGTTTTCTGAAAATCCGCGGGCCAGGATCGCGCCCAGAACCAGGATAACCGCAAGCATGGTGATGGCGCCCACCAGCGGGCCAAGCGTGAGCTTCAGGCCCCGGCCGGGACCGGAAAAAGCATGGTTATCGAGGGCTACCAAAGGGGAGATCCTGCGCGTGCACGAAAGAAACGCGCAAAAGCCCGAAAAGTGCCGTTTGTCATGCTTCCCGGGACAAGGCGACGGCGAAGCCCGGAACCGGTTGGCCGGCCTCATGGCGCGGCGTGGCTGCGACAAGCCCCGCCACCATAAAGCTGGTGTCACGGGCGAGATCGCGCAAATAGGTTTCGCCATGCCGCCAGCGCCGCTTGGGCCCCAGCTCAAATCCTTCTTCCGCCTGCTCCACCGTGAAAAGGAAAAAGCCATCGGACGCAAGCCGGCGCTGCGCGGCTCTGAATACAGAAGCCAGGTCACCGAGATAGACCAGCGTATCGGCAGCCAGGATCAGATCGTAAGCCGGTCCCAGCGCCGCCAATGCGCTTTCCAGATCGGCGACGTCGAGATGATCGTAGATCCCGCGCGCGCGTGCTTTCTCGATCATGGCTGGCGACAGATCCACGCCATCCAGGCGGGATGCCAGCGGCCGGAAAGCAGCTCCGGCAAGACCCGTACCGCAGCCGAGATCGAGGATCGACAACTGCTCCCGTCCGGGCATGACCATCTCGGCCAGATCGAGCAGAATCTGCGGCGCCGCATAGCCGAGCTGGCCGATCATGCGCGTGTCGTAATCGGCGGAGAACTGGTCGAAGAGATGGCGGACATAGCCCGGATCGCTGCGCGCAGCCGTTTTCATGGCTTGCGCGGCGGCGATCATCGCGGGCGGCGGATCGTCCAGCTCGTGCAGCGCCTCCAGCGCCTTGTCGGCTTCGCCCGCTTTCAGCCAGGCTTCGGCGATCAACGCCCGCGCCCGCACCAGATCGGGATCAAGCCGCAAAGCCCGCTGCAATTCGGCAATCGCCGTAGGCAGAAGCTCGGCCGCCAGCAATGTTTCGCCCAGGGCCAGCACGGCAACCGCCACTTGCGGATGAAGCGCCACCACCTCTCGCGCCTCGGCCAGCGCGGCATCCTTGGCGCCGGCTGCCAGCAGCGCCTTTATCAAAATGAGCCGCGCCAGAAGACCGCCGCGCCCTGCGTCCAGCCGGGCGCGGAGATCGCGCGCCGCCTCGCCCGGCTTGCCCGCCGCGATCAGCGCTTCGGCGGCTTCGATCGGATCGCCGCCCTTTTCCAAATCAGGAATCGGCAAGCTGACAGAAACCATTATTGAGCACGACGGTGCCGGGCCGCTCCTTGACCGACGCGCGGTAGGAAATCGTACCGCCGTCCTTCCACATCTCCACCATCAGGGTCTCCCCGGGAAACACCGGTTTGGAGAAACGCACGTCGAATTGCTTGACGCGCTCGGGCTGATATTCGGCAACGGTGGAAAGCACGGCGCGGCAGGCGGTGCCATAGGAACAAAGGCCATGCAGGATGGGGCGCGGAAAGCCCACCATCTTCGCAAACGCCGGATCGCGATGCAGCGGATTGCGGTCACCGGACAGGGCATAGAGCAGCGCCTGGTCAGGCCTGGTGTCGCATTCCTTGACGAGATCGGGCGCGCGCTCCGGAATTTCATGCAAGGGCGGGCCGCCCTGCGCCTTGCCGCCGAAGCCGCCATCACCACGCGCGAAGATGGAAGTGACGATGGTGAAAAGCGCATCGCCGCTCGCCACTTCCTTGACCACACGTTCCTGGATCAGCACCGCGCCCTTGCCTTCGCCCTTGTCCAGAATGTCGAGATAGCGCTCGTCGGCCTTGACCGCGCATTTGGACGGCAATGGCTTGTGCACGGTGATGCGGCGCTCGCCATCCACCACCATGGCGAAGTTGATGGAGGATTTCTGCGGCATGCGCTGGCGTTCGGGCGGCGCTTCGCCGCGGGCGATCACGCTGGCGAAGGTGGGAACCACTTTCGGCCCGTTATTCTCGTAAACAAAAGGCAGTTCCTTCTCGTCCAGCGGATCGCGGCCAAAGCCCACGCCCAGCGCATAAAGCATCACGTCCTTTTCATCATAGGACGCGGCCAGGCCCGTGGCGCCGGATTGCATCATGTCGTCATAATCTATCGGCATGTCTTCTCTCCTGGCATCAATCTAAAGCCTGTGCTGTCATGACACCATGACCAACAATATGACTCTGGCACCGTCTTCCGCACCACCACCCGCCTATCCGCCGCGCCGAGGCCATGGTTGTCTGTGGGGCTGCCTGGTGCTGCTCATCATCCTGGCGATCCCGCCCACCCTGATCGGCGGTTATGGCGCCTGGTTCCTGTGGCAGGGCTATCGCCGCGATCCTGTCCTGCGTGTTGTCGGCGAAATGGTCCGTGAAGACGGCATGGCCCGGCAGGTATTGGGGCCTGATGCGGTGGTGACGGGCGTGGACGGAAATGTTTTTTCCTGGATGCCAGGCCGAAGCAGCCACGATTATGAAATCTCGCTGGAAGGGCCCAAGGGCGAAGGCCATCTGTCGGTGATCTCTCATCAATCCGGCTTTGGCGGATTCAAGCTGGACAGCGCCATTCTCACCGGTCCGGACGGCCGCCGCTATGACTTGCTGAAGCATCAGATCCTGCCGTCCGACGACAGCACCAGGCCGGATACGTCGATCTAGGCCGTAACGATCGCATGGGGAACAGGCATCCCCGGCCCTTCCGACATGACGTGTGTCAGGGGAATGCCATTCTTTTCGATACAGGCCCGCGCCGTGTCATAGCCTTCCTGGATCGCGCGATCGAATTTCCTCCAATCGCGCAGGCCGATATCGGGCATGGGCGGCTCGATCATGTAATCGCACTGTTCCCGCGCGACGCGGCGCTGAGCTTCCGAACCCACCGTGCCCGACCGCATCAGGATGGAGACAATGCTGGGATTGCCCCGCATGCGCTGGCCCACCAGCCACCACCAGGGCCGCTCGCCATAGCGGTTATCCTGGGCCTGCAGATCGATCTCGCCGGTGACATCGCAGGCGATGATGGGCCCGGAGCCGCCGGTTTCCTCGCGCATCACGTCCACCGGTAGATTGTTCATCACCCCGCCATCCACCAGCAAATGACCATGATAGGTCACCGGCGGCAGGATGCCGGGCAGCGCCACGGATGCACGCAGCGCCCGCCACAACTTGCCTTCGCGATGAATATGGATGCGCCCGGTGGTGAGGTCAGAGGAAACCGCGAAGAAAGGCAGCGGCAGTTCCTCGATCGCCACCTCGTCGAAATGCTCGCGCAATCTGGCGCTGACCTTGCGGCCGCGCAGCAGCGCGATCAGCGGCAGGGTGAAGTCGGACAGCGGATTGTCATCCACGAAGACCGCCCGCATCCGGTCGGTCATTTCCTCCAGCGACCATTCCCGCGCCAGGCCCGCGGCGATGATGGCGCCCATGGAGGTGCCGCCCAGCTGATCGAAGGGCACGCCGGCTTCCTTCAGCGCCTTGATGATGCCGATATGGGCAAAGCCCCGGGCGCCGCCGCCGGCCAGCACCAGCCCCACGGCGCGGCCCGCGATGAAGCGCGCCACCCGCGCCACATCAGCCTGATGGCCGGCGCGCAGATGATAGTGATTGGCGAACAGCCCGCCGCGCAATGAGAAATGTTCCGGCAGTACGGCGCTGGCGCCGTCGGGATGCAGCAGCAGCAGCTCCGGAAGCCCCGAAGCGCGCGCCTTGAAGGCCGGCAGGTCCAGCGGCGCCAGCGGCAGCGGCCGGTTGGCGCGCGCCAGCAGATAGATGCGGTCGGCCTGGCGCAGGCATAGATGCGTCCAGGGGCTGTCGGGCGCATCGCCGCGATAGAAGACGATGTCGTGCGCCTGCTCGAAGCTGTTGAACCATTCCGCGGTCTGATCGCCGGCAGAGGCATCCAGCACCGCGGCGCGCACACCGATCTGCGCCAGCGCCTGCGCCAGGCGCTGGGCGATCGGCACATCGGACAGTCCGTCCTGCAGGGGCACGATGGCGAAAGTCTTGGGCTGGGATTTTGGGCTGCGGCCGCGATTGGCGTCCTTGAGCCGGCGCACCAGAATCTGCATCAGATTCATCATCACCCGGGGGTGACGCGCGATCAGCGCCTCGAAACCGTCAGGCGAGATGCGCAGCAGTTCGGTGTCACGTAGCGCCACCAACTGGGCGCTGTGGCTGGAAGAGCCGGCGATCAGCGACATCTCGCCGACCGTTTCTCCCGCCGGTACATGCGCCACCATCTGGCGTTCGCCCTGCTCATTTTCCACAAAGACGCCCAGGCTTCCCGTCACCACCAGGAAAAGCGCGGCATTGTTCTCGCCGCCACGCTCCAGCAGCGTGCCGCCAGGAAGCCCGAACCAGTTGGCTTCGCTGAGCAGATTGCGCAGCGCCGAGTCGCCCACATTCTCGAGCAGCGCAAAACTCTTGAGCCGCTCTTGCAGCTCTTCGGGATAGACGGTCTGCTGGCCGATGCGGAAGGAGGACAGGAAGGCCATGCGTGTCCTTTACCTCACCAGGCTGTCCAGCCGCCATCCACATTGAGGCTGGTCCCGGTCACAAAGCGCGAGGCGGGTGCCGCCAGGAATAGCAGCGGGCCGCCGATTTCCTCCGGCTGGCCGATGCGGCCCAGCATGGTGCGCCCGGCCAGCCGCTCTTCCAGGCCCGGCGGCATCTTGCCGGCTTTCGGGAAAGGCCCCGGCACCAGGGCATTGACGCGAATCTTTTCCGGACCCAGCTCGGCCGCAAGGTGACGGGTGAGCTGCTCCAGCCCCGCCTTGGCGGGGCCGTAATGAAAAGGGCTTTGCTGCGCGGGGCTGTCATAGAGACGGCGGTCCGGCGCCACCTGGCCATACATCGACGAGACATTGATGACACTGGCATCGCCGGCCGCCGCCACTGCGGCTTTCAGCGCCGGCAGCGCCGCGCGGACGGATTCAAATGCGGTGCCGACCGCGGCGGCATAGGTGGCGGTGAAATCGGCCGACTGCAGCGCGGCAAAGGCCTTCATCTCCATGAAGCCGATATTGTTGACCAGAACGTCCAGCCGCTTCAGGCCGCCGAAGAAGGAACGGATCGCTCCGACATCATGGGCATCAAAGGCCACGGCCTCGGCCGAAAAGCCCCGGCCACGTAATTCTCCGGCGAAAGTTTCCAGCGCCGAGGCATCGCGGCCATTGACCAGCACATGGGCGCCGGCCTCGGCCAGCGCCAGCGCCATCGCGCTGCCCAGATGTCCGCGCGCCCCCGAAACGAAGGCCGTCCTGCCGTCCAGACGGAAAATATTTTGCGCCATAGGTGCCCGAAGCCCAGCACCCCAAGCTGCCAGTCGTTGGTAAACAAGTCTTTACGCTACCAAATGACCGGCAGCGGAACTTGCTGCGCCGCAGCAAACAGCGACGGATCGCCTTATTGGAAACAGTCCCCCGCCACAGTAAAGTTGCAAATACCTTCACAATAGGCCACCCAGCAGGGGCTTTCTTCCGGCCGCCATTGTTTCCAATGGGACCGACTACAAAGGGACGACTTTCATGACCAGCAAACTTCTTCTCGCCGGGTTGACGGCGGGTCTTCTGCTCGGCGCTTCCGCCACCACGATGGCCGCCGACGCCCCCAAGCCCCCCAAGATCACCTCCGGCGTGGCCAAAAATCTGCAAGCGGCGCAAACGGCGAACAACAAGAAGGACTTTCCGACCGCGCTCGCCGCGATTGAAGAAGCCAAGAAAGTCAGCGGCCGCACGCCCTATGACGATCTGATGATCAACCGTTTCTCCATGAGCATCCATATCGGCATGCAGGACATGGCCGCCGCGGATGTGGATGCGGAAGCCGCCGCAGAGATCGATCCCGCGGCAATCCCCGACACCGACAAGGCTGCGGTCTACGGCCCCGCGATGAAGCTGGCGCTGAACACCAAGCATTATGACAAGGCGGCCAAGTACGCGAAGCTCTATCAGGCAACAAATCCGCCGGCCGCCGATATGGCCGTGATCACCCAGGCGCTGTATCTCGGCGGCGACTATGCCGCCGCCACGGCGCTCGCGCAGAAGAATATCGACGCCGCCAATGCCGCCGGCCAGAAGCCGAACCGCAATGATCTCGATGTGGTCATGGCCGCGCAGGTCAAGCAGAAGGACGAGGCAGGCGCCGAAAAAACGCTGGAGACCCTGGTCGCCACCTACAATACGCCTGAGGACTGGAAGCAGCTGATGGAAGTGTCGCTGACCACCAAGGGCATGCGCGACATCGATTACATCTATATGGGCCGCCTGATGTTCCTGCAGGGCGGCCCGCTCAGCCAGCCCGACGCCTCGCTGATCGGCTCGACCGCCAGCAAGGCCGGTCTCTATGGCGACGCGGTGCAGGCCGAAAAGGCCGGCGGCACCGGCTTCCCGCCGCCCGACGACAAGGCCAACACAGACAAGAAGACCTTTGCGCAGCAGATTGCCGCCGGCGCCAAGCAGAACGGCGTGTACAATGTGAAGACGGGCGAAGCCGCGTACGGCTATGGCATGTATTCGGACGCGGAGGCGCTGGGCCAGGCCGCCAAGACCAAGGGCGGGCTGCAAGACCCCACCGAGGCCGACATGCTGATCGGCATGTCGCAGGCAGCGCAGGGTAAATATTCCGAGGCCGCCCAGACTTTCAGTGCCATCAATCAGTCCAATCCCGCATCCGCCCGCGTGGTGCGGCTGTGGACCTATTTCGCCAAGCAGAAGGCCAATCCCGGCACGGGCGCGACCGCTGCCGCCAAATAATTTGACCTGATCCGGCCGGGGCGCGTCGTTCAGGGCGCGCCCCGGTTTTCATATCCCGCGTGAAGGCCCAGCATGAATCTGGTCGTGGGCTTTGCGCCCTTCATCCTGTTCGCGTTCCTGTCGCGGCTCTCCGCCGACCTCGCGCTCTGGATCGCCTTCGCCGCCGCCTTCGTCGTCACCATTCGCGATTTCGTCGAAAGCCCGAGCCTGCGTCTGCTGGATATCGGCTGCCTGGTCCTCTTCGCGCTGCTGGCGCTTTGGCGCGGCTTTCTCGATCCCAGCCTGCCGCTGCCGATGGTCCGCTTCATCGCCGAAGCCGCGCTATTCCTGCTCCTGGGCGGCTCACTCCTGATCCGGCGGCCTTTCTCGATGGACTATGCGCGGCTGGATCCGCGGGAAGCCGCCTGGCCGCCGTCACTCTTTCGCAAGGTGAACTATCTGGTTTCCGCAAGCTGGACCGCGGCATTTCTCGCCATGGCGGTGGCGGACGGCGCCGTGACCCTGATGCCGCGCCTGGCGCTTTACGGCAGCATCGCGGTCAGCGTGATTGCCCTCGCCCTGGCCGTCACCTTCACCTTGCGCTACCCCGCACTGGCAGCCAAACGCCTGAACGGCTAGGTTCAACGCTGCTTCGGGGCAGAACCTAAAGGGAAGTTCATGCGGCAGGCAGTGATCATCTCTACGGCCCGTACGGGCTTGGCCAAATCCGTGCGCGGCGGCTTCAACCAGACCCATGGCGCGGTGATGGGCGGCCATGCCGTCAAACATGCCATCGCGCGTGCGCGTCTGGAGCCCGGCGAAGTTGAAGATGTCTATATGGGCTGCGGCTTTCCGGAAGGCGCCACCGGCAACAACATCTCCCGCGAGAGCGCGATCTGGGCCGGCTGCCCGGTCACGACATCCGGCGTGACCGTCAACCGCTATTGCTCGTCGGGGCTCAACGCCATCGCCATGGCCGCGCAACAGATCATGACGGGCGGCACCGACATCGCGGTGGGATCAGGGGTGGAATCCATCTCTCTGGTGCAGATGGGCGGGGTGAATCTCAAGAATTTCACGGAGGAACATCTGCTCGAAGTGAAGCCGGCCCTGTGGATGACCATGATCGAGACGGCCGAGATCGTGGCGCAGCGCTATGGCATCAGCCGCGAGCGCCAGGATGAATATGCCCTGCGAAGCCAGCAACGCACAGCCGCGGCGCAGGCCGCCGGCAAATATGCCGACGAGATCGTGCCGCTGGCCACCAAGATGAAGAAAGTGGACAAGGCGACGGGCGCCGAAACCATGGTGGATTTCACCGTGGAGCGCGATGAGTGCAACCGCCCCGACACAAGCCTTGCGGGCCTTGCCGCGCTCAAGCCGGTGCATGCGGGCGGCCAGCAGATCGCCGAAGGAAAATACATCACCGCCGGCAACGCCTCCCAGTTCGCCGACGGCGCCTCGGCCTGCCTGGTGATGAGCGACGAAGCGGCGGCGAAGAAAAAACTGAAGCCGCTGGGCATCTTTCGCGGCTTCGCCGTGGCCGGCGTCGAGCCGGATGAGATGGGCATTGGCCCCGTCAAGGCGGTGCCGCGGCTGCTTTCCCGCCACGGCCTGAAGGTGGACGACATAGATCTGTGGGAGCTGAACGAGGCCTTTGCCAGCCAGACTCTCTATTGCATGGACCAGCTGGGTCTGGACCCGGCCAAAACAAATGTGAATGGCGGCGCCATTTCCATCGGCCACCCCTATGGCATGACTGGCTCGCGCCTGACCGGTCACATTTTGATCGAGGGGCGACGGCGCGGCGCCAAGCTGGGCGTGGTCACCATGTGCGTTGGCGGCGGCATGGGCGCCGCCGGCCTGTTCGAGATTCTGCCAGGCTAATTCATGCGTCTGATCATGCCTCGGCAGCTATTTCCTCTTCTGACGGCCCTGCTTCTGGCGGGCTGCGCCACCGAAGCGCCTCCACCGGCGGCGGCGCCTCTGCCGCCCGATCCCAAAACCCAGATGAGCGCACTGGAGACCCGCATCGCGATACTGGTCGAGGAAGAACGTCACAAGCTCGACCCGAAGGCGAGATCGCTCGCCTTTGATGCGGAACTCTCCAAGGTCGCCCGCGCCCGCGCCAGCGACATGGCGGAAAAAAACTACCTGGCGCATCAGGGGCCGGACGGCGCCACCAGCGCCACCCTGCTGATGAAGGACGACGCCAAATGGCAGGGTCTGCTCGGCGAAAATCTCGCCGCCCAGCACTACACCAGGCAAGGTGGCGTCTCCGTGGACGAGTTTGCCCATCGCTTTCTGGACGAGTGGATGAAAAGCCCGCCACACCGGGACAATATGGCCTTCATCAACTACGACCATGCCGGGGTGGGTGCGGCGGTGAATGGCGATACCGTCTATGTCGCCGTGCTGTTTTCCACCGATCTGGGCCTGCCACCGCCCAAGAGCGGCGGTCCAGCCAGCACCGTCACCAGTCTGGAAAGCCCCGCGGCGGCTTCCACCGCCCCTACCAATCCAGGGCCGGCGCCCTTGCGGCTGCGCGGTACGGTGGGGACGCAATAACAGCGCGATTCGCGCGCGTTTAAACCGGACGACTCAACTATCTGTGCATGGTTTCCGCACCGGCCTGCCCAACCGCCGCTCGCGGGTTCAACATTCCTTTACACTATATCTTGCCCCCGGTACTTTCTGTAGCGGGTGTGCGGTGCCAGTGAGTCGAAATGCGTGCAGAGCTTCCCTGGAATGTGGCCGGCATCCCGCCCGAGGCACGGGAAGCTGCGCGTGCCGCTGCCCGCCGGGAAGGCCTGTCGGTCGGGGAATGGCTGACTCGCCGTATTTTGCGCAGTTTTTCGGGCCTGGAAGAAGAAGCGGCCTTTGAGACCCGGGGCCAGTCCGGGGCCCCAGTCGATAGTTGGGGTCTGCCGCCTTCAGCCGCCAGCCGCCGCGACACCGAGGACATGATGGCCCGGGTGGGCCGCAGCGAGACCGAATCGAATGACGCCTGGCGGCGCATCGAGGATCAACTGCGCGGCCTTTCCCGGCGTCTGGATTCCAGCGAACGCAGCCACAGCGAATCCAACCGGGTCATGTCGCGCACGACCCAGGAAATGAACATCAGCGCCCGCGAGCAGGCCCAGGCCTTCGACCAGCTCGGCATGAATGTGATAGCGCTGAATGAGCGGCTGGAGCGGCTGGAACGGTCCGCCGTCCATGACGGCATCAAGGAAGCGGTCAAGGCTCTGCATCAGGGTCTGTCGCGTCTGGCCGACCAGATCACCGCCACCGCGAATAATTCCGCCGGCCAGGTTGGCCAACTCACCGCCAGCCTGGAACAGCTGGCCGGCCGTGTCGGTCAGGCGCGGGTGGATTCAGAAAGCCGGGCCAAAGCGCTCGACCAGCGCATGGACACCGCCGAAATGGTGGTGGATGCACGATTTAAGGCGCTGGAACAGACCGCGCAGAAGGCCGGCGGCGCGCTGGACCAGCGGTTTGAAGCCGCCGAAAGGGCGATGGACGCACGGCTGGCCGCGGTGGAGAAGACCGCCCAGTTCAACACCAACGCGCTGGATCATGCGCTCGAGAAGATCGAGACGTCCGCCAATCAGCGCGCCACTGACCAGGTGGAAATCCAGCGCCGTGCCGCCCAGCACGAAGAAGCCCTTCACCGTCTGGAAGATTCCATTGCCCGGCTGGAGATGCGCCTGCCGGGTGCTGAATTCGAGCGCCGGCTGGATCATATCGAGCACTCGGTTGGCGGCCTGGCGGACCGTCTGGAAAGACACGATCCCAACGAGCGCTTCGACAGCGGCATGCAGGCCATGTCTCACCGGATGGACGCGCTGGAAAAGGATCACAGCGATTTTCTCTCCGAGATGCGCACGCGGTTCCTGCATCCTGTTGAACCGCCGGCTTATGAACCCGCGCACCCGGAGCCCGTACAGACCCATCCGCAGAGTTACGAGCCGCCGCCGGCGAGCGCGTTCGAGGTCCCGCCCCTGGCTGAACCGCCACTGGCCGACGATCCCGCCTTCGAACCACTGCCGCCAATGGATGCCTTCACACCACATGGCTTCACTTTCGACGTTCCGCCCGAAGACGGCGCCGATCCCTTCGCGCCGGCGCCGGAATTCCCGGATGTCTTTGCCGATGCGCCGCCGCCGGAAAATTTCCTGGCACAGGCGCGCCGTTCCGCCCGGGCCGCCGCCGAAAAGGCCGAGAGCGAACGCCGCGGCCGCTTCGCAGGCTTCTTCCAGAAAGAGACCCACCATGATGAGGAAAAGGAAAAGTCACGCCTCCTGATCCCGCTGATCGTGGGGCTGGTGGTGGTCGCGGCGGGCGCCGCGGCGCTGTTCCTCAGCCGGCATGCCAATACGCCAGAGCAGCCCGTCGTCACCCGTCCTGCCGCGCCTGTCCGCCCCAGCGCGCCGCTGCCCAAAGCCACGCCCTCCGCGGTGGCGCCGCAGAGCGTCACGCCGGCGCCCCATGATACGAAGGCCGGCGACGCGAAGACGGACGACGCGAAGACGGACGACGCGAAGACTGGCGACGTGAAGGTTGGTGGGGCGAAGATTGGCGACGCGAAGAACTTCCAGACCCAGCGCGCCGAACCCAAGCCGCAACCCGCCCAGTCGCGTCTGCCTGCGCCGGCAACTCCGCATCCCGTCAAGAGCACGCCAGTAAGCCCGTCGGCGCAGACCGTGCCGACGCGCCTCGCCGCCCCGCCTGTCGACAAGGTGGTGCAGCTTGCCAGTGCAGGCAATCCTGCCGCGCTCACGATCCTGGGCCTGCGCGCGCTGGAAGGTCAGCAGGTCAACCTGCCCGACGCGGTCAAGTTCCTGACACAGGCCGCCGAGAAGGGCCAGGCTGTGGCGCAATATCGGCTGGGCACGCTCTATGAACGCGGCCAGGGCGTGGCGGCTGATCCGGCGAAGGCCGTGCACTGGTATGAGCTCTCCGCCAATCAGGGCAACCGCAAGGCTATGCACAATCTGGCGGTGTCTTATGCCAGCGGCGCGGGCGGCAAGAAGAACATGACGGAATCGGCGCGCTGGTTCGCCAAGGCGGCGACCTTGGGCCTGGCCGATTCCCAGTTCAATCTGGCGGTGTTGTATGAACGCGGCGACGGCGTGCAGCAGAGCCTGCTGGATGCCTACAAATGGTACTCTATCGCCGCCGCCGCAGGTGATGCGGAATCCAAGCAGCGCATGAACGTGCTTGCCACCCAGCTCAGCGATCCCGACCGCGCCGCAGCCGCCAAGTCGGCCGCCACGTTCCATGCCGCGCCGCTCAACCGCGGCGCCAATGTGCCACCCGAACCGGCGGATCTGGGCTAATTTAAGCCGCATTTTCAGGGCTTTTTGCGTTGACCGTCACCGCTTGCGCGCGCATGGTCGCTTGGCGTCGCAATGTCTCCGCACTTGGCTAACGTGCAGTATCTTGGCCGCTGGCTAGGGTCGCCCAGCAATAGCGTAGCGGCGACGAGCGATGTGGACTAAAACGTCGATGAGCGACGCGCGGCTTGTAGCGGAGCGTGCAAGCGCCAGAGGCTAAAAGACAAGCGTTAGATGGAGATCTACCTTCCCGTCGCCGAAATGTCAGTCAACTGGCTGTTCATCGTCGCGCTGGGCATGGGTGTGGGTTTTCTCTCCGGCATGTTCGGCGTGGGTGGCGGCTTTCTGATGACGCCGCTTCTGGTTTTTACCGGTATCCCCTCCACCGTCGCAGTGGCCACCACGCTCAGCCACGTCACGGCCTCCTCCATGTCGGGCGCACTGTCGCAGTGGCGGCGGCAGGGCATCGACTTCGTCATGGCGGGCGTGATGCTGTGCGGCGGCATCCTCGGCACCTTGGCCGGTGTCTGGCTGTTCGCATTGATGCGCCGCCAGGGCCAGATGGACCTGATCGTGGCGCTGGCCTATGTGCTGATGCTGGGCTCGATCGGCACCATCATGCTGCGCGAGAGCCTGGCCACTCTAAAGGCCTATCGCAGCGGCATCACGCCGTCGCGGCGCCCCATGCAGCGCGGCTGGGTCCAGATACTGCCCTTCAAGATGCGCTTCCGCCAGTCGCGTCTCTATATCAGCGTCATTCCGCCGATCATCATCGGCTTCGTGGTCGGTGCGCTCAGCGCCATCATGGGTATCGGCGGCGGCTTCATCATCGTGCCCGCCATGATCTACATCCTGCGCATGCCCACCAGCGTGGTGATGGGCACCTCGCTGGCCCAGATCATCGCCGTCACCGCCATCACCACCGTACTGCAGGCCACCAGCAACTATGCGGTGGATATCATCTTGGCCGGCCTGCTGGTGATCGGCGGCGTGGTGGGCGCGCAACTCGGCGTGCGGGCTGGCGCCAGGTTGCGGGGCGAGCAGCTTCGCCTGCTGCTGGCGGTGATCGTGCTGACGGTGGCGGCAGGCCTGGCCTGGCAGCTGGTGGCGCCGCCGACCGATGTCTATTCCCTCAGCGAGGCTGCGCCATGAAGCGGCTTTGCCTGACGCTATTGGGTCTGTTGCTGATCGCTCCGGCACGGGCCGAAGACCTGGTCTCCGGCGTCAGCCAGGACATCATCCAGATCACCTCCAACTATACCGGCACCAATATCGTGGTGTTCGGCGCCATCGAAGGACCGCAGGCCGCGCAGGGCCGCGACATCGTGGTGGTGGTGCGCGGGCCCGACGAACCGATGACGGTGCGCCGCCGTGACCGGGTCGCCGGCATCTGGGTCAACCGCGACGCCGCACGCTTCGAGGGCCTGCCCGCCTATTACTATCTCGCCTCCACCGCGCCCTTGTCGCGCATCGCTTCGCAAGAGGCCCTTGCACGCTACGGCATCGGCCTTCAGGCGCTGCGCCCCACCCAGGTGGGCAGCCATCATGATCCCGAGCCTTTCCGCCAGGCGACCATCCGCTACCACAAGCGGGTCGGTCTCTATACCGAAAGCCCGGGCAGCATCGATTTCCTCAGCGAGACGCTGTTCCGCACCCGCGTACCCGTGCCAGCGGGCGTGACGCGCGGCCAGTATAATGTCGAGGTCTATCTTTTCCGCGACGGCCAGGTGGTCAGCGTCCAGTCCACACCCCTGTTCGTGGATGCGAGCGGCCTGGAGCGGCGGCTGTTCAATCTGGCGCATGATGCGCCTCTCTCCTACGGCCTCGCTTGTGTGCTGATGGCGATGCTGCTGGGCTGGATTTCGTCAGTTCTGTTCAGGCGGCCCGCATAAGCGTGTCGGCGCAAGCCAGAGCGGCATTGAAAGTCAAACCGCGATCCGGCGGGGGATCGCATATACGCGGCTGTGCCCGAGCATGTAGGCATGGAAGGGCCCCGCGAACAGTGAGGCAATGGCGGCCTCAGCCACATCCAGGCCACCGGTATAGGCGCCGAAGGACGGCAGAACCAGCCTGAGGCCATCGCTGACAAAACAGCGCCGGCGCACACTGCGCCCCCATTTGGCCACGCTGGCGCAAGGATGCAGATGTCCCGCCACTTCGCCGGGTTGAAAATTCGCCAGTGGTTCGTGCCGCAGGATGAGCCCGCCGATCTCCAACGTCTCGCAGATATCCCCTTCCAGCCAGGCGGGCGGATGGGGATCGTGATTGCCGGCGATCCAGGTGAAGCGTGCCGTCCGGGTCAGCGATTCCAGCAGGCCGCGCTCTTCGGGCTGGAGCCGGTCCGCCGCCTCGCCGTCATGGAAGGAATCGCCCAGCGCCACCACCCGCGCCGGCTTGTGACGCGCCACGGCGCGGGCCATGCGCAAAAGCGTGTTGGTGGTGTCATAAGGCGGCAGGAACTGGCGGCCGCGGGCATAGAAGCTGCCCTTCTCGAAATGCAGATCGGCGAACAGCAGCACCGAATGCGCCGGCGCGAAGGCCGCGCCGCAGGGATCGAGCAGCAGGGTCTCGCCATTGACGGTGATCAGGAGGTCGCCATCCTCCGCCCTGTTGGAGGGTCCCGCTTTAGTCCACACGCATTGCATCCCGTATCAGCGCGTCTTCATTCTCGCGCAGAATAGCCTCGTCTACGCCCCCCGCAACCATCTCGCGGGAGATTTCCAGCAGCGCCGGCACTGCCAGCGGCGAAACCCGCTCCAGCCGCCGTGTCACGATGCGCTTTTTGACACGCGCCAGCATGTCGCCCAGCCGCGCGATGTCGAGCAGCCCGGTTCCCGCGTCCTGGTAGGTCGCGCGCAACAGCACATGGTCGGGTTCATGGCTCCGGAGAACGTCGTAAATGAGGTCTGAAGAGAAGGTGACCTGGCGTCCGCTTTTCTCCTTGCCGGGAAAGCGGCGCTGGATCAGCCCTGCGATGATAGCGCAGTTGCGGAAGGTGCGTTTGTAAAGATTGGAATCCGCCAGCCAGGAATCCAGATCGTCGCCCAGCATGTCCTCATCGAACAACGCGTCCATGTCCACGCCGCCAAGATCCCGCGCCGCCCACACCGCCAGGGCGTATTCGTTGGCGACAAAGCCCAGGGGATGCAGGCGCTGACGCTCCAGCCGCCGTGTCAGCAGCATGCCCAGGGTCTGGTGCGCCAGGCGTCCTTCAAAGGGATAGCAGACCAGATAATGGCGGCTGCCGCGGGGAAACGTCTCGACCAGCAACTGGCCCGGCGTGGGGATCACGCTGCGCCATTCCTGGATCTTCAGCCATTCCTGCACCGGCTCGGGCAAATGACCCCAGCTTTCCGGCGATGACACCATCTCCCGCACCCGCTGAGCCAGGAAGGTGGAAAGCGGAAATTTGCCGCCGTTATAGGAGGGAATTTCCGCGTTCGGGTCATTGGTCTTGGTGACATAAGCACCGGTCTCGCGCAGACCTTCGAAACGTACTACCTGGCCGGCAAAGACGAAGGTATCGCCAGGCGAAAGCTGCTCGATGAAATATTCCTCCAGTTCGCCCAGCTTGCGGCCGCCCGCGCCCGCAGGCCGGCCCTTGCCTTGCAATCGCACCTCCACCATCGGATCTTCCACGATGACACCGGCATTGAGGCGATACTCCTGGGCAAGACGCGGATGAGCCAGGCGGAGGCGGCCGTCATCGGTCTTGCGCAGCCGCGCATAGCGGTCATAAGCGCGCAAGGCGTAGCCGCCGGTGGCCACGAAATCCACCACCGCATCGAAATCATCGCGCGTGAGATGATGATAGGGCGAGGCGCTGCGGATCTCGGCGAACAGGGCGGCCGCATCGAACGGCGCGGCGCATGCTGTGCCCAGCACATGCTGGGCCAGCACATCGAGCGAACCTGCTTTCAATCTTTCCCCATCGAGTTCGCCCGCCAGCACCGCATCGCGCGCGGCATTGCATTCCAGCACTTCGAAGCGATTGGCCGGCACCAGCAGCGCGGCGCTGGGTTCGTCCAGCCGGTGATTGGCGCGGCCGATACGCTGGACCAGCCGCGCCGCGCCCTTGGGCGCGCCGATGCAGATCACGCGATCCACGGCGCCCCAGTCGATGCCGAGGTCCAGGGTGGAGGTGCAGACCACCGCGCGCAGGTCACCCCGCGCCATCGCGGCCTCCACTTTGCGTCGCTGTTCTACCGCCAACGAACCGTGATGCAGCGCAATCGGCAGATTGTTGTCGTTGATCGCCCACAATTCCTGGAAGGTGCGCTCGGCCTGGCTGCGGGTGTTGACGAATACCAAAGCGGTTTTCGAGGCCTGGATGGCCGTCATCACGTCCAGCATGGCATGGCGGGCCAGATGCCCCGCCCAGGGCACATAGGAATCGGAAGCACTGATCTCGATATGGGGCTTGGCGCCGCCCGCCGCGATCACAATCTCGCAAAGAACTTCACCCTCGGCCGGCTGCGGCATCAGAAATCGCTGCAGCGGCGCGGGATCCTTCACCGTGGCGGAAAGACCGACGCGGCGATGGCGGGGCGCCAAGGTGGAAAGCCGCGCCAGCGCCAGCGCCAGAAGATCGCCGCGCTTGGAATTGTACAAAGCATGCAGCTCGTCCAGCACCACGGTGCGCAAATTTTCGAACATGGCGCGCGCACGGGGATGGGCCAGCAGCAGCGACAATTGTTCGGGCGTGGTCAGCAGAATGTCCGGCGGGGCATAGCGCTGCCGCTGCCGTCGGGCGGCGGGCGTGTCGCCGGTCCGGGTCTCGACCGTGACGGGCAGATCCATCTCGGCAATGGGCGCCTCCAGATTGCGCGCCACGTCCACCGCCAGTGCCTTGAGCGGCGATATGTAGAGCGTGTTGAGGCCTCGCCCGCGCGCGCGTTTAGGCTTGTCTGCGAGTTCGATCAGCGTGGGCAGGAAGCCCGCCAAGGTCTTGCCGCCGCCGGTCGGGGCTACCAGCAGCACGCTTTGCCCCTGCCCCGCATGCTCCACCAGCGCCAGCTGATGGGCGCGGGGCTGCCAGCCACGGGCGGCGAACCAGCTGCGGAATTTGGGGGGCAACATGACCAGAACAAAACATGTACTGGCCGAGAAAGGCGAGTCCTATTTGGCTGCTAGCGGCCGATCTCTTTGTCGCCCAACAACCGGCGCAACTCCGCCTCCGGGGTGCCGTAGAAGCTGCCGGCGATCTGCTCGATGCCGGAACGGTTGGCCACCGTGAGCTGGCCGCGGCGGGTGGTCACCAGCCCGCGCCGCTCAAAGCCGTGGATCGCCACCGTCACGCCCGCCCGGCGCACGCCCAGCATCACCGCCAGGAATTCATGGGTCAGCGGCACGGCATCGCCGATCATACGGTCATGCGCCATCAGGAGCCAGCGCGCCAGGCGCTGCTCGAGCTTGGCGCGGCCATTGGCCAGCGCGGTCTGCGCCGTCTGGATCATGAAGCCCTGCGCCCATTTCAGCATCAGGGCGCGAAGGCCCTCGCTGTTCGCAATGGCGCCGCGCAAAATATCCTGCGAAATGCGATGACCGGTGCCGCCGATCTGCATGTAGGTGGAATGCTGCGCCCGGTCGTCACCCATGACCAGCGGCACGCCGGTCATGCCTTCGTAGCCGATCACGCCGACTTCGATGCGATGATCCTCCGCGTCCACGGCCACCACCGAGGCGATGCCGGTTTCCACAAAATAAGCGTGGGTAATCGGCTTGGTTGGGACCTCGATCACCTGGCGGTCCTTCAGGGTGACCGCTTCCAGATGCGGACCGAGTAGATCCCAATCTTGAAGACTGATCTTGTGCAGAAGCCGGTTTCGAATTCCGGCGCGGGCATGCGCTTCTAACATTTCGACAGCTCAACCTGGGTGCGCGATATTCCCCCATCGCGGCCGCGACGCGCGCAGGAGTCGCGCCGTATGGCATTGTCGAAAATACCGTTAAGTGCCGGAAAACCTACGCTTTTTTCAGTACCAAAGCGTACCGCACCAGGGCCCTTTTCAAATCTCTGCAGCATTGGTCCTCCTTACCAACGCCCCTCGACAGCAATAATCAGTACACAGACAAATTATCAGGACCGCGGCGAAATTGCGGCAAAGCGATAATGTGCTCCCGTTGAAGAACGAATGTACGGCGGGCTCGGTTTCCAGCTTTCAGCGGAAAAAATCGATCACCGCTTGCCGGGTATTTTTGTCGCCCACCGCCGACATGTGATCGCGTCCGGGAATCACCACGGCCGTGCCCTTAGCAAATGTTGCAGCCAGGGGTTCGGGTCGCCCCGCCGTGTCGTCCTTCTCGCCCGTCACCACCAGCACGGGGCGTTGAAGACGCGCCAAGGTGTCCGGTGACAGGCGTTGCGACATGGCGCGCATGCACGCCGCCAGAGCCAGCCGGTCCTTGCCCGCCTGGTCCGCAAAAGCGCGAAACATCTTCGCCCGGGGATCGGTGATGGAGACTGGATCGGAGGTCAGCAGTGCGTCAGCCAAGGCGGCGCGCGCCGCAGGCGAGGTGATGCTGTCCTTGAGATAGCTCTCGCCCATGCCCGAAACGGCGAGCTTGATCACACGTTCCGGCTGCGCAGCCAGAAGCCTGAGGCCGATGAAGCCGCCCATCGAATATCCCAGAACCAGCGCGCTGGTGAGAGAACAGGCCTTCATCACATCGACGACATCTTCGGCCATGCGGTCGTGGCCATAGGCTGCCGGATCATGCGGCTTGCCGCTGTCGCCATGGCCACGGCAATCCATCGCCACGATGGGAAAGCCGGCCGCCGTCAGGCCGCCATACCAGCCCGTGGATTTCCAATTCTGTGCGCGGCTGGAGCCGAAGCCATGCACCAGGACGATGGTTGGGTGGCTGGTTGCTTCGGGCGGCGAGTGCCGCTCAAAGGCCAACGCCACGCCATCCGAGGCGGTCGTGAATTCGGGCATGACGTTGCTTCCATCTCATTTGTCAGCACTTTCGGGCGGCCAAACTCGCAAAGCCCGCCGCCCCTGTCTATAAAAGCCGGAGATGAAAAAGTTTCTGTTTCTGGCGGGCATCAACGGCGCGATCGCGGTGGTCGCGGGCGCCCTTGCATCCCATGCGCCCGGTCTGCCCTCCGGGCCCACGGCCACTATCCGGCTGGGCGGCACCTATCACCTTGTCCATGCGCTGGCGCTGGGCCTGGCCGCCTTGGCCGCCCGCGGCGCGGCGCGGCCGCGCGCCGAGGCCGCCGGGTGGCTGTTCCTGGCGGGCATGGTCCTGTTCTGTGGCGGCCTCTATTTGCTCGCCCTGACCAACAGGCATGTCTTCGCCTATCTGGTCCCCTTTGGCGGTCTTTCATTTATCGTCGGCTGGATCGCGTTGGCGCTGGCGGCCCTGAAGCTGGAGGACAGACTATGAAAAGACTTGCCCTGCTGATGCTGCTGGCCGCAACGCCGGCCTTTGCCCACGCCAAGCTGACCGCTTCCGACCCCGCCGCGGACGCCAAGATCAAAACGCCCAAGATGATCCGGCTGACTTTTTCGGAAAAACTGGAGCCAGCCTTCAGCGGCGCCAGCCTGATCGACGCCGCCGGCAAGACCGTGCCGCTGGCCAGTTCGGTGGCGGGCAGCGGCATCACCCTGTTGCCGCTCGCGCTCAAGCCCGGCCGCTACAAGGTCGCCTGGCACAGTGTCGGCCAGGACACTCATCCGATGAAGGGCAGCTTCAGCTTCGAGATTGTCCCCTGATGCTGGTACTGGCGCGCGGTATCTACTTCGCCGCCAGCATGCTGCTGTTCGGGCTTTGCGCCTTCACCTGGCTGCTGCGCGCCCGCCTGCCCATGATCCTGCCCCTGCGCGATCAAGCCCTGCGCTGGGCATTGCTGCTGCTGGCGCTGGCTGCCGGCTGCGCCTGGCTGGGCCTGGCCGCCGCCGACATGGCCGATGCCATGGATCGCCAGGTTGTCGTATCAGCCGCCAGAGACACGCGCTTCGGTCAGTTCTTCCTGGGTCGCATGGTCGCGCTCACCGCCCTGGGGCTGCTGCTGGCGGTTCGGCGAGGGCGCGCAGTCGTGGTGCTGCTGTCGGCGCTGGCGCTGGTGCTACCGGCCGCCACCAGCCATGCCGCCGCCGCCAGTCCGGCCGGCTTTGCCACCATCGGCGCTATCACCGATGGCACCCATCTCCTCACCGCGGGCTTCTGGATCGGCGGGCTTCTTGTGTTGCTGCTGCTCTGGCGCCGGCGGGAGCCGAACATGCCGCTGGCGCTGTCGCTTTTCTCCGACTGGGCGATGGTGGCGGTGCTGCTGCTGGTGATGACCGGCCTGATCAACAGCGCCTCCATTCTGCTGGGCCAGGAAGGAAGCATTTCCACACTCTATCTGTCGGTGCTGGTCGCGAAGCTGGCGCTGGTGGCCGGCATGATCGGCCTTGCCCTGGTGAACCGCTTCCGGCTGATGCCCAAGGGGGACGACGCGCGGATTGCGCGCCATGCAACGATGGAATTGGCACTTGGCTTCGGCGCGGTGCTGCTGGCCGGCCTGTTGGGACAGCTCCAGCCCGTCAGCTAACCCCGCCAGTAACGGTCTTCCCAGCTCTGGCTGAGGCGCATGGCGCTGAGGATCACGCCCGCCATGGAATAGGTCTGGGGGAAATTGCCCCACAGCGCGCCGGTCTGGGGGTGGATGTCTTCCGCCAGCAGCCCATAGCTGTTGCGCAAGGCCAGTGCATCCTGATAGCGCTCGCGTGCTTCCTCGCGCCGGCCCAGCGCCGCCAGCGCGTCAATCAGCCAGAAACGGCAGACCAGGAATTCGGTCTCGGGCAACCCGAAATCATCCTCGGCGGCATAGCGCATGACATGGCGCCCGCGCACCAGATCCTGCTCGATTGCGGCCACGGTCGAGGCAAAACGCGGATCGTGGGCGTCGATCAGCCCCAACTCAGGCAGCAGCAGCACACTGGCATCCATATCGTCTGTGCCTTCGGCGGCCGAGAAAGCCTTGCGCTTTTCATTCCATACACGCTTGAGCAGCGCCTCGCCGGTATCGTCAGCCAGGCCCTGCCAATATTGCGCACGATCGGAGAGTCCCAAGCGCGCGGCGATGGCGGCGGTGCGCGAAAGTCCGGCCCAGCACATGGCGCCGGAATGGGTGTGGACGCGCTTGCGCCCCCTGAATTCCCAGATGCCGGCGTCCGGTTCCAGCGCCAGCGCCGCGCATTGCCGCGCCATCTTTTCCAGCAAGAAGAACAGGCTCTCATTGCCCGGATCGGGCAGCCGCTTGTCGAAGAACATGGGCGTGGCGGCCAGAATGACGCTGCCATAGGCGTCATGCTGCACCTGTTCCACCGCGGCATTGCCGATGCGCACCGGGCCATGGCCTTCATAACCCTTGAGGTCAGGCGCGATCCATTCCGTCAGATCGTCGCTCGGCACGATGCCATAGCATGGCGCCAGGGTGTCCACATTGCCCGCGATGGAGAGAATATAGGCGATATACTGTTCCATGCTGTGGGTGGCGCCGATGGCGTTCAGCGCCTTCACCACGAAATAGGCGTCCCTCAGCCAGCAATAGCGATAGTCCCAGTTGCGTCCCGAATGCGGCGCCTCGGGCAGCGAGGTGGTAAGCGCCGCCACGATGCCGCCGGTTTCCTCATAGTTGGTGAGCTTTAGGGTGATGGCGGCGCGGATGCTCGCCTCCTGCCATTCATAGGCGATGGCGATCCGCCGCACCCATTCGCGCCAGTAAGCCCCCGTGCGCTCGTAGAAATCGCGCACCGTGGAAGAAATGTCGCCCATGAAAGGCTCATCAGGACCGAACACCAGGTGCAGCGGCCGTGTCAGGGCGAAGGACGCTTCCTTCTGGATGTAGGAGAGCGGCGCATCGGTGGTGAGCCGCACCAGAGCCGGTTCGCCATAGGTGATGTGGCTGGAGCCGGCCACCTGGCGCTTGACCGGGTTGCCGTAGAACTGGGTGGGCCGGACGCGGATGGCGATGCGCGGCAGGCCCGCCACCGGCTCGATGATGCGCATCAGCTGCGGCGGACGCAGCAGCCGGTCATAGTTGCGCAGGCGCGGCGCGAAATCGGTGATCCGCACCTGGGAGCCGTCTTCGGCCGTCAGCAAAGTGATCACCGTGGCGGTGTTGCGCTCATAGGTGGAGACGGCCTCGACCTTGCGGTCCAGCAGGACGTCGCAGAAGCCTTTTTCCTCGTCACCCGCGATCAGGCGGCAGAAGACCGGGTCGGAATCAAAGCGTGGAAAACACCACCAGACCAGTTGGCCCTGGTTGTTGACCAGAGCGGCGATACGGCCGTTGCCGACCACCGCAAGATCGGGCGGGCGGCTCATTGCACTGATCCCGCTTCAGCGACGTGGGTGAGCCAGTCGCGCACCGCGCGCGGACTTTCGAAATGATGTTCCACGTTGGGAAATTTCCGCCCTACCGAAAAGCCCTGCCCGCCCAGCCGGGGTAGAATGCGAAAAACGTCTTCATCGGTGGCATCGTCGCCGCCGAACAGGATCGTGCGGCCAGCGAAAGGCTCCTGGCGCACCAGCTCTGCCACCGCCGAGCCCTTGTCCACGCCTTGCCGCCGCACCTCGACCACCGACTTGCCGTGCAGCACTTGTACCTGTTCGGCCTCGAACAACCTGGTGTGTTTTTCCATCGCCGATTGCAGTACCGGAAGTGCTTCCGGCGCCAGACGGTAATGCAGCGCCAGCGCCGATTTTTTATCCTCCATCAGAAGACCAGGGATATTGCCCGCCAGGCCCGTAAATACCTGCCGCACCGAATCCGGCAGCGGCTGGCTTCGGCTGACACTGCCGTCCGCCGCGCGCATTTCACCGCCATGCGTGCCGATGGCTGCCGGACGGAACGGCGCGAACAACCTGTCGATACTGTCCAGGGAGCGGCCGCTGACAAAAGCCAGCGCACCGGAAAGCCGGCGCGCCAGATTTTCCAGCGCCAGCACCAGATCTCGCGGCACCTTTACCGAATCGGGCGTGCGCGCCAGATCGAGCAGCGTGCCGTCAATGTCCAGCAGCAGGGCCGTGTTTTTGCTGACCGGCGGCATCATCAAGGTATCCACAGTTTGCGCCCCGGAAATGACTGAAAACTATTGGCCTTCGATCCAATGGGATCGAAACGCATGGCGGGCCAATGGGTTCCTATGCACGGCGCGGGGTGGGCCCTTCGGGCACCGGCGCCGTGCAGATTCCAATTAACTGGTTGACAGACCCGGTCTGCCTTAGCCCGGATTAGGACAAAATTACTTCTCAAGATTGCGCCAGGCGAAAGCGCCACCTTCCATGCCGGCATCGTTGGAAACGATGGTGACATTGCGCGGCAGCTTGAACTTGACGCAACGCGAGTTGCCCCCGCCCAGATAGAGCCGGTCATAGCCGAAGACCGTCTCCAGAACCTCGATCAGTTTCTTGACGCGCCGGTTCCAGCGGGTATTGGCGATCTTGCGGCGGGTTATGTCGCCCACATAAACATCCAGATCGTATTTTTTGTGCACGGCCAGATGGGCGAGATCCATGTGCGGCATCAACTCGCCATCCCGGAACCAGGCGGTACCGAAGCCCGTACCCAAAGTGCAGACCAGCTCCAGCCCTTTTCCCTTGATCACCGCCAGGCCTTGGACATCGGCATCGTTGAGCAGCTTGACCGGCTTCTTCCACTGTTTGCGCATGGCCGCGGCGAGATCAAAGCCTTTCCAGTCCTTGGTGCCGAAATGCGGCGCACTGACAACCCGGCCGTTTTTGACCATGCCGGGAAAGCCGATGGTCACGTGATCGAACGCCCCCAGCGGCGCCACCAGCTCCGCCAGCGCCTTGACGAGGTCGCGGGGTTTGCGGTGCTTCGGCGTCTTGATCCGCACGCGTTTAGCCAGATAGGTCCCTCTTGGCGAAATCACCGCCGCCTTGAGGCCCGATCCGCCCACATCGACACAGAGAATACGGCGGGGCTTTTTCTTAGCGGCGGGCACGGGGGCGGGTCCTCTTCTTCTTGCCGGTGTTGGTCATCAGGTTGATGGCGGTGTTGATCAGGGCGACATGGCTGAAAGCCTGGGGGAAATTGCCCAGCATGCGCTTGTCATCGGGATCATATTCCTCGGCGTAAAGTCCTACATCATTGGCCAGCCGGCAAAGCTTGCGGAACAGCGCCATCGCCTCCTTGCGCCGCCCCATCAGCACATAATTGTCGGCCAGCCAGAAGCTGCAGGCAAGGAAGGCGCCCTCGCCCGGTGGCAATCCATCGACGCCCGATCCCGTTTCATAGCGCTGGACCAGGCCCTTGTGCAGCAGGCGCTTTTCGATCTGTTTCACCGTCGCCTTGATGCGCGGATCGGAGGGCGGCAGGAACCCCACCAGCGGCAACAACAACAGGCTCGCATCCATATGGGGCGAACCATAGGCCTGAACAAAACAGCCGCGTTTTTTGTCCACGCCGTTCTTGCAGATGTCACGATGAATCTCGCGCGCCGTCTTCTTCCAATGGGCGCGTTGCTGCGCCGTAGAGCCGGGGGCGCGCGAGGCCCGGTCGAAGGCGACCCAGGTCATGACCTTGGAATGGACGAAATGCTGCGACTCACCCCGTATCTCCCAGATGCCTTCGTCGGGCCGGCGCCAGATCTCTTCGAGATGGCCCATGAACACACGGCGGATTTCCTTGGCGCGCGATGAGGTCGACAGACCGCCGGCGCGCGCCTGGGCCCCCACATCGGCAAGCTCGCCATAGATATCGAGTTGCAGCTGGCTATGCGCGGCATTGCCGATGCGCACAGGGCGGGAATTCTCAAAGCCGGGAAGATGCGGCAGCTCCAGTTCGTCCAGCCGTTTGTCGCCCAGCACCGTGTACATGGTCTGGATCTGCTCAGGAGCGCCCGCAATCACCCGCATCAACCACTCCGACCATGACGTCGCTTCCTCGGTATAGCCGGCATTGAGAAAGGCCAGCAGGGTGAAGGTCGCATCCCGGAGCCAGCAATAGCGGTAATCCCAATTGCGGGTGCTGCCGATCTTTTCCGGCAGCGAGGTGGTGGCCGCCGCGACGATGCCGCCGGTGGGCTCATAGGACAGGCCCTTCAGCGTCAGCAGCGAGCGTACGATGGCGGTGCGCCAGCGTCCCTTGACCTTGCAGATGGAAGACCAGCGCTGCCAATAGCGTTCGGTTTCATCCAGGGCGATAAAAGCGTCGATGGACATCGGCACCGGCTTGAAGGACTGGCCATAGGCCAGCACGAAGGGCATGGCCTCGCCCTTGCGCAGCGAAAACCTCCCTTCGGTATGCATATTCTCACCATGGAGCTGAACGGGCGTGCGGATGGTGAGCAGATGCGGTCCCGCCACCGCGGTAAGCGTGCGGGTGTCGCGCCGGGTCACCCAGGGAATGGTCACGCCATAATCGAACCTGATGGCCAGTTCGGTCCGCATGTCCATATGGCCGCGAACGCATTCCACGATGCGAACGATGGCGCAGTCGGGCGTGCCAGGCGGCATGAAGTCGATGACCCGCGCCGCGCCGGCGCGGGTTTCGAACAGGGTCTCCAGGATCAAGCTGTCACCCAGATAGCGCCGGACGGTCTTGAATTTTCTGGCCACCGGTTCGATCAGCCAGCGGCCATTGTCCTTGGTCCCCAGAAGCGCGGCGAAACAGGCTTCGGAGTCAAAACGCGGCACACATAGCCAGTTGATCGAACCGTTGCGGCAGACCAGGGCCGCGGTGCGGCAATCCCCGATCATGGCATAATCTTCGATGCGTGCTGTCATGCCACCTAGAAGCCGTAACCCTGATCGTTTGTTCCGGCGGCGGCCTCATCGGCCAGCCACACAATCTCTCCTTGTGGCTCCAGGCCGCCGGCCGGCAGCGCGCCGGCACGGGCCTGGGCGAGCGCGTCCCGCTTGCCGCTGCCGGAAACCAGAAACAGGATCAACTCGCTGGAGTTCAGTGCCGGATAGGTCAGGGTGATACGCGGCTCGGCGCGGCCTTGGGCGACCGGCGCGGCCCAGCGCTCGCGCTCCTTCAGCACCGGCTGGTCCGGGAGCAGCGACGCGGTGTGGCCGTCCTCGCCCAAGCCCAGCAAGGTCAAGTGGAATAGCGGCACATCCCGCTCCAAAGTGCCGGCGCCATATTGCTGGCGCAACACCTCGTCATAGCGGTCGGCGCAGCTTTGCAAGCTACCGTCGGTTGGAATGGCCAAAACCTTGCGCGGTTTGACGTTGGGGCCGGCCAGCAGCGTTTCCCGCGCCATGCGGTAATTGGAATCCGGATGATCGGGCGGTACCAGCCGCTCATCGCCGAAAAAGATTTCGCAGCAATCCCAATCCAGATCTTTGCAGGCCAGGAGCTGATAAGTGGCGCGCGGCGTGGAGCCGCCCGACAGCACCAGCCGGAAGGGATAGCGGGCAACGGCAAGGCGCCCGGCAATGATCTCGGCGGCCCGCGCCGCGAGCGCGCCAGCGTCCCGCACCACTTCAAGGGTGCCCGCAACCTTGTTTGCCGTCGCAGCGCTCAATTGATCCTCCGCCAGGAGCGGCCATCCCGGGCCAGAAGATCGTTGGCGGCGCTGGGACCTTCACTGCCCGAGGCATAGTTGGGGAAATGTCGCGGCGTGGTGTTGGCCCAGCCCTCCAGCACCGGTTCGACCAGCGCCCAGGCCGCTTCCACCTGGTCGGCGCGCTGGAACAGGGTGGCGTCGCCGATCAGGCAATCATAGATCAGGGTTTCGTAACCCACAGCCGGCGCCTGCTTGAAATAGTCCTTGTATTGAAAGTTCATCGCCACGCTTTCCAGCGCCATGGCCGGACCCGGCCGCTTGGCGTTGAACCGCAGGCGGATGCCTTCTTCCGGCTGGATCTTGAGGATCAGCCAGTCCGCGTCCAGCTCCTCCACCGGCGTCTCGCGGAACAGGGCATAGGGCGCACGCTTGAAGCGGATGGCGATCTCGGTGGAGCGCTTGGTCAGCCGCTTGCCGGTGCGCAGATAGAAGGGCACGCCGGCCCAGCGCCAATTATCGATCTGGATGCGCATGCCGACATAGGTTTCGACGGCGGATTCCGGCGAGACATTGTCTTCGGCCCGATAGGCTTTGGCCTTCTGGTCGCCCACAATGCCGCTGTCATACTGGCCGCGTACCACATCGCCCAGGCTGAGGGGATGGATGGCGCGGAACATCTCTGCCTTCTTGGCGCGGATGTCTTCGGCGTCGAACGAGACCGGCGGCTCCATCGCCGTCATGGCCACGAGCTGAAACAGGTGATTGGGCACCATGTCGCGCAGGGCGCCGGTGGCTTCATAGAATTTGCCGCGCGTTTCCACCCCGATGCTTTCGGCGACTGTGATCTGCACATGGTCGATGCGATCGCGGTTCCATATGGGCTCGAACAACCCATTGGCGAAACGCAGCGCCATGATGTTCTGCACCGTCTCTTTCCCCAGAAAATGGTCGATGCGGTAGATCTGCTCTTCCTTGAGATATTTGAGCAGACAGGCATTCAGCGCCTTCGCCGATGCCAGGTCGTGGCCGAAGGGCTTTTCCACAATCAGGCGGCGGAAACCTTTGCCACCCGCCGTGACCAACTCCGCATCGCCCAGCTTGCCGGCGATGGTGCCGAAGAAGCGGTCAGCCACGGCCATATAGAACAGCACATTGCCGCCCAGCGACTGTTTCTCATCCAGATCGGTGAGCAGATCCTTCAACCGGGAATAGGTGTCGGGCTTTTCGAAATCGCCACTGAGGAAAGTCATGCTGCGCGCCACCTGGCCCCACAGCGTCTCGTCCACTTCCTCGCTGTTCTTGGCCAGTATCTGGGCCAGAAAGTCCTTCAGGGCCGCCGTCCATTCCTCGCTGGTCTTCTTGTTGTGGTCCACACCCACCAGCGCCAGCCGCTCGGGCAGCAGATGCGTCCGCGCCAGATTGTAAAGCGCCGGAACGATCAGCCTTTTGGTCAGATCGCCATTGGCGCCGAAGATCACGATGGCGCAGGGCGGCGGCGGCGCCTTGTGGGAGAGCATGCTCATTGGTCCTCGTCCCGCGCTTTGTGGACGGGAATGGTGCTCTCAATATGGCCGCCGAACTCCTTGCGCATGGCCGACAGCAGCTTCTCGCCGAAGCTGTTCTCGATGCGGGAGCGGAAGCGCGTGTAGAGCGCCGCCGTGATGACAGGGGCGGCAACCGCCTCGTCTACGGCGGCCTGCACGGTCCAGCGGCCTTCGCCACTGTCATCCACCTTGCCGGTGAATTCTTCCAGCTTGGGCGATTTGGCCAGGGCGATCGAGGTCAAATCCAGCAGCCAGGATGCCACCACGCTGCCACGCCGCCAGACTTCGGCGACATCGGCGATATTGATGTCGAAGCGTTCTTCTTCGGGCAGGTCCTGGTTCATGCGTCCCCGCATGATGTCGAAACCTTCGGCATAGGCCTGCATCAGGCCGTATTCGATGCCGTTATGAACCATCTTGACGAAGTGGCCCGAGCCCGCCGGTCCCGCATGCATATAACCCTGTCCCACGCGTGGATCGGACTTTTCGCGATTGGGTGTCTTGGGAATGGAGCCTTCGCCGGGCGCCAGCGCCTTGAAGATGGGATCCAGCCTGTCCACCTGCGCCTTGTCGCCGCCGATCATCATGCAATAGCCGCGGTCCAGGCCCCAGACGCCACCGGAGGTGCCCACGTCCAGATAGAAGATGCCTTTTTCCCGCAAGCCATGCGCGCGGCGCACATCATCCTTGAAATAGGTGTTGCCACCGTCGATAACGACATCGCCCTTGGACAGAAGGCCGCCCAGTTCTTCGATTGTCTCTTCTGTAATCTTGCCGGCCGGCAGCATCACCCAGACAGCCCGTGGCGGGGCCAGCGCCTTGACCACATCCACCAGTGAAGCCGCCGGCGTTGCCCCCTCCAGGGCCTTCACCGCCGCCTGGTTGGCGTCAAAACCCACCACTTGGTGGCCATGCTTCATCAGCCGGCGGCCGATATTGGCTCCCATCCGGCCCAAACCCACGATCGCTATTTGCATGAAATCTCCCACGCGCCCGGAATCGGCGTTCAATGGCGGCAATATCGGGCAATTCTAACGTCCTGAAAACGCCTTCAAACCCGCCCCAGCCCTGCACTTTCGTCAACGCCTTTTGCGCTTGCCCGGTTCCGGCCCCAAAGGGCGGAAAAGCGGGCAGAAACAGGGGGAAGCATTGATTTTCACCCCCCGGCCTGCCAATTAGCCCGCTCGCATAACGGGCTGGTCATGGACGAAGATTTCCGCAAGAGCGCGTTGGCCTATCACCGCTCTCCCCGCCCCGGCAAATTGTCGGTCGAACCCACCAAGCGCATGGCCAACCAGCGCGACCTGGCGCTGGCCTATTCGCCGGGCGTGGCCGCGCCGTGCGAAGCCATCGCGGCGGACCCTTCGCTGGCGCGCGAATATACCGCGCGCGGCAACCTGGTGGCGGTGATCACCAACGGCACCGCCGTGCTGGGCCTGGGCGATATCGGCCCGCTGGCCTCCAAGCCGGTGATGGAAGGCAAAGCCGTCCTCTTCAAGAAATTCGCCGGCATCGACGTCTTCGACCTGGAAGTGGATGCGCGCGACCCGGACCGCTTCGTGGAAGTGGTGGCGGCGCTGGAGCCGACCTTCGGCGGCATAAATCTGGAAGACATCAAGGCGCCCGAATGCTTCGTCATCGAGAAGAAGCTGCGGGAGCGCATGAAGATTCCGGTCTTCCATGACGACCAGCATGGCACAGCCATTGTCTGCGCCGCCGCCATTCGCAACGGGCTGGTGCTGCAGGGCAAGGAGTTGTCCGAGGTCAAGCTGGTGACCTCCGGCGCCGGCGCCGCGGCGCTGGCCTGCGTCGACCTGCTGGTGGCGATGGGTCTTCGCCTCGAGAACATCACGCTTACCGACATCAAGGGCGTGGTGCACCGGACCCGCGGCGATGACATGCCGCCCAACATGGCCCGTTATGCGCGGCAGACCGATGCCCGCACTTTGGGCGAAGTGCTGGCCGGCGCCGACGTCTTCCTGGGCCTGTCGGCGCCCAATGTGCTGAAAGCCGAATGGCTGCCGCAGATGGCCAAGAAGCCGCTGATCCTGGCGCTGGCCAATCCCAATCCGGAAATTCTGCCAGAAGTGGCCAAGGCGGCGCGGCCTGATGCCATCATCGCCACCGGCCGTTCCGACTATGTCAACCAGGTCAACAATGTCCTGTGCTTCCCCTTCGTCTTCCGGGGCGCGCTGGATGTGGATGCCACCACCATCAATGAGCCGATGAAGGTGGCGGCGGTGGAGGCGATCGCCGCGCTCGCCCGGGCCGAGGCCAGCGACGTGGTCGCCAATGCCTATGGCGGCATGCTGTCCGGCTTCGGGCCTGATTACATCATTCCCAAGCCCTTCGATCCGCGCCTGATCCTGCACATCGCACCCGCCGTGGCGCGCGCCGCCATGGAGTCGGGCGTGGCCCGCCGGCCGATCGAGGACTTCGAGGCCTACGAAGCCGAGCTGGAAAAATTCGTCTACCGCTCCGGCCAGCTGATGCGCCCGGTCTTCGACGTGGCCCGCCAGAACCCGCGCCGTGTGGTTTATGCCGAGGGCGAGGAAGAGCGCGTGTTGCGTGCGGTGCAGACCGTGGTGGACGAGGGCCTGGCCCATCCCACCCTGATCGGCCGGCGCGAGGTGATTCTGGAAAAGACCAAACAGCTCTCCTTGCGCCTGGATTTCAACAAACAGGTCCGCATTCTCGATCCCCTGTCCGATCGCGAATTCTTCGCGCCCTTGACCGAACGCTATCAGCGGCTGGTGGAACGGCGCGGCGTGCAGCCGGAATCGGCGGCACGCTGGATCACAACCCGCCACGGTATCGCCGCAGCCATGTTGCTGGAGGCAGGAGAGGTGGATGCCGCCCTATGCGGCGGGCTGGGCGACTGGACGCGCCAACTCACCAACATTCTTCCCATCATCCCGCGTTCGCCGGATGTCGGCCGGCTCTACTCCCTGTCGGCGCTGATCCTGCCCAACGGAGCGCTGTTCTTCTGCGACACCCATGTCAATGTCGATCCTACCGCCGAGCAGATCGCCGAGATGACTTTGCTGGCGGCCAAGACGGTGCGCCGCTTCGGCTTGGCGCCCAAGGCCGCGCTGCTGTCCCATTCCAGCTTCGGCACCGCCCAATCTCCGGGCGCCATCAAGATGCGCAAGGCGCTGTCGCTCCTGCGCCTGCTCAAGCCCGACTTCGAGTTCGATGGCGAGATGCATGCCGATACCGCCCTGAGCGAGACCTTGCGCGCCCGCATGGTGTCCAACAGCCCCCTCACCGGGTCGGCGAATCTCCTGGTGTTCCCGACCCTGGACGCGGCCAACATCGCGCTGACCCTGCTTTCGGCCGCCACTGAGGCCTTGCTGGTGGGCCCGCTGCTGCTGGGCGTATCCAAGCCCGTGCATGTCATGGTGCCGTCGGTCACCGCGCGGGGTATCGTGAACATGACCGCGTTGGCCGTGGCCCAGGCGGCTGCGCCGAGCACGTAACAGGCGCCTGGACGGAAAGCAGATGGAAGTTCTGGACCTGAAGAAAATCGCCGAACAGGCCATCGCCCTGCATCAACAAGGCAACCTGCCTGAGGCCGAGCGGCTCTATCTCCAGCTTCTCGAAGCTGACCCGGCTTTGTTCGGGCCGCGCTACTATCTGGGCCTGATGCGGCTGCAACAGGGCCGCGACGCCGAGGCGTGCGACTATTTCAGCGTGGCGCTGAAGGTTTATCCCAACGATCTGGGTCTGGTGATGAACTACGGCATGGCGCTGCGCGCCGCCGGCCGGCCGCAGGACGCGCTGGAGATGTTCGAACGGGCGCTGGCGATCCGGCCCAATCTGCCGGAGGCGCTGTACAATCGCGGCGTGGCGCTATCCGACCTTGAACGGTTCGAGATGGCGGTCGACGCCTATGAGCGCGCCCTGGTGCTGCAGCCCGAGATGGTCGCCGCACTGCTCAACCGGGCAGCGGCGCTGGCGGCGCTGGGCCGCGTCGATGACGCCATCGCCGGCTATGGCCGGGCGCTGACCTTGCAGCCCTCCAACGTGAAAGCGCTGATCCAGCGCGCCATCGTCTATCGCGGCCAGCGCCAGCCGGCCCAGGCGCTGGCCGATTATGACCGCGCCCTGGCTCTGAAACCTGACGATGTGGACGCGCTCTATAATCGCGGTGTGGTGCTGATGGATATGGAGCGCGCCGCCGACGCCCTGGTGATGTTCGACGCCGTGATGCCCACCCGTCAGAATGATCCGGAGATGCTCAACAATCGGGGCGTGGCGCTGTGGAACCTGAAGCGGCCCGCAGAAGCTCTGGCCAGCTATGAGCAAGCCCTGGCCCTGGAGCCCAGCTTCGCCGAAGTCTGGGGCAATCGCGGCCTGGCGTTGCGTGATCTTGCCCGCCACCAGGAGGCATTGGCCAGCCTCGACCAGGTTCTGCGGCTGAGCCCAGGCAATGCGGTCGCCCTGAACAGCCGCGCCAATGTGCTGCGCGATCTCAAGCGCTACGAAGAGGCGATCGAGGATTATGACCAGGCCGTCGCGCTGCGCCCCGACTATGCCGAAGCTCTGATCAATCGCGGTTACACAAAATGGACGCTGAAGCAGTATGACGCGGGGCTCGCGGATGTGGAGCGGGCGCTGGCGCTGGAGCCGGACTATCGCTTTGCCAAGGGCGAACTGCTGCATATGCGCATGTACACCGCCGACTGGCGGGACTTCACCAGGTTGAAGGCAGATGTGGAAGATGGCGTGCGGCGCGGCCAGCGGATCGTGCAGCCCTTCATCTTCCAGGCTGTCGCGACAAGCCCCGCCGATGCCAGAGACTGCTCGCGCATCTGGGCCAGGAACAAATATCCCGAGCTGGGCGCTACTCGCCACGACCGCGCCGCCCGCAAGGCCAACAAAAAGATCCGGATCGGTTATGTCTCCGGTGAATTCCGGCAGCAGGCCACCGCGATTCTCATGGCTGGTGTCTACGACCGCCACACCAAAGAAAAGTTCGAGCTGGTCGCGCTGGACGCCGGCGTCAGCGATCAAAGCCCTATGCGGGCCCGCCTGGAAACGGCCTTCGACCAATGGATCGACATCAGGAGCATGTCGGACCAGGAAGCCGCCGGCGTCATCGCGGCCGCGGGCATCGACATCCTGGTCAATCTCAACGGCTATTTCGGCGATACGCGCATGGGCGTCTTCGCCCAGCGGCCTGCCCCCATCCAGGTCAACTATCTGGGCTTTCCCGCCACCCTGGGTGCGCCCTATATGGACTACATCATCGCCGACAAGATCGTCATTCCGGAGAGCGAGCAGTCTTTCTATGACGAGCAGGTCGTCTATCTGCCCGGCTGCTACCAGGCCAATGACGACCAGGGCCGCGAGATGGCCCGCACGCCCTCACGCGGCGAGGCCGGATTGCCCGATCAAGGCTTTGTCTTCTGCAATTTCAACAGCTCCTACAAGCTGACGCCGGAGACTTTCGATTCCTGGATGCGGATTCTGAAACAGGTCGATGGCAGCGTGCTGTGGCTGCTGGAAAGCCCCGATCCCTATGCCGAAAATCTCCGCAAGGAAGCCGAGGCGCGCGGCGTCGCCGGCGACCGGCTGGTATTCACGCCGGTGCTGCCGACCGATCTGCATCTGGCGCGGCTGAAGCTGGCCGACCTGTTCCTTGATGGCCTGCCCTACAATGCGCACACCACCGGCAGCGACGCGCTGTGGGCCGGCGTGCCGCTGATCACTCGCACCGGCACGGCTTTCGCGGGCCGTGTCGCCACCAGCCTGCTCGAGGCCGCCGGTCTGCCGGAGCTGGTGACGAAAAGCGCGACGGATTTCGAGAGCCTGGCTGTGAAGCTGGCCAAGCATCCCGCGGCGCTTGAAAAGCTGCGCGCCAGGCTGGCCAAGGCCAGGCAAAGTTCGCCCCTGTTCGACACGGCGGCCTTCACGCGCAATCTTGAGACAGCCTATGAGACCATGTGGCAGGGCTGGCTGGCTGGCGAGAAGGCCAAGGGCTTTACGGTAGCCGATCAGGCGTGAGCGACCCGCACGCCGCCTTGCATGCCTGGGGCCGGCAAGCGGTGGCGCTGCATCAACAGGGCCGGCTGGCGGAAGCGGAAGCTCTCTATCGCCAAATCCTCGAAATCGACGGCCGTGTTTTTCCGGCGCTTTATCTGCTGGGCGTGCTACGGCTGGAACAAGGTGACAGCGACGACGCGGCGGCGCTGCTGGCCCGCGCGGTGGCGGTCAACGCCAACGATCCCGCCGCGTGGCTGCACTATGGCTTGGCCCTGCAGGGGCAAGGGCGTTTTAAGGAAGCGCTGACGGCCCATGAACGTGCGCTCGGTTTGCAGCCGGCTTTGGCGCCGGCGCGGCTGGGCCGCGGCGCCGCCTTGCGGGCGTTGGGTCACATCCGCGAAGCTCTGGCCGACCATGAGATAGTGCTGGCCGCCGATCCCGCCAATGCCGATGCCTGGAGCGGCCGCGGCGCGCTGTTGCGCAAACTGGGCCGCATCGACGAAGCGCTGGACAGTTACGGCCGAGCGATCGCGCTGATGCCGCAATTCGCAGAGGCGCTGCAGAACCGCGGCGAGCTCTTGTGCGACGAGAAGAAGGACTATGCGGGCGCACGCATCGATCTGGAGCGGGCCATCGTGCTCGCGCCGGATCGGCCCGCGCTGGCCGACAACCTTCTGCATGTCGAGATGATGCTGGCGCTGGAGGCCTGTGATCTGGACCGCCTGCAAGACCTGGCTGCGCGGATGCCGGCGCTGGTGGCGGCGGGCCGCATCGTGCCGCCTTTCATGCTGCTGCTGACCAGCGACGATCCCAGGCTGCAACTGCAAAATGCCCGGCAGCTGGTAGCCAGCCGCTTTCCGTCCCAGCCGCCGCTCTGGCGCGGCGAGGCCTACGGCCACGACCGTATCCGCCTCGCCTACATTTCCTCCGACTTCAACAATCATGCCGTGGCGAGCCAGATCGCGCCGCTGATCGAACAGCACGACCGGACGCGGTTCGAGGTGCTGGCCATTTCCACCGGCGCGGATGACTCCAGCTCGCAGCGCAAGCGCCTCAAAGCTGCTTTCGACCGTTTCGAGGATGTGCGCGAGCAGGATGCCGCCGCCATCGCCGCCCTGATCCGCGGCCTGGAGGTGGACCTGCTGGTCGACCTGAATGGCCACACCGAGCATGACAACCTGGATGTACTGAGCCGCCGCCCCGCGCCCGCCCAGGCCACCTGGCTGGGCTTTGCCGGCACCACCGGCGCACCGTTCGTGGATGGATTGATCGCCGATGCGGTGGTGGCGCCCAATGCCGCCGCTTTTTCGGAAAAGCTCTATTGCCTGCCGGATGTGTTTTTCCCCACCGATCCGGCCAGGAAAATCGGAGAGACGCCCAACCGCGCCCAAGCCGGCCTGCCGCCGGAAGGCTTTGTCTTCTGCAGCTTCAACCGCCCCTGGAAGATCACGGCACCAGTGTTCGCCTCCTGGATGCGGATTCTGGACGCGGTCCCGGACAGCGTGCTGTGGCTGAAGCAGGCCAACCCCGCCCAGCACCGCAATCTGGAGGCGCGCGCCGCGGCCGCTGGCATCGATCCGGCGCGGATTGTCTTCGCGCCACCACTGCCGCTGGAGGCGCATCTGGCACGCCATTGCCTGGCGGACCTGTTTCTCGACACTTTCCCCTATACCGGCCACGCCACGGCCTGCGATGCCCTATGGGCCGGCCTGCCGGTGCTGACGCACAAAGGCGCGACCTATGCCGCGCGCGTATCAGCCAGCCTGCTCCACACTTTTGGTCTTGACGAACTGGCAATGGAAAGCTCGCAGGACTACGAAGCGCTCGCCATAGCGCTGGCGCAAGACAGCCAAAGGCTGCCAGGATTGCGCGCTCGTCTTTCAGGGGACCGCGAAGCTTCAGCCTTGTTCGATCCGGCACGTTTCGCGCGGAGCCTTGAAGCGGCCTGCGCGCAAATCCTGATCGATCGCCTTAGCGGATAAACTGATCCACATAGTCCGCGCCCAGCCCCGCCTTTTCATAATGGGCGCGGCAAAGCGCGATCTTGGTGAAGACGTCTTCATATCCCAGCACCGCGCCGTCGGGATCGACATAGAGCATCACGCCGTTCACCTGGAACAGGGTGATCATCTCCGGCACATCCTCGTCCACCACCAGGGTGTGGGTCTCGCCCGGCGCTTCGTAAACATAGCCACCTTCCTGGGCGACCCAGTCATGTTCCAGATAGCGCCAGCGGCCCTTGATGACATAGCCGTGCACGGGCTGGGGATGGCGATGGCGCGACAGCACGCCTGATTTGCGCACCCGCAGCAGGTTCATCCAGTAACCGCGCGAGGCGCACAGGCACAAAGGCCGGAACCAGACATTTTCGGCCTGCGGCACCCAAATGCGCTCGTCTTCCGGAATGACGGAGGGGATCACCAGCTCTGGCGGCGACTCCTTGGGCTGCGGATGACGATAGGGAATCTTGGAATTGTCTTTCATGTTTTTCCTTTGGGCGGCTTCGCCGCCCGGGGTGCCATCACTTCGCCATATAGCCGCCATCCACCGGCAACACCGTGCCGGTGATGAAGGACGCCGATTCCGAACAAAGAAACGCGACCGCGCCGCCCACGTCACCGGGCTTGCCCCAGCGGCCGAACGGCGTGCGCGCCACAATTGCATCGGAACGCGCCTTGTCGGCCTGCGCCCCCTTGGTCAGCTCGGTATCGATCCAGCCCGGCGCGACGGCGTTGACGCGAATGGCAGGCGCCCAGGCCACGGCCAGCGCCTTGGTCAGCTGCGCCACCCCGCCCTTGGAAGCCGTATAAGCTGGTGTCAGCCCGCCACCGAAGAAAGACCAGATGGACGCGGTGTTGACGATGGCCCCGCCTGACTTTTCCAGCAGCGGTCTCGCCGCCACGCACATGCGCATGGTGCCGGTGAGGTTGACGTCAATGACCTTCTGGAAGCCGGCGATGGTGAATTCCCGGTTCTCGCGCAGGATCATGCCGGCGCAGTTGACCAGCGCGTCCAGCCGCGACAGCTCGGCGATGCAGCCCGCCACATCCTCATCGTCGGTGACATCCAATTGCACCGCCGTCACCCGGTCGTGATGCGGCACCGCCTCCACTTCCTCCAACGTCAATCCGGTGACGGTGACGGCATATCCCACCGCCAGCATGGCTTCCGCCACGCCCCAGCCGATGCCGCGTGCCCCGCCAGTGATCAGTGCCTGCTTCATCTCGTCACCTTAGCGGCCACCCGGCCGGGGAAAAGGGCCGCCAGCGCCGTCCCTGTCCCGCGTGAAGGCGCCCCCTGCGTATAAAACGACATGAATTCCCTGCGAAGCATCGCATTCCTGCGACGCCACCGATAAGGCATTGATTTTATTTATAAAATGGTGGGTGATGTAGGGATCGAACCTACGACCCGCTGATTAAGAGTCAGCTGCTCTACCAACTGAGCTAATCACCCACACGCCGAAGGTCTTTTGGGTCGCCTTCGGGAGGCGCCTCATAACAGAGGCCTACCCCCCTGTCTACAAAAGCAGAGCTCCACGAACGCAGTCCGGCAGTTTTCCCCAAAAAAGTTCCAAAACCGGTGGACGGTGCCGGGGCTTCAAATCTCGAAGGTTAGGGAGGCCAGCGTTCCTTTTGTGGAAGAATGGTAGCGAAGTTCGGTCTGCAGCGTCTGCGTCATCGCCTTGATGATGCGCGAACCAAAGCCGGAGCCCTTGATTTCGCCGGTGCCACTCCAGCCGACGCCATCGTCCTCCACCACCACCTCCGCACGCCGTTCATCTAGAAGCCGTACCCGCAGGCGAATCTCGCCCGGCCTCCCGTCCGGATAGGCATATTTCGCGGCGTTGGTGAGCAGTTCGGTGACGACAACACCCAACGACACGGCCTTGTCGGTGGCGAGATTCACCTCCTGGCCAGCAGGCAGAAATTTGAACTGCCGATTGCCCAGATTGAGCCCGGTTGCAACTTCATCCGCCAGCGATTTGAGGTAGGCGTTGATCTCGACGACGCGAACATCGGACGAGGTATAGAGCCGCTTGTGCAGGCTCGCGATGGCGCTGATCCTGGCCTGCGTATCCTTCATCATGTCCCGCGCAGCCGGATCGGCCACCTGACTGGCCTGCATCTGCACCAACGAGGAAACGATGGCCAGCGAGTTTGCCACGCGGTGATTGACCTCTTTCAGCAGCGCTTCCGCGCGATCCCGCGCCTCGGCGATTTCCCGCTGCGCCTCTTCGCTGGCGCGTTTCAGCTTTTCCTGCGCAATGGCCGAATCGACCGCCTGGCGGAGCAATTCACGGTAGTGGCCCTGGACATCCTTCCAGACATAGTCGACAGCGCCCGCCTTCAAGGCCGCCACGGCCACGCGAACATCCTCGGAGCCGGTAACATAAATGATCGGTGGCGCCTGCGGCAGGGCGCGCATCTTAGGGATCAGGTCCAGTCCCACCTCATTGGTGAGATTGTGGTCCATCGCCACGACGTCGAACGAGCCTTCACCAAGACGAGCCAACGCCTCCTCGCCCGTCTCGACCGCTTCGACGCGATAACCGTGCGGCGCCAGCGCCCGGCTGAGAAGGACTCCCAACCCCGCATCGTCGTCGACATAAAGGATGCGTATGGAGTCCGGCATCGCTACTCGGTGGTCGGCACCTGCATGACGGAGAAGAAAAGGCCAAGCTGCCGGATCGCGTTGGCAAAGCCCTCATAATCGACCGGCTTGGTGATATAGACATTGGCGCCCAGATCGTAGCAGCGCTGAATCTCGCGCTGGTCGTCCGTCGTGGTCAGCACTACCACCGGCGAACGCTTCAGGTGCGGATTGCTCTTGATCTTCGACAGGATGTCCACGCCTGTCATGTCCGGAAGATTGAGATCCAGCAGGATGAGCAGAGAGCTGCCGGCATGCGCCGAACCCGTGCCGTCTTCGCCCAGCAAAAAATCCAGCGCCGCCGTTCCGTTCGTGAAAGGGAATATCTGG
>Ga0268266_10000546_pt1 | contig 52540 bp, 43 predicted proteins | sample KBSS13metaG_FD_190356 | JGI IMG/M metagenome (GOLD analysis project Ga0268266, IMG submission 190356) | Switchgrass rhizosphere microbial communities from Kellogg Biological Station, Michigan, USA - KBS S1-3 metaG (SPAdes) (version 2) | ecosystem: Host-associated > Plants > Roots > Rhizosphere...
TGGCAAAGACGCCGGGACGATGGTCGAATGCGGGAAACATACGGTCCCGCACGACGGGACCTCAAAAGGGAGGAACCGACATGGCCGCGAAACTGCGTTCGGCATTCCTGGTCTTGGCGTTGCTGGTCTGGGCGTTGCTGGGGCCGTCTGTTACCGCAATGGCGGCCGACGTTCCGACGGTCAGCGGCCCGGTCTCGGGCGGTGCGCACGGGCGTCCCTTCGGTTCATCCTTGGCCGACCTCTCCGCCCCCGGTTATGTCGAGGAGGAATATTTTCTTGCCGGCACCGCGACCGCCTACGCCGCGGCCAAGCCGCTCGGGTCCGATGGCGTCTGGAGCGTGGCGCCGACCGGAGCCCAGCCCTATAAGACCCGCCTCCTGGTCCGGCGACCCAAGGACCCGGCGCGCTTCAACGGCACGGTCGTCCTGGAATGGCAGAATGTCAGCGGCGGCTTCGATGTCGATGCCGAGTGGGGCTATGCCTATCCTGCGCTGATGCGTGACGGCTATGCCTGGGTCGGCGTTTCGGCCCAGCGTGCCGGAGTGATGGGGCCGCCGCTCAGGGCCGGCTTCTCCCAGCCGCTCACCCTGTGGGACCCGCAGCGCTATGGTGCGCTGTCGGTGCCGAACGACGATTTCTCTTACGACATCTTCACCCAGGCGGCGCGGCTGGTGGGGCCGCACCGGCCCTCGGTGACGCCCGATCCGCTCGCCGGGCTTAAGGTGGCCCGCATCCTCGGCATCGGCGCGTCGCAATCGGCCAACCGGCTGGCGACCTATGTCGATGCGGTGCAGCCGGTGGCGAATGCGCTCGACGGCATATTGATCGCCTCGCGCATCGGCGTACGCGGTGGCGCGGCGCCGCTGGCGGCGGATGGTCCGATGCCCGACCCGGTCAAGATCAGGCCCGACCTCAAGGTCCCGGTCCTGGTGGTGGAAACCGAAAGCGACGCGCTCTCGCACTATCCCGCCCGCACCCCCGACAGCGAGCATTACCGCCTGTGGGAGATGGCCGGCACTGCCCATCAGAATGCCTGGGCCGATCAGTATTTCGGTGACGAGATCAAGCGCGATCTCGGCGGCAGCGGTGGCCTCGGGGGCTGCGACCGGGCGGTCAACGACTTGCCGACCCAGCATGTCCAGGCGGCGGCGATACATGTGCTGGACCAATGGGTCGGCACCGGCAAGCCGCCGCCCTCGGCCCCGCCGATCGCCATTTCCGGCTCGCCGGCGATGATCGAGCGCGATGAGCTGGGCAACGCCAAGGGCGGCCAGCGCCTGCCCGGCATCGCCGCGCCGGTTGCCGTCTATGGCGGGCTGGGTACGCCTGAACATTGCCGGCTGGAGGGGTTCATGGTGCCGCTGGACAAGGAAACGCTGAAGCGGCTCTACCCTGATCACGCCGCCTATGTCGCCAAGGTCAAAGAGGCCGCGGGGGCGGCGGAAAAGGCCGGCTTCCTGCTCCAGGCCGAAGCCGCCGAAGAGGTCCGCAAGGCCGAGGGGGCGGCGATTCCGTAATTTGCGCATACAAGCCGTTCGCGCGTCACTAGGCAGCGCCGAAATTTTCGATTATCGTCCGCCCGCATAACGAATTCTGCGGGAGGTTTATCGATGGAAAAGTCCGAGCGTATCGCCATTGCCAAGGAGATCATCGACCTGATCGAGTCCGGCCAGCCCTATATGGGCGATGAGTCCTGGGAGGGCGATATCGGCCGCTTCATCGATAAGGACCGGTTCGAGCTCGAGAAGAAGATGATGTTCCTCGGCCGGCCGCAGCTGATCGCGCTGTCGGCCGACGTGCCGAATCCCGGCGATTATTTCGCAACCGACATTGCTGGCAAGCCGATCCTGATCGTGCGCGGCAAAGACGGCGTCGTTCGCGGCTTCCTCAATGCCTGCCGCCATCGCGGCGTCAAGCTGGCGGATGAGGGCTGCGGCCATGCCAAGGGCTTCGTCTGCCCCTATCACGGCTGGACCTTCAGCAGCGAGGGCAAGCTGACCAGCGTGCCCAGCCGCAGCGCCTTCGATATCGAGCAGCTGGCCAATCGCGACCTGATCGCGCTGCCGACCCATGAGGAGATCGGCGTCATCGCCGTCCATCCGCAGCCGGAGGGCCATCTCGATTTCGATGCCTTCCTGGGCCCGATGAAGGGCGTGCTGGAGGACATGAATCTCGGCGCCTATGAGCAGATCGCGACCCGGCGCGAGGTGGCGCGGATCAACTGGAAGCACGCGGTCGACGGCGGCATGGAGGCCTACCACGTGCCCTTCCTGCATCCGACCACCTTCGGCACCGACGGCGGCGGTTACCTGCCGCACAAGCAGTTCGGCGACCACCACGCCTTCATCACCTCGATGCCGGAAATCCGCGAGCTCAAGAACAAGCCGGAATCGGAATGGCCGCATTCCTGCCATTGGGGCTCGGTCAACGCGATCTTCCCGAACACGGTGATCGGCGGCAGCGAACGCCAGCCGGTGCTGTTCTTCCAGCGCACCGAGCCGATGGATGAGCCCGGCGTGTGCATGTACAACTATCGCCTCTACGGCAAGCCGGTGACCACCGACGAGGAGAAGGCGGTCCGCGAAGCCGGCATCAAATTGTTCATGAAGGTCGCCTTCGAGGAAGACCTGCCGACCCAGGTGTCGAGCCAGATCATGATGGAGGCCGGCGCGGTGAAATCCGTCCTGTTCGGCAAGCGCGAGGCCTGCCTCACCGGCATGCATAAGGGCTATGACGAGGCCATCGGCCACGATGCCCAGGCGGCGCTGCGGAGCAATTCGGCGGCGATGGGCGTTTAAGGGGGAGTTGTCTCCAAAGGGGCGTGGGTGAGCGATGCTTGCCCACGCCCTTTTTGTTTGGATAGACGACCTGTTCGCGCCTCAAAAAATCGGTTATCGTCGCGCCAACGAAACAGGGAGGTCTTAAAGTGGAGAAGTCGGAACGGGTCGCGATCGCCAAGCATGTCTTGTCGCTGATCGAGAACGAAACCCCCTATATGGGCGACGAGTCCTGGGAGGCCGATATCGGCCGCTTCATCGACCAGGAGCGGTTCGACCTGGAGAAGCAGAAGCTGTTCCTGGAGCGGCCCCAGCTGATCGCGCTGTCGGCCGATGTGCCGAATCCGGGCGACTATTACGCCACCGACATCGCCGGCAAGCCGATCCTGATCGTGCGCGGTAAGGACGGCGTGGCGCGGGCCTTCCTCAATGCCTGCCGCCATCGCGGCGTCAAGCTGGCGGACGAGGGCTGCGGTCACAATAAGGGCTTCGTCTGCCCCTATCACGGCTGGACCTTCAACACCGAGGGCAAGCTGACCAGCGTGCCCAGCCGTTCGGCTTTCGATATCGAGCAGCTGGCCAACCGCGACCTGATTGCGCTGCCGACCCATGAGGAGATCGGCGTCATCGTCGTCCACCCCCAGCCGGAGGGACATCTCGACTTCGACGAATTCCTCGGCCCGATGAAGGGCCTGCTGGCCGATATCGACCTGGGCGGTTTCACCTTGCTGTCGGAATACCGGGCGCCGGCGCGGATCAACTGGAAGCATGCGGTCGATGGCGGCATGGAATCCTATCATGTGCAATTCCTGCACACGACGACGCTGGTCACCGACGGCGGCGGCTACCTGCCGCACATGCAGTTCGGCGATCATCACGCCTTCATCACGTCCGGGCCCGACATCGTGGATCTGAAGACGATTCCGGAGGCCGAGTGGCCGCACGACTGCAAGTTCACCTCGGTCAACGCGATCTTCCCGAACACCGTCATCGGCGGTTCGGGCACGGTGCCGATCCTGTTCTTTCAGCGGTCCGAGCCGATGGAGAAGGTCGGCGAGTGCCAGTACAATTTCCGCCTCTACGGCCGCACCGACGCGACGCCGGAGGAAAAGGAAAGACAGCTGGCCGCCGTGCCCTTCTTCATGAAGGTGTCGCTGGAGGAAGACCTGGTGGTGCAGACCAGCTCCCAGATCATGATGGAATCCGGGGCAGTGCCCTCCGTCCTGTTCGGCCGCAAGGAAGCCTGCATTATCGGCATGCACAAGGGCTATGACCAGGCGATCGGTCATGATGCCGCCGCAGCGGTGCGCAGCAATTCGAAGGCGATGGGGATCGCCTAAACGCCGTAGGCTGAAATGCCGGTGTGGTATATCTATCTGAACCACACCGGCAGCCGGTCCCTCGCCTGATGCTGCCTTCCCGGAAGGCCAGCATGCTGCGCAGCCAAGTTTCCGAACCGAAAGAAATGTCCGCGGCGCCCGCACCGGCGGGCCGCCGTGCCGCGCCTGTGCTTGTCGAAGGGCCGATCGCGAAGACCCTGTTCCTGTTCTCGCTGCCGATCCTAGGTTCGAGCATCCTTCAGTCGCTCAACGCCTCGATCAACGCGATCTGGATCGGACGGCTGATCGGCGCGAACGGACTCAGCGCCGCCGCCAATGCCAACAGCATCATGTTCTTCCTGATGAGCGTCGGTTTCGGCTTGGGCATGGCCGCGACGATCCTGGTCGGGCAGGGGCTGGGCGCGCGCAATATCGTCCAGGTGAAGCGCACGGTCGGCACCACCCTGGTCTTCTTCGCCGTGCTGTCGCTGATCATCGGCGCCGGCGGCTTCGTTTTCGCGCCCCATATGCTGGATGCGATGCGGACCCCGCCCGAGGTGATCGGGCTGGCCTCGGCCTATCTGCGTGTGATCTTCGTTTCGCTGCCGGCGATCTATTTCTACACCTTCGTGATGATGGCGCTGCGGGGCGCCGGCGATGCGCGGACGCCCTTCATCTTCCTGACGCTTTCGGCGGTGCTGGATGTCGGCTTCAACCCGATCCTGATCCTGGGGTTCGGCCCTATCCCGGCGCTGGGGATGGCCGGTTCGGCGCTCGCCACCCTGATCTCGCAATGGATCGGGCTGATAGCGATGGTCTGGTGGCTCTATCGCAGCAAGAACCCGCTGCGCCTGACGCGCGGTGAGTTCGGCTATCTGCGCCTCGACGGCGAGATCCTGCGCGCCCTGATCGCCAAGGGCCTGCCGATGGGTCTGCAGATGATCGTCATGTCGTCATCGATGCTGATGATGATCAGCCTGGTGAACTTCTATGGCGCGATCACGGTCGCCGCCTATGGTGCCTGCTTCCAGCTGTGGAGCTATATCCAGATGCCGGCGATGGCGGTCGGCACCGCCGTGTCGTCGATGGCGGCGCAGAATGTCGGGGCCCAGCGCTGGGACCGGGTGGCGCGGACCGCGGCGATCGGGGTGCTTTACAACGTGCTGCTGACCGGCGCGCTGGTGCTGCTCGTGACCGCCATCGACCGGGACGCCTACGCCCTGTTCCTGGGCGACAGCCCGGCGGTCGAGATCGCCCGGCACATCCATTTCATCGCCTCTTGGTCCTTCATCCTGTTCGGCGTCGCCTTCGTGCTGTCCAGCGTGGTTCGGGCGACGGGGGCAGTCATCGCGCCGCTGATCTTCCTGTTTGTCGCTATGTGGCTGGTCCGCATCCCCTTTGCCTATGGCCTGTCGCCCAGCTGGGGCGCCGACGCGATCTGGTGGAGCTTCCCGGTCGGCTCGGGCACATCGATGTTGCTGCTGCTCGCCTACTACCGCTTCGGCGGGTGGAAGAAGGCCAAGATGCTGGAGCATCAGGCGCTTGCCGCACCTGCTGAGTAGCGGCAGCTTTCCCGGAAAGCCTTAACCGTTCGGTGGCGGCCTGTCGGTTATGATGACGTCGCCGCCCCACGGGTTTGCATCCTTGAGCGCTGGCTTGAAGGTCGGCCACTTACGGGCCGGGAAATAACAGGGCACCCTATCGTCGGCTGCGGCCGAGGACGCGAAGAATACTCGGTTCCAGCCTGGCTCCAGGTAGGATTGATAGTGGCCATGCAGGACGCCATCGCTTCCAAGCTCGCCCTTGAACCGCGTGACCGCATAGCGCGATCCGTACTCCGGAAGAGACCCTCCCACCGGAGGACAGAAGCTGAAGTTCCATTGGAATTGGATATGCCGTCCATCGACGCTGCCTCTGATCGGCCCGCCGCCGGCATCGATAATCTTGCAGGTGCCGGCCAGACTATTCCCGGATTGCGCCAAATCGCAGATCGGCACGCCCTTGGCCGGCCGGCCGGATGGGCTCCTGATCGTGATGGAGTATTCCATGTTCCAGGTTCCGTTCAGGTTCACCGGCTCCTGCTGTTCGGCCAAGACGGGCAAGGCCGTCGCAGAAACGACAAGACCGGCAAGCAAGGCAATCGGCTTCATGCACGCCTCCCCGTGTCACACCGCCGTTTACGGCATTCAACCTATATGGGTTGGGATTTCCGGGACGGAAGAATGCACGCGCAGGGGGGCGATCCTCGCGAAGATGACGGCGGCCAGGCCGGCCTAAAACTCCATATCCAGCTCTTCCATCTCCTCCGGCTCGGCTATGGCGGCGTCGACCCATTCGCGCATCGGGGCCCAGGCCATGATCGTGTCGCAATAGGCCTTCACCGGCCCGTCGATCTTGACGCTGTAGGTCAGGAAGCGGGTGCAGACCGGGGCGAACATGGCGTCGGCGATGGTCGGGGCGCCGAACAGGAAGGGGCCGCCATAGCGCTCCAAGCATTCGGTCCAGATCATCTGGACCCGGTCGATGTCGGGCTGGGCGCCGGCGAAGATCTTGAAGGTTTTGTAATGCGCCTTGAGGTTCATCGGCAGGGCTGAGCGCAGATTATGGAAGCCGGAATGGATCTCGCCTGAGACCGCGCGGCAATGTGCCCGCGCCACCCGATCCTTGGGCAGCATGCCGGCGTCGGGGTAAAGCTCGGCCAGGGTTTCGGCGATCGCCAGCGTGTCCCAGACGCTGACCCCGTCGTGATTGAGGCGCGGCACCAACACCGAGGGGGCCAGCAGCAGCAGTTCGGCTCGGTTGGTGGCGTCGTCGAGCGGCACCGGCTGCTCCTCCACCTCCAGTCCCGCCAGCTTGCACAGCAACCAGCCGCGCAGCGACCAGGACGAATAGTTCTTGCTGGAGATGGTCAGCACGGGACGGGACATGGCCGCTCCTCAATCTGTCGCTCGAATTTCACCCAGAAGTCATGGCAACGATATTGCAGCGCAATATAAAAAGCACTAGCGTTCGCCATCAACATTCGCGTTCGACGAATAGAGACGCTTCGGGGCCATCAGAACACGGGATCGGACGCGCGCACGCATGCTCTATCACGCCTACCAAGCCTACGCCGACGCTACCGAGCCCTTCCGGGCGATGGCCAGGGCCGGTCTTGGTTTCGGACGGATATTCAAGGCATTAGGCGGGGACTATCTGTGGCGGGACATCGCCGCCCTGCTGGAGCTGACGGCGCGCTCCACGATGAGCCATACACGCCCGCCTTTCGGCATCGACAAGGTCCTCGTCGGCAATCGCGAAGTTGCGGTGCGGGAAGAGGTGGTCCAGTCGCTGCCCTTCTGCAACCTGCTGCGCTTCGCCAAGGACGACATCGCCATCGCCCAGCCCAAGATGCTGGTGGTCGCCCCTCTGTCCGGCCATTTCGCCACCCTGCTGCGCAGCACGGTGGAGACTCTGTCGCGCGACCATGACGTCTATATCACCGACTGGAAGAACGCCCGCGACGTCCCGTTGTCGGCGGGCCGGTTCGGTTTCGACGACTATGTCGACTATGTGATCCGGTTCCTGGAGACGATCGGTCCGGGCGGTCACCTGCTGGCAGTATGCCAGCCCTGCGTCCAGGCGCTGGCCGCGGTCGCGCTGATGGCGGAGGACAAGCATCCTTGCCAGCCGCTCAGCATGACCTTGATGGCAGGCCCGATCGATACGCGGATCAGTCCGACCAAGGTCAATGAGCTGGCGACCTCGCACTCGATCGACTGGTTCCGCAACAACCTGATCCACAGCGTGCCCTTCCGGCTCAAAGGGTCGGGCCGCAAGGTCTATCCCGGCTTCATCCAGCTCTTTGCCTTCATGTCGATGAACATGGACCGGCATGTGAACGCCCATCGCGAGCTCTATTTCCACCTCGCCAACGGGCGGGTGGAGCAGGCCGAGAAGATCATGAGCTTCTACGACGAGTATTTTGCTGTGCTCGACCTGCCGGCGGAGTTCTATATCGAGACGGTCAGCAAGGTGTTCCAGGACGCCCTGCTGGCCAAGGGCGAGCTGACCTATCGCGGGCGCAAGGTGAGGCCGAGCGCGATCCACCGTACCGCGCTGCTGACCGTCGAGGGCGACAAAGACGATATCTGCGCCGTCGGCCAGACCGCCGCGGCGCACGACCTCTGCAGCACGCTGCGCCCGCATTTGCGGCGTCATCACCTCCAGGCCGGGGTGGGCCATTACGGGACATTCAGCGGCAAGCGCTGGAACGGACAGATCTATCCGCAGATCCGCAACCTGGTACTGGCGGTGAGCTGACAGGGAACGGCAGGGAGGCAGCGCGCGACGGGCGGCGTTCCCTGAAGGGGATCAGCTGAGAGGAGGGCTGTCGTGCCCGATACCGACTTTTCGCACGTGAAACCGGCCGACACAGATTACGAGGACGGGGGCCTCAGGGGCTTCTTCCAGTACAGAGACCTCGGCATCGCCAAGGCGACCCACGGCAAGGTTGTCGCCCATCTAGTGCGCGCCGCCCTGCCGCCGACCGATGGCACCGGCTGGCACAAGCATATCGCCGACTTCCAGATCGTCATCATGGTCAAGGGCTGGGCCCGCTTCATGTATGAAGACAAGGTGACCCTGGTGGAGGCCGGGGACTGTGTCCACCAGCGGCCGGGCATCACCCACTACCTGTTCGACTACTCGCCGGACATGGAATATCTGGAGATCGTCGGCCCGGCCGATTTCGGCACAATCGCTGCCGAAGGCCCGTGCGACCCGCCGCCGGTCACGCCTTGGTGAATTGAAACAGAGGTTCTGGAGCGGGAATCGCTTCGGTTTTCCTCGCGGTGGGCGAATTCGTCTTAGATACTTGGACGAAATAGATCGATTTTATTATAATGTGGAGGTAATGATCGCGGCAATGTCCTGCCGATAGGAAGCATGATGAAGATTTTCTCGCCGCGCCGGCTGCTCGCCGCCGCGTTGGTCTTCGTTGCGGTCGGTCCGGCGCATCGCTCCGGCTTGGCCGCGACGGAAACGGTCATTCACCGCTTCGTCGGCAGCGACGGAAAATCACCCCTGGGTAGGCTGACGATCGGTCCTGACGGCACGCTATACGGAACCACGCATGGCGGCGGCAAGGGCGTGCTCTATGGAACCGCCTATATCGGCTATTCGAACTCGGGCGAGGTTTACAGGCTCAAGCCGCCGGCACGGGGCAAGAGCGACTGGTCGTTTTCGGTGCTCCATTCCTTTACCGGCGGCATGGATGGGGCGGGCCCGAGAACCGGGCTCGTCGCCGGCACGAATGGCGTGCTTTACGGAACGACCGCCTATGGCGGCAATCTGGGGTGCTCGAAGGCCGGCGACAGCCATCGCGGTTGCGGCACTGTGTTCGAGATCGTTCCTTAGCCGGCCGGGCGTGCACCCTAAGGCGTGACGATACCCACCATCTTCACGACCTCGAAATTCGAGCCTTTCACCTGGGACAGCTCGCCGACCAGATGGTCGTTGTTCCAGCGATTGTCCGGCGCGCCTGACAGGTACCAGTTGCTGCCATTGTCGGCGACGAACAGGCCATAGGTCTTGAGCGCGGTCAGGATCGCCTTAGTTTCCCTGCTGAAGGATGCCGGAATCTTATAGCTGGCCTTCAGCCTGATACGCGCGCCCATCGGCGGCAGGCTGGGGCTGGTCTCGTCCGACGCATAATGGGTCGCGGGCGGCACATAAGCCGCGCGGCTGTGCGCGACGGTCATGCGGATGGCGTGCCGGATGATACCGGCGGTCACTGCCTCGTCATAGCGGACCAGGCCGGGGAAAATCGGCAGGCCGGCCGCGTCGGCGCTGGTCCAGCCCGGCTTTGCTGTCGGGCGGACCTTGACCGAATCCAGATGGAAGATGGCGCTGGAATCGCAGTTCCAGGAATTGTCGGCGCGCTTTGAGGCATTATACAGCTCATAGAGCCGGTTGTTGCCCTTATCGATCACCAGCACATGCCGGTCGCCGCCGAAGCTGGCGCCGCTGGGCTTATAGCCCTCGATCCGCGCATTGGGCGGGACCGGATACGGTCCCTTGTCGGATTCGTCGGGATAGCCGGTGCGATTGTAATGGATCGCCACGAACTTCTGCGTCGACGGCACGACATAATAGGGAATGCCGATGATCGCGCCGTCATAGGTGCCGGAGCCGAAATCCGGATGCAGCCCGACATCGAGCCCGATCGACTTGATGATCGCGGCCGAGCGCGGATCGACCGGGCTCTTGGAGATATCGACGTTCCAGGCCTCACTGGCCGGGAAGGGGATGCTGCCGCCCAGCGACGTGTCGAGGCCGGGAACGGCGGTCGCCATCGACCCGTAATGCGGCGCGGTGGCGGCGGTGGCGGTGCCTGCGAGAATGACGGTGGCGGCAAGCAGCAGTTTCATGGTGAGTTCCCTCATCCTGCCGGCCGCCCGTAAGTCCTGACTGCTTGTTACGTAGGACTATACGGTATCCCGGCCGCTCTGGATGTACGTAGAAAATCGGATCAGGAATAGTCCGTATCCGGTTGTCAGAGCCGGTTCGCCAACTCCGCCCCCTCATACACCGCCTTAACGATTAGGCCCAGGCCGGTGCTGTCGCCGATCGCGTGTGCGGACAGGCCGGCTGCGGTCAGCGCCTCACATAGCGAGGTATCGGCGATGGGATCGCCGGTTACGATCACGCTGTTGGCGTGGACGATGTTCGCCTTGCCGGACGGCATCTCGAGCTCGACGCCGTTGGCGGTGATGCTCCTGACCTTGGTTGCGGTGTTGATCGAGACCTTGAGCCGCTCCAGCCTTTTCTCATGCTCCAGCCGGCGCTTGGGGCCGATCTCGGGCGCGATCTCGTCATGCTCGGTCAGGATGGCGACATCGCGGCCGCGTTTGGCGAGGAATTCAGCAAGCTCGATGCCGGCGAGGTCGGCACCGACCACAACCACGCGCTTGCCCATAGGCAGCCACCAGTCGGCCAGGCGGCGGATGCGCTCAGGCGTGACGTGGCGGTCGATCAGGTGGCCGAATTTCCCGACGCCGAACCGGGCCCAGCCGGGCACCGCGGCGGTCGTGCCGACATCCTCGCCGTTGGCGAGCTTGCGCAGCGTCGCGCCGGTCAGCACATGCGGCAGGTCGATGCCGGGGATCGCCGGCAGGGACAGCTTGGCACCGGTGGCGACGATCACGTCGTCGGGGTTCAGTGCCTGGATCGCGGCGACATCGGCGGTGAAGCCCAGCCGGACATCGATTTTCAGTGCGGCCATCTGCGCCAGCAGGAAGTTCAGCAATCGCCCATTGTCGCCGTGCACGGTCGCGGCCAAGGTCAGCGAGCCGCCCAGGCGCAGGCGCTGCTCCAGCAAGGTCACGTTGTGGCCGCGCAGGGCAGCGACCCGCGCCGCCTCCATGCCGGCCGGGCCGCCGCCGACGATGACGATCCGCTTGGGTCTGTCGGTCCGCCGATAGGAGAGGTCGAGCTCGCGCCCGCTCGCGGCATTCACCGCGCAGGCCATCTTGGACTCGACCGGCCACAGGAACATCGAATCGATGCAGTTCTCGCAGGAGATACAGCGGCGGATGTCTTTCTGCCGGCCGGCCGCCACCTTGTTGGGCAGCTCTGGGTCGGCCAGCAGCGGACGGCCCATGACGATCAGGTCGGCCTTGTCCTGCTGCAGGATCTCCTCGGCATAGGCCGGATCGTGGATACGGCCCACTACCATCACCGGCACGTCGACAGCGCGCTTGATCGCCTCGGCCTGGGGCACGTTGTAGCCGTCGGGATATTCGGTGCCGCAGACGATCTCAGACACCGTCCGGTCGGCGACCCCGCCCGAGACGTGGAAGGCATCGACCCCGGCCTCGACCAGGATCGGCGCGATCCGCGCCGTGTCGTATGAGGCCCGCCCGCCAGCCAGCCGTTCGAAGCCGGAGATGCGCAGCGTGATCGGAAAGTCCTTGCCCGCCACTTCCTTGATCCGGCGCAGTACGCGGGTCAGCATCCGCGTACGGTTCTCGATGCTCTGTGCGCCGTATTCGTCCTGGCGGATATTGCGCACCGGCGACAGGAAGGTGCCCAGCAGCATATAACCGTGGGCGGCATGCAGCTCCATCCCGTCATAGCCGGCTTCCCGCGCACGCCGCGCCGCCTGCGCATACATCTCGACGATGCCGTCCAACTCCGCCACCTCGAGCTGCCGCGACGGCACCGAGGTCGAGGCGCCGAGCACCACGCTTGGCCCTACCGACTGGCTGCCGAAATAGAGCCAACCCAGCGATTCCGGCCCCGGATGGGTGATCTGCGGCTGCACCTTGGCGCCGTATGCATGCAGCCGGTCGGTCAACCGCCGGTGCCCCTCGATATAGGCGTCGTCGCCCAGGGTCAGCGATTGCGGCTGGTATTTCTCCTTCACGTCGACGGTGCAGACCTCGACCGTGATCAGCCCGACCCCGCCCTTGGCCCGCGCCTCATGGAAAGCGATCAGCCGCTCGGAAACCGTCTGGTCGTCACTGCCGTAATTGGTGGTCATCGGCGACAGCACGATGCGGTTCTTCAGCCGCATCGACCCGATGGCGACAGGTGACAGCAATTTCATAGTTCGGCTCTTCCCCTGTCGGCGCTATTCTTGGCGAGGTTTGGCAAAAGATTTCGATGCCAATGTTTTATAGCACATAGGCTGTTTGTCGAGGGCGATATGACCGGAACCATCAGGGTAGGTGTCGGCGGTTGGACGTTCGAGCCGTGGCGCGGGGTGTTCTACCCCGACGACCTGCCGCAGAAGCGGGAGCTGGAATATGCCTCGCGCAAGCTGACTTCGATCGAGATCAATGGCACCTATTACTCAACCTTCAAGCCCGACAGCTGGCGCAAATGGCGTGATGAGACGCCGGACGGGTTCGTCTTCTCGGTCAAGGCCTCGCGCTTCTCCACCAATCGGCGGGTGTTGTCGGAGGCCAAGGAGTCGATCGAGAAATTCCTCGGCCAGGGCCTGACCGAGCTGGGCGATAAGCTCGGCCCGATCAACTGGCAGTTCATGGCGACCAAGAAATTCGACCCGGCGGATTTCGGCGGCTTCCTGGACCTGCTGCCCAAGGAACTGAACGGAGTGCGCCTTTGCCACGCGCTGGAGGTGCGCAGCCCGACCTTCGCCTGCCAGGAATTCTACGATCTCGCGGCCAAGCACAACGCCGCCATCGTCTACGCCAAGGATGAAGATTTTCCGGAGATCGACCAGCACACGGCCGATTTCACCTATGCAAGGCTGATGGCGAGCCGGGAGGATATGGAGCACGGCGTGACCGACGCCGAGCTGGACGGCTTCGCCAAACAGACCCAAACCTGGGCCAAACGCGGCGACGTCTTCGCCTATTTCATCTCCGGCGCCAAGGTGCGTAACCCGGCGGCGGCCCAGGAGTTGATCGCGACGCTCAGCCGAACGTGAACGCGAACGCCTCAGCCCCTGGATCGAGGAATTCGATCGCGCAGGTGCGGTCCTCGACCCTCCCGCTTTGGCGGATCAGCTGGTAGAGGCGCTGGCCGGTGATGGTCCCGTTGCCGTCGGCGTCGGTATCGACGCCGTGGTCGGCGCCGGGGGGCTTGCCGTCGATGGTCACCTTGAAGCGGACCGGCTTGCCGTCCGCGCTCGGCCCCAGAACCAGATGCAGGTCGCGGGCGTGGAAGCGATAGACAATCTTGCCGCCCGGCGCGTTGACCGTCGAATGCTCCTCCCCAATCGTCCAGTTGCCGGTCAGGCCCCAATGGTGGGTGTCGATGCCGGCCGGCACCGTGAAGTTGGTGGCGACGTCGTGCGCTTCCTCGGGTGAGACGAAGCGCTCGCCGCGGCTGTAATTGACATAGGTCTCCGGCGTCATGTCGTCGGCCTTGTCTGCCTGCATCTCGATCCCGCCGACCTTGGCATTGACGAAGCCGCCACCGACATCTTTGCGCCCGGCCTCTTCCAGCAATTGTTGGATCACCTTCTCGGATTCCTGGTACCCGCCCTCGCCGAAATGGTGGTGGCGAATGATGCCCTTGGCGTCGATGAAGTAGTGCGCCGGCCAGTATTTGTTGTTGAACATCCGCCAGATCGAGAAATCGTTATCCAGCGCCACCGGATAGGTGATGCCGAGGTCGGCCACGGCCTTACGGACATTGGCCGGGTCCTTCTCGAAGGCGAATTCCGGCGCGTGCACGCCGATGACCACCAGCCCCTTGCCCTTGTACTTCTCGTTCCAGGCTTTGACGTAGGGGAGCGCCCGCAGACAGTTAATGCAGGAATAGGTCCAGAAATCGACCAGCACGATCTTGCCTTCCAGCGACTGCTGGGTCAGCGGCGGGGAGTTGAGCCACAGCGTCGCGCCGGTCAGCGGCGGCAGCTCGCCCTCATTCTCCAGCTCCTCGCCGCCGGCCGATGCAGTCTTCGGCGGCTCGGCCGGCTGCGGCATCAGCCGGTCGGTCAGCGATTGTTCGAGCGCGCCTGTGCTGGCGAGGGAGACGCGGGTGAGCAATCCGGTATCGAGCCCCAACGCGATGGCGGCCACTCCAGCCAGCACGGCGACGCCAAGGCCGCGGCGGATCCATTCGCCGGCTCCCAGCGACTTCTTCATCGCCGCGAACAGCCGCCCGCCGATCAGCAGCGCCGCCGCCAGCGAGGTCGCGGCGCCCAGCCCATAGGCGAGCAGCAGCAGTGAGGTCTTGGCCGTAGCCCCCTCCAGCGCCGCCCCGGTCAGCACCAGCCCCAGGATCGGCCCAGCGCAGGGCGCCCACAGCAGCCCGGTGCCGATGCCGAGCAGGAAGGATGAGGCGACCCGGCCGCTGCCGTTCTCCCCGGTCTGCGCCCGGTTGGACAGGCGATCGCCTAGCCCGACCAGAGGCCGCGTGACATGTTCGGCCAGCGACGGGAACAGCAGTGTGATGCCGAAGAAGGCAAGTATCAGCAGCGCCGCGATGCGCCCGGCCTGGTTGGCCTGCACCGCCCAGCCCCCGCCGATGGCGGCCAGCGTCGCCACCCCGGCGAAGGTCAGCGCCATGCCGGCCAGCATCGGGAGTCCGCTCTTCATGAACGGCTGGTCCGACCGCGCGAAGACGAAGGGCAGCACCGGCAGAATGCACGGGCTGAGGATGGTCAGAACGCCGCCAAAATAGGCGAGGATGAAAAGCAGCACGGTCGGTTCCCGGTTATTCGTTGCGCGCACTGTGACGACGGAAAGCTTTCCCGTCGATATAGGATTGCACGCTCGCTCTAGTCACCTAGAGAGTACGTCGCCGGTTCGACAAAGGTTACCGTAAGGTTCGACTCCACCACGCCAAGGTTCAGGCGGCTGCGCCGATAATCCGTTCCGCCATGTCGAACAGCTCGGGCGCCACCGCGTGACCTGAGGCGACGACATTTTCGTCGACCTGCTCGGGCCGCGAAGCCCCGATGATGGCGGCCGCGACATTCGGCTCGCGCAGAACCCAGGCGAGGGCGAACTGGGCCAAGGTCAGGCCTGCTTCGGCGGCGAGCGGCTCAAGACTTTGGACCGCCTCCAGAACCCGGGGTGCGAGCCACCGGCGGTCTAGGAAGACGCCCATCGCCCGGCTGGCGGCGCGGCTGTCGGAGGGGATCGCGCCGCCCGGACGATACTTGCCGGTCAGCACGCCCTGGGCCAGCGGTGACCAGACGATCTGCGAGACGCCGGAGCGGGCGCAGAGCGGGATCACGGCACGTTCCGGGTCTCGGTGCAGCAGCGAATATTGCGGCTGGCTGGAGACGAATTTTTCGACATTGGGCAAGGCGAGCGCGGCGGCGATCTTGTCGGTCGGCCATTCCGAAAAGCCGATGAAGCGGACCTTACCGGCCTGCACCACCTCGGTCAGGGCCTGCATGGTCTCTTCGAGCGGTGTGTCGTTGTCGTAGCGGTGGCATTGGTAGAGGTCGACATAATCGACCTTCAGGCGGGTGAGGGAGGCATCGATCTGCTTGTGGATCTGCGCCCGCGACAGGCCGCGATCGGTGTCGCTCATCGGGAAATACAGCTTGGTAGCGAGCACGTAGCTGTCGCGCGGCAAACCGGCGAGCGCTTCGCCGATGACCGTCTCGGCGATGCCGCGCCCATAGGCGTTCGCGGTATCGATCAGCGTGATGCCCTTGTCGAGCGCGCGATGGACGCAGGCGATCGCCCGATCCTTCTCGACGCCGCCCGCCGTCGTCAGCCACGAGCCGAACGCGATTTCGGACACGTCGATCCCGCTATCGCCAAGTTTGCGGTACTTCATGAATGATCCTCCATTCGCGGAAACGCTATCGGATAGATCGTTCGGCGTAATCGCCATTAAAGGCGCGCCGCATCGATAATCCACTTCAAACCAAATGCCCGGTGCTCTACTTGTAAAGCTCAGCCACAAAATAGCCTCTGGGGAACTCACCATGCCCGACACGCTTCTGCCGCCGTCCGTCGGTATCAAGCATCCCGACCGCCTGTTCATCGACGGCCAGTGGGTGAAACCGTCGACCGACGCCATGATCGACGTGGTCTCGCCCAACACCGAAGAGACGATCATCCGCATCGCCGAGGCGCGGGAGGCCGATATCGACCGGGCGGTCGCCGCTGCCCGCAAGGCCTTCGACGAGGGGCCGTGGCCGCACCTGTCGCACGCTGAGCGGGCGGACAAGATGCGCGCCATCGCGGAGCAGCTGCGCGCCCGCAACGACGAGTTCGCCTATGTGTGGACCGAGCAGATGGGTGCCCTGTCTTCCTTCACCAAGACGGCGGGCATCGATTCGGCCAAGACCTTCGAATACTACGCCGGCCTGGCCGCGACCTTCCCGTGGGAGGAGGAGCGTCAGCCCGGCTTCGGCGGCGGGGTGTCGATGGTGGTGCGCGAGCCGGTCGGCGTCGTCGCTGCGATCTGCCCGTGGAATGGGCCGCTCGGCACCATGGTGCGCAAGGTCGCGCCGGCGCTGCTGGCCGGCTGCACGGTGGTGATGAAGCCGTCGCCGGAAACCCCGCTTGATGCCTATATCCTGGCCGAATGCATGGAGGCGGCGGGCCTGCCGCCGGGCGTGGTCAATCTGGTCACGACCCATCGCGACGTCGCCGACTATCTCGTCAACCGGCCGGGCATCGACAAGGTCGCCTTCACTGGCAGCACGATCGCCGGCCGCCGCATCGCGGCGGTCTGTGCCGACCGTATGGCGCGCGTGACCTTGGAGCTGGGCGGCAAGTCGGCGGCGATCATCCTGGACGATATCGACATCGCCGACGTGGTCTCGACCCTGACCCCCGGCATGTGCCGTCTGAACGGCCAGGTCTGCGCCTCGCTGACCCGCGTTGTCGTCTCAAAGAAGCGCCATGACGAGTTCGTCGACGCCTTCGCAAGCTCGATGCAGGGCATCCGCGTCGGCAATTCCCGCAGCGAGGACACCCAGCTCGGGCCGCTGGCGATGAAGCGGCAGCTCGACCGGGTCGAGGGCTATATCGCCAAGGGCAAGGAGCAAGGGGCAAGGCTCGCCACCGGCGGCGGCCGTCCGAAGGACCTGAACCGCGGCTATTTCGTCGAGCCGACCCTGTTCGCCAATGTCGACAACTCGATGACCATCGCGCAGGAGGAGATCTTTGGCCCGGTGGTCAGCGTCATCCCCTATAACGACGTGACCGACGCCATCCGCATCGCCAACGATTCGATCTACGGCCTCAACGGCGCCGTCTTCACCAACGATGTCGAGGCGGCCTATGACGTTGCCCGCGGCGTGCGCACCGGCACCTTTGCCCAGAACGCGTTCAAGATCGATTTCGCTGTACCGTTCGGCGGCTTCAAGCAGTCCGGCATCGGCCGCGAGGGCGGGCAGGAGGGGCTGCTGCCCTATCTCGAGCTGAAGACCGTCCACCTGCCGCGCGTGCCCCGGAATCTGCGCGGATAGGAATCGTCGATCCCCGGCATTTGTATGGTAATTTAGATAAATGCTGTATTATTTAAATGCCCTGTTGACTGTTTTGTATGGTTATATACGGGCTTAGCGCGATGAATGGGGCGGATTCACGGTTATCGTCGGACTGGCCGTAGTCCTGTTGCATCCCGTCAAACGCCGCGCGGGGGAAGGCGATAAGGAATGTCGGGTGAGTTTCCGAGCAGCTTCGCGCTATTCGACGCCGATCACCGGCTGGTCGAATGGAACGAAGGTTTTGCCCAGGAATACCAGCATATCGGGCTTATTCTTGAACGGGGCCTGAGCTACAGGGAAATGCTCGAGGCGGCGGCGGCCAAGCTGACCACCGAGCAGATTTTTGCCGGACATCCCCCGGTCCGCGACGCCAGGCAGGAGCTTGAGGACCGGCTGGCCGGCTTCGGCCGGGAGCGTACCAGCGAATACAAGAACAGGGACGGGCGGATCCTGCGGATCGAGGAGCGGCGCTCGTCGTCGGGCGGCATCCTGCGCTATGCCTTCGATGTGACCGACGAGCGGGACGCCGGAAGCGCGCTGCTCCGCGCCAGCCGGGAGCAGCTCGACGCGGGGGCCTCCGACCTCAGCATCGCCCAGGTGGAGATGCTGCGAAGCCCTGACGGCATCTACGACATTCCCCCAATCCCGGAGTCGGTGCGGCGCCTGCTCGAATTCACACCCGACATGGTCGGCAAGGACCCGATGATCGTCTATACGCGGATGATCGGCGGGCCCGAACCGCTCAATTTCCGCACGCAGCTGGAGGAGTCGGCTAGGGACCTGTCGATCTGCTCATTCGAATACCGGGTGCGCGACGGCAAGGACCGGGTGCGCTGGATCCGCCAATCGATGATGCCGCATCCCCAGCCCGACGGCTCGGTCCTGTTCACCGGCGCCATGCGCGACATCACCCGCGAGCGCGAAGCCGAGGACCAGGTCGAGCTGCTACGCTCGGTGGTCGTCCGCTCCACCGATTCGATTGCCGTCTTGGAGACCAGTCCCGGACCCCCGGCGGCGACGACCATCCTCTATGTGAACGACAAGTTCACCGATCTCTTCGGCAGCACCCCGGAGGCGCTGATCGGCCAGCCGCTCGACGTCATGCAGGGCAGCGACATCAACGGCCAGGGCGAGAAGCTGATAATCGAAGCGCTGCGCCGGGACGACGGCGAGCCGGTCGAGTATGAGACCGGCGGCAGGAACGGGCGCGTCTTCTGGGTCGAGGTGCGGGTCAAGACCGTGCAGCAGCTGCCCAATGGCGGCTCGCGCTGGGTCGTCATCAGCCGCGACATCACCGAACGCCGCCACGTCCATGACGAGCTGCAGCGCGCCAAGGAGCAGGCGGAGGCCAGCAACCGCGCCAAGGGCGACTTCCTGGCCAATATGAGCCATGAGCTCAGGACCCCGCTCAACGCCATCATCGGTTTCACCGAGCTGATCGAGCACGGCGTTGCCCAGACCGGCTGGACGGATTCCTATAAGGAATACCTGGCCGATGTCAGCGGCAGCGGCCGGCACCTGCTCGACCTCATCAACACCATCCTCGACCTGTCGAAGATCGAGGCCGGCCAGCTCGAGCTCGATATCGAGGCGATCGATCTGTGCGAACTGACCCGCACGTCGCTCGCCCTGGTCTCGGGCATGGCGCATGACGGCCAGATCGCGGTCGTGACCCAGATTCCGCAGACCTGCCCGGAAATCCGCGGCGATTTCCTGAAGCTGAAGCAGGTGCTGCTCAACATCTTCTCGAACGCGATCAAGTTCACCCCGGCGGGCGGTAAGATCACCGTCCGGGTCAGCTTCACCAATATGCGGGCCGCGGTGTCGGTCAGCGATACCGGCTGCGGCATCCCGGTGGCCGATCTTAAGCGGGTGACCTTGCCCTTCGTCCAGGTCGCCAACAGCCTGTCGCGCAAGTATGGCGGCAGCGGCCTCGGCCTGTCGATCGCGCGCCAGCTCTGCCTGCTCCACGGCGGCAGCCTGTCGATCCGCAGTGTCGAGGGGAAGGGGACGACGGTGCGGATCGCGCTGCCGCTGACGGGCGCGAAGGAGCAGTCCACCACTAATCAGGCCGCGCCGACGGCCTCCATCAGCGCGCCGGTCGCGGCGCGGAGCTGACTGGACAGCGCACCGTCGGCGGCGATCTCATCCGCCGTCAGCGTCCGCCCCAGCAGGGGGAGCGTTATCGAGGCGTCATCGACGATCCGCGCCGACATCGTGGTCAGCACCAGCCTCAGCTGCCCCGGCGCATATTCCGCGCGCTGGGACGTTGTGATCAGCGCCACCGGCTTATCGGGAAATTCCAGCGCGCCGACCAGCCAGTCGAGCATGTTCTTGAGCGCTCCGGCCATGCCGCGGGCATATTCGGGCGAGGAGATGACGATGGCGTCGGCCTGCCCGATCAGGCCGCGCAGCCGCGCCACCGTGTCCGGCAGATCGCCGCTTTCCAGATCGGGATTGAAGGCGGGCAGCAGGTCCAGCTCGTCATAGCGGCGGACGGTGACGCCGGGCGGCGCCAGCAGCGCAAGCGCCTCCAGCGCCGCCGTATTCGATGACGCGGCGCGCAGGCTGCCGGAGATGGTCAGTAAAAGCGGCATGGGCGAGAATCCCTGTCGGATTCGCCCATGTTACCCGTGTCGGACCGATCGGTTAAACGCGGGGGCCGCGGCGGCCGACCAGGAAGCCGACGACTGCCGCCAGCAGCAGTGCGATCGCCAGCAGCAGCACGTTGGTAACGCCCCAGGTCGGCTGCGTCGTCCCCTCGGCTGGTGCGGCGCCGGCCGGCTGTCCATTGGGCGCGAGCGCGGTTTCCGCCGAGGGTGGGTTCGCGGTGGCCGCCGTGCCGCCGCTCGGGGGCGTTCCGGCGGTCGTGTCGCCCGGGTGATTGCCGCTCGGGTCGACCAGCTGGGCAGCGTTGAAATAATACGAGCCGGGCGGGCCGACCGTGCCGGCATAGTCCATCATCACGATATCGTTGTCGCGCGAGACGAAGCGCCAGGGGCTCTTCGGCGTCACCGATACGCAGCGGCCGGCATCGAAGGTGGATTTATACCAGGTCTGGTTGTTGCGCCGGACTTCGGTCGGGTTGGTCAGGCTGCGGACCGAGGTCTCGTCGGCGCAGGCGACCGTTGCCTCGGTCACGTGAAAGAGCGGCGTGTCGTCGGCTCGCGCCCGACCCGGCGGTGCCAGGGCAAGGATCAGCAGCAGGAAGGCGGCGGCGCAACGGGAAAGGCGCATTTCGTGGTCCCTCGACGAAAGTCTGACAGGCCGGTCACCATGGCGGATCATGCATGCTCCGGCTGTGATTAACGCAAATCGCATTTCAACAGTTCCCTCGCCACGCGTGTGAAAATTGAGGCCAGGTGTTTTGCGCGATATTGAAGATCGGATCGCACACTGCATGCTATGCGAATGTGGCGAGAAAGAGACGAAGCGGAATGTGTGACGGATGAGCCTGGAAATAGACTGCGCCTTCGACGGCGGGAATATCGAGCCGGTTGCGGCGACAGCTGATGGCGCCGACCTCAGGATCCGTGCGGATTCGAGCGGCGCCTGGTTCCAATGGTTCTATTTCCGCGTGCGCGGCGGCACTGGCCGGGACCTGACCTTGCGTATCGTCAATGCCGGCCAGTCTTCTTACGCCGAGGGCTGGAACGGCTATCGCGCCCGCGTCAGCAGCGACAACGCGCTATGGCGGCTGGCCGATACGCGCTACGGCGACGGCGTGCTGGAAATCCGCCACCGGCCCGAGACCGACGAGACCTGGTTTGCTTTCTTCGCGCCCTACGACATGGCGCGGCACCAGCGCTTTATCGAAGCGGCCGCCGCCAACCCGGCGGTTACGGCACGGACCATCGGCAAATCGGTCGACGGGCGCGATATTACCTGCCTGTCGCTGGGCGCCGGGCCGCGCCAGGTCTGGCTGCTGGGCCGCCAGCATTCGGGTGAGACGATGGCGAGCTGGTGGATGGAGGGGGCATTCGCCCGGCTGCTCGATCCGGCCGACCCGGTCGCGGCGCGGCTGCTCAAGGTGGCGCGGGTGCATCTGGTGCCGACGGTCAATGTCGACGGCGCGGCGCGCGGCAATCTGCGCGGCAATGCGGCGGGGGTCGATCTCAACCGGCAGTGGCACGGTCCCGATCCTAAAACCGCGCCGGAGGTCGCCGCGGTGCTGGCGGCGATGGACGAGACCGGGGTCGATCTCTGCCTCGACGTCCATGGCGACGAGACCATCCCGCATGTCTTCATCGACGGCTGCGACGCCGACCCGGCCGCGACGCCGGCGCAGAAGGCCGGGGTAGAGACCTTTAAGGCGGCGCTGCTCAAGGCCAGCCCCGCCTTCCAGACCGAAGTCGGCTATCCCATCACCTATGGCGGCGACGGCGCCCCCGGCATGTGCTGCCGCGCCGTGGCACGCCGCTTCGGCGGCATCGGCATGACCTTGGAGATGCCTTTCAAGGACAGTCTGGAAGCACCAGATCCGGTCGAGGGATGGTCGCCCAGGGCCTCGGCCGCGATGGGGCAAGGCTGCCTGGAGGCTGTGCTGGCGGTACTGGAAAGCTGAAGACGAACGCGGCGGCGTTCAGCGTTGCATCGCCGAGTTCCGCCGCACGTCGGAGAAGCGGACCATCTGGCGCTCTGCCTCGTCCCACAGCATCAGCCGGATCGATTTGAGGCCCTCGCGCCAGCCCAGCGGCTTGACCGCTTTGAGGGCCGGGATCGCGTTATGGCAGGCCTCGAGCCGATAATTGGGCACGCGCGGGCTTAGGTGATGAACGTGGTGGAAACCGATATTGCCGGTAAACCACTGCAGCACGCGCGGCAGCTTGAAGAAGGAAGATCCCTGCAGCGCCGCGGTCGTGACGTCCCATTCGTCTTGCCGCGCCCAGACCACATCGTCGTACCGATGCTGCAGCGAGAACAGCCCGACCCCGATCACGGCGGTCAGCGCGACCACCGGAACATGGACCAGCAGCACCTGCCAAACGCCGAACAGCAGCATCAGGGTCGTGAGCACGGCGATGAGCGCCAGGTTGGTCAGATAGACCGAGCGGCGCTCGCGCCTCCAGCTTTTCGGCGCTTCGAACGGGACCCGGTAGAGAAACAGGAAGACCAGCGGCGGAACGATCACATGAGCGATCACCGGGTGCCGCATCGCGCGGTATTTGAAACGGCCCCAGGGCGACAGTGCCTGATATTCGCTGACCGTGGCGCAGGTCGAATAGAGGTCGACCCCTGGCTCCCTGCGGTCGAGATTGTTCCAGTTGCTGTGATGGCAGCCGTGCTGGCGGCGCCAAAAGGCGTAAGGGGTGAAGGTCAGCAGGCTGCAGAACCCGCCGAGAAGGTCGTTCAGCCGGCGCGAGCGGAAAAACGCGCCATGGCCGCAATCGTGCTGGACGATGAAGACGCGCACGAGCAGGCCCGCGGTCGGGACCGAGAGTGCGGCGGTCAGCAGATAGGAGATGTGAAGGGACCAGTACATCGCGGCGCAGGCGGCCAGGAACAGGCCGATCGAGGTCGCGATCTGATACGCGCTTTTGAGGATGCTGGGCGTTTCATACGCCCTCATGAGCGATCTCAGCCCCGGCTGCGCATCTGCGCCGGGCTGCGGTTTGACGGTGGCTTCGGACATCGTGGCGGCTAACCTCGGGCGCTCGATCGAGCTCCCATCTCAGCCGTCAATTGTCTGTCGGCGTCGTGATTGTCTGGAAGGATCGGCGGCCGCCGGCGAACCGGCGGCAACCATCGTCGGGTGCTTACGCGCTTTTCAGATCGACGGCGGACATTTTGCCGTCGCGGCCTGATTCGATCGTGTAAGCGACCTTCTGGCCCTCGCTGAGAGAGCCGAGATCCGAACGCTCGACCGCGGAGATGTGAACGAACACATCCTTCGTGCCGTCATCCGGTTGGATGAAGCCGAAACCCTTGGTCGGGTTGAACCATTTAACAGTACCTGAAGCCATAGTCATTCTCCTGACAGGCTGTGGCAACCCACCGGCTAGCGGGCTGAATCAAATTTCACTTCGGGAGAACCTAGGCCGTCGGGCTGTAACAGCGACGATGACGGGAGAACCCTAACGGAACATGACGTGCTCCATAGTTAGCGATGCCCGTTACCCTTTCCAAGGGGCGTGATAAAAACAAGGCGACGCGGCTAAGCGAGCCATTGATGAAAAACCATAATTTTTTGCGGCGCCTGGGCTATGCGCTGGCCGGCATCGGCATCAGCTGGCGGACTGAGCGGACATTCCGCACGTTGATCGCGGGGCTGGCCTTCATCCTCACGGTGCTGATCGTAACCCGCCCCGCGCCGATCTGGTGGGCGGTCCTGCTGCTGACGGCCGGGTCGGTGGTAGCGCTGGAGCTGGTCAACACCGCGCTCGAGAAGCTGATCGACCACGTCCATCCCGACCAGCACGCCATCGTCGGCATCGTCAAGGACACGCTGGCCGGCGCGGTGCTGACCATGTCGATCACATCGCTGCTGGTCTTCGCGGCGTTTGTGGTCAGCTTGCTGACCTAAAGCACCATCACCGTCCGGCCCAACTGCCCCTCGGGCAGGGCCTGCAGCGCGTCGGGCACTTCGTCGAAGCCGATCGCGCGGGTGGCGATGGAGCGGATCTTGCCCTCGCGATAGAACTTCATCAGCCCTTCATGCATGACGCGATGCACGTCGCCGCGGTAGGAGCGGCCGGCATAGACGCCGACCAGCGAGCAGTTACGCATCAGCGTCTTCCAGATCGGGATCTCCGGCCAGCGGCCGCAGGCCCAGCCGACCAGCAGGAAGCGGCCCTGCATGGCAATGGCGTCGAACGCCTCCTCGCCCGCCGAGCCGCCGACCGGGTCATAGATCAGGTCGGCGCCATGGCCGCCGGTCAGCCTCATCACCGTCTCGACCACATTCTCCTTGGTCCGGTCGATGACGTCGTCGGCGCCCAGCTTGCGGCAGTACTCCAGTTTCTCAGGACTGCTGGCGACCGCGATCACCCGCGCACCCAGCGCCTTGCTGAGCTCGATCGCCGCCGCCCCGGTGCCGCCGGCCGCGCCCAGCACCAGCACGATCTCGCCCGGCTGGGTCTTGCCGTTGGTCACCAGACCGCACCAGGCAGTGTGATAGGCGATGCGCAGTCCCGCCGCCGCCTCGTCGCCGATGAAATCGGGTGCCGGGTTCACCTCGTCCTCCAGCACGATGCATTCCTCGGCAAGGCTGCCATAGCCGCGCCAGAAATCGGTCATGCCCATCACCCGCGTGCCGAGCGGCGTCGTCACATCGGGCCCGACCGCGATCACCGTGCCGACGACTTCGCCGCCCGGAGTGAAGGGGCCGTCCTTGGGGTTGGCCGGATACTGGCCGGTGCACATGAAATAGTCGGGCAGGCCCAGCGCCGCCGCTGCCACCTTGACCCGCATCTCACCCGGACCCAGCGCCGGCAGGTCTGCCTGCTCAGCGCGCAGCACGTCGCGCGGCTGCCCCTCGGCATGAATTTTCCAGGCCTTGAACATGCGGTCTTCCCCTGATTGTCGTGTTTTTTCCGCCCTCAGGCGGGCTCGTCATTCTCGCGGATGAACCGAACGAGCTCCTCGGCGAGATACTGCACACCGGGCTCGGGGCTCACGTCCCAGCCCTTGGAGACGATCATATTGGCAAGGCCCCACAGATGCAGGATCTGGATATGGGCCAGCACATAGAGCGGTGATTCCGGCTTGCCTTCCAGCGCCCGGCGGAAGGCGGGGATGCGCCGGCCCAGCCGCTCCAGATGGGTGTCGTGGATCGCCATCATGTTGGGGAAGAAGCCGGGCTCGCTGCCGCTGACCTCACCCAAGAGGCAGGTGAACTGCTTGTTGGCGCGATAGAGCTTCAGCAGGTCATAAAGAAACTGCTTGGCCTCCGGCACGCCTGGCCGGTCGGGCAGGGCGTCGAACAGCTCGTCCAGCTTGGGGATGAACTTGTCGATCAGGCCCTTGGCCACATCGAACCGGTTGTTGAAATATTTATAGAACGTCGCCCGACTCACCCCGGCGATGTTGATGATCATGTCGACAGTGGTTGCGACATAGGAATTGCGGGTAAAGGCGATCTCCGCCGCCGCGAGGATGCGGTTGCGGCTGTCCTCGATCTGCTCGTGATGCAGCGCGGACAGGCCGCGCGGGCGGGTGCGCCGGACAACCGGGGCCGATGTCTGATCCGTTTGCTGCAGCTGCGCCTTGCTCATCTAGCCTGAATTCCCACTCCCTACGGCCAACCTTGCTGAATGCAGCCCTTGTTACAAGCTTTTTTACCGTCCGTACAATTTTTGACTGCCCAGTCAGTTTTTATTGTGGTTTGCTCTGGTCCGTTCGTTGATCCCATTGCTGCGATGATCGTACCACGATCCAGATTGACTGAACAGCATGTTCGCGCTTTAATTCGGCCCAGGGCAACCAAAATCGCGCCGGGCGCGGGGAGGATGAGATGGAAAAATCAGCGCGAGTCGCGATCGCCAAGCAGATCATTGAGCTGATCGACAACGACACGCCCTTCATGGGCGCGGAATCGTGGGAGGCCGATATCGGCCGCTTCATCGACAAGGACCGGTTCGAGCTGGAGAAGCGGAAGCTGTTCCTGGAACGGCCGCAGCTGATCGCGCTCAGCGCGGACCTGCCCAATCCCGGCGACTATTTCGCCACCGACATCGCCGGCAAGCCGATCCTCATCGTCCGCAACAAGGAAGGAAAGGCGCAGGCCTTCCTCAATGCCTGCCGCCATCGTGGCGTGAAGCTGGCCGAGGAAGGCTGCGGCCATGGCAAGGGCTTCGTCTGTCCCTATCACGGCTGGACCTTCAACAATGATGGGGAGCTGATCTCCGTCCCCAGCCGCTCGGCCTTCGATGTCGCGCAGCTGGCCGGTCGTGATCTGATTGCGCTGCCGACCGCCGAGGATATCGGCGTCATCGTCGTCCACCCGCAGCCCGAGGGGCACCTGGATCTCGACGAATTCCTGGGCGACATGAAGGCGCTGCTCGAGGACCTCGATATCGGATCGTGGGAGCAGATCGCCCATTACCGCGCCCCGGCCCGGATCAACTGGAAGCATGCGGTCGACGGCGGCATGGAGGCCTATCACACGCCCTTCCTGCACCCGACCACTTTCGTGACCGACGGCGGCGGCTTCCTGCCGGTGATGGAGATGGGCGACCACCATGCGCTGATCACCTCCGGCCCGCAGATCAAGGCGCTGAAGGAGATCCCGGAAGCAGACTGGCCGCACGATTGCGGCTTCGGCTCGGTCAACGCGATCTTCCCGAACACGGTGATCGGCGGCGGCCCGCTTCAGCCTGTCCTGTTCTTCCAGCGCACCGAGCCGATGACCGAGCCGGGCGAATGCCACTACAATTTCCGCCTCTACGGCCCGAAGAACGGCACGCCGGAGCAGAAGAAGGCGGCGCAGGATGCGATCAGCCTGTTCATGAAGGTGTCGCTTGAGGAAGACCTGCCGGCCCAGACCAGCTGCCAGCTGATGATGGAAGCGGGCGCGGTGCCCTCCGTCCTCTTCGGCAAGCGCGAATCCTCGCTGACCGGTATGCATAAGAACTACGATGCCGCGATCGGGCACGACGTTGAGGCCGCGCTGCGGAGCAATTCGGCGGCGATGGGTGTGCGGTAGATAACAGGGAGAGGGTGGAGGCATTTCACCCTCTCCTAGCCTCCCCCATCAAGGGGGAGGGACATGAATAAGATTCCCTCTCCCTTGATGGGAGAGGGTTAGGGTGAGGGTGAAAGCTCCCCCAAGGGAAGTAAAAAAGGGGAGGAAAGCCATGACCATCCGCGCCATCGCCATAGCGCTCGCGACCACTGCACTCGTCGCCACGGCCCACGCCGCCTCCAAAGATGTCGGCTGGACCACCAACGGCGGTGACACGTCCAACACCCGCTATGCCCCCCTCACCGACATCACCCCTGAGAACGCCAAAACCCTGGGCGGCGCCTGGCGGACCGAACTGCCGGGCGCGAGCTCGAAGGCATCGCCGATCGTTGTCGACGGGGTGATGTATGTTGCGGCCGGCGGCGCGGGGATCCGGGGGGGCGGCGGCGCGGTCTATGCGCTGGACGCCAAGACCGGCGCGATCAAATGGACCTACTCGCCGGAGGGCGCGGTCGGAATCTCGGCGCTCAACAAGGGTGTCGCGGTCGCCGACGGCAAGGTCTTCGTCGGCCTGTCGAACGCCCATGTCGCCGCCATCGACGCCAAGACCGGGCAACTGGTGTGGGACGGGCTGGCGGGCGAGGACCCGCCGGCGGCGGGGCAGTTCATCTCCGTCGCGCCGGTGGTGGCTGACGGCAAGGTGCTGGTCGGCGTCGGCTCCGGCGATGCCGGTTTCCGCTGCAGGCTGGCGGCGCTGGACGTGAAGACCGGCAAGCAGGTCTGGGTCTTCGTCTCGATCCCCGGTCCGGGCGAGGTCGGCCACGATACCTGGCCGTCTGACACCGACGCCTGGCAGCATGGCGGCGGCGGCGTCTGGGCGACGCCGACGGTCGATACCGAGCTGGGGCTGGTGATCTTCGGCACCGGCAGCGCCTATCCGCAATATGGCGGCGACGTGCGGCCGGGCGCCAATCTCTACACTGCCTCGGTCATGGCGGTGGACCTCAAGACCGGCAAGTACAAATGGCACTTCCAGACCGCCCATCATGAGATCTGGGAGAGCGATGTCGGTGGTCCCGAAATCCTTTACGACGCCAAGGTGAACGGGAAGACGGTGAAGGCGGTCGCGGCGCTCAGGACCGATGGCTATCTCTTCCTGCTCGACCGCAAGACCGGCAAGCCGATCTTTCCGGTCGAGGAACGGCCGGTGCCGCAGAACGCCCGGCTGAAGACCTGGCCGACCCAGCCCTATCCGGTGGGCGCGGACAAGGTCGGCCCCAATTGCGTCGACAAGGACGCGGTGCCGCCCGGCTTCGTCACCGCCTGCTTCTGGGAGCCGATCGACTACGACCAGCCCAATGTCGTGAACCCGATGTCGACCCGCTTCGCGCCGACCTCCTACGACCCGAAGAACCGGCTGTTCTTCGTCTCCGGCGGGGCGGACGCGCATTGGGCCAGGCGCCAGCCCAACCCCTATTTCTTCAATTTCAGCTCGACCGCGCCGGGGATCAAAAGCTACGGCCTGCTGACCGCCTTCAACGCCGACACCAACAAGATCGTCTGGCAGGAGAAATTGCCCTGGCCGATCGCCTTCGGCGGCGGCACGACGATGACGGCCGGCGGTGTGCTGTTCCACGGCCAGCCGGACGGCAACGTCCAGGCCTATGGCGCCAAGACCGGCGGCAAGCTGTGGGAATTCCAGACCGGCGCCCCCGCCAACGGCGCGATCACCGCCTACCGGCTGGACGGCAGGGACTACATTGCGGCGGTCGCCGGCGGGAATGTCTGGACTTTCGCGCTTGACGGCAAGGTCGCCCCGCTGCCGGCCCCGCCCGTGCCGCCGACCGAATCCACCTTCTCCGGCCGCATCGTCCGCAGCGACAAGATCTCGATCTCGAACGAGCTGGAGAACAACGGCGTCCGCCAGGACATCAAATTCGTCGACGAATTCTCGCTGATGCCGACCCGCGCCAAGGTGAAGGTGGGGGACAGTGTGACCTGGACCAACAACGGCAAGGTCGTCCACACCATCGCCACCCGCGACGGTGCCTGGACCACCGGCCCGATCCAGCCGGGCCAGTCGGCGACGGTCAAGTTCGACAAGCCGGGCGACTACACCTACGTCGACAAGGACCATCTGTGGATGATCGGGCAGTTGATCGTTGAATAGGCGGCTGGAAGCAGCAAGGGTTGGAAACGCCGTTCCGCTTTAGATAATATCCCCCACCCCTGCATCGATCCCCTCCGACAGAGCCGCGCGCACCGTCAGCAGCGCTTTTTCCAGCGTACCGAGATCGGCTACTCCGCCAAGGCAGAGCCGCACACCCGTCTCCGCCGCATCGCTGACCATCGGGGCTGATGGCGGCGTGACCCGCACCCCGTCGCGCAGGGTTCGCCGCGTCACCCGCTCGGCATCGAGCTCGGACATCGGCAGCCAGACATGCAGGCTCTGCGGCGCCCCCGGCGTCTCGATCGCGCCGGCCAGGATCGTTTTGGCGAGTTGTGTCCGCGCCCGCACGTCCTGGCGGATTTCCCGGGCGATCGTGTCAGCCGTGCCGTCCTCGATCCACTGTGTGGCGATCAGGCAGCCGAAGCTGGGCGGCGCATAGCTGAACGCCCGGACGTGCTGCAGCACCTCGTCGTAAAGCCGTCCTGGGGGCGGCAGCATGTATCCGCTGCGCAGCCCCGGCGCCAGCACCTTCGAAACGCCGCTGACATAGAAGGTCCGTTCCGGCGCGAGTGACGCCAGCGGCGGCAGCCCCGTCTCGACGGCATAGGGCGCATAGATATCGTCCTCGACGATCCATATGTCGTGCCGCCGGGCCATTTCGGCCACCTCTTGGCGGCGCGACAGGCTCATGACCCGCCCCGTCGGGTTCTGCAGCGTGGGGACGGTATACAGCACCCGCGCACCCTCCGCGGCGGCGCGCGCGATGGCATCGGGCCTCACCCCCTCCGCATCCATCGCCAATCCGCGCAAACGGTAGCCCGCGTGCTCGGCGAGCGATTTGAAGCCGAAGAAGGTGGCCGATTCGGTCATGACCGTGTCGCCCGGCTGACAGATCGTACTCAGCGCCAAGGTCATCCCCTGTTGCGCGCCGCCGCAGCATACGAGGCGGCGCCAGTCCGCATCGGCGAAGCCAGCGGTGCGCGCCAGCCAGTCGGCGCCCGCCCTGCGATGGGCCTCGAATCCCTCCGGCGGCGCATAGTGAAGATGCTCTTCCAGGTCCGGCCGGTGCCGCAGCTTTCCCAGCGCATCGGCGAGGCGCCGCGCCGCCGGCGCGAAAGGCGGGGTGTTGCGGGCGAGGTCGATGCCCTGTCCGCCCGCCGCCCCGGGTCCGAGACGGGCCGGAGCCTTTTCGGCGACGAAGCTTCCCCGGCCGACATGCGCTGCGATCAGGCCTCGGCTCTCCGCCTCGGCATAGGCGCGAGTCACCGTGCCTACGCCGACTTTCAGCAGGTGCGCCAGCTCGCGGTGAGGCGGCAGCCTGGTTCCCGGCGCCAGCGCACCCGATGCCACGTCGCGTTCGAGCGCGGCGATGAGCCTCTCATAGATCGGCCCCGGCCCGTCCGCCACTTCCGGCATCCATAGCGTCATGCGGTTCGCTCCAAATTGTATCAGTGACAATTATTGGATTGACTTACATATTGTGTCAATACAAATATGGTCAATTGAGTAGCTATCGGATCGGAGGTAACGGCGATGTACCACGCTATCCTGGCATTCCTGGCGGGATTGCTGCATTCGGCTTCGCCGGAATATTGTCACTATCAGCCCATGCTGGCGTATGGAGACAATGCCCGCCGCCCGCCGGTGATCGCCTCTGCGGCCTCATACGCTCCCTGCGCCTCGGTCGCGGGCGGCCGCCTGGCGCGGCTGCCGGCGTCACTTCGAGCAGAAGGGGATGTATGATCCACCCTGTTCAACAACTCCCTCAATCCATGCTAACAATCCCGCCATAACCGGGAGGAACATCGATGAACGTCATGACCAGCGGGATCACCACGGACGGCTCCAGCGTGTGGGGCACGCGCTATCCGTTCCATCCCTATCCGACCGGCTGGTTCATGGTCGGCTTCTCCGAGGATGTCGCGCCCAAGGGCGTGAAGCCGCTGCGCTATTTCGCCCGCGACCTTGTGCTGTTCCGCACCGAGGATGGCAAGGCCGTGGTCGCCGATGCGCATTGCCCGCATCTGGGCGCGCATCTGGGTTATGACAGCAAGGTTGAGGGCGACACGATCGTCTGCCCGTTCCATGCCTGGCGCTATGACACGACCGGCAAGTGCGTCGAGATTCCCTTCACCAAGATGATCCCGCCCCAGGCTCGCATCCGCGTCTGGCCGACGGTTGAGCGCAGCGGCATCATCTTCGTCTGGCACAACCTGGACGGCCGCGAGCCCTCCTGGCAGATCCCCGATTACGACGAGAGCACTAGGCGCGAGGGCACTGGATTCCACCGGCTGCATGACGATTTCGGCGGCGCCCACCCGCAGGACATTTTCGAGAACGCGGTCGATTTCGCCCATTTTCCCGGGGTGCACTCGGTCGGCAAGACGATGGCGGCGGGCGAATTGCAGATCAACGGCCCGATCCTGCTGTCGCCGATCAAGATGTACGCGCTGGGTGAGACCAAGCCGATCGAGGAGGCGACGCCGATGTCGCTGGCGATGGCGGAGGTCGTGGGCGGCGGCCTCGCCCGCGTCGCCTCGACCACGCCGATGTTGCCCGGCATCACCTCGATCAGCTGGGTCGGCGCCACCCCGGTCGACGAAAAGCTGACCCACTACCGCGTCAGCTTCTTCGCCCTCATCGCCCCCGACTGCCCGCTGACCGACGAACAGATCGACGCCTACGACAAGGCCGCGACCCCGATCAACATGGCCGAACAATATAGCGACGGCAAAATCTGGCCCCACAAGGCCTACGTCCACCGCCCGATGCTCTCCGCCGTGGATGGGCCGATCCTGAAGTACCGGGACTGGTATCGCCAGTTCGACCCGCGGCCGATGGTGGGGTAGGGGGAAAAACGCAGGGCGGATTAGCAAAGCGTAATCCGCCGGCCGCGCAAAGCGCGGCATATCCTGGTGTGCCATGACCGTTCCCGCATCCGATCTCACTAAATCCATTCAGGAACTGGAGGGCGTAGATTGGGGCGAAGACACATTCGGGTCCTACGTCACGCGGACCAGTCACGCGCTGCGTCGGAAACGGCTGGCGGACCTCACTGCTGAGGAAATACGGCTCGGCATCGGCCAGCAGATCGGCTTGCCATACCTCGTTCCTCTCGCGCTCGACCCGCTTTGGCCCGATGTCTTCCTGGAGGTCGCTTACTTTCCGGGCGACCTGCTGACCTCGATGTTGCGCGTGCCGCCGGAATTCTGGACGGCTCATGCCGCGTGGCGGAAGCGTGCCGAAATGCTGGCCCTCCAGTATTTTGCGCAGGCCGCGGGTGATCCCGAACACTCGGAGGTAGGTCTGAAAGCCGTACGGGAAACCTATGCGCAATTTGCCGGTCAGTCCGCTCCGAACAGATGGCTACGCGAAAAAGACACCCCGCCACGTGCCATGAATTAGAACGCGCTGAAATGCGTAAGCCGCAGTAGCGCGTTGAACGATGGGTTTCGCTACGCTCTCCCCATCCTACGGCCTCTTTGCCTCAATGCACCTTGAACTGAACCGGGATCACCAGTTCCACTGGGTCCGGCATGTCCGCCGGCGGGGCGGGCAGGGGCTGGGCGCGCTGGATCATCTGCAGCACTTCCGTATCCAGAACCTCGTGGCCTGAGCCGCGCTCCAGCTTGAACTTCAGGACGCGGCCCTGGTGGTTCATCGTGAAGCGCAGCAGCGCGGTCCCCTCGACATGCGCCTGCTGCGCGGCGCGGGGATAGTGCTTGTTGGCCGCCAGATGGGCATAGAGCGCGCTGAGATAGGTTGGCGGCGGCGCTGCGGCGGTCGGCGGCGGAGGCGGCGGGGGATCCTGGTGGGGAAGTACCATCTCCGGAACCGACGTCGTGACCGGCGGCGACGGGTCGGGCTTGAACATCGGCGGCCGGGGCATGACGAGCTGCTTGATCGGCTGCGGCTTCATGTGCTGCTCGACCTTCACCGGCTCGGGCGGCGGCGGTTGGGGTGGCGCCGGCGGGGCGACCATCTCGACCTGCATCGTGTCGGCCGGCTGTGGCTCGGGCGAATTTATGCTCACCAGGAACGCCGCCACGAGGGCCAGATGGGCGGCGACCGCGAAAAGCCAGTACGGCGCCCGCTGCCATAGCGGGCGCCGATCCTCGTCGTCGGCCTGCTGCCAGTGGTTGAGGCCGGAGAGCTGGAATTCGACCGAGGTCATTCCGCCGCCTCCGCCATCGCTGCGCCGCGCACGGCCATTCTCTTCCGGGCACGCCGCTTCATCAGCCACATCGACACGCCGGTGACGGCGAACAGCAGCGGCAGGAAGCCAGTGAGACCGACCAGCACGTGCCAGAGCGGGCCGAAACCCGCGCCGGTATGGAGGGCGCGCTGCCACGCGGCGAAGCGCTGGGGGCCGGCGAGCGTGGCCGGATCGCGGCTTTCGATCACCCGCGCGGCCCAGGGATCGACGAAGACCGTGACGGCGGGCGCACCGTTCGCGTCGCCCTTATGGGCCATGTTGATGCGGAACGGCTGGTCCGGCCGCATCGGCAGGCCGACATTCTTCACGACCCCTTCGGCCAGGCCGGCCTGGGCCAGGGCGATAGCCCGGTCGATATCGATCGCCCCCTGGGCGTGTCCTTGGGCATCCTCGGTGTGCTGTACCTTGGGCGGCGGAGCGGCACCATCCGCCCCGGCCATCGCAGCCATCGTGTCGGGAAAGGCGAGCCAGACGCCGCTGAAACTGGCGGTGATGAAGACCAGTAGCCCCCAGATGCCGACTGCGCCGTGCAACTCGCGATGGAGCCGCACGCCGCGCGCAGTGCGGGCGACAGCGAAGGCCGCGCGCCAGCGTCCGGGGCGGGGCCACCAGATGACCAGGCCGGAAATCCCCATCGCCAGCATGACCACGCCCAGCCAGCCGACCACGCTGCGCCCTTCGCGGCTACCGATCAGCAGGTTGGCGTGCAGCATGTGGACCTGCCGCAGGAAGCCGCTCGGCCCGCCCTTGTCGAGGACCGCCAGGCTCACCGGATCGACCGAGATCATGGCGCCCCTGGCGGGACCGCCCTTGCCGGGCTGGGAGAAGCGCACCGTCGCGGCAGCGCCCGGCTCGGCCGGCGGAGTGAAGAATGATGGGACCTGTCCAACGGGGGCCACCTTGGCCGCGGCGGCGACGATCTCCGCCGGCCCATGCGCCTCGCCCACGGCCAGGGTCGGGTGGGCCTCGAAAGCACTGTCGAAGGTCAGGATCGTACCGGTCAGCCCGATCAGCACCAGCGGGATGCACAGGATCAGGCCCAGCCACAGATGGGTGAGCCTCAGGACTTTGCGCAGGGAAGCTTCAGGCATCGGCCCACTGCCTTAGAAGATTGTGATAGATGTTGGTCAGCTTCACCACCGGCGCCTGGTCCGGCGCCGTGGCCGCCAGCTGCTGGATCGCGGTGTCGAGCTCGAACAGCATGCGGCGCTGCTCGTTGTCGCGGACCATGCTCTGGATCCAGAAGAAGGCGCAGATGCGCACGCCGCGCGTCACCGGCTCCACCCGGTGCAGGCTGGTGCCGGGATAGAGGATCATGTCGCCGGCCTCGAGCTTCACCTTCTGCGCGCCGAACATGTCCTCGATCGCCAGCTCGCCGCCGTCATAGTCCCCGGGCTCGGTCAGGAACAAAGTGGCCGACAGGTCGGTGCGGACGCGGTGCGGCGTGCCGGCGACTGGCCGGATCGCGCCGTCGATATGGTTGCCGTAGGTCTGGCTGTTCTCGTACCGATTGAACAGCGGCGGCACCACCTTCAGCGGCAGGGCGGCGGAGATGAAGAGCTGGTGGCGGTCCAGCGCGGTCAGGATGGCATCGCCGAGCTTCACCGCGGTCGGGTGACGCTCGGGCAGCTGCCGGTTGTTCTTGACCTTCGCCGACTGGTATCCCGCCGTCGCCCGCCCGTCGGCCCAGTCCGCCTGATCGAGCGCCTTCCGGCACTCGGCGACCTGGGCTTTGGTGAGAACGGCTGGGATACGTAGCAGCATGCGGGGCCTTTAGTACTTCACACTCGCGGCGAACAACGCCCCGACGCCCGCGCCCGGCACGATGTGCGACGGGTGCAGCAGGTCATAGTAGTAGGCGTCCGAGACGTTCTGGATGTTGACCTGCAGGTCCAGGTGCTCGTTCACGGTGTACTTCGCCATCAGATTGCCGGTGACATAACCCGGCGCCTCGGTGAAGAAATTCACGTTGCCGACCACGCGCGGTGTGGTGCTGAGATAGCGGCCGGAGACGAAGTTCATGCCGCCGCCGATCTCGAGCCCGAACGGGAAGGTGTAGGTGGTGAACAGGTTCACCGTATGCGCCGGCACGTTGGCCAGGCGATGGCCCAGGTCGCCGATCGGCGACTCGTCGATCACGCTGTAGGTGTAGGCATAGCCGCCGATCACCTGCCACTCAGGGGTGATGTGGCCCTTCACCTCGGCGGTGAAGCCCCTGGCGATGGCGTCGCCCACCAGCTGTTGCAGGATCTCGTTGGGGATGGTCTCGCGTACGTTGGTCTGCTGGGTCTGATAGAGAGCCGCGGTCAGCGATAGGTTCCGGTTCAGCACGTCCCATTTGGTGCCGACCTCATAAGTCGTGTTTTTGACCGGGTCGAGCGAGCCGTTGCCGACCGACAGCGACAGCGATTCCGCCGACGGGTTGAACGAGGTGCCGGCATCGAAATAGATGCTGCCGTTCGGCGCCGGCTTGTAGACGATGCCCGCCCGCCAGCTCGGCATCCGGTCGATATGCTGGAGCGCCGTCGTCGGCAGAGTCAGCGTGTTGGGCGGAGAGGGGGGCGCCTTGTAGACATCCTGGTCATAGTCGGTGGCGAACCGGTCGAAGCGCCCGCCGGCGATCAGCTGCCACTGGTCGCTGAGATCGATCGTGTCGACCAGATAGACGGCCTGGGACCACGAGGTCGTCCTCGTCTTCGACGCGTAATAGGTGGTCGCGTTGTAGGTATCGCCCGGGTTCGGGTTCGTCAGCGGTGTCAGGCTGTAAGGCGAGACGGTGCTGAAGCGCCGGGGATCGGACGTTTCGCGCGTGATTTCCAGCCCGGCGACCAGCGTGTTGAGCCCGAATGCATTGTTGAAATGCGCCGTGAGGTCCAGCTGGTTGTCGGCCAGCGTCTCCAGGCTCGTTCCGTAGAGCTGGTTGCGCGCGACCAGGAGCGAGGAGAGCGGCGTACCCGGCGAGACCAGGAACGGAAAGGCATAGGGCACCGTCTGACCGGCCACGCCGGCGATCTGCGGCTCCGTAATGCGGAAGCTGCGGACATAGTGGGAATAGCGGGCCTGGTCGCGGATCTGCAGGTCGTCGCTGAAATCATGCTCGATCTTGGCGGTCGCGATATCGACATTGGTGCGCAGGAAGTCGCCGCGATCGAAACCGTAATAGCTGTCCCGCGCCACCGGCGCGACCTGTCCGGCGCCCTGGCCGTTCACGACCGTCGCCTGGCTGAACAAGACCGGCAGGCCATAGTCCGGATGGTCGTATTCGGTCTGGTGGATGAAGTTGAGGGTGATGCGCGTGGGCGTGCCGAGGCCGAAGGCCAGGCTGGGCGCGACGCCGAAACGCTGATTCTCGGTTTCGGGCCGGTCGGCTACGCCGGCATGGGTCGCCATCAGGTTCAGCCGGGCGGCGACGCCTTCGCCCCATTCCGGCAGCGCCTGGTTGATGTCGGCGGTCAGGCGCTCGGTATCGTCGGTGCCGAAGGACAGCTGGCCGTGCATGAAGTTCTGCAACTGCGGCGTCTTGCTGTCCTGGTTGACCACACCGCCGGTCGAGCCGCGGCCGAACAGCATGGAGGAGGGGCCCTCCAGCACCTCGACTTCTTCCAGATAGAACGGGTCGCGGTAATAGCCGCCGAAGTCGCGCATGCCGTCGATGAAGATGTCGTTGCGCGCTGAGAAGCCGCGGATCGTCAGGTTGTCGCCCTGGGCGCCGAACTCACCCGCCGCCAGCGAGATGCCGGGCACGTTGCGCAGCGCGTCGCGCAGATTGATCACGCCCTGGTCCTGCATGACCTGCTGCGTCACCACCGAGATCGATTGCGGCGTGTCGAGCAGCGGCCCGGTCAGCTTGGGCAGCGTCGGCTGGTCGGCCTTGTAATCGCTGCTGCCCGATCCCTCGACCGACAAGGTCGGCAAGGCGATCGGACCCGAGCTAGGGGTGGAGCCGGTTTCCTGTGCAATTACGGGAAATGCAAGCGCGGCGAGCGTCATACCGATTGCGGAACTCGAAAGCAGGGATGTTGGCGTAATGCGGCGCAGGGCGAATGCTGACACGTTGGAAATATCCTTGCTGATTGAAATTGCGAGTGCTTCTTAATCGCAATCCCACTCAGAGGCAAGGTAATAAGAGTCATTATCATTTTCAGTTAGAGAATCCAACTCGGCCGTCCGCCGCAGGCGAATTGACCGGCTTTCGGTGCTGTGGTTGAGAAAGGGTCGGAAAAGATCGGCGAGGGAAATAAAAAGGCACATGACCGGCAGTCTGTTCGCGCGCATCCGATCGGCATCTCCAAGCCGTGACCGCACCTTCATCGAGACCCATGACGGGCGCGTTATCACCTACGGCGACCTGTTCGACATATCGGGCCGCTACGCTAACGTGCTGTGCGCCGCCGGCGTGAAGTTCGGTGACCGGGTGGTGGTCCAGGTCGAGAAGAGTCCGGAATGCGTCCTGCTCTATCTCGCCTGCCTGCGGCTGGGCGCGGTCTATCTGCCCCTGAACCAGGCGTACACGTTGGCCGAGCTCGATTATTTCATCGGCGATTCCGAGCCGCGCATGGTCGTCTGCGCGCCCGAGCGCGAGGCGGAGATCGCCGCGCTGGCCGAGACGCATGGTGTCGAGGCCACGCTGACGCTGGGAATCGACGGCGAGACCGGCACTTTGATCGAACGCGCGGCCGCCGCGCCGGTCGACCGCGACGACGCGGTCTGCTCCTCGGACGACCTGGCGGCGATCCTCTACACGTCCGGCACCACCGGCCGGTCGAAGGGCGCGATGCTGACCCATCGCAACCTGCAGTCGAACGCCGAAACGCTGAAGGCGATCTGGCGCTTTACCGGCGACGACGTGCTGCTGAACGCGCTGCCGATCTTCCATACGCATGGGCTGTTCGTCGCCTCCAACGTCACGCTGATGGCCGGCGGGTCGATGATCTTCCTGCCCAAGCTGGACCCGGAGCTGATCTTCCGCTTCCTCCCGCGCTCCACGACCATGATGGGCGTGCCGACCTTCTATGTCCGCCTGCTGCAGGACCCGCGGCTCAGCCGGGAGAGCACGGCCCATATCCGCCTGTTCGTCTCCGGCTCCGCCCCGCTGCTGGCCGAGACCCATGCCGAGTGGGAGAGGCGGACCGGCCACGCCGTGCTGGAGCGCTACGGCATGACCGAGACCGGGATGAACACCTCCAACCCTTATGACGGCCCGCGCGTCGCCGGCTCAGTCGGCCCGCCGCTGCCGGATGTCGAAATCCGCATCGCCGACCCGGAGACGGGCGCGCCGATCCCGCGGGGCGAGATCGGCATGATCGAGGTCAAGGGGCCCAACGTGTTCAAGGGTTATTGGCGCATGCCGGAGAAGACGGCGGCCGAGTTCCGGCCCGACGGCTTCTTCATCACCGGCGACCTCGGCGTCATCGACAAAAACGGCTATGTCGCGATCGTCGGCCGCGGCAAGGACTTGGTGATCAGCGGCGGCTACAACGTCTACCCGAAGGAGGTTGAGACCGAGATCGACTCCATCCATGGCGTCGACGAAAGCGCCGTCATCGGCGTCCCCCACCCCGATTTCGGCGAGGGTGTCACCGCCGTCTGCACGCTCAAAGCCGGCGCCGCGTTGGATGAGGCCCAGGTCCTCGCCCACCTGTCCGGCTGCCTCGCCAGGTACAAGCAGCCCAAGCGCGTGATCTTCGTCGACGCCTTGCCGCGCAATACGATGGGCAAGGTCCAGAAGGCCGTGCTGCGGGAGACGTATAAGGGACTCTACAAGTAGGCTAGGCGATCCAGCCGGGTATACATTTTGCTGCCCAGTCTTCCCCAGTCTTGCGGGCAAGGCATAATTGGCCATGCCCCCATCGTCCGAAGGACTTGAGTGACCAGGAGAAGAGCGCAAGTTGGCCGTCTGAAGAAAGGACCGGCTTCGAAAAGCTCGACCACATTATCTCTGGCTCTTTGATCTCCACGGGTTTGCCGCGCCAGTGGCAGGAAGGTTTAAAGCTCTTGTCAGCTTGCTTCCTGGCGTTTTGCTTGAGGTCCTCGAACTCGCCGGCGCTCAGCCCCAATTGTGCGACTCTGCCGGAAAACCAGTGATCCAAGTTGAGCTCGTCATAGGGGTTGGTGGAAGTGATGTCCTTCCGGTAGTTGCCGTCGAGCTTGCCAAAGGCGCTGGCGATCGCTGCACAGATTTCGGGCGTCGTTTCGGCCCTCGACGCTGCGGCGGGAAGGAGCGCGAGGCAGATAGCCATGCAGGCGCCGAAGGTGGTGCGTGAAGACATGGCGCTCATTCCTCGCACGCCGATTGTGCCCGTGCCAAAATAGCCTATCGTCGCTTTATCTCGCCAGAAGGGAGAATTATGGGCAATCTAACCCCCTTCCACATCGCCTTCCCGGTCGACGATCTCGGTAAGGCCCGCGCGTTCTACGGCGGCCTGCTCGGCTGTCGCGAGGGGCGTAGCTCCGACGAGTGGATCGATTTCGACCTCTTTGGTCATCAGATCGTCGCTCATCTCGCGCCGGCGCGGGTGGATCAACCGCATCACAATCCGGTCGACGGGCACGATGTGCCGGTGCCGCATTTCGGCGTCGTGCTGACGATGGAGGGCTGGCGGGCGCTGGCCGACCGACTCACTGCAGCGGGCGTCAGCTTCGTGATCGCGCCGCATATCCGCTTCAAAGGCCAAGCCGGCGAGCAGGCGACCATGTTCTTCCTCGACCCCGCCGGCAACGCGCTGGAGTTCAAGGCCTTCGCCGATATGGGGCAGCTCTTTGCGCGATAAACTCGACTTCTCCTCAGGCCACGACTATCGTTTCACCATGCAGATCGAACTGACGCCCGAGCAGGAAAAGCAGATCAACCGGATCGCCGCCCATGAGGGTCGTCCCGTCGGGGACGTTGCGTCAGAGCTGTTCAGCCGGTTTCTGGATGACGAGGCGCGCTTCATTGCTGCGGTCAAACTCGGCGAGGCTGAACTCGATCGCGGCGATTATGTAAGTCACCAGGAAGTCGGCGCTCTTGTCCGACGCCTGCGCGCGGGCTGATGGAGATACGCTAGGCCAAGCTGGCAGCGCGCGATCTCGAACGTATCCACCGATATATCGCCAAGAATAATCCGGTAGCGGCCGGAGACGTCATTCAGGCGCTTTATGACGGTTGCAGCGCGCTTAGCACTTTTCCCGAACGCGGCCGTCCGAGTCGGATGCGGGGCCGGCGGGAGCTCATTTTCTCACCGCTGCCATACATAGTGGTCTATCGCATTCGCCTCGATGCGGTTGAGATCATTCGCATCTATCATTCCGCGCAAGACTGGCCGTAGCGCACCTATTCCCCTAGTTCGGGGCGAATGACGCTTTCGTCGGGCCCGGCGCGGCGTCCGCCGGCATCGGCTGTTGCAGCAGCGGCGTCAGCACCGCGTTCAGACTGTCGAGATCGAAGGCGTCGGCCTTGGCGTAGCGGAGGATGCCGTTGCGGTCGATGATGTAATTCGTCGGAAGGCCAGCCAGCACACTGTATGGGCCCTGGAAGTTGCGGGCCATGTCGAAATGAACCTGCGCCGCTAGCGGCTTCAGCCGATCGATCGGGATCGAATCTTCCTTGGTGACGGCCAGGATCTTAAGGCCGTAGTTCTTGTCCTGGGCCGCGCGGTAATAGCCCTCCAGAAAGGGCAACTCCTTCTTGCACGGCCCGCACCAGGTCGCCCAGAAATTGATGATCAGCACCTGGCCTCTATACTCGGCCAGGCTCACCTCCCGGCCGTCGAAGGTCTTGGCACGGAAAGGAGGCGCCGGACGGTTGATCACCAGGTCCTGCGCAAGCGCCGGAACTCCAGCCGCGGACAGGCATGCCACCAGGCCCAGGAGGGACAGCAATCGTTTGATCATGATCGGCAACGCCCCCATCACCCGCCCGTCACCAGCATATCCGTCCCGGTCACGAAGCTCGCCCTCGGATCGACCAGATAAGCGACGGCCTGGGCGATGTCCTCGGGCCGGCCGATGCGGCCGCAGCTGTTGGGCACCAATTCGGCGATCGCACGCTTCTCGATCTCTTCCCAGCTCTCGCCCCAGCCGAACTGCTTGGCCAGCATGCGCAGCCAGCCTTCGGTCGCCGGCGTCAGGATCAGGCCGGGGCTGACCGAGTTCACCGTGATGCCGGTATTGGCCAGCGTCTTGGCGAGGCCGACGGTCATCGACAGCACGCCCGACTTGGCCGAGGCATAGTCGGGAATGACCACCTGCGGCCCATGGGCGACGAGGCTGGAGATATTGACGATCCGGCCCCAGCCGGCTGCCTTCATACTCGGCACGAAGCGCCGGATCATCCGCACGCCGCACACGACATTGCCCTGATAGGCGGCGATCCATTCGTCCGTCGTCGCGTCCAGCCAGGGCGCATATCCCCCGCCCGAGGCCGTGCCGCCGGCATTGTTGATCAGGATATCGAGGCCGCCGAAAGCCGCCTCCACCGCGTCGCAGACCGCGGCCGCCGTGTCGTCGCTCGCCAGGTCGCCGATCGCGACATGGACCTCGGCGCCAGTCGCCCGGATGTCGTCGGCGACCTTATGCGCCCGCTCGACGTTCCGGCCATGGACGACGAGCCGCGCCCCTTCGCTCGCCAGCCGCTTGGCGATCGCCACGCCGATACCAGAGCTGCTGCCGGTCACCAGCGCCCGCTTGCCCGCCAAATCCTGAGCCATGCCGTTCCTCCCGAAATCCGATTGTTAGGCGTTCGGTTAAGGGGTTTCGGCGATGTACACAATGGGATTTACGCCGTCATTGCGAGGAGCTTAGCGACGAAGCAATCCAGGACCGTTAGCCCAGCACCGCCCGGTATGGCCCTGGATTGCTTCGCTCTGCTCGCAATGACGAGTCACGAACGGGTGCGACCAAAAATCTTTTAGTGCGAGTAATTCGCATTTGCTATTGACTATCGTGCGACGGGCGACGATCTTCCGATGGTCAATTTAGAATCATTCTAAGGAGTTTTCGCCCATGCTGGCCCCCGGCAGCAAGTTCCCTGAGTTCGCGCTCACCGCCACCACCACCCTCGATCATCCGAAGGTGGCCTTCCCGACCATCAGCAACGACACCTACAAGGGCAAGTGGCTGGTCGTCTTCTTCTGGCCGAAGGACTTCACCTTCGTCTGCCCGACCGAGATTGCCGCCTTCGGCAAGCTGAACAGCGAGTTCGAGGATCGCGACGCGCAGATACTTGGCGTGTCGATCGACAATGAGTTCGTTCACCATGCTTGGCGCGTCCATCATGAGGACCTCAAGAACCTGCCGTTCCCGATGCTGGCCGACGTGAAGCGGGAGCTGTCCTCCGCGCTCGGCATCCTCGACCCGGAGGCGGGCGTGGCGCTGCGTGCGACCTTCATCGTCGACCCCGATGGCACGATCCAGCACGTCTCGGTCAACGGCCTCGATGTCGGCCGCAACCCGAACGAGACGCTGCGCCTGCTCGACGCCTTCCAGACCGGCGAGCTCTGCCCGTGCAACTGGAAAAAGGGCGAGGAGGTTCTAAAGCCCGCCGCCTGAAGGACCTGACAGGTTGCCAAGCTGCCCGGCGTTTCTCTGAAGCGCCGGGCATTTTTGTGCCAGATCGTGAGCCTTACCGCCCTGGCCGGTCGAGCTCCGCCGAGGCGATTTCCGCTGCGATCGCGGCGATGATCGGGGTCCAATCCCGCGCGGCCGTCTGGCGGAAGAGACGCATCGTCGGGTACCACGGGCTGTCGGTACGGTCGAGCAGCCAACGCCAGTCCGGCGCATAGGGCAGCATGATCCAGACCGGCTTGCCCATCGCGCCGGCAAGGTGCCCGACCGACGTGTCGACGGTGATGATCATATCGAGGTTCGCGATGACCGCCATGGTGTCCCCATAGTCGGCGATCTCGGGACCGAGATTGATCAGGGGCGCGCGTCCCCAATAGCGGCCGATCTGCTCCTGCGCCGCCGCGCCTTTCTGCAGCGAGACCAGCGTCACGTTCGGAAGGGCGGCAAGCGGCGCCAGGCTGGCGAGGGTAGTCGACCGGTTATCGTCATTGGTGTGGGTCGGGCGGCCGGCCCAGACGATCCCGATGCGGCGATAGTTCCGGGGAGACACCGCCCACAGCCGCTCGACCCAGTGTGCGCTCTTGCCGGTATCGCCGCGCAGATAGGGAACCTCGGCGGGGATCGTATCGATCCGCGTGCCTGCGAGGCGCGGCAGTCCCGACAGCGGGCTCCAGGCGGCGAAGTCGGGCTTCTTCTCCCAATGGTCGAACATCTGGGTGACGCCGCGATATTGCGAGATGATCGGGAACAGGTCGCGGCTGACGGCGACCACGACGTTGCGGCAGCGTTCCGCCGCCCAGGGGATATAGCGCGAGAACTGGATGACGTCGCCGAAGCCCTGGTCGGCGATCAGCAGCAGCGTCTCCCCGGGCGGCAGCCTCTCCCCATCCCATTGCGGCCGGTCGGTGGGCGGCATCAGGGGCGGCGTGTTGGCGAGCTTGAAGCGCCATTCATACTCCTCCCAGCCGCGGGCGAAGTCGCCCTTGAGCAGGGAGGCCTCGGCGATGCCGAAATGCGCCCCCGCCATGTCCGGATTGAGGCTCAGCGCCGCCTCGCTGCTCCGGATCGCGTCGTCCAGCTCCAGCCGGTGATAGTGCAGGACGCCCAGATTATGGTGGGCGTGGGTGTCGCCGGGCGCCAGTTCGACGGCGCGGCGGCCGGCCGCCAGGGCGTCGTCGAAGCGCTTGGTCTTGCGGTACATCTCGCAGATATTGCGATGAAACAGCGCCTCGTTCGGCATCAGGGCGATGGCATGCTCGACCCGCTTCAGCGCCTCCTGCACCCGGCCCTTGCGGAACTGCACGATGCCCAGCAGGTGCTGGGCGCGCGGCCGGTCGGCCGACGGCGCCAGCATCTGGGTGAGCAGCGCCTCGGCCTCGTCGAGACGGCCGGCCGCCTCATGCTCGATGGCGACGCCCAGCAGCGCCAGGAATTCCTCCTCCGGCGTCCGCCGCGGCGCTTCCACCGTCAGGGTCGGCCCCGGTCCTTGGCGCGGGGCGGTATCGGTCTCAGTCGCGGTCAATGCTGTAGCCCAGGCTGTGGATGACCGGCTCCAGGATCTCGATCGCCGGCTGCAGATGCTTCAGGTAGTTGCGGTAGCGATAGCGCGAACGGTCATAGAGCCGCTGCGAGACCTGGGCATAGCTCGCGGTGCGGGCATAGCGCCGGTTCTCGTGAAAGCTGAGGCAGGCCGGGTCGAACGGCTCGCCGATGAAGTCCAGCATGCGCCGCACGCTCGTCTCCTGGTCGGCGACGATGTCTTCGTAGTGGATCGGCAGGTAATGCAGCATCATCTGCGCCCGGTAATGCTCGATCAGCTCGATCGTGCGCCGATAGTGCAGCGCCGCCGTCTCCAGCGCGAAGGCGCACTGGAAGCCGTGCGTCAGGTTGTTGGAGAAGACCGACATCATGATGTCGAGCGGGTGGCGCATGACATGGATCAGCGGCGCGCGCGGAAACATCAGCGCGATCAGGCCCAGATGCGTCTCGTTGAGCGGCATCTTGTCGGTGAACCAGCCGACCCCCGGCTCGACGAAGCCCAGGCGGCGTACCTGATCGAGATAATAGTCGCGCAGCTCGTCCAGCCCGTGCCGGCGGTCGCCCATCCACAGCTCGGCCAGCGCCTCGGGATAGCCCATCGGGCTGTTCAGCGTGCGCACCATCGTCTCCGTCATCTCATTGACGAAGGGCAGCTCGTCGCCGGCCGAGATTCGCGGATGGGCCGAAAGGCTCTGCTCAACCAGGGTGGTGCCCGAGCGCGGGAAGCCCAGGATGAAGATCGGCTGCGGCACGTCGGTACGGACGCCGGCGCGCGGCAGCAGGCGCATCCGGCTTTCGGTGAAGAACCCTTTCAGCCGGCCGTGGAGCTGCGCCGCCATCTCGTCGCGATAGGTCAGGCCGGCCTGCTCGCGACACAGGCGCTTGCCCTCGGCGAAGGCTTCCCAGGCCTCGTCATGGCGGCCCATCTGGTCGAGCAGCCGGCCCTTTTCCAGCCATTCCTCGGCGCCCAGCTTGGCGCCGGCCTTCTGCGCGGTCAGCCTGTCGAGCAGCCCCAGCGCGCGCTGGTAATCCCGGCTGCGGCCGTGCACGACGGCGCGCGACAGCAGGATGCTCGGTGCATCGGGGGCCACCTGCTCGGCGCGGTCAAGCAGTTCCAGCGCGCGGTCCAGGTTGCGGTCGGCCTCCTCCATGCGGGCCCAGCCGAGCAGGGTCTGCAGATGGTTGCCGGCGGCGGCTTCCTCGTAAAGCTGCCGCGATTCGTGCATCCGCCCCTGAGTCTTCAGGTTCCAGGCCAGATTGGCGACAGTGATCGGGTCGCGCGCCTCGGTCAGCTCCAGCACTTTGCGGTAATGATATTCGCCGACATGGGCCCGGTTGGACTCGGTCATCACCATGCCCATCAGATTGTGCGCCTGCGGGTTTTCCGGCGCGAGGCGGATCGCGTTGCGGGCGTGATGGACGGCCTCCAGCACCGCGCCCTTGTTCAAGGTCAGCAGGCACAGATCGTTGACCGCCCAGAAGGTGTTGGGATGCAGGGCGACCATGCGCCGGAGCAGCGCCTCGCTGGCGGTGGCCGGCCCCTGGTCGCGGCAGATCTGGTAGAGCAGGGTCAGCGCGCCCGGCTGGTTCGGCACCAGCTCCAGAACCTGGAGGCACAGAAGGCGCGCCTCGGCGACGGCCTTCTGGCGCAGCAGTGCATCGGCGCGCTCGACCATCGGGACCAGCGGCAGGCCGGCCCCTGCCGCGGACAGGGCGCCCGGCGCCATCTGGCAGCACCGCCCGGCGCGCAGGCCGCTGCCGCAAGAGCAGGGGTGGTGATCACCCGTCATTCAAGCCGAACCTCTCCGGTCACGATGGATTGCAGCAGAAAGCCAAAAGCTGCGGCGGCGTCAACAGAGCTGAAAGAAAAATCCGATGATGATTTTAATAAAAATTTTCTGATATGGAATTCCAATTACTGGTGAAGTAATTTTATGAGATCATAGGCGCGGTGCGGCGAAAATTTAGGCTTTTCCTTTACGCCGTGCTCCTTCATATTTTCGCACGTCCTCGGTATCACTACGCAAGCATAGGCGCGGCATCCGCCGTCGTGCGTCCTGCACGTAAGCGCCTTCCAACAAGACGGGCAGGGGCCGTATGTCCACAGTCAGCGGCACGATCACTCACGGCATCACCCTCGGCGATCCAGGTTACCTGTCGCCGCTGACGGTGACCAACACCGGGTCGATCGACAACAGCAATGCGGGCAACAGCGTCCTCGGCACCGTAGAGGGCACCGTCGACAATTACGGCACGATCACGGCCTCGGGCGGGTATCTTTCCGCGATCCGGTTGAACGCGGGCGGTATGATCGCCAACAGCGGCACGATTATCGGCAGGGGCACCTCAGGCCCGTCGAACGCGGGCTACGGTATCTTCATTACCGGGGGTGCTGGCACGGTCGTCAATTCGGGGATGATCAACGGGGTCGGTGCCGGACGCGGCGTCTATATGCATGACGACGGCACCATCGACAATACGGCGAGCGGCTATATCGGCTCCGGTATCTTCGCTCTGCATGCGACGATCACGAATTATGGCCGGATCGGCGACGTGTCGGGTGACGGTATCGACGGACATGCCGTCGATAATTTTGGAACGATCACGGGCGGGAACGACGGCATCTACCTTTATGGCAGCAACGCCGTTCTGATCAACCACGGATCTATCTCTGGGGCGGGCGGAGGCGTGTATGCACGTGAACATGCCTCTTCCAGCACGGTCATAAACTACGGAACGATCTCCGCAGCCTTGGGTGCGGGGGTCTATATGAGCTACGGCGGGACCGTCATCGACGCCGGCACGATCCAAGGCGGTCGTGGCACCGCGATATCGTTCTACGGTTTCTTAAGCTTTAACACCGCGAGCAATGTGCTGGTGCTGGAGCACGGCTATGCGCTGACCGGCCGAGTTATCGGCAACCCCAACGCCAGCAACACATTGGAGCTGCTCGGCACCAGCAGCGCCAACGCGGTCTCGGCCAGCTACAGCGCCCTGTCGTTGACCAATTTCGGCACGGTCGCTTTCGCGCCCGGCGATGCCAACTATGCGACCCTAACTATCACCAGCACCGCCGCCCTGCCGGGAACGATCACCAACTTCACCGGCGCCCACGACACGATCGACCTGACGGCGCTCAGCGATGCCGGCAACGATGCTGTCACCAGCTTCGACAGCGCCACCGACCGGCTGACGATCACGGCCGGCGAGGGCCGGGTCACCTTACAGCTGGGCAGCGGCAGCTACACCGGCATCCGTTGGACGGCGCAGGATGACGGCCACGGCGGCACGGAAGTGCTGGCGATGTCGGTGCAGACCGACTTCACCGTCCATAACGAGACTGAGCTGAACGCGGCCTTCGCGGCGATCGGTTCCGGCGGCGCCGAGTCCCTGGCGAACGCCGACTACACGATCACCTTCGCCAACAGCTTCGCGCTGACGACGGCGGTGTCGTCGCTTACCTTGGCCAGCGGCGACACGCTGACCATCGACGGCGCCGGCTTCACGCTGGATGGCGGCGGTGTGGCGCATAATTTCCTGGATTATGCAGGGCCGCTGACGATCAAGAACCTCACAGTGGTGAACGCCGTCGCCTCGGTGGCTACGGGCGCGGACTGGACGCTCACGGGCACCGACCTGTTCGGCCTCGGCACGACGCTGACCAATGCAGGCGCGATCGGCGTCGACACTGCCGGGCTGCGTCTTGCATCGGGCGCCGATCTGGTCAACCAGGCAGGCGGTGTCATCGCCGGGACCGCCACGTTCGGCCAGGCCGTCTACGGCCTGTCGTCCGGCGCTGTTTCGGTGACCAATGCCGGCACGATTTCCCAATCCGGAACCGCCGCCGCCGGTGTCTATCTGGCCGGTGGCGGCAGCGTTGCCAATGCTGCCGGTGGCTTGATCTCCGGCTCCTCTGCCGTCGTGCTCAATGGGACCAGCACGCTCGACAATCACGGCAACATCGCGGGCGTCAGTGTCGGCGTCGATATTCAAGCCGGCTCCGTTACCAACGAGTCCGATGGGACGATCAGCGGCGCTGGCGGCGTCGACCTCAACGTGACCCGGGCGCCGCTCGCCGGCGGCTCCGTGACGCTTCTCAATCACGGGCTCATTTCGGTCACGAATATCGGCGTCCTCGTCGGCGCCTATTCGGTGGCCACCAATGCAGCAGACGGCACGATCTCCTCCGGAGACGAAGGCGTCGTCGTCATGGGCACCACCGCATCCGTCGGACTGTTGATCAACGAGGGGGATATTTCCGGCGCCAGTGTCGGCGTTCACCTGATCGGCGGTGGGCTCACCAATGCGGCAGGCGGGGTGATATCTGGCGGCGCGATTGCCGTGGGCACCCAGGGCCTCGTCACGGTGACCAATTACGGCACGATCTTGGGCCAGGGGACAAGCGGCATCGGCATGTTTCTGGCCAGCGGCGGCACCGTCACCAATGCCGGCACCATCGCCTCTGGCCAGGGCGCGGCGGGCATTGCGCTGCAGTTCGGCGGCGGCCCGGGTAGGTTGATCCTCGATCCGGGCGCGGTGTTCATCGGCCAGGTCAACGGCGTCGCCCCAGGCTTCGGCAGCACGCTGGAGCTGGCCGCGGGCGCTCATGCCGGCACGCTGACCGGGCTTGGCACGCAATTCACCTATTTCGGCGTCGAGACGATCGATGCCGGCGCATCCTGGGTCCTGACCGGCGCCAATACGCTCGCCAGCGGCACCACCCTGACGGACTCCGGCACGCTGACCAATCGCGGCACCTTCCTCGCACAGGATACCTCGGCGGATCTGCTGTTGGCGGCCGGCAGCCGGCTGACCAACACCGCCGGGGCGGTGATCACCGCCGTCGGCTCGGGGGCAGCCGTTGACGGCATGTCGTCGGGCGCGGAAATCGTCGCCAATTTCGGTACGATCGGCGCCGCCACCGGCATGGGCGTCCGGCTCGGAAACGGCAGCAGCCTCACCAACGGTTCGACCAGCGCCGCCGACGCCCTGATCTATGGCGGCGAGGGTGTGCTGCTGAACGGCCTGGGGACCGTCGTCAACCAGGGGAGCATCGTCGGACTGGTCCTCGGAGTCGGCTTTTATGGCGGAACTGTCACCAATCGCGGCCTGATCTCTGCCGGGGTCTACGCCGTCGAGGCGGTGACCGGGACGATGACCAACTCAGGCCAGATTTCCGCATCCTCCGGGTCCGGCGTCCTGTTCTTCCAGGGCGGCCTCATCAGCAATACCGCGACCGGAACGATTTCCGGGGCGCAGGCGGGCATCGTTACCCAGACCGGCCCCAGCGGCGCGGCTGGGACGGTGATCAATGCCGGCGTAATCACAGGCTCCAGCGGACCCGGCTACGGCATCTTCCTGGGCGAAGGCGGAACGGTCATCGATTCCGGCACGATCCTCGGCGGCGGCGGCGTTGCGGTCGATTTCGGCGGCAGCGGCGCCAACCTGCTGGTGCTGGAGCATGGCTACCGCCTCGGCGGCGCGGTCCATGGGTCGGCGACCGCCACCAACACGCTGGAGCTGCTGGGCAACGGCGCCGCCAACGCGGTTACTATCGATTATAACGGCCTCGGCCTGACCAATTTCGGCACGGTCGCGTTCGCGCCCGGGGCGTCGAACTTCGCCACGCTGACCATCACCGACACGACGGCGCTGCCGGGCACCATCACCGGATTCACCGGGGCGCATGACGTGATCGACCTGACGCAGCTCAGCGACACGGGGAACGACGCCACCTACAGCTTCAACGCCTCGACTCATATTCTGACGGTTCATGGCGACAACGGCACGGTGCAGCTGCATCTGGGCAACGGCGCCTATAGCGGCGGCTTCGCGCTCACCAATGACGGCCATGGCGGCACGAAGATCACCGGGGGCGCTGCCCCGACGGTGACATCGGTCACCGCCTCGGGCCCGGGGATCACCGGAGGCGCCGGCGACCTCAAGGCCGGCAAGGTGGTAACGCTGACGGTCAAGCTCGACCAGGCGGTGACGATCTCAGGCGGGACGCCCACCTTGCAGCTCAGCGGAGGCGGCACTGCGACCTATGTCAGCGGCTCTGGCAGCAAGGTGCTGGTCTTCACCTATACGGTAGGGGCAGGCCAGAATACGGCCGATTTGAGGGTGACTGGCTTCAGTTTCGGCGGAGCCGCGATCCTGAACAGCACGGGTGCGGGGGCCAACCTGACCGGCGTGGTGACCAACCCGGCCGGCGTGCTGCAGATCGACACGACGGCTCCCACTGCGACCCCGGCGACCGCCATCGCGCTGGAGGACAGCGCGCCGACGCCGATCGGCATTACGGTGTCGGAGGCGGGTCTGATTATAAAGATCACCGGCCTGCCCAATGACGGCACGGTGTTCCTAGCCGACCGCAAGACCAAGATCACCGTCGGCCAAACGCTGACCGTGGCGCAGCTCAAAGGCCTCACCTTCCAGCCGACGCTCAACGAGCACGACAAGAGCTCGACGCTCACCTACACGTTGACCGACGGCGCGGGAAATACATCGACGGGTACTGCGACGCTGAAGATCGATGTCGATAATGGGCTGTTCTACGTCACGCCGGGAACGCTGGCGGGCAAGAGCTATGACGGCGGCGGCAGTCACCGCCTGATCGTCCAAGGCAGCGGCGCGGCGAGCCTGGCGGGGGTCAAGGGCTTCACCGAGATCGTGCTGGACGGCGCGCTCGCAGTGTCGCTCGTCAACGGCAATTTCGCCGGGGTGAACCCGCCCAACCTGATCGTGACGGCGCAGGACGCCCGCTCGACGATAGACCTCACCGGTGTCACCGGCGCAGCCGACCGGGTGCTGGTCAATGTCCGGGCCGGGGATGTCGGCACCGACACGATCACCGGCGTCGGCGGCAACGACGCGCTGCTGATCTCGGGCGCCGGCAAGGCCGGGCTCGCCAAGGTGAAGGGGATCGGCAATATCGATCTCAACGGGGAGATCTCGATCGCGCTGGCCGATAGCAATTTCACCGGGGTCGCCGGCGGCCGCATCGCGGTCACCGCCAAGATGGGCCATGTCACGATCGACGATTCGGCGGTGAAGAATGCTGCGAACGGCGTCGTCATCTTCGCCGACGCGGTCGACCTCGCCAGTGACACGATCACCGGCTCGGCCTCGGGCAATGACGTGCTGCACGTGCTGGGCAGCGGCACGGTCGGCCTCGCCGGGGTGACCGGTGTCGGCAACATGTTCTTCTCCGCCAGTGAGACCATCCGCTTCACCGACACCAACTTCACCGGCGTCGCTGGGGGCAAGATCTACGTGACCCTGGGCGGCGGCGGGGCGACGGTCGACGGCTCGGCGGTGGACAAGAGCGGCGACAGCCTGCTCGTCAGCGTCAAGGCGGCCAATCTCGCCGCCGATACGCTAAAGGGCGGGGCGGGCTCCGATGTGCTCCAGATCACCGGTCCCGGAACGACCTT